>Ga0366776_1048_pt1 | contig 16021 bp, 12 predicted proteins | sample BONcelN113001D11_FD_207070 | JGI IMG/M metagenome (GOLD analysis project Ga0366776, IMG submission 207070) | Enriched cells from coal bed in the Powder River Basin, Montana, United States - BONCAT cells N11 rep2 HSBNCT.N11.300.1.D11 ...
CCTTCTGGAAAAATACGGTCCGCAGGATGGGAAACCGTCAGATTACGTTAAGAAATCCGTTTGTTTGAGCGTAGCGAGTTTCACGGATTTTAGTAAGCTGACGGTTTCCCAAGTATTTTGGAAGACAGGCCTAGCATTTTTGGTACTTTTGTTGCAATGACAAAAGTACAGACCGTTTTTTTTCTATTGAGTCTGTCCTAAAGGACTGCTTTAGCAGTTTTTCTAATCACTAAAGGGGGGATGTACATGTTGCTAGGTATTGATGTCGGTGGTACTTTTACAGATGCTGTTATTGTAGCGCAAGGGAAGATGCTGGCGAAAACCAAAACAGTTACTACCCATGGTGATTTATTGCAGGGGATTTTTTGTGCAATTGATACGGTAATGAGTGAGGCACCTGGCACTATTGAACGGGTTACGCTATCAACTACTGTTGTAACCAATAGTCTGGTGGAAGGTACAATTGACCCTGTAGGACTCCTTGTTATTCCTGGACCGGGTATGAATATTGCGCCTCTCTTGCCTGGCAAAGCAGTGGTGCTTTCCGGCTATATTGATCACCGGGGGCGGGAAACAGCAAAGCTAATCAAACAGGAAATAGCCGATGCCTATCAGTTTTTTACCGATAGAAGCTGCTTTGCTGTGTCAGGCAAGTTCGCGGTACGTAATCCCGCTCATGAACTGGCTGTTGAGCGGGAAAGCGCTGGCATGAGCGGCGTTAAGCATGTAACAATAGCTTCGCAAATAGCCGGATCACTTAATTTTCTGCGGCGCACTAATTCGGCCTATTTCAACGCTGCCGTCTGGGATAAGTTTAGACAATTTGCCGCCGCCGTTGAAGGTGCACTGGTTGCCCGTGGCGTTGCTGCTCCTGTACATATTTTAAAAGCTGACGGCGGTACCATGCCGCTGGCTATGGCCAAGTGCCAGCCAGTTGAAGCAATCTTTACCGGACCGGCAGCCAGCGTGCTTGGTATTATGGCAATAGGCTCTTGTAAGGGCGAAGCAATTTCCCTTGATATCGGTGGCACTACTACTGATATTGCCTTATGGCACAATGGGGTACCGTTATTTGCCGAGCGCGGTGCAGCTATCGGTGGCTACCCTACTGCTGTCCGGGCTTTTTGGCTCCGCTCTGTAGGGTTAGGCGGTGATAGCTGGGTGCGGCGGAGCAATGATAAACTGTTGATAGGGCCTGAGCGAGTGGGTCCGGCGATGGCAGCCGGCGGTATGGAGCCAACGGTTGCAGATGCCATGATTGTGGCGGGCTTAGCAGATTTCGGCACCCGGTCGTTGGCCTATCAGGCGATGAAGCAGGTGGCGCTGCCCGGGCGGACGCCGGAGCAGACTGCGCAAGAGGTGCTTGCCGGCGCTACCGATATTATCTGTACTGCCATCAGTGACATGCTGGCTGCTCATCAAGCTCAGCCGGTATATACTGTCAATGATATGGTAAATACTAAAACCTTTACTCCTGCTGCTATTATCGGCGTAGGTGGTACGGCAGCGGGACTTGCTCCGTTAGTAGCCCGGCGCCTGAAAATAGACTGCCTGGTGCCGGACAACGGTGCAGTGGCCAATGCTCTGGGGGCAGCCGTAGCAAGAGCAACAACGGACATAACAGTCCGTGTAGATACCGAGCAGCGGTTGCTTACTGTAGCAGAACTTAGCATACAAGAGAAGCTGTCCAACAAAAGTGTTACAATGAAGGATGTTAGGCAGCTGGCAGAGAAATATCTGGCTGACCGCTCAGACCGGTTTGGAATTTTACCGGATGAAGCAGAAACACTTTATGAAGAAGAATTTAATATAGTCCGGGGCTTTCAAACAACAGGTAAAATCATTACTTGCCGCAAACAAGTAAAGCCGGGGGTGCTGACTGATGTCCGTTAACGCCAATTTAGGGCTGGTGTTTTTTCCGGCCTTTGACTGGGCCATTTCGCCTACTCACCCCGAAAGGCAAGAACGATTGTTATATACAAGAGATCAAATCGTCGAAGAAGGACTCTTGGATTTGCCGCAGATCCGGGAATACAAGCCTAAGCTTGCCACAATCGCCGATGCTGAACGTGTTCATATCGGAGTGCCCGACTTATCCTCATTGCTTACCGATGCTCATTTGGTGTCGGCTGGAGGAGCTCTTGCAGCAGCTGAGGCTGTCATGGCAAAGCAGGTTAGGCGATCCTTTGCTCTCGTTCGGCCGCCAGGGCACCATGCGATGCGTATTGTTCATGGAACACGCGGTTTTTGCACTATTAATATTGAGGCAGTAATGGTAGAATATCTACGGCAGACCTATGGTATTCGCAGAATTGCTATTGTCGATACCGATGTTCATCATGGCGATGGTACACAAGATATTTTTTACCATGATCCGGATACCTTGTTTATCTCTTTCCACCAAGATGGCCGGACCTTATATCCGGGCACCGGTTTTATGGATGAAATGGGCAGCCCCAATGCATTTGTGTCAACCGTAAATATCCCTTTGCCGCCAGGCACCGGTGATCAGGGCCTTCATTATGTATTAGATAACCTGATTTTACCAATGGTGGCTGATTTTGAGCCTGAATTGATTATCAATTCTGCGGGGCAAGATAATCATTACAGTGATCCTCTGGCTAATATGGCGATAACGGCCCAAGGTTACGCCAAGTTAGCTGATAAGCTTGGGGCGGACATTGCCGTATTGGAAGGCGGTTATTCGATCGAAGATGCATTGCCTTATGTAAATACCGGAATTATCCTGGCTATGGCAGGCCTTGATTATAGTAAGGTACTGGAACCGGACAAGGGACGCCATGTCCCGCAGCAGACCGAGCAGACTACCGCTTACATCAAAAAGCTGGTTGATGACTGGCGCCGGATTTGGGCGGTCAGATCGGAAATGAGGCGTCACGAGATTGCGAAAACCGGGGATATGTGGCGGCGTAAGCGAAGCATTTACTATGATGACAGCGGTATTCGCGAACAGCAGCAGGAAGAAGTCAGGCTATGCCCGCTTTGCCAAGGCTACCAGACAGTTGGTACGCAAGCTGAAGGAGCGGGATTCGGTTATAAATCGGCTTATGCCGCAGTTATTCCCCGTCATGCCTGTCCGGCCTGCCGGCGGCAGGCACAAGAGGCTGTAGTTGCTGCCAGACGAACTGGTCAATATCAATTTTACTTCCTTCAGGACAAAGAAAAGGACCTATTGGAAAAAGTATAGGAGGTTTACTTATGAATCGTACAGATGGTCGTCAGGCTGATCAATTACGTCCCATATCCATCACCCGCAATTATTTAAAATATGCTGAAGGGTCGGTGCTTATTGAGTTTGGCAATACCAAAGTAATTTGTGCCGCTACAGTGGAAGAAAAAGTACCGCCTTTTTTAAAAGGAAGCGGTGAAGGCTGGGTAACGGCGGAATATTCCTTATTGCCTCGCTCCACGCAAGTCCGCAATGCCCGCGAAGCGGCCAGAGGCAAGCAAACAGGGCGGACGCAGGAAATCCAGCGGCTCATTGGCCGGGCGCTGCGCAGCGTAGTTAATACCAAAGCGTTAGGTGAAAAAACAATCTGGCTTGATTGTGATGTCATTCAAGCCGATGGGGGAACCCGTACAGCGGCAATTACCGGTGCATACATTGCGCTTATTGATGCGGTCAATACTTTTTACTCAGAAGAAAAGGCCTTTCCGGTAAAAGATTTCTTAGCAGCTGTCAGTGTGGGAATAGTAAAAGATCAGGCGGTGCTTGATCTATGTTATGAAGAAGACTCAAATGCAGTGGTGGATATGAATGTAGTGATGACTGGTGCCGGGCAGTTTGTTGAGGTCCAGGGAACGGGTGAACAACATCCCTTTACCAAAGAACAGATGAGTGAAATGCTTGGATTAGGGGAGCAGGGAATTAATCAACTAATAGATTTACAAAAAGATGCTCTTGGTCCGCTCGCCTGGAAAGTGGGTAGAGTGCCTTGAAAGAAATTGTTGTAGCAACCAAAAATGCCGGTAAGGTAGCCGAGCTTGCCGCAGCACTTGCTCCCTTGAGTGTTACTGTGAGGGCGGTAAGTGAGTATGGAGATATTGCCGAACCGGAAGAAACGGGCACTACTTTTGCAGAGAACTCTATTCTCAAAGCTCGCTATTATGCAGAAAAGACCGGTTGTGCCTGTCTGGCCGATGATTCCGGCCTGGAAGTAGACGCGCTGGAGGGACAGCCGGGTGTTTATTCAGCACGATATGCCGGACCTGGCGCGACTGATAGTGCCAATAATGATAAACTGCTGACTGAGTTATCCGGCAGGCCCAACGCTACCCGTACGGCACGATTTCGTTGCGTACTGGCCTTTTGTGAACCTACCGGACAGACGATGGCTGCTGACGGCACTTGTGAAGGTACCATTCTGCAAGCTCCCCGGGGCAGTGGCGGTTTTGGTTATGATCCGTTATTTTATATGGCTCCATTTAATAAGACGCTCGCCGAGATGAGTGTGGAAGAAAAAAATGCTGTCAGCCACCGGGGTAAGGCAGTGGCTGTTATGGTTGACAAACTGGCAGGATATTTGTCATGAAGATTGGCGTGATGAGTGACACACATGGTGATGTGGCAGCTATCCGCCGGGCTGTTGTTGCTGCCGGACCGGTTGATTTCTGGCTGCACGGCGGTGACTATAGTCAAGACAGTAACTTTTTAGCTGAGTTTACCGGACTCCCGGTCACCGCAGTAAAAGGCAATTGCGATGGTCCAACAGAGGCTAAGGTTGATGAATATGTCGACGCCGGCCCCGTAAAAATCTGGCTTACTCATGGACATCGTTATTCGGCTAAGGGACGAGTGGCGGAATTGACCTGGTGGGGAAGTAAGTATGGTGTTCAAGCTGTAATTTATGGGCACACCCATATTCCTGAAATTAGTTGCCACCAGGACATCCTTATTTTTAATCCCGGTAGTCCTTCCCGCCCGCGAGGCGGTAGTAAAGCTAGCTGCGGTATAGTAGAGATTGGGACAGATGGTACGATAAATGCCCGTTTAGTGGAAGTTGCTAAAGCATGAGGAGAAATCGCTAAACGCGGTCCTTTCTGTCGCTATGCAACTAGTCGCCCACAGCCACTCAAACCTTGATTAGTAAAGCTTGATAAGCATAACGGAAGAAGCACGGCTTGTACTTTTGGCATCGCCCCAAAAGTACCAAAAAGTCTAGGCCTGGTCTTGCAAAAAGACTTGGAAATACCGCCACCTTACTAAAATCCGTGAAACTCGCTACGCTCAAACATACGGATTTCTTAACGTAAGCTGGCGGTATTTCCATCCTGCGGACCGTCTTTTTTCAGAAATGGCCGGTAAGAACGGAGAACGGGACAGTCGGAACTCCCAGATTCTTGTTTTCGTTCCCTGCGACCCTTACGGAAATTGCCGTCCCGCAGGGTGGAAACAGGCCTTCCTTGCGTAAAGAAATTCCGACTGTCTGAGCGTAGCGAGTTTTCGGAATTTTAGCAAGGGAGGCCTGCTTCTAAGGCCATTTCCGTACAGGTCTTGATTTTTTGGTACTTTTGTATCAAGACAAAGTACACTACGGGCATAACTTTTCTCCATCCCTTGATTTTCCTAGCTTACTAAGCTTTAAAGCCTTATAAATTCTGATACAGTAAGAAGAGGCTTGCTGCCTGTACAGCAAGCCTCTTTTCCCCCACAAAAAATAGATAAGTTTCTAGCATATATTGATTTACGTTGTCAATTTTTCTGTGTATACTATATAATGAAAAGTTGTATGTGAAAAAAATTCTTATCAGTTGGTGAGGTAGGAAAATGGAAGTAAAGACACTCAAAAAGCTCAAGCTCTATGGGTTTAACAACCTGACCAAGACGCTGAGCTTCAATATGTATGACATTTGCTATGCTAGGACGCCGCAACATCGGCAGGAATATATTCAATACATTGACGAAGAATATAATGCCGAACGGCTAACTAGTATTCTTACCGAAGTATCAAACATTATCGGAGCTAATATTCTCAATATTGCCAGTCAGGACTATGACCCGCAAGGGGCTAGTGTAACTATGCTGATTTCTGAAGGCAAAGCAGCTGAGCACCATAGTATGGAAATGGTAACAGATGTAGAGGATCCTCAGTCAGATTCGGTTGTTTGTCATCTTGATAAGAGCCATATAACTGTACATACCTATCCCGAGAGTCATCCCGATAAAGGTATCAGTACTTTTCGTGCTGATATCGATGTATCCACCTGTGGCGAGATCTCACCGCTAAAGGTTTTGAATTATTTGATCAATAGCTTTAATTCGGATATTGTGATTATCGACTACCGGGTTCGGGGCTTTACCCGTGATGTTAATGGTAAAAAGTTTTACATTGACCACAAAATTAATTCCATTCAAAATTATATTGCTGATGAAACGCGCGATTTGTACCACATGATTGACGTGAATGTTTATCAGGAGAATATTTTTCATACAAAAATGATTTTGAAAGAATTTGATATGGACAACTACCTTTTTGGTACTGCTCAGAAAGATTTAATTCCTGGTGAAAAAAAGAAAATTAAGCAGCGCTTGAAGAAAGAAATGGCTGAAATTTTTTACGGACGGAATATTCCGAAGGTGAAAAATTAAAGTATAGACTTAGTTGATGCCTGTCTCCAAAAAGACTTGGCAGAGGCTAAGTCTTTTCTATTATATAATGAATAATAATGTTGAAATGTAACAATTTAATTAGCTATTTGGTAAATTTATGCTGAAATTCCTTGTCAAAGTTACGCTGTAATGGTAGAATTAGTCTATTGACAGAGGGCATGTGTGTAAGCGATGGGGCTTGTATCAGAGCAAAATGTTCTGGGACAAGTCTTTTTTCATGGATGGCCTCATGTGTGTACAAAAGAGAGGAGATGAGAGAATGAGAGCAAAAATCGGTGTAAAAATCACGGTAGGTTTTGTGGTGATGTTAGCACTCATTGGTATTTTAGGGGTGGTTTCTTTTCTCTCGCTGGCTAAGTCAGGCCACAACCTCGATTCTATTCAAACATCCAGCCAACGTCTTATTCTTGCCATGCAAATTCAGAATAATTTCACAGAGGGGGCGGCGAGTGCTACCCGCTTTATTGCCTATGGTGATACCCAGAACTATAAACAAGTAGAGAAAGCGCTAAGTGAAACAGTAGTATTGCAATATCAATTTGTCGATGTTGTGGAAGAATCCAAACGGGGCGATGTGCAAAAAATTATTCGTGATACAGCTAAATACAGTGATATTATTATGAATGATTTGGCACCGCTCGTAAGAGCCTATCATAGTGAATTGGCTGCCGGCAATGCCGAAAAGGCACAGGCTCTTAAAGGGGAAGTATCCCGCATGGCTGATCGCATGGTACCAATTGGTGATCAGGTAACTTCCGTTATGAAAGCAGTAGTGACAGAAAACAAAACAGTTGTTGATGATAGCATCCGCCTGTCTCAGTGGTATACACAACAAGCAAATACCATCGGCTTAATTGTCTGTGCGATTGCCTTTATTGTTGGCTTGGTTTTGAGCTTTGGACTTACCCGTGTTATTATAAATCCTCTTAATAAAATGGTGGACGGAGCCAACCGGTTCGCCGAAGGTGACCTGACTAATCCCATTGTAGTCAAATCCAAGGATGAAATGGGACAACTGGCAATGGCAATGAATGTTATGCAGGACAGTATAAAAGCGATTGTCCAGAGTATCCATCATTTATCCCGGCAAGTGGCAGGATCGGCTCAGGAATTGACCGCAATTGTTGACCATTCGGCCAATGCAGCTGATCAGGTAGCCTGCTCCATCTTAGAAGTACACCAAAACTCGGAAAGTCAAATGTCAGCAGTTAATGAAGCGTTAGCGATAGTAGAAGAAATGTCCAGTGGAATTGAACAAATTGCTGTCAATACCGACCGGATGACTGATATGTCCCGTGAAACAGCTGTAGCTGCGCAGAATGGCGTTCAGTCCATATCCTCTGTAACGTCGCAAATGGCCAATATTGAACGGACGGTGCTGGGCCTATCGAGCGTAGTGGTACGGCTTGGTGAGCACTCACAGGAAATTGGGCAAATTGTCGATACTATTTCCGGCATTGCCAGTCAGACTAATTTGCTTGCCTTAAATGCTGCGATTGAAGCTGCCCGCGCCGGTGAGCAGGGAAGAGGCTTTGCTGTTGTTGCTGATGAAGTGCGCAAATTGGCTCATCAGTCTCAGGAAGCAGCTAAACAAATTGCCTTTCTTATTCACCAAATCCAGCAGGAAACAGGCCAAGCGGTCAATGCAATGGAAGAAGGTACAAAAGAAGTCAAAAAGGGCAGTCAGGTAGTGGACGATGCGGGACAATCCTTTACTCTCATTGTGGAACTCATTAACCACGTGACCAGGCAAGTTCAGGAAATTTCGGCAGCGATTCATCACATGTCCGGCGGCAGCCAAAAGATTGTCCTGGCAGTACGGGCTATTGACTCTACCGGTAAGGACATTACCAGTCAAACTCAAATGATTTCGGCAGCTACCGATGAAGAAGCAGCTTCTATGACACAGATAACCGATGCCAGCCAAACCTTATCCCGGATGGCCGAGGAACTGCAAAATGCAGTCAATAAATTCAAAGTTTGATAGGTTTTAACTTTTTCAAAAGGACCTGTCCCACACTGGGATAGGTCCTTTTAGTTTACCATAAACATCCGGATAGACAAGAAGAATGTATTATGGTAAATTAGAATCAATAAGGACAAATGTCCTTTATAAATAGAAAGGGGATGTAAATTATGTTGGAAAACATCTATGAAGAAGAAGTTGACTTAACAAATCCCCAAGATACTTTTGACTATTAAGCAACTAATTTAAAAGGAGGGCCCTGTATGACTGATTTGGATTTTGCCGGACTCATTAAACAGGATCGCGAAGAACGGAAGCATCAACATTTTTCCGGAACGCTGCTGGATTATCTGGCTATTGTAAAAAAGAATCCAAAGATAGCCATGCTGGCCCATCAGCGAATGCATGAACTTCTTAATGCTCGCGGAGTTGAGGCAGTTAGCGGGGAGGATAATCCCCGCCTCAAACGCTTGTATGGTAATGAGGTCATTAAAAAATACAAATTTTTTAAAGATGATTTTTATGGTATTGATAAGAGTATTATGAAAATGATGCGCTATTTTCATTCCGCCGCCATGCGGGGGGAAGAGGCCAGACAAGTGCTGTATCTGGTAGGGCCGGTAGGAGCCGGGAAATCCTCCTTGATGGAAGCTTTGAAGAAAGCTTTGGAAATGGCACCGCCTACGTATAGCATCAAGGATTGTCCTATGCGTGAAGAGCCGCTTCACTTGATACCAAAGCATCTTCGTCCGAAATTTGAAAAACTGCTTGGCGTAAAAATTGAAGGCGATTTATGCCCTGTTTGCCGCTGGCGCCTGAAGCACGAATATAAGGGCGAATTTGAGAATGTCCCGATAACAACAACGGAATTCTCCGTCCGGTCCCGCAAAGGGGTTGGTGTTGTACCTCCTGTTGATCCGAATAACCAAGATACATCAGTTTTATCCGGCTCGGTAGATATTTCTAAGATGGACATGTATCCTGAAGACGATCCCCGGGTACTATCCCTTAACGGTGCATTTAATGTTGGCAACCGGGGGATTGTTGAGTTCATTGAGGTTTTCAAAAACGACGTCGAATATTTGCATACCATGATTACGGCAACCCAGGAAAAATCTATCCCTTCTCCAGGGAAAGGCTCGATGATTTATTTTGACGGCATTATCCTAGCTCATTCTAATGAGGCTGAGTGGAACCGCTTTAAATCAGATCACACGAATGAAGCTATATTAGACCGCATCGTCAAAGTAGAGGTGCCTTACTGCCTGGAACTGGAAGAAGAAGTTAAGATTTATCGCAAAATGCTTTCCAACAGTGCCTTTAATGCCCACATTGCCCCTCATACCATTGAAATGGCCTCTATGTTTGCTATTTTGACACGCTTGGCACCGTCGGCGAAGGTGGATCCCCTTACTAAACTGAAAATTTATAACGGTGAGGAAATTGTAGAAAAGGGATCTACTAAAAAAGTTGATATCAGCGAATTGAGAGAGGAAGCTGCCCGTGAAGGCATGACCGGCATATCCACCCGGTTTATTATGAAGGCGCTGGATACTACCCTCTCGGATTCGGAGCACAATTGCATTAATCCAATCACTGTGCTGGATACGCTGGTAAAGGCCGTGAAAGAGATGGTAATTAGTGAGGATGATAAAAAACGGTATTTAGGCTTTTTGCAGGATACCCTTAAAAAGGAATATAACAAATTGCTGGAAAAAGAAGTAACCCGGGCGTTTATTTACGGTTATCAGGAGCAGGCGGAAAGTTTGTTCAATAATTATCTTGATCACTCGGAAGCTTTTGTTAATTCTGCAAAAATCAAAGATAAGAGTACCGGTGAAGAACTGGAATGTGATGTGAAATTCCTCCAGTCCATCGAAGAGCAAATCGGTATTACCGGTACGGCTGCGCTGGGCTTTAGGCAAGATGTAACAGCCTATATGTTTTCACTGCTCCGCAGTGGTGGAAAAATTGACTATAAGAGCTACGAGCCGCTCAAAGAAGCGATTGAGAAAAAGCTGACCGTATCTGTCAAAGAACTATCCCGTGTCGTGACTAAGGCCCGTGTTCGTGACGGTGAACAAGACGGCAAATACAATGCCATGGTTGAGGAAATGAAACGCAACGGCTATTGTGACCATTGCTGCAACGTTGTTCTAAAATATGCTGCTAATAATTTATGGCGCGATTAATAGAAGCTTAGGACCTAAGCTGATAGAGAGGAGAAATGCGTCATGGCAATATTTAAGGATGGCAGCCTTACCCCGTCTGACCGTTCTCAATGGGATCGCAAGCGCCATCGTCAACTGGTGGAAGAGGCCATTAAAAAGAATATTGGCGGGATTATTGCAGAAGAAAGCATTATTGGTCAGGATGGCAATAAAAAGATTAAAGTGCCGATTAAAGGGATTAAAGAATATCAGTTTATTTATGGTAAAAACACCTCCGGTGCCAGTTCGGGGCAGGGAAATGAACAGCGCGGCCAGGTTGTTGGCAAGGCGAATGGGGAAGAAAGCCAGGGAGCGGGAGGGCCTGGTAGCGAAGCGGGCGAAGACATCTTTGAGACAGAAGTAACGCTTGATGAATTGGTGCAGTATCTTTTCGAAGATTTGCAGCTTCCGGATATGGAACGCAAAAAACTGGCATCCATTGAAGCGACCAGGCGTTTTAAGCAATCGGGCTATCAAAGGAAAGGCATTCCGCCGCGTCTGGCCAAGAAAAAATCAGTGATGGAAAAGATAAAACGGACGAAATCAGCGCAAAATGGCAATGTTTTACCGGAGGAGCGGCAACCCTTTCGGGAAGAAGACCTGCGTTTTTTCCGGGTGAAAGAAGAACAGCGCCGCCATTCCAATGCAGTGGTTATTTGCATTATGGATACTTCGGGATCAATGGATCAAACTAAAAAGTATCTGGCCCGCAGCTTTTATTTCTTGTTGTATCAATTTGTCCGTTATCGCTACGAGCATGTGGAAGTAGTCTTTGTCGCCCACACCACTGAAGCCAGGGAAGTCAATGAACAGGAATTCTTCCACAAAGGTGAATCGGGAGGGACTTTTATCTCCAGTGGCTATGCTAAAGCTTTAGAGATTATTGACCAGCGCTATAATCCGGAAGTTTGGAACATCTACGCTTTTCACTGCTCTGACGGTGATAATTGGACGGAAGATAATCCCCAGGCCCTGGCATTAGCCGAAAAGCTATGTGAAGTGTGCAATCTATTCGGTTACGGTGAGGTGGCTGCTACCGGTTACTGGCAAAAGTCCATCGGCCAGCTTTTCCGGGAAATAATTCAATCTGATCACTTTGTTACGGCCTCTATTACAACGAAAGAGGATGTATGGCCGGCTTTCAAACGTTTGTTAGCCAAGGCTGAGGAGCAAGGAGGTGAGAGTGATGGACGGGTATAGCTTACGGGAGTTAGAGCTTTGGAATAAGAAAATAGAAACCTTGGTTAAGGCGAGTGGACTCGATTGTTATGAGCAGCATTTTGAAATATGCAGTTATGAAGATATGTTGTGTTACGAAGCCTACGTGGGCATGCCCAGTCATTATCCCCACTGGAGTTTCGGCAAGTCCTATGAGCGGCAGAAAACCTTCTACCAGCATAATCTTTCCGGCCTTCCCTACGAAATGGTGATTAACTCGGATCCTTGTATAGCCTATCTCATGAAGGACAACACGCTGTTGTTGCAGATTCTTACGATGGCGCATGTCTATGGGCATAATGACTTTTTTAAGAACAACCGCCTTTTTCGCCGTGACACGCGGGCTGATTTAACAGTGGAAAATTTTAAAGCTCATGCCGACAGAGTGCGCGGCTATATTCAAACTCCAGGCATTGGAGCCCAAAAAGTGGAACGTATCCTTGATGCTGCTCATGGTCTGCGTTTTCAAACGGCCCGTAATGGCACCGGGCGGCCTCCCGGTCGCAGTGAACTTACGGCGGCGGATGGTGATGCTATTGCCGGGCGGCACCAGCAAGATTTGCTGCTTTTTCTGGCAGAGCGTGGCAAATTAACCGATTGGGAGAGGGACTTAGTGCACATCGTTCGCGATGAAACCCTCTACTTTATCCCTCAGATGGAAACAAAAATTATGAACGAAGGCTGGGCCAGCTACTGGCACTATAAGCTGCTCAAACAACTTGATATCGGGCAAGGTCTCTATTTGGAGTTTTTGCAGCGTCATAATCTGGTAATTAGGCCCTATCCAGGTCGACTCAATCCTTACTTTGTGGGCTTTAAAATGTTTGAATATCTCGATAAAAAGCATGGACTCGAGTTTATTATGGAGGTTCGTGCTGCCGAGCGCGATCAATCCTTCCTGCGGCGCTACCTTTCACAGGAATTGTGCGATGAGCTGCATCTTTTCGCTTACGCTGCTGAAGGTGAAGAGGTAGTGGTGACCGAGGTTAGCGATGACCAAGGCTGGAAGGCTGTCCGCGATTCCTTAGCCAATTCAACTGGTATAGCAGCAATTCCCGCTATTGTGCCGGCTGCCGTTGAAGGAGGCAAACTCATCTTGCAGCATGTATTTGATGGACGGGAATTGGAACTGAATTATGCTAAAGAGACTTTGAAATATATCGCCAGTCTCTGGGGAGGACCGGTTGAACTATTTACAAAACTTGATAATAAGGAAATTACCCTGTTTCTCTAAGCGGCTCAATAGAGTCGCTTTTTCTTTTGTGTGAGAATTGTTGATTTTCCGCACATCCTATGAGATAATAATAGTACACATAAATTGGATCAATGGATTAAGCCAATGCGAGGTAAAGAATGATGATTCTTCAGCGAATGGGCATACCTATTTATCTGCAAGTGAAAACGCATATCCTGGACAAAATAAAAGCAGGCGATTTTCTTTCGGGGGCAAAAATTCCTACCGAACGGGAGTTGGCTGCTGAACTTGGTATCAGCCGTAATACGGTAAGTGCTGCCTATAAGGAGCTGTTGCTGGAAGGTGTGCTGGAAGCCAGGCAGGGGCGAGGAACTTTTGTAAAAAGCTCGGTCTCGTCAGAGGAAGAAAGCGACTTCGCCGGATCAAAAAGGGACCGCCTGGCAAGAATTATTGATGATGCCATGGCAAAGGCAAGCGAATTAGGTTTTACGGTCGATCAATTTGCGGCCATTACTCATATTCGGGCGCAAATCAAGACCATGGCCGTTCGTACCTTGCGAGTGGCAATTGTTGATTGTACAGCCGAATTTGCTCATCGCTTTGCCAGCCAGATCAGCCAGCAGATTGCTGTCCACTGTGAAGAGGTATTGTTAGCAGATGTGGAGCAAGGACGAGTGCCTGTGGAGCTCCTGCAAGCCTGCGACTTGGTGGTAACAACAATGGAACACCATACTGCGCTGCTGCGGCTTCATGCTGTAAGCAACAAATTGATGGCTATTGCAGCCATACCTCGTCTGGAGGCGGTAATCCAATTGGCCCGCATCCCGGCCAATGAAGCAGTTGGTGTAGTTGCCAGAAGCAATGATTATTTCAGAGCTATAAAACGATTGCTATCCCGTATTAATGTGGGTGCTTTGCAGCTCGAACCGGTGTCGTCGCTAGACAAAGAAGTACTCCGGCGATTTGTTGACAGTCATGCTGTATTGGTGGTTTCTGAGGAACTGGAGCCCATGGTGCGGCAACTGGCCGGAGTAAAACAGGAAATCATAGTCTTTTCATATGAAATTGATCAGGGATCTATTAATCAACTTATGGCGCGCCTTGTTGTCCAAGCCCACTAATTAGCACTGCGGTTTAATCTTAATAAAGTACTAAAGGAGTTAGTAACGTTATGCAAAACAAAATTAAAGTTATCCTTGGCGTCATTGGTGCCGATTGCCACGCTGTCGGCAACCGTATTTTGGAACATGCTATCTCATCAGCCGGTTTTGAAGTTGTTAATCTTGGTGTTTTGGTTAAACAGGAAGAGTTTGTTAATGCTGCAATTGAAACAGACGCTAAGGCTATTTTAGTTGCCTCTTTATATGGCCATGGTGAGATTGACTGCCGTGGTTTGCGTGACCGCTGCCATGAAGCCGGTATTGGCGATATCTTACTGTATGTAGGCGGCAACCTTGTTGTCGGCAAAACGGATTTTACGGCAGTTAAAGAGAAATTCTCCGCTATGGGTTATGAACGTGTTTATGCTCCCGGTACTTTGCCGGAAGAAGTAATTGCCGATCTCAAGAATGACATGAAAGAGCGGGGATACTGCGCGTGAAACCTGTTCTGCTTATCGATTTTGGCAGTACTTATACCAAGATAACTGCAGTTGATGTCGTAAGCGAAACAGTTTTAGGTACTGCCAGGGGTATAACAACCGTTACTACTGATATTACCGATGGTCTCAATGAAGCACTGGCAAAACTGTTCCAGCAAACAGGCCAATTGGACTTTAGCCGCGTTTTAGGCTGTTCCAGCGCTGCCGGCGGCTTAAAAATGGTAGCTGTTGGCCTAGTCCCTGAATTAACAGCTGAAGCGGCTAAGCGGGCAGCTTTGGGAGCCGGTGCAAAAGTATTAGGTGTTTTTTGTCATGAATTAAGCGAGTACGAAGTGCAGGATATTGCTGCCCTGCAGCCGGATATTATTTTGCTCGCCGGTGGGACTGACGGTGGCAATAAGCAGGTCATTCTTCATAATGCCGGTATGCTGGCGCAGTTGGGCCTGGATGTGCCAGTTGTTGTAGCCGGTAATAAGTCGGTGACTCCGGCAGTGGTGCGCATCCTCAGTGAAACTATGTCAGAGGTTGTTTATGCCGAGAATGTCATGCCTCGCTTGAATGAACTAAATATTGAACCGGCCCGTGAGATGATTCGCTCTATTTTTCTAAAAAGAATTGTTGAAGCAAAAGGCCTACATAAGGCGAATAAGCTGGTAGACCGCATGGTCATGCCTACGCCGGCCGCTGTTTTAAAGGCTGCTGATTTAGTAAGCCGGGGAAGTGACCATGAACCGGGGTTAGGCGATATTGTTGTCGTTGATATTGGCGGTGCTACTACTGATATCTATTCCATTGCTAAAGGCGATCCTACCCAAAGCAGCGTTTCCCTGCACGGCCTGCCTGAACCTGCTGCCAAACGTACCGTAGAAGGTGATCTGGGAATGCGTTATAGTGCCGGTGCGCTGGTTAAAGCGGCCCGGGCGCCTTTTGTTGCCCGGTGGGCCGAGGCAGAAGAGCAAACGATCATTGATTACGCCGCAAAGGTAGAAGCAAATATTGAATATTTACCTCAGTCGCCGGCAGAAGAACAAGTGGAAATTGCCATGGCCCGGGCTTGTACCGCACTGGGTATTGACCGTCACACGGGGTATCTGGAAACGTATTTTACACCTTTTGGTGCTGCTTATAGTCAGATTGGTAAGGATCTTACCAATGTGCAAATTGTGATTGGTACCGGTGGTGTCATCATCAATAACGGCCA
>Ga0366776_1049_pt1 | contig 15963 bp, 13 predicted proteins | sample BONcelN113001D11_FD_207070 | JGI IMG/M metagenome (GOLD analysis project Ga0366776, IMG submission 207070) | Enriched cells from coal bed in the Powder River Basin, Montana, United States - BONCAT cells N11 rep2 HSBNCT.N11.300.1.D11 ...
TACGGACGAACATATAGATTGGGTGCTGGAAACCGGGCAATACCAGCCCCGGCCGGAAAAGCATATCAAGGATACGGCCAAGGCCGGATGCATCAACGGCCTCGCGGTGTACGGCGCGAATATGGGCATGCTCATCGATATCGAAGCGGTGGCGGTCAGGACATCCGGAAAAGGCGTGCTTACGATTACGGGTTTTATAGACGAAGAGGAGCTGGACGGCGCCAATAGAAGGGTAAAACGCAAGAGCACGGCCAAAAGCTCCGTGGAAAACGTTTTGACGGTGCTGCGCAAGTTTTTCAGCCTGGATGCTTCGGATTACGATATTCATATAAACGTGCCGGGAGGCATCCCCATGGACGGGCCTTCGGCCGGCATCGCCATAGCATGCGCGGTATACTCCGCCATCACCGGCAAACTGCCCGAATGCCTTACGGCTATGACGGGAGAGCTCTCCATTAACGGCGAGGTAATGCCCGTGGGCGGTATTAAGGCGAAAGTAAGCGCCGCACAGAAGTCGGGGGCCAGCCGGGTGCTGATCCCCAGGGAAAACGCCAAGGAAGCGGTTAAGGTAACGGGTATTGAAGTCGTGTGCGTATCCTCTATAACGGAGGTATTCGATATCGTATTCAACAATAGGCAAAAAAGCATTACGATTGCCGAAATACAGCCTACGGTACTCTCCGCCCAGACGTTCTAGAGGACTGCTCCAGGTACACATATATGAAATAGCATGGGGAATGTATGCAGGGAAGCTTGTCTTTTGACAATGGCACTTGAAATGCCGACTTGTTATAATGTATAATTTAGTAGTTTCATCAGGAGGAAAATAAAGGTATGGCAAAGAAAGGCCAAAGGCAGGCGCTGCCTATGGTTGCGCTGAGAGGTTTGGTAATATTCCCGTATATGGTGCTGCACTTCGATGTAGGCAGGGATAAATCCATTGCTGCCCTTGAAGAGGCAATGGCGAACGACCAGCTCGTTTTTTTATGCGCGCAAAAGGATATACGTGTTGAAGAACCGGACACCGGAGATATATTTGAAATAGGGACACTCTCGAAAATCAAGCAGGTTTTGAAGCTCCCCGGCGATAATCTGCGGGTACTCGTGGAGGGTATAAACCGCGCCCGCATCGTGGAGTATCTCGATAACGAGAACTACCTCATGGTGGAAGTTGAACAATACGAAGAAACGTTTTTAGGCGGCGGCGAGGTGGACGTGCATACGGAAGCCCTGATGCGCACGGTACTCACCATGTTCGAGAAATACTCGAAGCAGAGCAATAAGATCTCTCCGGAAGCCATGGTATCGGTCAGCGAAGTAAAAGACCCGGGACAGCTTGCGGATATCGTAGCATCCAACATCGTTTTTAAATTCGACGACAAGCAGAAAATACTCGAGTGTTTCGACGTCGCCGAACGCCTGGAGGAGATCATAGCCATACTGTCACGCGAACTCGAGATAGCCAATATAGAGAATGAGATCGTAAAAAACGTAAAGAAACAGATAGACAAGTCCCAACGGGAATATTACCTGCGGGAACAGATGAAGGCCATTCAGAAGGAGCTGGGAGAAGGGGAAACGATTCAGTCTGAAGTGGAGGAGCTCAAGGAAAAGATAGAAAAAGCGAACCTCTCCGAGGAAGCTTTGAAAAAAGCGGAAAAGGAACTAAGCCGTATGGAGAAGATGTCTGCGGGTTCTCCGGAAGTAGGCGTTATACGCTCCTACCTCGATTGGATTATAGGCCTTCCCTGGGGCGTTGAAACGCAGGACAACATGGACTTGTCCCATGCCGCGCAGGTTTTGGACGAAGACCATTTCGGGCTGGAAAAGGTAAAGGAGAGGATACTCGAGTATCTCGCCGTGCGTAAAATGAAAAACGACATGCATGGGCCGATACTCTGCTTTGTAGGACCTCCCGGCGTAGGCAAAACCTCCATTGCGCGCTCCATCGCAAGGGCGCTTGACCGCAAGTTCGTACGCACCTCCTTGGGAGGCCTGCGGGACGAGGCGGAGATCAGAGGGCACAGGCGCACGTATATCGGGGCGATTCCCGGCCGTATCATAGCCTCCGTTAAACAGGCGGGTTCATTGAATCCAGTATTTTTATTTGACGAGATAGATAAGATGTCGCACGACTTTCGCGGGGACCCGGCTTCCGCAATGCTGGAAGTGCTGGACCCCGAGATAAACAACTCGTTCCGCGACCATTACCTTGATCTCGAATTCGACCTTTCAAAAGTCATGTTCCTGACGACGGCCAACTCGACGGATACGATCCCGAGGCCGCTGCTCGACAGGATGGAGATGATAGAGCTTTCGAGCTATACGGAAAATGAAAAAGCCGAAATAGCAAAAAGGCACCTGATAAAAAAGCAAAGCGAAGAGCATGGGCTAAAAGACGGCATGCTGGATATCAATGAAGGCGCACTGTCCGACATCATCAACCTGTACACCTCGGAATCGGGCGTACGCAATTTGGAGAGAAGCATCGCCAACGTTTGCCGCAAAGCCGCGCGTGAGCTCTTGGAGACGGGCGCGTCGGGGATCCGCGTGACGCGCCAGAACCTATATAAATACCTGGGGTATCCGCGCTACAGAAGGACCAAAGCCGGCGAAGCCGACAGGATGGGCGTTGTAACGGGCCTGGCATGGACGGCTGTAGGCGGGCAGACGCTTCCGGTCGAGGCGATGGTGATGGACGGTACCGGGAGAATAGAGCTCACGGGGCATTTGGGCGACGTGATGAAGGAAAGCGCAAAGGCTGGCATCAGCTATATCCGCTCCAAACACAACGAGCTCGGCATCGACAGGGATTTCTACGAAAAGAAGGATATACACATCCACTGTCCGGAGGGCGCTATTCCGAAGGACGGGCCTTCGGCGGGCATTACAATGGCGACCGCGGTGGTTTCCGCGCTGACGGAAAAACCGGTAAGAAAAGACGTCGCAATGACGGGGGAGATCACGCTTACGGGAAATGTGCTTCCGATCGGCGGGCTGAAGGAAAAAGTATTGGCCGCGCTTCGGGCCGGCATCAAGACTGTGATCATACCCAAGGAGAACGAAAAGGACATATACGATCTGCCTCCGGGTATCCGCAGGAAATTGAAATTTATTATGGCGGACGATGTGATGCAGGTGTTTGACAACAGCATCGTAAAATAACTTAAACCGAAGAAGTTATGATTTTATTCTTGGATTTTTCGAGGTCTTTAGATGGAAATAAAAAAAGCCGAATTTATCAAAAGCATGCGGCAAAAAAAGGATTATCCCGATTTGAACCTGCCCGAGATCGCCATTGCGGGCAGGTCTAATTCCGGAAAGTCTTCTCTTATCAATTGCCTCGCGAACAATGGCTCGCTCGCAAAGGTCAGCGGAACGCCAGGTAAAACGCGGCTTGTGAATTTTTTTAAGTTTTTTACCAATACATCGGAGTTCATTTTGGTTGATCTCCCGGGATACGGATACGCAAAAGTATCCAAAAGCGAAAAAAGCGCCTGGACAGGGATGATAGAGGACTATTTTGCGGTTACGGAGAATCTGAAGGCTTTGCTTGTATTGATGGATATACGGCACAAGCCGAACGATTTCGACGCACAGATGCTCTACTACGCGCAGTACCGTTGCGTTCCTTTTGTGATTATCGCAACAAAGGCGGATAAAATAGCAAAATCCAAACGTCCCCACTACGTAAAGGGAATTTTAAGCGAACTCGGGATAGAGGCCGGCATCAGTACGGTCGCTTTTTCATCTGCAGACCGTTCGGGGAAAACAGAGCTTCTTTCCATAATTCAGGAACATTTGGGGGAAGTTCAAATATGAAATTGTTTGCGATCAGCGATCTGCACCTTTCGGAGCACACCCCGAAAAGCATGGATATATTCGGTGATCACTGGTGCGGTCACTGGGCAAAGATAAAAGCGGACTGGGAAAAGAAAGTCGCAGAAGGAGACATCGTACTCGTTTGCGGGGACATTAGCTGGGCCATGAAAATGAGCGAGGCCCTTCCCGATCTGAATGCGATCTGCAGCCTTCCCGGGAAAAAGATACTGTTAAAGGGAAATCACGATTACTGGTGGAATTCCGCGTCTAAAGTGCAGTCCGCTCTGTTCAACGAGACCTACATCCTGCAAAACGGGCATTTTACATTCGGCGATTATGTTATCGTAGGCACCAGAGGCTGGACCGTGCCCTTGGGACCGGCCACCCAGGCGGACGAGGCGATCTACAGGCGGGAGAGCATACGGCTTTCGCTTTCCATACAGGGGGCTTTAAGGCAGCGCGAAGGGAAAAAAACGGTGGGCATGATGCATTTCCCGCCTTTTAACGAAAGAAGGCAGCCTTCGGAATTTACGCGGCAATTTGAAGAATCCGGCGTAGAGAAAGTCGTATACGGGCACCTTCACGGGGAGAGCCTCGCAAAGGTCTTCGAAGGGAACATAAACGGCGTGGAGTATACCATGGTTTCGTGCGATTACACCGATTTCAAATTGAAACAAATATACTGAGCAATGAAAAAACAATAATTAAGAATTGAAAACGGATAAAAAGCAAATTACTAAATGGGATGGTTTTAAACCATCTTTTTTTTATAAATATTTTCTTAAAAAGGCTTTAAAAAAAGAAGGAATTCAAGCCGGAATGGCGAATATAGTATTATAGTGGTGAACAATGGTGGAAGATGGTTAAAAAGTAGGTGAAAAGTTGCTCATAGGGGAATACCAACACAGTGTGGATGACAAAGGACGGTTATTCATGCCCGCAAAGTTCAGGGACGAACTGGGCGTAAAGTTTGTTGCGTCGCGAGGCATAGGGCAGTGTTTGTTCGTGTTTTCCAAAGATGAGTGGGTAAAATTCTCCTCCAATCTTACACAGGCACCCAAGAGCAATATACCGGCTCAAGATTTTTTACGGTTGCTTTTCGCAAGCGCTTGCGAATGTGAACCGGATAAACAGGGCCGGATACTTCTTCCGCAGCGCTTACGTGAATTCGCGGGAATAGAGGGAGAAGCGGTTGTAATCGGCCTCATGAACCGCGCGGAGATTTGGTCGAAACAAAACTGGGATGAGTTTAACAAGCGCTCGTCGCAGGACTTTGAAAAAACGCTTGAAAATCTATCTGCACTTGGCATTTAGGAGCTTTTTAGTGGAAGGCGTACATGTACCCGTATTACTGAATGAGAGCATAGAATCACTAAAGCTTAAAAAAGGCATGATCATTGTCGACGGCACTTTGGGAGGGGGGGGGCCATGCGGAATCCGTATTGCAAAGCATACTTCCGGGCGGACAGCTCATAGGGATCGACAAAGACCATGAGGCGATCGAAAGAACTAAAGAGAGATTAAAAGAGTACGAAAGAAGTTTCACCACTGTACACGATGATTTTAAAAACATAAAAACCATACTTTTACAAAAGAATATTGCCAAGATAGACGGAGCCATACTCGATTTAGGAGTGTCGTCCTTTCAACTGGACGATGATTATAGGGGGTTCTCGTATTCACAGGACGCAAAGCTCGATATGCGCATGGACCAGGATGAAAATATAAGCGCATACGAAGTGATCAATAGATATAAAGAAAATGATCTGGCGCGTGTGATCAGCGGGTATGGCGAGGAAAGATGGGCCAGGCGCATCGCCAAGTTCATCGTTGCGAAAAGGGCGGTAAAACCCATAGAGACTACATTTGAACTTACGGAAATCATAAAAGCGGCCATTCCCAAAGAAGCCAGGAGGGAAGGGCCGCATCCCGCCAAACGCACGTTTCAGGCGATACGCATAGAAGTAAACAGGGAGCTGGAAGGGCTTGCGAAGGCGATCGAGGATTTTAGCGAAGTGATAAAGAGCGGAGGCAGACTCGCCGTTATCACATTTCATTCTCTGGAGGATCGGATCGTAAAGCAGGAATTCAGAAGACTTGAAAATCCATGCATCTGTCCTCCGGATGCGCCGATATGCACATGCGGGAAAAAACCGGCGGGAAGGGTCATAACGAGAAAGCCCATACTGCCGGACGAAACAGAGACAAATGAAAACAACAGGGCGAGAAGCGCGAAACTTCGGATATTAGAGATAGTGTAATTTTATTAAGGGGACAGTTAAAATGGCCGGGTATGGGCATCCTTATGAACACGGCAGCAATGCGGTATTATTGACAGACGATTTCCCTGCCGCAGAGCGGAGAAGAAGGGAAAGGCAGCCAGTCAGGCAGCCGGCTTCAAAAACAAATGTAAAGCCGGTTGTAAAAACGAATGCAAAAAAAGCGGTGAGGCCTCAAGTCCGTAGGAAAGGGGTTTTTTCCACTTTGTTTGTCATTGTAAGCTGTTTTGCGATTTTCGCGTTCATTATCGCGCGGTATTCCATCATCTGCTCTACGGGCAACGATATAGCCGATCTGAAGTCCCAGATAAAGAAAATGCAGACAGAGGCGAGTAACTACCAGGTACAGATATCTGAAAAGATGGATATGGCGAATATTCAGGATGTGGCAAGCGAAAAGCTGAACATGGGTTTCCCGAACGCCAACCAGATCGTATATGTGGACTTAGAGAACGAAAACGCGGATATGACGGTGCAAAACGGCGAAAATCAATTCTCAAAAGGGGATGAGAAGAATATAAATGTTTTATCCGAGATCATAAATGCGTTAGAATAGTTATAAACGCATACAATAGAGGAGTGGTTAATTGTGGCCTTGCCGGGTATTTCAAACAAGAAAAGGTTAAATGTGGTACTCGTGCTGATAGCCGCAATTTTTTTGTTTTTAATCGGGAAAATTGGCTACATCATATTTTTTCAGGGTCCGGGACTGCAGGAAAAGGCGAGAGACCAATGGACACGGGACCTTCCCGTTTCCGCCAAGCGCGGCTCCATATTGGACAGGAACGGAAACGTACTCGCGCAAAGCGCTTCGGCCGATACGGTCGTACTGCGGCCTGCGGAAATAAAAGACCCTGCTTCACTGGCGGCCAAACTTGCGCCAGTATTGAAAATGGATGAACAGACCATTATAGAAAAAGCGAGCGACAAGAAAAAATCCGAAGTATGGCTCATACGGCAGATCACCAGGGAACAGAAGACCCAGGTCGACGATATGGACCTTGACGGCGTGCATTTCACCGTCGACACGAAGCGCTATTATCCGAACAAGAATCTTTTGACGCAGGTGCTCGGCTTTACGTCCGTAGACGGAAACGGCCTGGAGGGTCTGGAAGCAAAATACGATAAGTATATGAAAGGGCAGCCCGGGCGTATCGTAAACGAAGCGGACAGGAAGGGCCAGGAGATCCCCCTTTCGGACGAGGTCTATATACCGCCCAAGGACGGCTACAATGTTGTCCTTACGATCGATTTGGTCATACAGAGCTTTCTCGAAAAGAATCTGGAGGAGGCTTATACGGCAAACAAGGCAAAAAGCGTGCAGGGGATCGTCGTAGACCCTAAGACGGGCGGAATACTGGCGATGGGCTGTTATCCGAACTACGACTTAAACAACGTGCCCCGGAACGAGCCGGATACGCTAAAGGAGCTCTCCAGGAACAAGGTCGTTGTAGACGTATTTGAACCGGGGTCCACATTTAAGATCATTACAACGGCTTCGGCCATCGACGCAGGCAAAGCTTCACTTGAAAGCGAGTATAACTGCATCGGCTACAAAATGGTGGACGGACAGATGATAAAATGCTGGCGGTTCGGGCACCCGCATGGGCATCAGGACCTTACCAAAGCGGTGCAGAATTCCTGTAACCCGGCGTTTATGGAAATGGCGCTCGCGATGGGCAAAGAGAAATTCTATGAATATATATACAATTTCGGCTTCGGGCAGCCTACGGGCATCGATTACAGCGCGGACCAGCAGGGCATCGTCACGCATCAGAAATACGTGCGCAATACCGACCTTGCGCGCATAGGATTCGGCCAGTCTATTGCCGTGACAACGCTGCAGCTCGCAATGGGCGCATCGGCTGTTATAAACGGCGGCACGCTCAATAAGCCGTATCTTGTAAAGGCTCTGACGGATGCGGAGAACAACACGGTCAAAGAATATCAGCCGACTCCGGTACGCCAGGTGGTCTCCGCCGAGACCTCGGCAACGATGCGCGCCATACTGGAAAGCGTGGTCGCGGACGGCACGGGACGCAACGCATACATCCCCGGTTACAGGGTAGGCGGAAAGACGGGCACGGCACAAAAATACGCGGACGGAAAGATCGTGCAGGGCAAGCATATATCTTCATTTATCGGATTTGCGCCGGCCAACGATCCGAAGCTTCTGGTTTTCATCGTTGTGGATGAACCGAACGTGCCTGTGGATTTCGGCAGCATCGTCGCCGCACCCTATGTAAAAGCTGTATTGTACGATTCACTGAAATATCTCAATGTTCAGCCGCAGTATTCGGACAGAGACAAGGAAATCAAGCGGGTGGAAGTCCCGGATGTTCGCAATCTTTCGCTCGACAGCGCTGTGGACGCTTTGAAAGACATCGGTTTGAACTATATGGATAACGGAACCGGCAAGGTAAAAGACCAGATGCCGGCGCCCGGAACAAAAGTAGACGAAAAGACGATCATACTTCTGTATATGCAGCATGAGAATGCGGATAACCAGGAAGAGGAGATGCTAACGGTACCCGATCTAAAAAATAAATCCATAAAAGATGCGGCGGATATTCTGGAAAAACAAGGCTTTACAATAGAGATAGCGGGCAGCGGACTCGCTTCATATCAGAAACCGGCAGCCGGAGAAAAGGCGCCCAAAGGGTCCAAGGTGCGCGTGGAGTTTAAAAACCCTTGAATTTGTGAATAAAAATATATATTTAATGAGAATTTATGTTATAATTTAAAGGTTATTTATTCTCTTCAAGGAGGCGCTGTTTTGGATCTTAGATCACTTGTGAGAAATTTGGAGTGCAAAATAATAGGGGACGAAAACACAAAGGTCGACGGGCTTGCCTACGATTCCAGGCGGGTTTCTAAGGGTGACCTATTTTTTTGCATAAGCGGATTCTCCGCAGACGGACATAATTACGCACAAAGCGCTGTTGAAAACGGAGCGTCCGCACTGATGGTGACGCGCGTTTTAGACATAAACGTACCGCAGATACTCGTTTCGGACGACCGGCAGGCCATGGCGGCCATTGCCTGCGAATTCTTCGGACATCCTTCAAAAAGGCTTAAGACGATCGGTGTGACGGGTACGAACGGAAAGACAACGACAACATACATGTGCAAGTCTATCGCCGAAAAAAGCGGCAAAAAGGTGGGTCTTATAGGCACCATCGTAAACATGATAGGCGACAAGGTTTTGGAAACGGAGCGCACGACGCCCGAAGCGCCCGACCTGCAGCGTCTCATAGCGCAAATGGCGGACGAAGGCTGCGACGTCGTTGTAATGGAAGTATCGTCCCACTCGCTGGATTTAAAAAGAGTGGAGGGCATACACTACGACGGAGGTGTCTTCACCAACCTCACTCAGGACCATCTCGATTATCACAAGACGTTTGAAAACTATCGCGACGCCAAAAAAATACTGCTTAAAAACTGCAGCAATGCCGTTATCAATATGGACGATGCATACGGAAGCTACATGGCGGAGGGGATAGACGCGAAGGTATACCGCTGCGGGATACGCGAAAGTGCCGATTTATCTGCCAGGGAGATAGAGATCACGCCGGCGGGCGCCTCGTTCGACATGGTGCTGTTAAAAGATAAAATCCATATCGATCTGAAGATCCCCGGACTTTTTTCCGTATACAATTCACTTTCAGCTGCGGGAGCCTGCACGGCTATTGGCATTCCGCCGTATTTTATAAAAGAGGGCTTGGAAACGCTGCCTTCGGTATCCGGCAGGTTTGAGGTTTTGGATACCGGCAGCCGCGGCTACACCGTTATATTGGATTATGCGCATACGCCGGACAGCCTGGAAAATACGCTTCAAACGGTAAACGAATTTGTACGGGGAAGGATCATTACAGTATTCGGCTGCGGAGGAGACAGGGACCGCACGAAACGCCCCATCATGGGGGAAATAGCCGGCATGCTGTCGGATTATTCCATTATTACGTCGGATAACCCGAGGACGGAAATTCCCTCGGAAATTATATTGCAGATAGAGGAAGGCATGAAAAAAACCGGTGCGGATTATATATGTATAGAGAATAGGAGAGAAGCCATCCGCTTCGCCCTGGAAAATGCCAGAAAGGATGACATCATTGTGCTGGCGGGAAAAGGACACGAAACTTATCAGGAGATCAACAAAGTGAAATACCCCTTCGACGAGAAAATAATCGTACGCGAACTGCTTAACAGTTGACGCGCATACGGTTTACATATGAAGGGTTAAGGGTGTAGTTTCATGAATGATTATATACAGAAATTAATCGCGAATCTGGTTTTTTCGGTTATAGTTTCGTTTATCGTCGCTCTCGCGATAGGATACGGGCTGATACCTGTGTTAAGGCGGTTAAAGTTTGGGCAGCAGGTGAGAGACGACGGGCCGCAGTCGCATTTATCCAAGACTGGAACACCGACGATGGGCGGCATCATCATGATTATTGCGCTCATTATTGCGACATTTGTTTTTGCACGGGGAAATATACAGCATATACTGTTTTTGCTGGCGGTGACATTGGGGTTTTCGGCGATCGGATTTTTGGACGATCTCATCATCGTGGTAAAAAAGCGCTCGCTGGGATTAAAAGCCTACCAGAAGATCATCGGACAGTTGGGGCTTGCTTTGATCGTGGCGCTTTACGCGTACAACGACCCGAATATAGGCTCCAAACTGTATGTGCCGTTTTTCAACATATATTGGGATATAGGCGTCTGGTTTATCCCCGTAACGGTATTTGTCATCGTCGGATGGGTAAACGGCGTAAACTTAACGGATGGTTTGGACGGTCTGGCTTCCGGCGTCACACTTATAAACGCGGCTGCTTTTTCGCTGATATTTTTTGCGACGGCTGCTTTTGCGCAAAGCAACGGGGAAACGCTGCGGGCAGTAAACCTGGGCAACACAATGATATTTGCCGCTGCGCTCACGGGCGCGTGCCTTGGCTTTTTGCGCTACAACGCCTATCCGGCCAAGGTGTTCATGGGGGACACCGGCGCTTTTGCGTTGGGCTCGGCGCTGACGCTGATGGCCGTCGTATCGCGTATGCAGATACTCTTGCCCATCATGGGGCTTATGTTCCTTCTGACGATCCTCTCCGTTATCATACAGGTGGGCTCGTATAAACTGAGAAAAAAGAGGGTATTTAAGATGGCGCCGCTGCATCATCATTTCGAGCTTTCCGGCGTACCGGAAACAAAGATCGTAGCGGTTTATATGATCGTCACGGCGATTTTAAGCCTTCTGTGCCTGCTTAGCATAAACATCGTAAAATAGGAGTACTAAAGTGGACGTATCGGGGAAAAAAGCGCTTGTAGTCGGAATGGCCAAAAGCGGAACGGCAAGCGCAAGGCTGCTGATTGAGAAAAACGCGCAGGTTACCATATATGATGCGAAAAAAGAAGAGGAATTAAAAGACACGATCAGGGAGGAAATACAAAAGCTGCCTGCCTCAAAACTGCTCGGCGCAGACGACGCTGCGGTAACGGAATTTGTAGACGGAATCGATCTGATGGTATTAAGCCCGGGCGTGCCGCTAAACCTTCCCTTCATACGGAGGGCGTACGCGGCGGGGAAAAAAGTCATTGCGGAGATGGAGTTAGGCTACCTGTATTCAAGGGCGGAATTCGTGGCCATTACGGGCACCAACGGCAAGACGACCACGACGGCCCTCACGGGAGAGATATTTAAAAACGCGGGAAAAAGCACGTATGTTTTGGGAAATATAGGCGTTCCCATCAGTGAAATGGCGCTTGCGACACAACCCGGCGATATCGTGGTGGCGGAGACTGCGGCGCTGCAGCTCGAGACAACAGATGCTTTCCGGCCAAGGGCGTGCGCCGTTCTAAACATTACGGAAGACCATTTGAACCGGTACGGTACGATGGAAAACTACACCAACGCAAAGGCGCTCGTATTTAAAAACCAGACCGCGGACGATTTTTGCGTATTAAACTACGACAACGACATTGCCCGTTCACTGGCCGACAGGGTAAAATCCCGCATTCTTTGGTTCAGCAGGATAAGCGAACCGGGAGAGGGCGCTTTCGTCCGGGGAAATGATATGATATTCAAGCTAGACGGGCTTGAGAAATACATATGCAACATAAACGATATCAAAATACCCGGAAGCCACAATCTGGAGAACGCGCTGGCCGCCTGCGCGCTTGCAAGCGCTATGGGCATTTCAGCCCATGCGATACGAAGAACGCTAAAGGAATTCCCCGGTGTGGAGCACCGGATAGAATTTGTAAAAGAGGTAAACGGCATCAAGTATATAAACGACTCCAAGGGGACCAATCCGGATGCCACGATAAAGGCCATAGAGGCCATGACCGCCCCGACCATACTCCTCCTGGGGGGGTATGACAAGCACAGCGACTTTATGCCGATGTTTGGGGCAATAAATGAAAATATCGCGGGGATCGTCGCTTTGGGAGATACCGCAAAAAAGATACTGGAAGCGGCGGAAATAATCGGATATAAAAACATCGCCTATGCGAAAAGTTTTAAAGACGCCGTGCTGCAGGCAAAGGATATGGCAAAGCCGGGATATAATGTGCTTTTATCACCCGCTTGCGCGAGTTATGATATGTTTTCGGATTTTGAGGAGAGGGGAAGGGTTTTTAAAGAGATTGTATATTCCTTGTAGGTGGGTTTGATGCAAAAAGGCAGGTCTATTGATTTTTCCATTCTCATATTGACGATCATATTGGTCCTGTTCGGTATCGTAATGGTGTTTTCCGCGAGTTTTTACTACGCCGAACAGAATTACAACGACCAGTACTTTTTTTTCAAGAAACAGATAATTGGCGCCGTGGCTGGACTGGCCTGCATGATATTCTTCATGCTTTTCGACTATAAAAAACTGGCAAAATTCCGCTATCCGCTGCTGATACTTTCGATAGCCCTCCTGGGCCTTGTATTCATACCGGGGGTAGGCGTCAAGTTAAACGGATCTTCGCGCTGGATCCCGCTGCCCGGATTCAACCTGCAGCCGGTGGAGGTCGTGAAGATTGCTCTCATCATATTCATGTCGGCAAATATAGCAGGCAAAAAAGAGAAGATGAAGACGTTTAAATTCGGCGTATTCCCCTATCTTTTAATAATGGGCATCATATGTTTGCTTTTATTTCTCCAGCCGAATTTCAGCGCCGTTATATCCATAGGCCTCTTAACTTTCATACTTATATTTGTAGGGGGCGCGAACATTCTGCACCTGGGCGTTTTGGGGGGGAGCGCAGGCGCCGCGCTGTATCTTCTCCTTTTTACGCAGGAATACCGCGCCAACCGCATTTTGGCCTTTATAGATCCCTGGAAATACCCGAGCGACCAGGGTTACCAGCTCATACAGTCGCTGTATTCCATAGGATCCGGCGGGATATTCGGAATGGGATTCGGCAACAGCCGCCAGAAGTTCCTCTTCCTGCCGTACGGGGAATCGGATTTTATATTTTCCATCATCACGGAGGAGCTGGGGTTTATAGGGGCGCTTTGCGTTATCGCGCTCTTTGCGCTTCTCATATGGCGGGGGATACGCGTGGCCATGCGCGCTCCGGATATGTTCGGCTCCATGCTCGCGGCCGGCGTCGTCTCCATTATCGCCATACAGGTGCTTATGAATATCGCCGTTGTGACGGGGACGATACCGCCAACCGGCGTTTCGCTGCCTTTTTTAAGCGCCGGAAACTCGTCGCTCGTGATATTCATGTCCTCGATAGGTGTGCTTTTGAATATCAGCAAGCAGTGCAATACGGCCTGAATGCTGTAACAATGAAATATTCCTCCGCATAATATAATCTATGCAAGAGAGTATAGCGGAGGTATAGCTTATGTCGAGGCTTTTGATAAACGGAGGAAGCAGATTACTTGGTGAGGTTCATGTTTCAGGTTCAAAAAACGCATGTTTGCCAATTCTCGCAGCCTCTTTACTGACTGAAAAGCCCGTTACTATATTGGATTATCCCAAAATTACCGATGTATATAATATGCTGTCGATTTTACGGCATATCGGCTGCACAATAGCGGAAGAAAAAGAAAGCTTAACAATAGACACGTCTACGGCTATAATATGGGAAATGCCGGATAAAATTGCAAAAGAGATACGCTCGTCGATATTTATGTTAGGACCGGTATTAGGCCGGTTCCGGCAGGCAAAATTCTCGTATCCCGGAGGATGCGAGATCGGAAACAGGCCAATAGACCTGCATCTTAAGGGTTTAAGAGCGCTAAACATAGATATAAGGGAGATCCGGGGGCATATCCTCTGCGAGACGGATAAAATAACCGGTGGCGAAATACAGATGGATTATCCGAGCGTAGGCGCAACGGAGAACATCATTATGGCAGCCGTGAAAGCTGATGGACAGACCGTCATAAGAAACGCGGCGCGTGAGCCAGAGATCATGGAGCTGGAACGGTTCATAAACAATATGGGAGGAAACGTCTCCGGCGCCGGAACCAGTACGATCTATATCGAGGGCGTAAAGGAACTAAAAGGCGTAACCTACAGGTGCCTGCCGGACAGGATCGTGGCCGGTACATACATGCTGGCCGCCGCGATGACAAAAGGGGATATCACCCTTTTGAATACAGTGCCGGAGCATCTCTTCGCCCTGACTTCCAAATTAAAAGAGGCGGGGGCTTTCGTGCAGACGTATAAAGACGCGATCAGAATAAAAAGCGATACGAGTTTAAAGGAGATGCACCTTATCGAGACCTCTCCTTATCCCGGTTTTCCCACGGATATGCAGGCGCAGATCTGCGCGGCCGCAGGCATCGCCGAGGGAACGAGTATTATTATGGAAAATGTGTTTGATAACCGGTTTAAACATATACCGGAGCTGATACGAATGGGCGCCAACATAACCGTTAAAAACAACGTGGCCATAATAAGAGGCGTAGAAAAGTATTTCGGAACGGAAGTTGCGGCCATGGACCTACGTGGAGGCGCGGCGCTTGTTTTGGCGGGCCTGTGCGCGGAAGGGGTCACGGTTGTGGATCAAACGAATATTTTAGACAGGGGTTACGAGCATTTCGAAGCCACACTAAACAGCTTGGGGGCAAAAGTGAAGAGGCTGGAGGAAGAATAAACCTTGAAGAAAAACAAAAGAAGACACCCGCTCGTTATCATCCTTGTGCTGATTCTCCTCGCGGGTATGGGGTTTTTGTGTTATCATCTGTTAAACATAAAGACCATAGCGGTCGCGGGCAATGAGAAGAAAACCGCCGATTACATCGTCAGGCTTTCCGGTTTAAAGGCGGGGGAAAACATACTGAAAGTAGACGACGCTCTTTTAAAACAGAATATTGAAAAAGATCCCTATTTAAAGTTTGTTGAAGCGGAAAGGGTTTATCCCGATAAGGTGATTATAAAAGTACTGGAAAGAAAACCTGCGGCTCTAATAAAAGCCGGAAGCGCAAATATGCTGGTGGATGAAGAGGGGTATGTGCTGGAGATGCCGGACGATACGGCCAATATGAAATACCCTCTTCTAAACGGCATCAATACATCCAATTGTCAAATAGGCAAGCAGGTGGGTTTTGTGGACAAGGCCCAGTATCTCGCTATGAACTCGATGATTAAGGGGATTTACGCCGAGAAAATCGAAGGCCTGCTCGCGGAAATAGATCTTATGAACATTAACGATATTCATATGAAATCCACGGCCGGCATTGCGATAAGCTTCGGAAATTACAGCCAACTGGAGAAAAAAAATACTCTGGATCAAAAGCGTTCTCCCTAAATTGCAAAGCGAAGGAATCGCCGACGGTACGCTGGACGTTTCTTCCGGAGAATCGGCAACATACAGAAAGGACAGCGCGTAAGTTTTATTTGTAACCTGTAAAAAG
>Ga0366776_1050_pt1 | contig 15356 bp, 13 predicted proteins | sample BONcelN113001D11_FD_207070 | JGI IMG/M metagenome (GOLD analysis project Ga0366776, IMG submission 207070) | Enriched cells from coal bed in the Powder River Basin, Montana, United States - BONCAT cells N11 rep2 HSBNCT.N11.300.1.D11 ...
TTCTCTGCATGCTCAACGCCGCCTCAATCAAGCGGACAAACTGATCCCAAAACGGTTTTGCCGGGTGATTCCCGGTCCGCGCCGGCAAACCCGGTCGCCACACCTGCGGTTACTGCTGCGGAAGGTGAGAAATACCGCGCAATAACGCCCGAAGAAGCAAAGGAACTGATCGGGCAGGAGAATACTTTGCTTGTAGACGTAAGGACTGAAGAGGAATATGCCGAGGCGCATATACCGGGTTCAGTGCTTTTGCCGCTGGATGATATAAAATCCAAAGCTGAATCCGTACTGAAGGATAAACAGGCGGTGATCATCGTATATTGCCGCAGTGGGAGAAGGAGTTCAATGGCCGCGCAAGAACTCGCCGGAATGGGATATGCGAAACTGTACGACCTTGGAGGGATACAGGACTGGCCGTATGAAACGGTTTCCGGTTTAAAATAACAGACTGTTTATTAAACACAGCCTGTAATAATATATAAAACGGTTTGGAAGAGGTACCGCACAAACCGTTTTTTGATTGGCAAAATACACGAGTTCTTTTATTTTGATAAGCGCCCATCGCCATATTCCTGAAGTTATACGGATTTGATAGAAATGCACGTAAATACAACAGCCCGCCCGTTTGAAAAAACGACTGCTTAAGCAGATCCATGTATTGATATCAAATCAACTATTGCTTGAAACCAGGAAAGCCCGGCAGTTGCATCTTATGCAGCAAGAGTGGAATATTATGTGCATTGTGGCAATCACCTGCCTTGACAAGGCATTTAAATGCGGTTAGGATGATATCACAAAGCGTTGCGGGGACATAATCTTTTTCATGTAAACTATTCATAAGAACTTCAAATACAGGCATCATTCCGCCTTAGCGATTCAAACGGAGGTTTCGTATGTTCAAACTGATGATCGTCGACGATGAAGAAGAAGTCAGGCAGGGCATCATTAAAAAAACCGATTGGAAAAAATACAATTTTGAGATCATAGCAGAAGCTGAAAACGGCAGGGAAGCGCTGGACCTGATGGAAGAGCAAACACCGGATATTGTCATTGCCGATATCTGCATGCCGTTAATGGACGGTCTGGAACTCGCAAGGGCTGTCCAGGAAAATTACCCCACGGTAAAAACAGTGATACTTACGGGTTTTGACGACTTTAAGTTCGCCCAGCAGGCGATAAAATACGGCGTTTCGGATTATGTATTAAAACCCATACTCCCAAAAGACATAAACGAGCTTATGAAAAAGCTCAAAAACCAGATCGACCGTGAAATTGCCGAAAGAGAAGATAAAATAATGCTGCAAAAGCATTACGCCGAAAGCCTTCCTATATTGAGGGATAATTTCCTTACGCTTCTTATAACAGGCCAGCCTGCAGAAGACGAGATAGAAAAGAGAAAAGAAAACTTCAAACTGCGTTTAAAAGGAGGCAGTTTTATTTCCGCCGTAATGGGGCTGGACGTGGACACCCGGAAAACCGATGAAGACACGGAGCTTTTAAGATTTGCGGTATTGAATATCATGAAAGAGATACTGAACAAACACGAACTGGGCGAGGCTTTCCGCTATGCTAACGGCCTTGTTGTCATCGCGGGGTTTGAAACGGGTGAAACGCTTAGCATCCGCAACAGATTTTTTGCTATTCTGGAAGAGATACGCCAAACCGTGGAGAAATACTATAAAGCATCCGTAACAGCCGGCGTTGGAACGATATGCAGCAGCCTTAGAAATATCAAGCAGTCCTATTCAAGCGCCGTTACCGCCCTGGAGTACAAGCTTGTACTTGGATGCAACAGGGTAATCTTCGTGGATGATTTGGAGCCGGAGGTAACCGGCACCGTCGTTTTCAACGAGGAAAAAGAGCGTATGCTTGTTTCCAGCATCAAATTCGGAGAGGAAAAGGACATATACCAGGCGGTAGATATGTTGTTTGGCGACATTGCCGCGATGCGGTCCATGAAAGAATACCGGATTTATTTTATGGAAATTTATGCGGCGCTGCTGAAGCTGGCGCGTGTATTTGGATTGGACACAGGCTTTGAGTCCGCTATGATGAATGAAATAAACGGGTTTGGCACCATCGAAGAGGCAAAATCGTGGCTTAAAAACCTATGTATTCAGATTATGTACCAGATCGTACGGAACAGATACAATACCACACAGCTGCTATTGGAAAAAGCCAAGGATTTTATCAGCCGGAATTACAGCGACAACGAGCTCGGCATACAGAAGCTGGCCGATCATCTGCACATTAGCACCTGTTATTTAAGTCTGATCTTTAAAAAGGAAGCAGGGGAGACATTTTTAAAATACCTGATCCGAATAAGGCTCGGTGCGGCGCAGGAACTTCTCTTAAGTCCGGATATGAAAATCGCGGAGGTCGCGGAAAAGTGCGGCTATCCCGACGTCAATTATTTCAGCTATTTCTTCAAAAAAAACTTAGGGCAATCCCCGCGTGAGTACAGAAACAAAGTCTGCGTCAAAAAGGAGTCCTGAAAATGCAAAGACACAGCATTTTCAAAAAAATTAGCGCATTTTTAAAAAACCATCTGAAGCTTGGCAGCATTCAGTCCATTATCACATTATCCTTTACCGCGGTCACCATATTTGGCATGGTTATCGCAGGCGTTGCGCTTTACAGCAATTTTTCTCAGAACGCGGAGAAAAACGCCGCTTCCAGTACGCAGCAGATCATGGATCAGGTAACGATTAATCTGGAGTATTATTTAAAAGGTATGATGGAGATATCCGATCTCATGCGGAGCAATATGGTCGATACGGCAGACACTACGGTAAAAAATTTGAACGACCTTTTGAATGTCACGCTGAAGATACGAAAAGACATTGTAACAATGGCTATATTTGACGATGCGGGAAAGATCGTCTTAAGCGACCCCGAGTATCTCTACGACAGGAATTTTAACGCGGCTGAACAGGACTGGTTTAAAAACTCCCTGAAAGACCCGGCGGATTACTTCGTACAGCCGCCGCATGTACAGCGTATGTTTCAGGACAAGCGCCCCTGGGTGGTCTCCCTGTGCCGCGGCGTTACGGTCTATAAAGATGATAAACTCGTCAATTGGGTTACGATCGTGGATATGAACTTCAGCGTGATCGAGCAGCTCTGCAATAAAGTAAGCCTCGGACGGCGCGGGTATATCTATGTGATCGACCGGCATGGGAATATCATCTACCATCCCCAGCAGCAAATCGTATACGCCGGATTAAAGGAAGAAAACATAGACAATGCGTTAAGCCACCGGGAAGGATCGTATTTCGACGATTTTCAGGGTGAAAGAAGGATCATGACCGTAAAGGACATCGGCTATACCGGCTGGAGGATGGTGGGCGTCAGCTTCGTGGACGAGCTGGTGGAGAATCAACGTGACTTCAACAACTTCATACTTTATATACTGCTTTTTGTCATTGCTTTCGGTATCGCAGCCGCGCTTTTTATTTCTGCTAAGATATCCCAGCCCATAAAAAGGCTGGAACACCAGATGAACAGGATAGAGAACGGCGATTTCGACATCGAAGGCCTGGAGGTAAAGGGCGAGGATGAGGTAAAACGCCTTACAAAGGCATTCAATCTGATGATCGCAAGGATAAAACAGCTTATGAATGAGATCATAGGCGAACAGGAGGCCAAGCGCAGGAGCGAGTTTAAGGCGCTGCAGGCCCAGATCAACCCCCATTTCCTCTACAATACGCTGGACTCCATTATATGGATGAACGAAAGCCGCAATTATAAAGGCGTTACGGAAATGGTGGCGGCCCTGGCCAAGTTTTTCAGAATCAGCATCAGCAAAGGCAACGAGATCATAACCGTAGGCGACGAGATTGAACATGCGAGAAGCTATCTGGTGATACAAAAAATCCGCTACAAGAACAAATTCGATTTCAGTATAGAAGCTGCGCCCGAGGTATTGGGCCATAAAACGCTCAAGCTTATACTGCAGCCGATCATAGAAAACGCGATCTATCACGGCATCAACAGCATACAGGAGAAAGGCGAAATCGCAATCAGCGTCTATGTGGAAGAAGGTAATATCGTATACCGCGTTGCGGACAACGGCTATGGCATAAAACCGGAACTGTTAAAAGGCATATTAAACCGGGAGCCGAGCTTCGACCATGCTTCGGGCGTGGGATTGAAAAATGTAAACGAACGGGTGAAGCTCAGCTATGGGAGCGAATACGGCATAGAGATACAAAGCGAAGAAGAAATCGGCACAACGGTGTATATCAAAATACCTTTGAACGAACCGGGGGATAAAAAACAATGAAGGCATTGCATAGATGCATACTGCTCATATTCGCAGCGCTGTTCGCGGTATCGCTTTTCGGGTGTTCCGGCAGCAACAGCCTTACTGCGGAGGAAAAAAAGACATCAATCAAGGTTATCGTTAAAAAACGAAATCATGATTACTGGGCTGTGGTACAAATGGGTGCGGAAGCGGCGGGCAAGGAGTTCAACGTATCGATGAATTACGACGGGCCTACGGACGAAAAGGACATAGAAGGACAGATCCGCATGGTGAACGAGGCGATCGACGACAAAGCGGACGCCATTGTTCTCGCGGCCAGCGATTATACGATGCTTGTGCCCGCGGCTGAGCGGGCTATCGACCAAAAGATACCGGTTGTCATAATCGATTCAAACATCAAATCGGACCGTATGGTGAGTTTTATTGGAACGGACAACGTCGATGCGGGGAGGATACTCGGTGAATCGCTGGTGGAAAAAGTGGGGGAGAACTGCAGCATCGGTGTTGTAAGCTTTGTAAAAGGCGCCGCGACCGCAGTTGAAAGAGAAGAGGGCTTTTTTAATGCGATCAAAAAACATCCAGGAATCCGTGTATTGGGCATGGAATACTGCAATTCCGATGAAAACCTGGCGAAGCAGCAGACTGAAAAAATCATAAATGACAATCCCGGGATCGATGCGATCGTATGCCTCAACGCCTATTCCACGGCCGGAGCCGCCCGCGCTATCGAAGGCATGCAAAAAACCGGCGATGTAAAGCTCGTCGGGTTTGACAGCACGCCTGAGGAAATAAGCTATATGGAAAAAGGCGTGATACAGTCGCTCGTGGTACAAAATCCGTTCAAGATGGGTTATCTTGGCGTAAAATATGTGCTCGACGCCTTAAAGCAAATCCCGGTGGAAAAAAACATCAATACCGGTTCCACCGTGATCGATAAAGATAATATGTATTTGCCGGAAAACCAGAAGCTGGTCTTTCCCTTCACCAACTAACTGCAGGCTAAATATAAGGGCTTTCAATCCATTAAAAACCCGTGAGGACATCGCACGGGTTTTTGCTTTTTGACCCGAATAGCATTTTTTGGATATTATGCAGGAAATTATATAGGATTTCATAATTTCTTTATAGCTTTTCATATTCTTAAGTTGGCCTATGCAAGTTAAAATGAAACCAAAATTTATAAAGATTCTTCAGTACGCTTTGCTCCTTCAGAATGACAAGTTTATCCAATATGTCATTCTGAAGGAGCGAAGAACCTTTATGCTCATTATTAAATGAATGTTTTTATGCTTAAAACAATGTCCCATCAGCTCGTGCGAAATTTTGAGGTGAAGAATATGGATGAATTGCTCCTTAAGATGGAAGGAATCGATAAGTCTTTCCCGGGTGTACAGGCGCTCAAAAAGTGCCGGTTTGATTTGCGAAAAGGCGAAGTACATGCGCTGGTCGGCGAGAACGGAGCCGGCAAATCCACACTTATGAAAATACTGACCGGTATCTATTCAGCGGATCTGGGGGAAATCCATTTCGGGAAACGCGTGAATTTCAAGTCCCCGAGGGACGCGCAGCTGGCCGGCATCTCCATGGTGCATCAGGAGCTGAACCTCATGAACCATTTGACGGTCGCACAAAATATTTTTATAGGGCGGGAAAGCGACGGGCTTTTTTTGAACGACAGATCCATCAATGCGCGGACGGAGGCGCTTTTCCACAAGCTGAACATCAAGATCAACCCGGAAGAAAAAGCGGGCAACCTGACGGTAGGCCTCCAGCAGATGGTTGAGATCGCAAAGGCTATTTCCTATGATGCGAAAATCATCATTTTCGACGAGCCGACATCCACATTGACGGATGTTGAAATCGACGAGCTTTTCAAGATCATGGGCGAACTCAAGAAAAACGGCGTGGGAATGGTGTATATCTCCCACAGGATGGACGAGATCAAAAGGATATCGGACCGCGTTACCGTCATGCGCGACGGCGAATATATCGGCACACATGATACGGCGGGCATACAGATCGAGGAGATCATACGCATGATGGTCGGGCGCGTCACCTATGAGGAGCATAAAAAAATAAGCGGCATAGAAGTGGATACGCCGGTGGTGCTCAAGGTGGAAAACCTGTGCTCCAAAGACGTGGAGGATGTAAGCTTTGAGCTGCACAAAGGGGAGATACTGGGCTTCGCGGGGCTTATAGGCGCCGGACGCACAGAGGTCGCGCGGCTCATATTCGGTGCGGATAAAAAAACAAAAGGCGAAATAACCTTGAACGGACGCAAGGTGCATATAAACAGCCCCTATGATGCGGTAAAACACGGCATCGGATATTTGTCCGAGGACAGGAAACGCTACGGACTGGCGCTTGGAATGAGCGTGGGAAACAACATCGTGCTGCCCAGTCTCGAAGACTATATTAAAACCGGGATCATCAGCGAAAAAAAGATCGAGGCGGACGCAAGCGCTTATATCGAGAAAATCAATATCAAGACGCCGTCCGTAAAGCAGCTGGTGAAGAACCTCTCGGGCGGGAACCAGCAAAAAGTGATCATCGCAAAATGGCTTTTGCGCAACTGCGACATACTGATATTCGACGAGCCGACGCGCGGTATCGACGTAGGCGCAAAAAGCGAGATATACAAAATAATAAACAACCTGGCCGCAATGGGCAAATCCATCATTATGATATCGTCCGAACTGCAGGAGCTTCTTCGGATGAGCGACCGGATACTGGTGATGTCCGAAGGCGTGCATACGGCTACTTTAGATATTGGGGAATGCGATCAGCAATCCATCATGAAATATGCTACACAGCATTAAGGGGGAGAAAACAATGTTAAAGAGTATAAAACGAAACGGCATGCAAAAAGTACTGGCCTTTGCGGCTCTCATTATCATATACCTGTTTTTTGCGGTGGCCGGAACCAATTTTACTTCCGTGTCCACTACGCTGAATATTCTCGCATCCTCATATTATGTGGGATTTCTTGCTCTTGGCGTTACGTTTGTTATCATCACCGGCGGCATAGACCTCTCTATAGGCGCTCTTATGATGTGTTCCGCGCTGGTCGGCGGGCAGGCCTACCGGGTAATGGGGTTCCCGCTGTGGATATGCCTCGTTATGATGGTGGCTTTCGGCACGCTGGTGGGGCTTATAAACGGTTTGTTTGTAACCAAGTTAAAGCTACCGCCTTTTATCGCCACGCTGGGCACCATGATGATCACTTTGGGCCTCGGTTCCATTATTACGGCCACATCCTCAAAATACTTCCCGACCATACTAGAACCGGACGGGTGGTTCTCCCGGGTGTTTTTTAAAACCGAAAGCGGTATCCCCATGGGGCTTTTCTTCCTGCTGGTGTTTTTCGCCATCGCATTCATCATACTGAACAAGACGAAGATCGGGCGGTATATTTTCGCGATAGGCAGCAACGAGGAGTCGGTCCGGCTTTCGGGCATCAAGGTGGACATCTGGAAAACGACCGCCTATGCGATCAGCGGCTTTGCGGCCGGCCTTGGCTCGATTTTCTACTCGGCCACTTACACGGTCGTTATACCGAATACGGGAAACGGCATAGAACTTGCGGCTATTGCGGGCGTCGTCATCGGCGGCACATCCCTTTCAGGCGGTATAGGCTCTTTAACGGGTACCATGATCGGCGTATTCATCATGAGCATACTGAAAAACGGGCTCGTATCCATGAACCTGCCCGCACCTTATCAGACGTTTTTTACAGGTGTTGTCGTGATAGGGGCGGTTCTCCTGGACATTTACAGAAACAAAAAATCCAACGAGCTCAGAAAAATCAGAAATACAAATTAAGCTTACGCTTAATGAAATAAAAAAAATAGGAGGAACAATGCAATGAACACAAAGAAACTCCTGGCCCTGGTTTTGGGCCTGGCACTTATGGTCGCAGCCTTTGCAGGGTGCGCGCAGACAGCACCGCCGGCGGCTTCTCCCTCGGCCAGCCAAGCGGTAGAATCCCCGTCCGCTTCGGCGCCGGCTGCTTCACCTTCTGAAGCGGCTTCACCCGAGAAAAAGGACTATATTTCGGTTATTTCAAAAGGCTTCCAGCATCAGTTCTGGCAGGTAGTTAAAAAAGGTTCGGAGAAAGCAGCGGCAGATTTCGGCGTAGAGATATTCTTCACCGGTCCCGAAGGCGAAAGCGCACAGAGCGCACAGGTGGACATGCTGAATGCGGAACTCGCAAAAAATCCCAAAGCCATTTGCCTGGCGGCGCTCAACACCGAAGCGGTTCTGACCCAGCTGCAGGATGCGGCCGGCAAGAAAATTCCGGTCATCGGCTTTGACTCGGGCGTTCCGAATGCACCCGCCGGACAGATAGCGGCAAACGCATCGACGGACAATATGAATGCCGCCGGACTCGGCGCGGAGAAAATGTATGAAGCGATAAAGGACAAGATCGCAGCGGCAACCGAAGACAAACCCGTCATTGTTGCCGTTCTCTCGCAGGATGCCACAAGCGCATCCATCACAGGACGCACAAAGGGCTTTGCGGAAAAAATGGCTGAGCTCGCAAAAGCAGCGGGCAAGACCGTAGCGATCACCGGAGGCTACAGCGCCATCAATACCGGAGATGCCGCGAAAGCCGCGGTCAACGTTGCGGTAACGGTCGGCGCAACCCCCGATATTACCGACATGACCAGTGCGGCCAACGGACTTTTGAACACCAAAAACCTTCTTGGCGTATTCTGCTCCAATGAAGGCGCCGTAAACGGCATACTGGCAGCCGTCAATGCAGGCTCCAAGATCCCGGAAGGCGTAAAAGTCGTGGGATTTGATGCAGGCGCAGGCCAAAAAGCTGCTGTTAAGAGCGGCGTGTTTATGGGCTCCATTACGCAGGACCCCTTCCAGATCGGCTACAAAGCCGTCGAGTTGGCAGTAAAGGCCATAAAAGGCGAAGCTGTGGCGGATATCGATACAGGCGCAAAATGGTACGACGCGACCAATATGGAGCAGGCGGATATCGCCCAGCTTCTCTACGATTAAAATTGAATAAAGATTGACCTATCAAATGACCTCCTATGGCTATAACAATGCCGTAGGAGGTCATTATAAGTAATACAGACAGGAGGATTTCGTATGATAAAAATCGGCATAAGACCCACGATCGACGGAAGGGAAAGGGGCATTCGCGAGTTTTTGGAAAGCCAGACCATGAGCATGGCCAAAAGCGCGGCCAGCCTTATTTCCGGCAGCTTAAAAGACAGGGAGGGAAACCCCATTGAATGCGTGATTGCGGACAGCACGATCGGGGGTGTCGGTGAAGCGGCTGCGTGCGCGGAGAAGTTCGAGCGCGAAGGCGTATGCGCAACGCTTACCGTAACGCCCTGCTGGTGCTACGGCAGTGAGACAATGGATATGAATCCGATGCTGCCCAAAGCCGTCTGGGGGTTCAACGGAACGGAGCGGCCGGGCGCCGTATATCTGGCTGCGGTTTTGGCGGCGCATTCGCAAAAAGGGCTTCCCGCATACGCCATATACGGCCGGGATGTACAGGATAAGGACGATACGGGTATTCCGGCCGATGTGCAGGGTAAGATCCTTCGGTTTGCAAGGGCTGCGGCCGCAGTAGGGGAGATGAAGGGAAAAAGCTATCTCTCCTGTGGAAGCGTTTCCATGGGTATAGCCGGTTCCATCGTCAGCCCCGATTTTTTTGAGAGCTACCTCGGCATGCGCTGTGAACAGGTGGACATGACCGAGTTTATACGGCGCATCGAAGAAGGCATCTACGAACGGCAGGAATTTGAAAAGGCCATGCAATGGGTCAGGCAAAACTGCATAGAGGGCGCGGATCGGAACGAAAAACCGGTCGACCGGGAAAGAAAAGACTGGGAATGGGAGTTCACAGTTAAATGCGCCATCATTGCACGAGACCTGATGGAGGGCAACCCAAAGCTTATCGAAATGGGCTTCCGCGAAGAAGGGCTCGGGCACAACGCTATCGCGGGCGGTTTCCAGGGGCAGCGGCAGTGGACGGACCATTTCCCCAATGCAGATTTTGTAGAGGCGATGCTTTGCAGCTCGTTTGACTGGAACGGGATACGAAAGCCGTATATTTACGCAACGGAAAACGACGCTATGAACGGCATGGCCATGCTTTTCGGGCAGCTTCTTACCAATACGGCGCAAGTTTTCTCCGATGTACGCACCTATTGGAGCCCGGCGGCGGTAAAGCGGGTCACCGGAAAGGAACTGGCGGGAGCGGCAGCAAACGGAATCATCCATTTGATCAATTCCGGAGCGGCAAGCCTCGATGGAACGGGCATGCAGGTGCAAGGCGGCAAACCCGCGATGAAGCCCTTCTGGGAGATCACCGAAAAGGAAGCGGCGGACTGCCTTGCGGCTACGCGCTGGTGCCCGGCCAACAGGGCATATTTCAGGGGAGGCGGCTTCTCGAGCAGCTTTAAAACCCGCGGCGGCATGCCTGTGACCATGAGCCGGCTGAATATGGTAAAGGGACTGGGACCCGTGCTGCAGCTTGCGGAAGGCTGGACGGTGGAGCTGCCCGAAGATATGCATAGAACGCTCGATGAAAGGACCGACCCGACCTGGCCTACCACCTGGTTTGCTCCGCGGCTGACAGGCAAAGGCGCTTTTACGGATGTATATTCCGTAATGGCCAATTGGGGCGCAAATCACGGAGCCGTATGTTACGGGCATATCGGCGCGGATTTATTGACGCTTTGCTCCATGCTGCGCATCCCTGTGAACATGCACAATGTAGGGGAAACGGATATTTTCCGTCCGAGCACGTGGAACGCCTTTGGAACGGATAACCCGGAAAGCGCGGATTATATGGCGTGCAGGAACTTCGGGCCGGTATACGGTTAAGCGGATAAATTAAAAAAAGGCGTTTTATAGGCGCTTTTTAAGATCCCCCGATATGCTATATCCCAGAAAACAGGCCATCGCAACGATGGCTTGTTTGCGCTCGGCACATAAACAAATCATATGCTGCCCGGCCCCGAAAGCATTTGGATGATTTTCCTAAAAGTTTTTTTACAATAAAAAAGGGTATTGCCTATTCGTGTAGAATATATTAATTAAATGATTAAATTAACCGTTAAACAAAAGAATGAATAAATCAATGTAAAAAGAGATTATTATGAATTATCGCAACATCAATAGTATGACCATGAAAGAAATGAATGCACAGTCTGTTGTAAACGCCGTCAGAAATTTTGGGCAAATTTCACGGCGTGATTTGGCTGCGCATATCGGGCTGACAACGGCCACGATCACCAATCTCGTCAATGAGCTGATAGAAAAGGAGCTTCTTTTGGAAACGGGAAGCGGCGCTTCGGCGGGGGGGCGCAAACCCATACTGCTGGAGATAAATCCATACGCCGGTTATATTATCGGCATTGAGCTCAATACGGCGGAGCTCATTTGCATACTCAGCAATTTCAAAGCGGAGATACTGGAAAAAGTCTTTATAAATATAGATGTTAAAACGGGAAAAGACTATATCATCAATCAGATTATTGAAACCGTCAATGCCGTCATTGAAAAAAACGGACTGGACAGGAACAAGGTGTTGGGCATCGGTTTCGTTTCGGCCGGGCCGTATGAACGGGATACCGGCGTTATGATCAACCCGCCCAACTTTCCGGGATGGCATTATGTACCCATCCGGCAAATTATAGAAAACGCGACGGGTATCAAGACTTATTTTGAAAAAGAAACGCCGGCGGCCGCGCTGGGAGAATACTGGTTCGGAAAGACCAACGGAAACAAGCGGATACTTTTTACCAATGTCTATGAAGTCGGACTGGGCGGCGGCATGGTCATAAACGGCGACGTGTTTCACGGATTCCGGGACGGCAGCTATCATAATATTTTCAACTGGAATTTCGTTATCACCGACCAGAAAAAACGCGTAAAGCTTATAAAGGATATATACGGCGTAACGGTATCCCAAAGAAGCGATTACGCGTATGGAGCGGCGGCTTCACTTTGGGAGAATATGCAGGCCAGGGTGATCGCAAGCAAGTCGAAGGATGTACTGGCCAAGGTTAAGAAGAAACTGGACGCAGATGCAAAACTGCCGGAAAAGCCCGAGCCTACCCCAAGCACTTCGCCGACTACACCGCCGGCTTCGTCCGTTTCACAGCAGTTCAGGAAGTATACATCGGAAGACAGGGCTTTGTATGAGAAGGCCAAAAGCGAATGCAACGCGCTTTTATCCATTGGTTCGACTTCAACATTAAAAAATGCAAACATCAAGCTTAAATCCGATATCGCAAAGCTTTGCAAGATATTTTCTGTCAGCAAGCCGAACTGGCGGGTAAACTACGAAAAGGACAGCAACCAAATATACGTCAATTTCAATTGATTATCGTTAAAACAAACGCTACAAGCCAAAGCATAAGCTTTGGCTTGTTTTCATGAAGAGCATAAAGATTCTTCGCTATGCTCAGAATGACATATGGATATGCTTGTCATTCTGAGCATAGCGAACTGAAGAATCTTTATAGGCGCTTGTTGTAAGTGTTCTTCCGATAGATTGCATAGGAAATATCTCAAAGTACGGTTATAAGAAGCTGCCGAACCAAAATACCTGGTTAAACATGCTACTGCGCCGAAACAAAAATGTTATATACATCCTGCCTGTTCAGCTTTACGAAAAAGCCCTGGGAAGCGGCTCCGCCTTCCGTGGCTTTGTCCGCCATTTCAGATAACCGTTCGCCGCCGATACCGGCGTCCTTTAAGCTTACCGGGAGGCCGAGCAACGAGAAAAACGCCTTAAGACGCCTAATGCCCTCCCGTGCCGCCTCTTCGGGATCGAAGAAGGTATGCTCCACATTGAAAACACGTACTGCAAACTGCGCAAAACGGCTGACATCGTGCTTGTATACATACTGCATCCAGGCCGGGAATACGATAGAAAGCCCGGCGCCATGCGCGATATCATAAATAGCGCTTAATTCATGCTCCATATTATGGGAGGCCCAGTCCCCCTCGCGCCCGGTGGATAAAAGATCGTTGTGCGCTACCGTGCCGGACCACATCACTTCCGCCCAGGCGTCGTAGTCGTCTTTTTTATCCATTATTTTGGAAGCATTTTGTATTACGGTCTTTAAACAGGCCTCTATTAACCTGTCAATCAGTTCCACATGTTTCGTATTTGTAAAATAACGCTCCATGAGATGCGCCATGATATCCGCAATGCCGCAGCCCACCTGGTATTTTGGAAGCGTGAATGCTGTCTCCGGATTCAGAAATGAGAATTTCGGGTACAGCATTGTGCTGTTGCAAGGACGCTTTAACAGTCCTTCCTCCTTGGTGATGACCGAACCGCAGCTCATTTCGCTTCCGGCCGCGGGTATTGTAAGAACAGTTCCTACAGGAAGCGTTTCCTTCGGGTCCGCCTTTCCGCAATAAAAATCCCATACATCCCCTTCATAGGGTACGCCGATTCCTATCGCCTTGGCCGAATCTATTACGCTGCCGCCGCCTACCGCCAGTATGAATCCCAGGCCGTTTTTACGGCAAAGGCCGATGCCCTCACGGACCAATGAAAGCCTTGGGTTGGGCTTTACGCCGGAAAGCTCCATGTACTCAATACCGCTCTTTGTGAGCGAGGCTGTAATCCGGCGGTATAGGCCGCTGTTTTTAATACTGCCGCCGCCATAGTGCAGGAGTATCTTTTTTGCGTATTTTGCCGCTTCATCCCCCACATCCGCTTCCACACCCCGGCCGAAAATTATCTTTGTAGGATTTTGAAATACGAAGTTGTCCATTAGTTCGTCTCCCGATTTGTAAATTTTGTATAGTAATATTAGTTTATCACATATTATCCGTTTTACCAATATATTGAACTAAAAATACAAGATATCAAGGTAATCGTCATGTAATGAAATTTAGATCAGATGATTTAATTGAAAGTTTTAACTTTTGGTGATAGAATAACGATAGCATATTCATCCATATTTTACGTCAGCATAATTGCTAAAAAATAACAAAGGATGTTTGGAATGAAAATAGGTATTATTGTACATTCATTTACGGGGAACACGCTGTCCGTAGCCGAGAAAATAGCGGACAAGCTTAAAGCATCGGGGCATTCGGCCGTTTTTGAAAAAATCAGCATTCAAGGCGGGGAAAAGAGGGATACGCAGCAGTTCGTTCTGGAAAATCCGCCCGATGCTTCAGCCTATGATGCGCTTATCTTCGGCGCACCTGTACGCGGTTTTTCCCTCTCCCCTATTATGGCAGCCTATATGAAACAAATGCCGCCCTTAAGCGGCAAAAAGACCGCCTGCTTTGTAACGAAACAATTCGCAAATAATTGGACCGGCGGAAAAGGCGCCATTGCTTCCATGAAGGAATTTTGCACATCCAAAGGCGGTAATGTCGTCGGAACGGGCACTGTTTTTTGGGGCGGCAAACAGCGTGATCAGATGATAGCGGAGTTGTCCGAGTCCTTCGCTAAATTGTTTTAAACCGTCGCCGTTAAAGCTAAAGGCCATAATCGTTTAATCGGTTATGGCCTTTTCTTCTTTTGCTTTTCTCTATTCTTTTGTATAAATTTATAGGAAGCAAAAACATAGAAAACAAATAATAGACAGTTCAATTGCTATTTTGAATTTTCATCTTTAGCATCTATTTATAAGCCTGCCGGTGAAAATCCGGCTGGAGTATTCAAGCAATAAAAAACTGAATTAAAAAGCGGATAGGATTTTTAGCAAGTTATGTTTATGTGCCATTTATTTTACTACGACGGCAAAAAAATAGCAATATGCCGGTCTTTAACGGAGATATGCGCTTAAAATTATTCGTCGTCTTGTCTGTGATTCCCTATTCCTATATCGTTATGGATAAGCGAACCGGCGGATATGGCATCCCTTCCGTACCGGCTTCTGATACCATCGATCGCCTTTTCCAGCTTCTCCTGACGTATATGCGCCCTTTCTCGTTTTCCGTCCTCGAAGAATGATATCTGGGCTTCGTTTTTTACATCCTCCCCGATGAGGTTCATACCGGTAATCGTGAGCATGCGGATTGGCGCAGGAAGGTTCCAGGAGGCCTTGATGATCCCCAAAGACTCTGCAGCGATCTC
>Ga0366776_1014_pt2 | contig 15036 bp, 10 predicted proteins | sample BONcelN113001D11_FD_207070 | JGI IMG/M metagenome (GOLD analysis project Ga0366776, IMG submission 207070) | Enriched cells from coal bed in the Powder River Basin, Montana, United States - BONCAT cells N11 rep2 HSBNCT.N11.300.1.D11 ...
GGTGGGGGTGGGCAGGAGTTCTTCAAGACCGGCTGCATCCTTGCCGTAGGTGGAATCGAACAGCTTGGTCTGCGAAGCGGGAGAGACGAGACCGCTTTCCGCATCGAATGCAACTTCCACGGTTTGAGCCGTCCACTTGGCATACAGCGTATGATCTGCGGAATTCTTTACATCCGTAGTGTTTGTAACTTCTGCTCCGGTGCCGTTGTCTCCCACGAACCAGCCGCCAAAGTCATAGCCGTCTCTGGTGGGGGTGGGCAGGAGTTCTTCAAGACCGGCTGCATCCTTGCCGTAGGTGGAATCGAACAGCTTGGTCTGCGAAGCGGGAGAGACGAGACCGCATTCCGCATCGAAGGCAACTTCCACGGTTTGAGCCGTCCACTTGGCATAAAAAGTATGATCTGCGGAATTCTTTACATCCGTAGTGTTTGTAACTTCTGCTCCGGTGCCGTTGTCTCCCACGAACCAGCCGCCAAAGCCATAGCCGTCTCTGGTGGGGGTGGGCAGAAGTTCTTCAAGACCGGCTGCATCCTTGCCGTAGGTGGAATCGAACAGCTTGGTCTGCGAAGCGGGAGAGACGAGACCGCCTTCCGCATCGAAGGCAACTTCCACGGTTTGAGCCGTCCACTTGGCATACAGCGTATGGTCTGCGGAATTCTTTACATCCGTAGTGTTTGTAACTTGTGCTCCGGTGCCGTTGTCTCCCACGAACCAGCCGCCAAAGTCGTAGCCGTCTCTGGTGGGGGTGGGCAGAAGTTCTTCAAGACCGGCTGCATCCTTGCCGTAGGTGGAATCGAACAGCTTGGTCTGCGAAGCGGGAGAGACGAGACCGCCTTCCGCATCAAAGGACACGGTTATGGTATCGGCCGCATAGAGTGCAGTTACAAATATGTTCGCTGCCACATTGACGATAATGCCGTCGTCCCCTGCGGGATTGGAGCCTTTATTCCAGCCGATGAAATGGTAGCCGGTCCTGTCGGGCGGAGCAGGCGGATTAGCCGTACCTCCGTGATTGACATCCCGATGGTCGATTTCATTTCCCAGCCAGTTATTGTAGGTTACCGTGTAGGTATTGATTTCATACAGTGCAGTAACGATTGTGTCCGTAGCGACATTCGTAATAATGCCGTCGTCTGCATCAGCGTTTGAGCCTTTATCCCAGCCGGTAAAATGGTAGCCGGTCCTGTCGGGCGGAGCAGGCGGATTGGCCGTGCCTCCGTAATTGACATCTATGTGGCTGATTTCAATGCCGGCCCAGTTTTTGTAGGTCACTGTATAGGTATTGATATCATATTGTGCTGTAACGGTCGTATCCGCGGCCACATTGGTGATGATACCGTCGTCTGCATCGGCGTTTGAGCCTTTATTCCAGCCGGTGAAATGGTAGCCGGTCCTGTCGGGCGGAGCAGGCGGATTGGCTGTGCCTCCGTAGTTGACATCCCGGTGGTCGATTTCATTTCCAAGCCAGTTGTTGTAGGTCACCTTGTAAACGTTAATTTGGTATTGAGCCGTAACGTCTTCAGGGCCAGTTACTTCCGTATAGTCTCCCGCCCAGCCGTTTGGATGATACCCGGTATGCGGGTTGATCACAGGCGTTGTTGCGACCGTATAATTTTCAGCCGCGCCTACCCATTGTACGGTATTCCCCGAAAGAGACCCGTGGTCGCCGGGAAGGAATGTAACGCGGTATTTATATACAGCCGTAATTGTACGGGTGGAAGTCACATTGTTGTACGTGCCGCTCCAATAGAGGAACTGGCAGCCATTGTTAACGCTTATTGTCGGGAGGGCCGCGTTTTCGCCGTACTTCACGGTCTGTACAAGCGCTCCGCCGCCGGTCCTTGAGGCATGTCCGCCCAAATCAAATGTGACCGTAAATTCCTTTTTGCCGAATACGGCGCGGAAGTTATTCGTAGAGCCTACCGTTATGTTCGCGCCGGTATTGTGCCAATTTAAGAAAACTGAGTTTCCTTCCTCCCAATGTTTGAATTCATAACCGGTCGTAGTAGCTACCGGATTTGCCACTGTTGTAAGATTAAGCTCTGTTCCATAAGGGCGCTCAACTACACACCAGCCGAAGGTTGAATTTTCATTGGCAAGCCTGCCATTGTCATTAGGCAAAATGTGTATTACCTGATTATTACCTTCGAAAATGGCTGTATAGGATTCGTTTCCGTCTACAACCGGCTCGGCATCGTAACCGAGTAAAGAACCCCCCGGGTTGTTGTTGTCCTGCCAGCCTTTGAAATAGTAGTTACTATCCGCATCCGGCCTGGCATCGGAAAGATCGACTTTATCGCCTTCCGTATAAGTTCCGTTTACATCGCCTGCATCATCCAGATGTCCATGCGGCCCCGCATTTACTGTGACGGTGAAACGCTGCTTGTACAGCGCGTGAACTGTAACCGGACCGGTCACATTCTTGTAGGTATCTTCCCACTTGTCAAACACCCACCCGTCTGCAGGATCCACGGTTGGCTGCGTGGCATTTTGGCCATGTGCGACCCATTGCGGGGTTTGTCCGCTTTCGATGGTGCCATGGGAGCCTGGGTCGAATGTGACCTGGTATTTGTACACGGCTGTAATTGTTCTGGTTGAATTTACATTCGTATAATCGCCTTGCCAACTTGCGAACTGGTAGCCTGTATTGCCTTCCACAGTGGGCGGGGTCGCATTGTTTCCGGATAAAACGCTTTGAACGAGCTCTCCGCCGCCCGTCCTTATGCCGTGGCCCGCAAGATTGAACGTTATGGTGTTCATATTGGGCGTATAGGTTGCGTTAACGTTCGTTTCCACTCGTATGTTCGTATAGGGCTTGTCCCAGCCCGCAAAAGTATAGCCCGTCCGCTGCGGGTCCGCAGGCGGCGATGCATTTTCGTCCCAATTAACGGTTTGGGTTTTTAATACAGCTCCGTCCCAGTCCTTGAATCTGACGGTAAAACGCTTGATTTCGTAATTTGCTGTGATTGTGCAATGGTCTGTAATTAAATATACGCTTCTATTCCAGCCGGTAAAGTCATAGCCCTCCCTGGAGGGATTTGCCGGCGGGTGAGCCGTACCCAGATAGCCGACAGTTTCTGTTTTAAGAACTGTGCCATTCCAGTCTTTGAATGTAACGGTATGGCTGCCGATATGGGCCGAAGCCGACGCCGGCACCATGCCCAATACCAGCAAAATCACGATAACCGCCGATAATATCCTCTTTAATTTCATAGAATATCTCCTTCATTGAATAAAAATGAAAAACCGCTATATTTCAACGATCGCGATGAATCTATAGCGGCCAAACTACCATGGTTTTTAAAAACTTTAGGTTTTGAGCTTTGCGTCCCCGGCTTTCGCACGGGTTTGCCTTTATTATAGATCTGTTTTTTCTTTTGTATTTTGATGCTAATCAAGCCGTTAATCCTTACAGAACATTTTATATCAGCCATACGGTTGCTCTGTAATACTTGTTTATTGGACGCTTGGTTTAACAGCCATATTTTATACGAAAGTTTAATGCAATAAAAACAACTATTGCATTGCGCTTCGTCTTATTTTGATTATAACAGCTAAAAATCTCAAATCGGTCTCATGATACTCTCACGGTGCCCTCATTAAACGTTATAAACCGACTCGGGGCAGGCTTGAACGCTGAATAAAAAAATAAGCGTTAGAAACGCCTAAAATAATTAAAATATGTTGAATGGGGTCTAAAAACGAAAAGCATTACGCTTTTCAATGCAGATTATAAAGTATGCTGCTGAAAAATGCAATGAAAAACTTGTCGAATACGGTATGCAATTTTACCCATAAATGGGCACTGCAGCTATTTGTGCGGCTATATTTCATACCGTATTGAAATTTACCAAAGCTTTTGCCTTGCAAATATAGTACTCCCATAATATATACGGTTAAATGATATTAAAAAATATAGGATTTATTACGATTAAATATATATGGTGAAATATTTAAATTATAAAATGCTAAAGAAAATATCCGCTGAAATGAACGTCCCTGTGGAGGAAATGGCCGGCTGGCAGGCCGATTTCGAGGATCTTCAGTTGGGGGCTTCCATATCATTTATACGGGTATTTATATTGGTCGTAGGGCTTTTTAATCTTATTTTACTGATACCGGATCTTCTTTTTGTAAACCATATCCATGCTGAATTAACCATCATTATTCTTCGTGTTTCGTTCATCATATCCATGCTTGTTTTGTTTTTCCGCATTAAACATGTAAAGACATTCAACAGCCTTTCAGCCGTTGTTTCGGTAATTGAGCTTTTTGCGGTCGCAATTTTTTTATTTGTGCTGAGCCAATACGATCCGCCGGATTTTATGATCCAACTGATCGGCGTGATTATAATTGTGATCGCAGTTTTTCTGGTTCCCAACAAATGGATGCGCATGTTGGGCATCGCCCTTTTAATTTCTGCCGGATTTCTTGCTTTTTCATATTTTTATATAGCAGGTCTTAAAATGAGCTACTTTACTGTGGGAGCTGTATACCTGGGCGTGGCCATATCGCTTTGCGGTACCTTTGCGTACTTTTCTCAGCGCCATCAATTCGGTGAATTTATCGCCAAGGAGGAGCTGAGGCTCGCCAATTCCACCGATCACCTGACCAAACTCGCAAACCGCTCCAAGCTTATTGAAGAGGCGGGCAAATGGATGGATTTCTCCAAACGGCATGTGATTCCCCTCTCCCTGATCATCGTGGACATCGATAATCTGAAACAGATAAACGATACATACGGCCATCTGACAGGTGATACGGTAATTGCAGGGCTTGCTTCGCTGATGCAGGGGCTTTTGCGGCAGGAGGATGTCATGGCCAGATGGGGAGGGGACGAGTTCATCATACTTTTGCCCCATACCCGCGTTGACGAAGCGCAGATACTTTCGGAACGCCTGCGAAGCGCCGCCGCTCTTCATTCCTTTCCGCACGGAGCAGCCGCCACCTGCAGTTTCGGAATCGCCGGAATGAAAAAGGACTCTACGCTGGAATCCCTGATATCAAGAGCCGATAAATCCCTGTACCGTGCGAAAAAAATCGGGAAAAACAATGTGCAGGTAAAGGATTAAACCTTTACGGTCAGAAAAATCCCGCCCCATACGCCAAGTATGAAGCGCCGATAAGATGATCTGGACGGTTATGGTTATCGCTGATGAGTCCGGTATCAGAGCGCATATTCGCGCTCCGAAAATTATATATGCTTTAAAGCATTGTACAACGCCTGGTTCACAGACTGCGCCTGGTTATCGGTGAGTATGCCCGATTCCGTTAAAAGGTTTATTGAGCTTGAATAATTGGATGAGAAATTCAGGCCGTTTCTTTCACAATCCGGTTAGGGAAAAATACATGGAATGTATGGGGAAAGCGGGCAGCCGCAGCGCATAAAACATAACGGCTCCCGGCGGGGATTATTTCATAGAACGAAAAGGCGTTTAGTATTGCAGGATGCTGTGAATTTGCATTTTATAGTTAAACCCGTCTTCTTCGCAGGACGTAAATTCGAGTACGAAGTTTTTATAGGTATAGGTAAGCGCATAAGTAGGCTCCGATTCTTCGAGGACCCCTTTCCCAAGCGCTTTTTGTATATCCGCGAAGCCCTGCGCTTTTTTGCTTCCGCCGACTCTGTACCGTCCGTCCAGTTCCAGGCGGACAAGCCTGTCCTGTTCAAAGTGCAGCTTGATTCCCTTTTCTTTGTAGTCATAGTCGTTATACACGCCGGTTATTCCGGATTCTTCTTCGTCTGCCGTATAATCTTTTCCCATTTCGAAGATCAGTTTTTGTTTGGGCATGCCAAACCATCCGTCTATCTCTTTTACATCTACCGGATAGTACTTCTTATATTCCTTGACGGGGTAGACCATGAGCCCTGCGCCGTCATTGGCCTCTTCATCGCCTGCATAGAATTCAAACAACAGTCTGTCGAAGCGGTATTGCAGCGCATACGAGAAAGAATCTTCAGCGGGTATTTTTAAAATGCGTGTCTTTCCGAGTTTTTTCATAATAGTATTGAAATCGTCTTTTTCGGTAATGCCGCGAAAGGAGAACTCATTTATTTGTATGCTTTTAAGGGTTGCAGTTCTATCGTCTTCCTTATTATCCGCTTCGAACCAAAGGCGCATGGCGAACAGCGGATATTCGTATCCGTGGAGGCCTGTATCTATATCTACGCCCAGGTCCGTATATTCTCCTCCCAGCGTATAGAGCAGCTTTTCACAGTTCAAAGAAAAAAACAGCTCCAGATCGCCCGTTGTAAGCGGCCCGGATATCTTTTCTCCTTTTCCGCCGCTCATATAGGCCTTGTATCCGGGTATGTCCACTTGCGCTGTTAAGACGGGCGCGGGCGTTCCCGATGGCGCCGGGGCAACATCCGGCGGAGGGTCTATAATTTCCAGAAGCCCGCTGACGGGCTGCTCGTGCAGGGCAGGGGACGGCTCCGCCTCCTGAACAGGCGCACAGGAAACGAGCGTCAACAGCGCAAGCAGGAGAAGGCACAGTATTTTTTTCAAACCGCATCACCCTTTTTGTTTTATAGTAAGACGGCTCTTTCGGCGGCAAAGTTCCGTCATAGTAAAAACCATGGGATTTGGTATTGACAAAAAACCGTGAAGGAAATATAATACAACTGTACTAATACACATAGTACAGTTAAGCGGAGGTGTTGCCGTTTGCTCCAGATTGACAGATATTCGCGGACGCCCATATACGAACAGGTAATATCCCAGATAGAAGAGATGATCGCAAGGGGTCTGTTTTCTCCCGGAGATCTCCTTCCCTCCGTCCGCAGTCTCTCCCAGGAGCTCAATGTGAATCCGAATACGCTGCAAAAGGCGTATGCCGAGCTGGAGCGCAAGGGGCTATGTATAAGCGCCCCGGGAAGCGGGAGGTTTATCGCAAAAGACGCGAGGCGGATACTTGTAGAAAGCAAAAAAGGGCGGCTTGAAGAACTCACACAGCTTGTGCGGGAACTGAAAGACGCCGGAGTGGGTTATGAAGAAATTATCAAATGCGTTAAAAACGCATTCGAAGATTAAAACCGCTAAAGGAGAATGACCATGTTGAAAGCGGAGAATTTAGTGAAGAAGTTTGACGGGAAAACGGTTTTAAACGGCGTGCGCTTAAACGCAAAGGGCGGCGGCGTCTACGGGCTGGTGGGCTCCAACGGGGCCGGTAAATCCACCCTGCTGCGCCTGCTGTCCGGCGTGTATAAAGGCGATGCCGGGAGCGTAACGCTGGACGGAGCGCCGGTTTACGATAACCCTGCCGCAAAAAAACGCCTCGTTTTCGTGCCCGACGAGCTTTTCTTCTTGCCGCAGGCCAGCTTACGGCGCATGGCGGCCCTTTACGGAGCGTGCTATAAGGGCTTCGACAGGGCGCGGTTTGACGAGCTTTGCCGGATCTTCGGCCTGGATGCGAAAAAGCGCATCCATACGTTTTCCAAAGGCCTGAAACGCCAGGCGGCGATGGCGCTCGCATTATCCTGCCGCACGGAATACGCGTTTTTTGACGAGACCTTCGACGGGCTTGACCCGGTCATGCGCAACCTCGCGCGCAAGATCATCTACGCGGACGTATGCGAACGGGGCTTGAGAGCGGTCATTACCAGCCATTCGCTGCGGGAACTGGAGGATACATGCGACACGCTTGCGCTGCTGCACCAGGGTAACATCGTATTGGACCAGAGCGTGGAGGATTTAAAGTCTTCTTATTTCAAGGTGCAGGCTGCATTTGACTTTGACTACGACGAGCGTCTTTTTGAGAATATTGGGTTCAGGCAGTTTAAAAAAACAGGCAGCGTTTCGAATTTTATACTCAGCGGGGGTAGGGAAGAAGCAGAAAAAATCATACGGGCGAAATCCCCCGTTCTTTTTGAAATGATCCCCCTGACGCTGGAAGAGATATTCATGGTGGAAATGGCCTCTCTCGGCTATTCGCATGAAGAATCCCTGATTTAGAAACGAGGTGCGGTATGAAACGTTCTTTCATCGATTCAAGACTATATCTGGAAGGCCTGAAACAATTAAGGCCGCTCGGGATTACGGCCGGGATACTCATACTTATAAGCTGCGCAGTGCCCGTGCTTTTATACGCGTCGCGCCTGGGGTTTACGGATGAAACATTCCTTTCGTCTGTGGACTACGGATTTTTTACGTACGTTGCACCTTCGCTGTTCGCCCTGGTATTTATCGTAAGCACCGCGCTCGTACACCGCGCTTTTTCCTTTCTGAACCACCGGAACGCCAGCGATTTCTACCACAGCCTGCCCATGAGCAGGACCTGCATCTGCGCAAGCCTTTCGGCAGGCGTTCTGACATGGGTATTTGGCATAGCCTTTATATCCCTGTCCTGCGTATGGATCATATCCGCATCGTACGGGTGGGTTCTAAACCCGCTGCTTATTCCCTGCCTTCTTGCGTCAACGCTTGCAGCGTCCCTGTTTACCGTTTCAGCGGCGCTGATCGCAGTATCGGCCACAGGCACGCGGGTGGCAGGACTGATCGCGAACGGCCTCGCGCTGTTCCTGCCCTTCTGTATCCTTTGGCTCATTGGGCATGCAGTGTCGGTAAATTCACCGGTAGCAAGCCCGAAGGAGCTTGGGTTTATATTCGACCCGGCGTTAAATATCCCGGCAGGCGTTATCTACAATGCCTTCGGTATGTCCGGCGGATACTTTCTCTCAAGGGTAAGCGGGATTTTCCTGTACCCGGAGGCCATACTTTGCACGGCGGCGGAGGGGGCGCTGTACCTGTGCGCCGGATGGCTGCTTTTTGTAAGGCGGAAGTCGGAGACGGCCGACCGGGCGGCCTCGGGCAAGGCGTCACAGCATATTCTGCGCTGCGCGCTGGCGCTGCCCTTCCTGTTCGGCGCTTTTATCTTCATGGTCTGCAACCTGAATGAACCGTATCGATATAGCGGCATGCCTGCGATTATGGGCATATTGGCAACAGCAGCCGCAATTTTCTACTTCGGGTTTGAACTCATCGCCATGCGGGAGGGAAAGAAGCTCGTGCAGGCGATCCCCGCTTTTCTCATTACCGCCGCAATCGCTGCAGCGCTGGCATTTTCGTCGCTGCTCATAAGCGGCGCCGCAAGGGAGACCGAACCAAAACCGGAGGATGTCGCATATGTACGCATGACCCCTTCGGCCGATCCGAGCTATGCCGGTGAAAAGGCCTATACAATCGATACAGTCGGGCGGCAAAAGTTCACCGATCCGGAAATGATCCGGAAAGTATTAGAAGGTCTGAAGGACACGCTGCCGTACTACCGGACCGGTATATATATTTTTCAATCAAACCTGGAAACGGATTTTGTCATCGGGCTGAAGGATGGCAGGACGCTCTACCGCAAGCTGCAGCAGGCCGCCATGAACATGAACGACCTGGTAATGCTGCCGGGCTTCAGGGAAAGCCACCGTGAAGCGCTGCTGCGTTTTCCGTCCGACGCGCAGATATACGGCATGGATATCGACGGGATCGATCTGCCGGAAGAAACCGAAAAAAAGATATGGGAGACGTTCAAAGAAGAGGCAAAGGGATTGAACTGGGCGCAGCTTGCACGGGTGACGAACGACTTTCCCCTGTCCATGTACGGTGATGAAAGTGTTCCGGAGGTGGATATATTATCGTTCACCAGTTACAGCAAAGGCTACGGTTCAGACGCCAACATAGGAAATATCGATATCCGCGGTACGATGGGCGCCGGAAGCTTTTATGCGGACTATGCGGTAACGGTACTTACACCCAGGACTGCACAGCTCTTGACAGACGCTGTGCGCAGCCTGTCCATTCAAAGCTATACCAAGAAAACCGAGTCTGTATTAAATGCCACCCCTGAAGCAAATTACGTTTATTCTGTAACGTTATACAACATACAGGTCAAGGGGAGCGCGCAGAAACAGAACTACGAATTTAGGGGCCAAATACCGCTTTATCCGGAAGAATTGGATGGCGGCGAACTCTTCGACTACGAAAATATACAAATAGGTATGGAGTTCGATAAGAAGCTGTTTAAATTGCTGCGGTCCTGCGGCACGGAGCAGCCGGATGTATCCAAGCCCTTTGCCAAGATTAAAATAAACGACAATAACAGCTATGGCGGCGGAGAAAAAGCACCCATGCTCATTGCGCTGCCCGCGGAAAAGATCGGCGCGCTGATGGCTTTATACGCCGAGTACGAAGCTGTGCCAAACAGGTATTAAACGTACGTGTTTCCCCGTATATTTTTATAAAAGCGTGTTGTAATACAGCGGAAAATACCATATAATTCATATAGCAGTTATACTTTCTGTTTTAATATTTAAGAATTGGGGGACACATTTATGAAATTGAGAGCGGAAATAAAATCGCAAGCCAAAGTGAATTTTTCCAAGCAGTATGGCGTTTCGCTCGGCGCATTGGTGCTGTATTTTCTTATCACGGCCGCCGCATCCGGCCTTTCGTGCGGAATCGGGGCGTTTTTGCTGATGCCGCCTTTAGTTGTGGGCTACAGCTTTTTCTGCATAAAGGTCTACAGGGGAGAAACCGGAGATATCGGGGAAATGTTCAGCAAAGGGTTTAACGATTACGGCCGCAGCCTGGGCGGCGTTTTATGGATGGAGCTGTTCATATTCTTATGGTCGCTTCTCTTCCTGATACCCGGCATCATTAAGGCGATCGCGTATTTTATGACGCCGTATTTATTGGCGGACTGCCCGAACGTTCGGCCGACCGAAGCCCTGAAGCTCTCCATGCGCATGACGCAGGGCTATAAAGGGGAGATATTCGTGATGGCCCTGAGTTATATCGGATGGATGCTCTTGAATGTGCTTACTGCCAACATACTGTATATCTTCTTCGTAGGGCCGTATATGAACACGAGCTTTGCCGGCCTGTATCTGGAGCTCAAGCAAAACGCGCTTGAAAAAGGCACCGTGACGCCTGCGGAGCTTGGCCTCGCATGATGCACGTTTGAATTCTATTTAGCCAGCAAACGGGATACGGTAAAAAAACCAAGGCATTGTACTTTAAAGACAAATACCTTGGTTTCTTTTTATTGGCATATGTATTGATATTCTATCAGTGATTTAAATTGAGCATATACCCGTTCATGCAGCGATTAACCAAAAACGGGTATTTTTGCTAAAAAAGCTAAATCACCGGGCGGTAAGCAGATATAAGCATTCTAAAATTTTGCTTCAGGTTAAACCGAATCACTTTTGCTGGAAAGAGATGATTATCTTTCCGTCGTTCCATGTAATAAAACCCTCATTGCGAAGCGTATTGGCGTTTTTGTCTTTTACAATATCCCCTGTTCTAAATACCGACAGCATAACGCCTATTAACGTAAATTGATAATGGTTGCAATATTGCCGTGCGACAGGAGCGGCAAAGAGATAGGGGCAGTGAGCTGAAAACCCAAATTGGCGGCAACATACCCGATTACCTGTATTGTAAATGTCAGCATGACAGATGCCGATACAAACAGTGCCAAACCGCTTCTTTGCCTGAAGCAAAGCAGGAAGCCTTTCACGATAAAGAACAGCAGCGCGCCCATAACGATTATAAAGGCGATCCAACCGATATTAAAAATCAAAGAAGTCAGCAGATAATCGGTATCATTGCCCGACCAGGGTACAACCGTCGCTGCGGCAGGCATCACGCCATGGCCAACCAGCTTTGATCCTTTAAGAAGCGTTCTTATCAGCATACCCATATACCCCGCACCGTTCGGGTCAATGGAAGGATCGATTGCAACCTGCAGTCTCTCCCATCTGTAACTGTCATGGGACATATTCAATGCCCCCAGCAAAAATACTACGGCAACCGGCATAAACACGAGCAAATAGCCATACAGTATTTTTACCTTGAACCATCTTTTTGAGATGGCGATACTTAAAATTACGAGCCCGGATACGGCGAAAAGCAAAAAGCCGGATACCGTGGGTACGAGCAGTGCGATACAAGCCGGCAACAAAAAGGACATCCCGCATAGAATAATGCCAGAGTAACCTTTGTTTCTTACGGCATATACGATCGCCGCAAAACCCAATGGAAAGAGCAGCGCCATCAGCCCGGCTCGGAAATCCGGGGTATCGCCTGACCGGAGAATAATGAGGGCAGCAACAGATAAAGCCAGTATGGAAAAATAAATTGCTTTGGGATACTTTCCAATCAAGGTGAAGTCCGTAAAATAGGCGGCTGCCATCAATCCAAGCCCTATAACCGCAGAGATGAGCTGCATGGGCATCGGCCACGGACTGCTGCCGTTATTCACAATCAATATTCTTATAAGGAACCCGGTGAACAAAAGGGCTGCGGTTAAAAGCATCATGCTCCATTGCGGTTTTGGCCTGTGCGTGCGGTCAAGCTGCGTTCCGATCGCAATCGGGTCGCCCATCTGAACGATGGCTTTGTTTGTAGCTGCTGTCTCACCTGCGCCACCGGCCATATAAGCATCCCTTTGGTCAATGAGGTGGTTTTCGATTTCTTCCGAAATAACGGCGTGCGCTTTTTTCCATTTTATCTGATCGCACACGGCCGTTGCGTATTCCTGGATTTTTTCAAATGTTTGCATAGCTTGCACCTCCGCGCAGCACTTTATTAACCGCCTTTGTATATGCAGTCCATTCGGCCTGTTTATCAATAAGCAGTTCTTTCCCTTTGCTATTCAGATGGTAATACTTCCTGATCCTTGCACTGTCGGCATTGTCGTCATAAGCGCTTAACATACCCGCTTTTTCAAGGCCGTGTAAAATGGGGTACAGCGTTCCGGCTTTTAAATTAAAAGCGTTGTCGGATTTTTTGGAAAGCTCCTCGATCATCTGATACCCGTACATATCCTTATCCGCAAGCAGCTTCAGTATCAGCATGGTTGTATTACCCGTCAATAGTCCTTTATCTATGGCCATATCGCAACCTCGAAGATATAGATGATCTATATATAAAATATATCGGTCATCTATATATGTCAATAGCAGTGGAGAGATTTTTTAAATATATCGTTAAAAAATATGGGGGTAAAAATCAAAATACCGCGTAAGAAAAAGAACCCCATCATAAAATGGGGCCCCTTTTAGATTTGGCTGTATATGATATATAAGGGCATATTGTTAATAATAAAACGATGTATATATTGTAGCCGCACAATATGAAAAACCGATGTTGTATTTATGAAAAATTGATGAAATTTGTGTGGCTGAGTTTTTGCGCCTCAATTCCGTTGTGATATCTCGTACGCTGGCCCGCCGGCCAAGATAGCTGCCGTCCAAAGCATATACGCCGCGGCAGATATGTTCCAAAAAGGGATATTATATGAATCATAACGTTTTTAAAAAATGGGGTTATTGCGAGATAACATTAAATCATCGCCGGTCCTAAAATGAATGAAAACCGGCGCGCTTAATGAAACGAAGCTATAAATGTCCTCGTTTTGATCGTCATATACTGTGTAATTTTGGCTATCTCCGGAAGATATAGCTGTCCATGGCCTTATAAAGCGCCGCAAAGCATTCGCTCATCATTTTCTGGTATTGGCGGGTTATGGAGACATAGTTCTTTACTTCCGCTTTTTCCAGCAACTCTTTGTTGCTTTCCAGCAGGCGCTTGATGCGCGCGGAAACCTCCTCGTGGGAGGCGTTGCTGCTGGCAATACGCTCCTGTTCTTTCTCAAACATCTGCATCTGTCTTGAAAGATTCATATTTCCATATAGAACCCGCCTATGTTTTAGCATTTCCTCGAATTCCGACGTCTGCGAAAGCGCCCTTGCCAATTCCTGTATTTCCTTGGAAGGTAACATATCTATTGCTCCTTTTTAAATTACTGCCTCTATATTTTATTTGCATAAAGGAACATGGGTGTCAAAAACTTAAAATAACAAAAGCCCTCATGACGAGGGCTTTTTACAGCATATACCCGAATCTTTTAAGGATTCTACCGGATAGACGACTGAAAAAAACTATAATTCCAGCTTGCCGCGATTCTCAAGCAATATGCGGGATTCCTTCATTCCTGCGGAGACGGGTATTTGCGCGACCGCAAGAACCACTAAAAACAGCATGGGCCAAATAATGGTGCCTGTGCCGTTCATAAGGAGGTCGAAAAGGAATACGAATAATATCCCCGAGACTTGCCCCATCAGCATAATCGTCCCGAAAGAAGCGCCCTCCTGAACGGGATAAGCCACTTCCGCGCCGTGCTGGAAGAGTATAGGGGCGAGCCCCATGATGATGAATCCAAGGAGCGCGCCGGAGAGGAGCAATAGCCAATAGAGGCCGAAGAATGCAAGCGCCGCGGTCAAAAGCCCCAATAGGGAGATCCCGGTTCTTAAGAACGGGATGCGCCTGCCCATTTTGTCGGATATAAGCGGAAGTACGACGGCTCCGATGATGCCGCTGACAATGAACACCGCGCCTATAATACCTGCGTCTACCGAAGTTATGCCTCTTGGTTTGAATATCTGTTCGATCATGGTCATAAGCGTGTTGAAAAGCCCCATGGTGATAAAGCTAAGTATCAGTACGGGGATGAAGTTCTTTTTAATGAGCAGCCTGCCCATGTTTTTCAGGCTCATGGACTCCTTGGGCGCTTCGGGCCCCGGTAAAACGGCCGGTTTCTCCTTTGCGAAGATTATGGCGGCAACGGCCGAAAGAAGAGCGAATGCGGCGTAGACTCCGAGCATTGCCGGGATACCCAGGCTCTCCGCAAATATGGGGGACAGTATCATTGGAAGTATAAAGCCAATATACTGCGCCATTAAAAGTATTCCCGAGGCCGTCGCGCGTTCGCCTACGGGGAACCAGTTGGCCGGTACCTTGGTGGAGATATCGGGATACCGGAAGCTTTAAAAAAACATGGCTCAATCGCGGGGAAATACCAGGAGGCCGAAGGACCGGTAGTGGCCCGCCCCATTCTGGAATCCCTGAACGCCGATCCCGCTGCAATCGACAGGGTATGCTATCTCATCGGCCATCACCATAGCTATGACTGTATAGACGGCCTGGATTTCCAGATACTCGTAGAAGCCGATTTTTTTGTCAATATCGATGAGGGAAATAT
>Ga0366776_1053_pt1 | contig 14801 bp, 19 predicted proteins | sample BONcelN113001D11_FD_207070 | JGI IMG/M metagenome (GOLD analysis project Ga0366776, IMG submission 207070) | Enriched cells from coal bed in the Powder River Basin, Montana, United States - BONCAT cells N11 rep2 HSBNCT.N11.300.1.D11 ...
GGATTCCACCTCCTTAATTGTGTTTTATCAGGTGCATTGAGCTTGGTGCATGTATTTGGAGAGCTTGGGTCGGACAGCTTTACGCACAACGCTCGCTCCCCACGGCTCCGGGGCGCGCGCTCTGGCTTCTGAGGAGCTCCGCCAAAACCCCGCTGCTTTCTGCGTGTGAACCACTGGCTCCGCATTTCCTCAGAAGCAGCGTTCGCTTTATCGCCCCTCCGCCAAATCGCTCGCTTTTGTGCGTAAAGCTGCGCTTACGGGCTTTAATAAGTATGCCTTTGAGGCGCTTTGTGCAAGTATTCCTGATTAGGTCCAGTTGCGTCGTTTCTATAGGGGTACGTGCTTAGGATATACTTTTTTGTCAGGGGTACATGCTTAAGAGATGTACTTTGTGGTTGGAGTTTATTGAAGTAAACGAAAGCGTTATGTGGAGCTTTCATGTATCTACGCTTATGCTATCGGTTTCTTGCGCTTCAGTCTGTAGACAAAGGCAAGGACTTCTGCTACCGCTTTATAAAGATCTGCCGGCACGACCTGCCCGATTTCTGCTTGGGCAAATAGAGCGCGTGCCAGCGGTTTGTTTTCCATCGTAATAATGCCGTATTCTTTGGCAAGTTCTTTGATTCTTAGAGCCACGTGGTCTGCCCCTTTGGCAACGATATAGGGGGCAGCATTTTCTTTAGGATCATAACGCAAGGCGACGGCAAAGTGAGTTGGATTCGTTACGACTACATCGGCAGTTTTCAGATCCTGCATCATCCTGCTCATGGCCATGGCTCTCTGTTTCCGTTTGATCTCAGACTTGATTTGAGGATTTCCCTCGGTTTGTTTATATTCCTGTTTGATTTCTTCATGGGACATTTTGAGGTTTTTCTCGTAGTCCCACCACTGATACAGATAATCGAAAATCGAAAGTAACACGAAGGCGATAGCAATTTTCCAACCCAGATTGACGATCAAGCCGCCGATGAGAATTGCCCCCTGTCCCACGGTCAGGCGGGCCATTGCCGGGAATATCTCGAAGTTATCGCGGATTGTCGCGTAAAGAAAGTAACCGATAACAATCACTTTAAATAAAGATTTTGCAAGTTCTACCCATGCCCGGACTCCAAACATCCGCTTGGCACCGTTAACCAGACTGATCCGGCTGAATTGAGGCTTCAAAGGTTCTAAGGTAAAGAGCGAGCGCACCTGCAGGAAGTTGGTAATGAGGGCAATCAAGACACCCACGATAAAGATCGGACCCACGATCTGCAAACCAATCCAAAGAAGATCGATCATTAAGCTGGCAATCGATATATCCGTCCATTCATGGGGAAGCCCATATACATGTGTGAAAAGTGCCTGCATCTTGTAGATCATTGAGGGAACCCAATACTTCAAAATGGCCATAAATCCCAGGAGCATAAAGGAGGAAACGATTTCAGTACTTTTAAAAATCTGACCTTTTTTACGGGCTTCCTGTCTTCGTCTGGGCGTGGCCTGAAAGGTTTTTTCACTCATACCTGCCACCCCTGATAAAGCTGCAACAGCCAGGACATGCTCTTGTCAAAAAGCATTTGCACCGATTCTCCGAAAAAAGGAATTCCCATGTAGAGAAGAATAAACCCAAAAATAATCTTAACCGGGAACATAATCGCAAAAATATTGAGCTGAGGCACAGTTCGCGATAATATACCAACCCCGATATCGGCAAGTACCAAAGCTCCGAATACCGGGAGTGCTATCTGAATGGATAAAGCAAAGATTTCTCCCACCAGCTGGACATAATACAAAGTGCCAAGGGGAAGACTCCTGGGAGCAATAGGCACATAAGCATAGCTTTTGACCATCGCCGCCACCAGATAATGATGTGCGTTTGTAGCCAGCAGGAGCATGGTCGCCAAAACCATTTGGAAGTTACCGGTCATGGCACTCTGAACCCCAAAGATCGGGTCGATCGCACCCCCCATGGTAAAACCCATCTGCAGATCAATCAGTTGTCCCGCGCCCTCAAGGACCGCGGTAATTGCATAGATTACAAAACCGATAACCAATCCGATCAGCACTTCTTTAACAAGGATACCCACGTAGGGCAAGAGTTCTGTCGGAACCCCCGGACTGCTGGCCTGGATGACCGGGTAGAGAATGATTGATATACTTACCGCAAAGCCCAGCTTAGCCATAGCAGGTACTCCCCGTGCCCCGAATACAGGGGCCAGCATAATCATCCCCGCCCAGCGGGCAAGCACGAGAAGAAACAAGGTCAGATTCCATTGTAAGAACTCAGCTAAGCCCATGACATGCCCTCCGGGAAAAAAGATTGATCGATTCCGCTTTAACTAGTAATTGGCAAATGTCGCCAACTGATTGAATAAATTGCCTGTATAAACCGTCAGCACCCTCAACATCCAGGGTCCTAAAAGCAGCATCACTGCGATGATGGCAATAATTTTAGGTATGAAGGTCAAAGTCTGCTCCTGAATTTGAGTCATGGCCTGAAAAATACTGACCAGCAACCCCACCAGCAAGCAAACCCCGAGTATTGGCCCTCCGACCAGAAGTGAGGTATAAATAGCTTCTTTAGCCAGATAAAGCACATCGTTTTGACTCATCCTGAAAACCCTCCTTAATGAAAGCTTGTGACGAGTGACTGCACAACGAGATGCCATCCATCTACAAGGACAAATAAAAGAAGCTTAAAGGGCAGGGAAACCATCATCGGCGGCAACATCATCATTCCCATGGACATCAGGGTCGAAGCAACCAGCATGTCGATCACCATAAATGGGATAAAAATCGCAAAGCCCATTTGAAAAGCGGTCTTCAGTTCGCTGATTACAAAGGCCGGGATCAGAACATAGGTGGGAATATCTGAATAAGTCTGCGGGCGTTCCATTTTAGCTAATCCGACAAAGAGTTCAAGATCCTTTTCCCGCGTTTGCTTGAACATAAAATCCCGCAGCGGAAGTTCTGCTTTCTCCAGCGCCTCTGCCTGAGTGATCTGGCTCTGCATGTAAGGCTGAAGGGCCTGAGTATTTACCTCATTCCAAGTCGGTGCCATCACGAAAAACGTTAAGAATAACGCTAACCCGACCACAACCTGATTCGGCGGCAGCTGCTGTGTTCCCAGCGCATTGCGCACGAATGAAAGTACAATGATAATCCGGGTAAATGATGTCATCAGAACCAGGATCGCCGGTGCAATGGACAGAACGGTCAGCAGCAGCAGAATCTGCAGCGAGGAACTGGCCTGTTCAGCTGTAGAAGTCCCAAAATCCAGGGACAACCCGGCCGCTAAAGCAGGATGTGCCTGCCAGAGCATTCCTCCCGTCACCAGCAAGGTAAGAAGGCCTAATTTAGCGCCAAGTGAATTGTGCTTCATCGTTCCACCTCCTCGAGTAAACGCTCGAGTTCATTCGAGAAGGGGTCCTTCCCTTTACGCTGTCTGCCGCCAAAAACGTGCTTGGCAATACCACCGAATAAACCTTCAACCCGCTCGGCCGGTCGGTTGGTAATCTCATCAAGAATCTCTGCCGCCATGTCCGGGTCATTGATTTCATCAATCTTGACAATATGATGGTCGGTTCCGCCAAGGATTTGCAGTTTACCGGCAATTTCCACAAGATATAAGGACTGCTGCCCGTTGAGAGTTTGGCGGTCCAAAACCCGGGCCCACGGAGCACTCATCCCTCGGAACGAAGCCTTGTTCATCCGCCGGATAATCCAGAGGGCAAGAGCTAAAATAACAAGGAAAATAAGGATTGTCCCTACAAGCCCGCTCCATGAAATAGCGCCGGGGTCTGCAGATGCGGAAGTCTCTAAATTGGGAAGGTACAAATTACCTTCAATACTGTTTTGGACACCCGGGTTAGTTGGCATTTTACTTCAACGCCTTTGTTACAGCCTCGACAACCCGATCTGCCTGGAAGGGTTTTACGATAAAGTCTTTAGCTCCGGATTGAATTGCATCGATAACCATAGCCTGCTGCCCCATCGCGCTGCACATAACCACACGGGCTTTGGCATCACGCTTTTTAATTTCACGTACAGCCTGAAGCCCGTCCATCTCCGGCATGGTGATATCCATAATTACCAGGTCTGGGGTCAATTCCATATACTTCTCAACAGCGACTGCACCGTTTTCTGCTTCCCCGATCACCGTAAAACCATTTTTCGTCAAGATATCCTTTACCATCATTCTCATAAACGCTGCATCATCTACGATTAATATATTTGCACTCACAAGATTTCCTCCCTTTATTGTCCTAGTCATCGACTAAGTAATAGTGACATTAAGCTGAACTAGACCCCTATCGCTTTGCTCATCCGCTCTTTAGGCTGGACGATATCCGTAATCCGGATTCCAAAGGTCTCATTGATAACCACGACTTCACACTTTGCTACCAGCTTGCCATTAACAATCATGTCGACAGGCTCTCCAGCCAGACGGTCCAGTTCGATAACCGCACCCGGTCCCAGCTCGAGAATCTCCTTGATGGTCTTTTTAGCTCTGCCCAATTCCACACTAACCTGCAACGGAACATCAAGAATCAGTTCCAAATTATCCTGCTCAACCAATGAAGCACTGGGCTTGAGCTGAGCAAACTGCACAGGCTGAATCGGAGTTTGGGGTGCAGCTCCGTAACCGCCTTGCGGCGCGTACCCAACCTGTGCCTGGCCATAAGCCGGGCCGCCATACCCAGGTACAGGTGCTGAATACTCCGGCTGCGGTGCAGCATAATGGGGTGGTGGTGGCGGAGGCGGCGCTGGTTGGGCGACTGCCTTATGAGTCGGCTGAGGAACCGGTTCATGCATAGGTCCTAACAGCTTACCCACCATGCCCTTAGCGACGGAAACCGGAATGACCTGAACCAGAATGCTGTCAATAACGTCCTCGACAACCATACGGAACGAAATTCTCACCAGATTTTCTTCAACATTGAGGAAATCTTTAATGGCATCATTATCTGATGTTGACATATCATTCAGGACAATCTGTGGCGGGGTGATATCCACCATTGATTTGAACATGGTTGACATCGAAGTTGCAGCCGAACCCATCATTTGGTTCATGGCCTCAGAGATTCCGCTGATTTGCAGCTCTGTAAGCTCTGCAGAAGGATTAAGCCCGTTTCCTCCCATCATCATGTCCACAATAACTGTCCCGTCTCTTTGAGAGAGAATCAGAAGGTTTGACCCTTCAATTCCTGCTTTATACCGGACATCAACAATAACCGAAGGTACAGGATAATCCTTGCGTATTTGTTCTGAATTCGTGACATCAACTTTGGGGGTTGTAATCTCCACTTTCTTCCCCAGAAGCTGGGAAAGAGTTGTGGCTGCCGTACCCATAGAGATATTGGCAATTTCACCGATGGCGTCTTTCTCAATATCATTAAAATCGTCAGCTATTGGAGCACTGGCTGATGAACCTGGCAGAGTATCTCCTCTCAGCAGTGCATCGATTTCCTCTTGGGAGAGCATCCCGTTACCCATCCTGATCCCTTCCTTCCTCAACGATTTCTGTTAGCTGAATTGCGAGATGTTCCCCGTGCAGTCCCGGTATCCCCCGGAATTTTTGAAAGTTCCCGACATAAATCGGGAGCGGATCCTTAATATTCTGAGTCAGCGGAATCACGTCACCGGGAGCCAGATCGAGGAGATCACGCACTAAGATTTCCGTCTGACCAAGCAGCGTGGCCATATCAACTTTGGCCCATTCAATCTTCTTGCGAATCACTTCTACTTGTTCCGGCGAAGTCAACTTGGCTTTAGTGGAGAAAAGGAACAGAGTGCTCAACTTTTCCAATACAGGCTCAAGAACCAGGTATGGAAGGCAAAGGTTAATCATGCCCATCCGTTCGCCCACTTTAACCTCGACTGTGACAAGTACAACCATCTCATTCGGTGCGATGATTTGGGTGAACTGAGGGTTGGTTTCCAAGGAAATAAATTGCGATTCGGCTTCAAAAACCTCTCCCCAGGACTCATCGATCAAGCTGATCATCTCTTCAAGCCGGTGTGATACAATGGTCCGTTCAATCTCGGTCAGGTCTCTGTGTTTCTCATTTCCTTCTCCCTGCCCCCCCCCAGCAGGCGATCGATGATAGTGAAGGCCAGGGACGGACTCATCTCCATGAGCAGCATTCCTTCCAAGGGGTTCATCGTATACACACCTAAAATGGTGGGGCTAAGTAAACTGCGAATAAACTCATCATAGGTAATCTGTTCAATGGAAAGTACCTTGGTCTCTATGATGGAATGCAGATGACCAGAGAGATACGTCGTAAGTGACCGGCAGTAGTTCTCGTAAATATTTTGCAAAGAGTGGATTTGATCCTTGGAAAACTTATTAGGGCGCTTAAAGTCATAGGTCCGGGTCTTTTTCTGTACCTTGGTCGTCTTGATTTCTTCTGCATCGACCTGTCCGTCAGAAAGCGCACTTAGCAGCGCATCAATTTCCGCTTGGGACAAGACATCTCCCATAAGATCACCCCCTCTTTCGTATAAGTCTATGGGACACATTAAAACGCTTTATGGGCGATTTTTATTGATAAACAAAGCTTAAGAAGAGGATATCGTTAATCTTGTTTTCAGCCACTTGATTTAACTGAGCAATAAGCTCATTTTTTAATTTTTCGCGAGATGCAGGCTGCACATCAGCCAATGTCTTGCTGGAAAGCACCATGTTGATTCGATCCTTAAGGAATGGAACCTTTTCTGTAAGAGCTTCTTGTGATTTTTCATCAAGTCCTTCAACAGCAATCGAGGCTTTCAGAAAGGCTCCGCCCTGAAGATTCACGGTAAAATCACCAACACTTACTACTGGGCCGGCCTTTTTGTGCGTTGCTGCAGCTGAGGGTTCATGATCAAAAAATAATTTCTGTACACCCAAAGTCCCCCCTACACCAAGAGCTAGACCTGCAAGAGCCATAAGTATAGTAAAAATAATTCCTTTTCTGTTCATTAGTCCGGTATCTCTCCTTTTTCTTGATATAAAGGATGACAGCGTTGTTTATAGGCTGTAATTCGCCGAATCAACTCTTCTGTAGATTCGGAAACCACATATTTATTTCCTCCCGTCAGGGTAATAACCGTATCCGGGGTTGCTTCCACACTTTCAATAAGATCGGAGTTTAAAATAAACTGTTTTCCATTGAGACGTGTCACTTGAATCATTCATGATTCCTCCGTCCATATACCACCTGGCTTAATTCATCCAAAACGGCCTGCTCGCGCCGTTGTTCCTTCAGTACATACTGAATTCTCTGTTTTTCCCGCAGCTTCTTTAACTTTTCTGCATCCTGGTGTGCTTCAAGAAGACGCTGCCTTTGTCTCATGACATTTCGCTCTTGTTCGAGGGTTTGCAGCTCCAGGACCCGCAGGTGATCCAGTTGTTTTTGGGTGTAGGCCTGCCATAGGGCTAAGTCCTGAGGCGCATTCACTCCTGCTTCTTTTTGGCCTTCTATCGCAAGCTGCCAGCTTTTCTCCTGCTCCCGCAAGCGGGTCTGGAGAGCATAGAGTTTTTCAAGCTCGACAGCCAGGGAGCGTTGTTGTTTTTCCAGCTCTCGTTCAGCAAGTTTGAGAGCGGCTTCGAGGCGGAATTTAAATTGTGGCATAATGGTTCACGCCTCCTCGATCAAATCTGGGGTCACTTGGGGCAGCTCAAGTTACTGCAAAGCTGCCTCCAATTGTCCGAGCATCTGCTCGAACGTAACCTTCTCGTCAACCCCTTGGCGCAAGAAGGCTCGGATTCTATCGATATGTCTGAGGGCTTCATCGATGCGCAGGTTACTTCCTGAGACATAGGCACCGATATCGATAAGATCCTTGGCATCCTGATAAACTGCCAGATGCTCGCGGAGCTTCCCGGCGGATCGCTTATGCTCGGAGCTGACCACATCACCCATAACCCGGCTTACAGACTGGAGGGTATCAATCGAGGGGTAATGGTTCTGCATCGCCAGATCCCGGGTGAGGACGATATGTCCATCGAGAATTCCCCGGACGGTGTCGGCGATGGGTTCATTATGGTCATCCCCATCGACCAGTACGGTGTAGATCCCTGTGATGCTTCCCCGTTCGCTCATCCCGGATCGTTCAAGAAGCTTCGGTAGAAGCGCAAAGACGGAGGGCGGGTAGCCTCGAGTTGCCGGGGGTTCGCCGGCGGTTAAGCCAACTTCCCTTTGGGCCATAGCAAAACGGGTTACCGAATCCATCATCAGCAAGACATCCTGACCCTGATCGCGGAAGTATTCAGCAATCGCTGTTGCGGTAAAAGCGGCCTTGAGACGAACCAGTGCCGGTTGGTCTGAGGTCGCAACGACAAGTACGGAACGGGCCAGCCCTTCCGGACCAAGATCCTTCTCAATAAAGTCCCGGAGCTCCCGGCCACGTTCTCCCACCAAGGCGATAACATTGACACTTGCTGTAGTATTACGGGCCATCATTCCAAGGAGTGTACTCTTCCCTACACCTGACCCTGCGAAGATCCCTATTCTCTGTCCTCTGCCGATCGTGAGAAGTCCATCGACAGCGCGGACCCCTACACTAAGGGGTTCGCGGATTCTCGGCCGGGTAAATGCATTGGGCGGAGCACTCTGCAAGGGATAATCTTCGACTGTATATAATGGCCTGGCATCGAGAGGACGTCCCAGTCCATCCAGGATTCGTCCCAGCAAGGCATCTCCTACTCCGACCCGGAGCTTATGATTCTGCGGAATCACCCGGTCGCCCGGGGCAATCCCCTCCAGTTCCGCCAGCGGCATTAAAAGGGTAGTTGAATTTTGAAATCCTACAACTTCAACAGGAACTTCAGTCCCATTTTGGGTAATGATCTTGCAATACTCCCCGACACTGACCCGGGGGCCATCAGCTTCGATCATCAAGCCGACGATTTTAGCAACGCGGCCTTGGGCTTGAATGGACTCCATAGTGTTCGCCTTATCGGCCAGCCTGTTCCAGTCGATCATGCTTTAGCTCCTCTCTCAAGAGGTGTTCAAAGCGATCCAGCTGCGCCTCCAGACGTGCATCAAATATTCCTTCAGAGCATTCAAGGTAGCAGTCTCCGGGCCGGAGAGCTTCATCTGCTGTGTAAGGAAACTTCAAACGCTCTTCAGGCGGCAGATTTTTTAACCACTCTGCATCATCAGGAGCAACATGGAGCTGCCAGCCCTCTCTTCTCTCCGGAAGCAGCGTCAGAGCGCGGATTCGCTTCAGAAGATAATGGGGATTATGCTCGAGGTTCGCTCGGACAATGCGCTCCGCAACTTTCAAAGCGAGCCGAAGGAGGGTTTCATCCACCTTAGTTAATTCATCTTCCACTGCGTGCTCTGCCAACTCAAACAAGGCATTAGCCTCAGCCTTCAGCTTATTTGCTTCCTGCGTTCCTTGCTCCAGGCCTTTTTGGATCCCCTGGCTTAAGCCTTGGGCATGTCCTTCCTGATAAGCAAGCTGGGAAACCTCTGCATGAAGTTTCGAGCGGAATTCCTCTGCCTCCAACCTAGCCGCATCCTGAACCTTTTGTGCTTCTTCTTTGGCTTTGGCAAGTGCCTCTTCAGCTTGAGCCAGTGTCTTTTCAGCCTGGGCAATGATCTTCTGAGCTTTGGCCTCAGCTTCGTTCATAATCCGCCTGGCGTTTTCATCCTGCGGTTTCAAATTGTCTTGCTTGAAGCTTTGCACCTTTTCACCATAAGCAAACCCATTCATTTCAAAGATGTTGGAACCGTCAGTATCGGCGGACTCCCCAGCGGTATCCCGGACAATTGAGAGATGCTGACCAAGGAAGCTGAACTCCTCGAACTGACTCTCCACCAATCGAGGCACACAGACCTCGACGGCGTTGCTTTTAACAACTCGGGACCTAGTAAATAATTTCATCACTGCCACCTCTTGAGATCACAATTGATCCTGTTTCTTCGAGTCGGCGAATTACTTTTACGATACGCTGCTGAGCCTCTTCGACATCGCGTAGTCGAACCGGACCCATAAATTCCATATCCTCGCGCAGGTTCTGAGAAGCACGTGCGGACATATTGCTCATGATTTTCTGGCCTACATCCGGGTTGGAGCCTTTGAGTGCCAGCGCCAGGTCTTTGATATCCACTTCCCTGAGCACCAGCTGAATTCCACGGTCATCAATGGTAATAATGTCTTCGAAGACAAACATTTGCCGTTTAACCTGTTCCGCAAGTTCCGGATCTTCCACTTCCAGAGTATCCATGACCGCTTTCAGGGTACCCGGATCACTGCGATTCAAGATATCCACGACACTTTGAATTCCGCCGGAAGTTGTATAGTCCGTAGGAGCAAGGCTGGAAATTTTTCGTTCCAGAATTTTTTCGATTTCTTTCAGAACTTCCGGGCTTGTCCTCCCCATCAAGGCTATCCGCTTGGTTACGTCAGCCTGGCGGTCCTGAGACAAGCTCGATAAGAGAATTGCCGCCCGGTCTGAGGGCAAATGCGTCATAATAAGTGCAATCGTCTGAGGATGTTCCCCCTGGATAAAGGAAAGCAGCTGCTTGGGGTCCGTACGCCGCACGAGATCGAAAGGGCGCATTTTTAAGGACGAGGACAGCCGGGTAATGATCTCAAAAGCCTTCTGCTGTCCCAAAGCACGTTCCAGAACATCCCGGGCGAACTCGATCCCGCCTTGCGCAATATAATCATTGGCAATACACATTTGATGGAATTCATCAACAACCATGTCCCGCTGATCGGACGATATTTTTCTCACGTTGGCCATCTCCAAAGTCAGCTGATCAATCTCAGCTTCTCCAAGATGCTGGATTACTTTTGCTGATTTATCGGAGCCCAGTGCAATCATGAGAATTGCCGCTTTTTGCATACCAGACAAATTTTGAGCCATCTTAACGTTCCTCCGTCAGCCAAGTCTTGATAAGACGCGCCACTTCGTCTGGGTTTTTCTGAACGTACTGATCAAGGGATTCTTTGACCTTCTGGCGCTGAATTTCATCAGCAGATTTCTGCCTTTTCTGAGCCAGCTTATAATCCGCCTCACGTTCTGCTTCCTGCTGGGACAAGAGAAGCTCTTCCGCTGATGCCAAAGGCACCGGCTGAAGCTCCGGCCCAAGGGCAATAGCAAGCTTCTGTTTGCGCTTTGATCTCATACGGAAAAGGACAAAGAGGGCGAAAAGCAGTGCCAGCAGAGCTCCTGCACCCAGTTCAGCATAAGTGCGCATCTGCGCTCTGCGCGCAGCTTCCGCAAATTCCTTTTCCTGTTGGAGTAGGCCTGTCTTATCAAAGGGTATCGCAGCCACCTGAACTTCATCTCCGCGGGCCGGAACAATTCCCGCAGCAGATGCGACAATCGTTTTAATCTGATTCGCCTGGTCTTCACTTACAGAATCCGCATCCAGCATGACTGAGACAGAAAGCCGCTCAATATCCCCTTGGTTATGAATCCGTTGTTCCTGTGTGGTATCCACCTGGTAGTTAATCGTACTGCTGCTCTTTTCAGAGCTGGAAGTGGTTCCTTCCGCAACAGGATTCTCATAACCGGGGACATTGGTGATTACCCCCGGCGCAGTTCCTGCTCCGGTTCCATTGGTTGTTTTTTCCGAGGTGTTGGCTTCACTGACTTTAGCTCCCGGTCCATGAGTTTCCGTGTTCGTTGTGATTTGATCAAAACCTAAGGTAGCATTGGCACGTACCACAGTTTTCCCTGTACCCAGCACCTGATCAAGCATCGTCTGGACCGACTTGCGAATCCGTTCTTCCGCATCAAGTTTAAGCTGCATTTGAGTTACAGTCATCTTCTCCGGGTCATTTGCCTTACCAATCAGATTTGAGAGTATCGATCCGTTCGTGTCGACAATGGTTACATTATCCACCGTCAAACCCTCAACAGATTTAGACATGAGATTGGCAACAGCACTTACCTGCTCTTCAGTAAGGGTTTGGTTTGGAGCAAGTTTTAAGGTGATTGCTGCGGTTGTTGGTTTTTCTTCCTTAATAAATAAGGACTGATCTGGCTTAACGATATGGACACGAGCATCCTGCACTCCGGCCATACTCTTCAACGTGGTTTCCAGCTCGCTTTGCAGCCCCAGAACATAACGCAGTTTACGATCGGCCTCAGTCTCTCCCACACGCGTCTGGTTTAAGCTCTCGCTCCAGCTGAACTGACTGCCCTGGGGCAGACCTGCATTAGCCAGTTCCAGGCGAATTTCCGGTGCATCTTTCTCCGGAACCAGGATTGTTGCTCCGTTATCTTCAAGCTTATAGTCTACTTTCAAATCTTTGAGTTCTGTGGTGATTTCTCCGGCGGCCTTTGTATCCAATTTCGTAAAAATTGCCACATATGAGGGATGACTCGCCCAATAAATCAGAGAAATTAATGCAATTGCCACAGCCAAGGGAGCAGCAACGATGATAATCCTTTGTGGACGAGAAAGCTTGTCCCAAAACTCACGAATTGAATTCCTAACTCCTGCCCATGTAAATTGCAAGTCCAAGCTCCTCCTTTCAAATAATTACCAACATTTTAGTTCTCTGGGACCCCATTTTGGGGTCCTTTGCGTACGTAGAAAAATACAGAGAGATGTTTTCTACCAAGTTTTTAAAACGTTTCTTCAATATCATGCTCCAAACTAATCAAGCTAGTTATCTAATTAAATCTGCATTCTGGCAATCTCTTGATAAGCATCGATCACTCTATTCCGAACTTCAACGGTCAGAGATAATGAAAGACTTGCTTTTTCCATAGCGATCATAGCAGTATGTAAATCTTGGATCTGACCGGTAGCCAGGCCTACGCTGGCAACGTCAGCAGTCTTCTGAAGATTTTCTACTTGCTGAAGAGCCTCGGACAGGAACTTACTGAAATCTGAACCGGCTTTAGCTACACCATTGCCTGCCTCAGCAATAGCTGGTGTTTCCTTCTGTGCCGAACCTTGCAGCGGATTTAGTCCGTTAAGAAAAACAGGACTTAAAGCCGAGATTGGATTAATCGCCATTTAGAAATCACCCCTTTCCTATTTCTAAGGCTTTAGACATCATAGACTTGGAAGCATTCAAAGCCGTGATATTCGCTTCGTATGCACGTGAAGCTGATATCATATCGACCATTTCTGTGACAATATTGACATTAGGCAAGCGAACATAGCCCACAGGAATTCCGTCTTCTGCCGTGCGGGCAGCATCAGGTGATTCCGGATTATATTCCAGCCTGAATTCTGCCGGATCTTCCAGAACTGCCTGGACCTGAACGCCATTTCCGCTAGAGCTTGCAGTGGTTGTTTGCTGCTGCAGTGCCAGCTGACTTGTCGGCTTACCCTGCAAAGTTTGATTGAGTGTCTCTGCAAAGCTGGTCTCTGCAGGTCTGGGCACGAAGACCGCCACCTGCCGACGATATGGAATCGGGTTACCGGCTGCTGTCGCTTGTGTGGTCCGCGTCGTATTGATATTTGCAATATTATTTGAAATCAAATCCAAACGCAGTCGCTGAGCAGTCAGTCCTGAAGCACTGATATCCATTGCTCCGAAAATACCCATATTCTTGACCTACCTCCTTTGAACACACTCTACAATATTTCGTCCAATCTCGGTAACCGGCACCACTCGGTCAGCCAATCCGGCATCAACTATAGCCCTTGGCATTCCATAGACTACACAAGATTCTTCCGCTTCAGCGATAGCAAAGCCTCCCTGAGCTTTGATCTCTTTCATTCCTCTCACTCCGTCATTGCCCATTCCAGTCATAACGACTCCTAAGGCACCTCCCCCTACCTCCTTGGCCAGAGAGAGAAACATCACATCCACCGATGGATGATAAAGCGTCGGTATCGGAGACTCATCACCAATATGGAGAATGAGCTGACGGTCACGCCGCTGAACCTGAAGCTGCTTGCCGGCAGGTGCAACATAAATGGTTCCCGCCTTTAGGGCTTCTCCATTTATTCCTTCCCGTACGTTTAATGGACAGAGTCCATTCAGGCGCTGAGCCAGCGGAGCCGTAAATCCCGGAGGCATATGCTGAGCGACCAACACCGGTACGGGGAAATTAGCCGGAAGTTGAGGAAGTACGTTCTGAAGCGCTGATGGTCCCCCGGTAGAGGTTCCAATGGCAACAATCTCAACAGGATGCTTGGGAAAGACTCCTGAGGATTCGGCAAAACGGTTTTTTATGTATCCTGAGGCTTGAGCTGGATTACCCGAGTCAGACAACAGGTTTTCCGGACTTGAGCCGGTCGGATTCGAGCCTGTAACGCCTGCAGAGAATCCAAGTTTTGTCCCCAGGGGAGACTTCTGACGAAATGCTGCTCCTTTTTTTGCTAAGCGACTGGGATCTACTTGTGCTGCTGCTTTGACTTTCTCAGTAAGATCCCGGGCCAGAACCTGCAGATCAGCGCCAGGTCCGCCCGAGGGTTTGGCAACCACATCGAAAGCGCCTAAATCCAGGGCTTTCAAAGTAGACTGTGCTCCCTCAGTAGTTACTGCACTTAGGATAATTACCGGAGTAGGCTGCCAGCGCATAATCTCATCAAGGGCCTGCAGCCCGTCGATGCCAGGCATCTCCACATCCATAGTCACAACTTGAGGGCGTAAAGCTTGAAGTTTCTCTATTCCGTCTCGCCCATCACGTGCAGCATCAAGGACCTTGATTCCCGGTACTTGGCTCAAAATCTTTTGCAATGTGAGCCTCATAAACGGAGAATCATCCACGATTAACACTGTAATCGGGGAATTATGCTGATTCATTGGCCATCTCTCCACCCATGATGTTCTCAAGATTAAGCAGGATCAGGAGACGTTCCTCAATTTTCCCCACACCACGGATAAAGTGTGAGTCCATCCCC
>Ga0366776_1056_pt1 | contig 14373 bp, 11 predicted proteins | sample BONcelN113001D11_FD_207070 | JGI IMG/M metagenome (GOLD analysis project Ga0366776, IMG submission 207070) | Enriched cells from coal bed in the Powder River Basin, Montana, United States - BONCAT cells N11 rep2 HSBNCT.N11.300.1.D11 ...
TTCGCCTCTGGATTTGTTGATCATATCCGCGATATTGATATTGCGCTCCGCCAGTATCGCCGTCATACGCCCCACCATGTTGGGCGTGTTTTTATGAATCGCCGCGATGCGGTAGTTTTCCGACGGGGGCACGATGCACTCGGGCATATTGACGGAATTGACGATGGAGCCCGTCTCGATATAGTCTTTTAGCTGCTTTGCGGCCATATGCGCGCAGTTTTCCTCGGATTCCGGCGTAGACGCGCCAAGATGCGGGATGGCGATCACGTTTTCATAACCGAGGAGCACATCGTTCGGGAAATCCGTCACGTACTTGGCCACGGTTCCGTTTTGCAGGCCATCCGTCAGCGCATCGTAGTCCACAAGCCCGTTTCGCGCAAAATTTAAAAGTATCACGCCTTTTTTCATTTTGGAGAACTCGGACGAAGAGAGGAAATTCTTCGTCTTATCGAGCAGCGGGATATGCACGGAAATGTAATCCGCCTTTTGCAGCAGCGTATCGAGCGTCACGGCGCGTTCAACGTTTCTCGAAAGCCCCCATGCGTTTTCGATCGAGATATACGGGTCGTAGCCGATCACGTTCATGTCGAGCGCATTTGCGGAATTCGCGACCATTACGCCGATAGCCCCGAGGCCGATCACACCCAATGTCTTTCCTTTAAGCTCCGGCCCTACAAAAGGCTTTTTGCCCTTTTCGACCAGAGGCATCACATCGCCGCCCTTGCCATTTAAAGTTTTCGTCCACGCGACGGCCGGGATGATGTTGCGCGAGGCAATGAGCATGCCGCAAAAGACCAGTTCCTTTACGCCGTTCGCGTTGGCCCCGGGCGTATTGAACACCACAATGCCTTTTTGCGAGCATTGGTCCACGGGTATATTGTTGACGCCGGCGCCCGCCCGGGCAACAGCGAGAAGCTTATCCGGAAAGACCGTCTCATGGCAGTCCGCGCTCCTCACCAATATGGCGTCGTATTTATCCCCTTCTTCCGTGACCAGGTACTTGTCTTCCGGAAGATAGCTGTAGATCACGTTGGAGATGGAATTTAACTTTTTTATCCTATACATATGCTTTCTCCCATCTTAAGCGTTTTCGGCTTCGAACTGCTTCATGAAGCCGACAAGCGATTTGACGCCTTCCGCCGGGAACGCGTTGTAGATGCTGGCGCGCATGCCGCCGACGGAACGGTGACCTTTTAAGCCCATCAGGCCTTTTTTCGCAGCTTCGGAGATGAACTTTTTGTCGAGCTCCTCGTTTCCGGTCACAAAGGGGATGTTCATGAGCGAACGGTCTTTGCCCTTTACGGTCGGTTTAAACATGGCCGAATGATCCAGATAGTCGTAAAGCACTGCGGCTTTTTGCCTGTTTTTAGCCTCCATGGCGGCGACGCCGCCGTTTTTAACAAGCCAGTCGAATACAAGCCCCGCGATGTAGATCGCATAGGTGGGGGGCGTATTGTAGAGGGAGCCCTCTCCGGTATGAATGGAGTATTTCAGCATGGTGGGCGTAATATCCATCTCTTTTCCGACGAGGTCCTCCCGTATGATGACGATCGTAAGCCCGGCCGGGCCGATGTTTTTCTGCGCGCCGGCGTATATCAATGCATAATCTTTCACGTCGAAAACCTCTGAGAGTATGCAAGACGACATGTCGGATACCAGAGGCAAACCGTTAACATCCGGTATGTCCGTAAACTTTGTGCCGTAAATGGTGTTGTTGCTCGTGATGTGCACGTAATCCGCATCCGGGGTGAACATCTCGCTTTTCAGCTCCGGTATATACGAAAACGTCTTGTCCTCGGAGGATGCCGCCACATTGACCGCGCCGTAACGGGAAGCCTCGGCAATGGCCTTCTTGGCCCAAAGGCCCGTTTTTACATAGTGCGCCTTTTTGTAATTCGCCATCAGGTTCAAAGGCACCATGGCAAACTGTGTGGAAGCGCCGCCCTGCAGAAATAATACCTTGTAGTTGCCGGGTATTGCGAGTAATGTCCTTAAATCGCTTTCCGCTTTCTGGATGATGCTGTCGAATTCCTTGCCCCTGTGGCTCATCTCCATAACGGACATACCGCTATTGCCCCAGCTAAGCATATCGCGCTGCGCAATCTCCAGTACCTCTACCGGCAGCATCGCCGGCCCCGGTGAAAAATTGAATACTCTTTCCATGATCCAACCTCCAATATTTAAAAATCAATAAGGGCGAAGTTTGTTAAAAAATTATCAATGTTGGTAATATTATAAAGGTAAAACCGATAAAGCACAATACCTTTTATGCATTTTATTGTATATTATGCTTTTGCCCCTTTTAATAATCGCAAACGGTTTATTCACTATGCCCACTATTATATTCCCCCCGCCGGATTGTGTAAATACGCGGCATCCATTATACTGGAATAAAAGCTTAAAGAAGGGATCGCTATGGATCTTTTTTCCGATAATCTGAAAAAAGCCGCGCCTTTGGCGGACAGGATGCGTCCGGAAACGCTGGATGAAGTACTGGGGCAGGCGCATATCATAGGCCCGGGCCGGCTCTTGCGGCGGGCCATAGAGGCGGACAAGCTCACCTCCTCCATATTTTTCGGGCCTCCGGGCACGGGCAAATCCACGCTCGCCCATGTGATCGCAAATACCACCGGGGCCGCTTTCGAGAAACTAAACGCCGTGACTTCCGGCGTAAAGGATGTGCGCGAGGTCATCGAGCAGGCCGAGAACCGCCTGATGCTCTACGACAAGCCCACCTACCTGCTGCTGGATGAATGCCACCGGTGGTCGAAAGCGCAGTCGGACAGCATATTGCCCGCGCTCGAAAAGGGCATCATACGCTTTATCGGCTCCACAACGGAAAACCCCTTTGTCGCAATGACCAGCGCCATCGTATCCCGCTGCCGCGTATTCCAGTTTTTCCCGCTTGCCAGGGAGGATATTGCAAAGGCTATCTCCCGCGCGCTGGAGGACAAAGACAGAGGCTACGGCAATTTAAATATAGAGCTCGCGCCGGAGTCGCTCGAGCATTGGTCGGATATCGCAAACGGGGATGTCCGCGCGGCATTGAACGCGCTGGAACTGGCTGTGCTCACGACGCACGAGGAAAACGGCAAGATCACGATCACGCTCCCCATAGCGGAGGAATCCATACAAAAAAGAGCCGTCCGCTGCGACGAGAACGAGTATTACGACATGCTGAGCGCTTTTTGCAAAAGCTTAAGGGGCTCCAACGCCAACGCCGCGCTCTTCTGGTTCGCCCGTATGATATACGCCGGCGTGGACCCGCGCATCATCGTGCGCCGTATGATCGCGCATTCCTCGGAGGACGTCGGTCTTGCCAATCCCTCCGTATTGAACCAGACGATGGCGGCTGCACAGGCATTGGAGTTCAACGGCATGCCGGAGGCGCGGCTCAACATCACGCAGGCCATCATCTATATCTGTGAAGCGCCCAAGTCCAACTCCGTCGTAATGGCGATGGGAAAGGCGTTTCAGATGGCGGAGGAGACCTACCAGATCCCCGTTCCGGCGCACCTTCGGGATACAAGCTACCGTGGCGCGGACAAACTCGGCAACGGCACAGGCTATAAATATCCGCATGACTATAAAGACCATTACGTGAAACAGCAATACCTGCCCGACAATATAAAGGACGCCGTATTCTACGAACCCTCCGACGAAGGCTATGAAAAAAAGATTAAGGAAGTGCGCAGGCAGACGGGACGGGACGGGTGAACAACACTTTTTGCGGTAAAAGAATCAATACTTAGGACGGTTTGCAAAAACGCAAAACTCCTCCCATTGTTTTGAAACGTTACATATTTTTCATATTGACTCTGATCCAAATCCGTTATTTAATATAGTTAGTTTTATTAAAGTGGTTTATATTTCATTCTCAGGTTTTGGAGGGTCGTATGTCCGACAGAAAAGATACGGTAAAACGGGCGGTGCATTTTAACAATCCCGCATATATGCCGCTGTCCTATACATTGGAATACCAGAAAAGCGATATGATTTTCGTGCCCGTGGAAAAGCAGTTCGAAGGCGCGGAAGGAAACGACTCGGAGTGGGGCTTTCGCTGGGAGAGGCTGATGACGCAATATGCAATGGGCAACGCACTGCCGATTATCCATTCCAAGGAAGACCTTTTGCGTTATGCCCCGCCCATACCCGGCGCGCCCGGACGCTTCGGCCCTTTTGCGGAAAAGAAGGCCCAGTTCGGAGAAGACCGGTATTATGTCGCGGACCTCGTTTTAAGCGGATTTACAATCGCGTCGCTTTTGCGGGGTATTGACGATTACCTCGTTGAGCTGTATACGGACCGGGAATTCTCGGAAAGCATACTCGATATGGTCTTCGGGTTTGAGACCGCGCTGATCCCGCTAATAGCGGCCCAGGGCTTCGACGCCGTCGGTTTCGCAGACGACTGGGGCATGCAAAATTCCACCCTGATATCCCCCGCGCTGTTTCATGAAACCTTCCTGCCGAGGTATAAAAAGCTCTTTGCCGTCATTCACGGTTTCGGGATGGACGTGTATTTCCACACCTGCGGCATGGTATACGATTTCATCGGCATGTTTATCGAGATGGGCGTGGATATTCTAAACCTCGGGCAGCCGTCTCTAAACGGCATACGGCGGGTGGGGGAGGCTTATGCCGGCAAAGTCTGCTTCGCGCTGCCCGTAAGCTACCAGACAACGGGCGTTCGCGGCACACGGGAAGAGATATTTGCGGAAGTAAAGGAGATGGCCGATTTTTGCGCCCAAGGCAAAGCCGGGCTCATCGGCCTGGTGCTGCAGCGCATGACGATGCTGGGCGCGACGGAGCGGCAGTCCGCCGACATTACCGATGCATTCGAAACGGTTTTTGGGAGAAGATAAAAGCAGTAATCGGCGCATTGCAAATCAAGCGGATAAAGAAAAGCGGGTTTTTCAGGAGCTTACAGGTATTTAAAGGGGATTAAATCCTCTTTTTCATTGTTTTATCGTTTTGCGTGGTTTATAATAGTGGTTACGAAAATAAGACAATATTTATAAGGAAGTTATTATGAATTACGGCTTTATACGGGCGGCGGCCGCGGTGCCCAAGACCGCTGTCGGCAACCTTGAAAAAAATAAACAGAGCATACTCGCCCTTATCGAGGAAGCGGCCGGGCGCAGCGTGCAGGTCATCGCTTTTCCCGAGCTTTCCCTGACCTCTTATTCTTTGGGGGACCTCCTGCGCCAGCAGGCCATTATAGAGGGCGCGGAGGCCATGCTGAAGGACCTGATGGAAAAGACCGCCGCCCTGGATATTTTTTGTGTGATCGGCATGCCGGTTTTGAACAACGGCAGGCTTTACAACTGCGCCACGGCTTTTTACCGCGGCAGTATCATGGGCGTCGTGCCCAAATCGCATATCCCCAACTATTCTGAATTTTACGAGCAGCGCTGGTTTTCCTCAGGTGAAGGCATTTCCGGCGAGACGATGGTTTTATGCGGCCAGGAAGTACCCTTCGGCACGGACCTCATTTTTTCCTGCGACGACAACAACGACTTAAAAATTGGCGTTGAGATCTGCGAGGACATGTGGGTGCCCTTCCCGCGCCATACGTATATGGCGGTCTCGGGCGCAAACCTGCTCATCAACATATCCTCCTCGAGCGAACTCGTGGGCAAATCCCAGGTGCGCGAGGAAGCCATACGCCAGCAGTCCTCCCGCTGTATCGCCGCATTTTTGTACGTATCGGCGGGCCCCGGGGAATCCTCCACCGATTCCATATTCGGCGGACATACCGTTTTCGCGGAAAACGGGGAGCTTTTGTCGAGCGCACAGGATTTTTCGTTTGAAAGCCGGCTGGAGGTAACGGAATTTGACTTTGACCGTTTAAAACACGACAGGATGCTTTTAAACCGCTCCTGGGACGGCGAGAGAAGGCCTTTTCGGTTTATACCGTTCGCACTTGCATCCCATGCGGGCGTGGAATACAGGAAAATATCTCAGAGCGCTTTTGTCCCGGAGGATCATGCGCAGGCGGATTACGTGTGCCGGCAGGCTTTTAAAATCCAGTCTTCGGCGCTTGCCAAGCGGCTCATGCATACAAGGCTTCAAAAATCCATAATAGGCGTCTCGGGCGGCCTCGATTCAGCGTTAGCGCTGATGGTGGCCGTACGCACCATGGAGATCTGCGGCTTCCCTAGGGAGAATGTGCTGGGCGTCGTCATGCCGGGCCCCGGCAGCACCGAAGCCACGCAGACGCTCGCAAAACGGCTGGTCGAATCCATCGGCGCGAAATTCATGCAGATACCCATCGCCAAAGCCGTACGCGCGCATTTATCGGATATCGGCCATACCGGCCAACCGGATATCGCCTATGAGAATGCGCAGGCGCGCGAGCGCACGCAGATACTCATGGATCTTGCGAATATGGAAAACGGCATTGTGATAGGAACCGGGGACTTATCCGAACTGGCCCTCGGGTTTTGCACCTACAACGGCGACCATATGTCCATGTACGGCGTGAACGGAGGGCTTCCAAAAACGCTTATTCGCGAAATGGTCCTGCGGCTGTCCGGAGAGATCGGCGGCGCCGGGCTTCAAAGAATCGCGGAGGAGATCGTAGCCATACCCCCGTCTCCCGAGCTTTTGCCGCCGGATGCTCTTACTGACGACAAGCGGCAGATCACGGAAAAACAGGTAGGCCCGTACGAGATCAACGACTTTTTCCTGTATTACCTGCTGCGCTACCAGATGACGCCGAAAAAACTCCTGTACCTTTCTACAGTCGCTTTTGCAGGAAAGTATGACAGGCCTGCGCTTCACAAGCAGCTGCATCTGTTCTACAGACGGTTTTTCGCCTCGCAGTACAAGCGCTCCTGTCTGCCGGACGGACCGAAGATACTCGACATCGGCCTTTCCCCCAGGGGAGACTGGCGTATGCCCTCGGACGCGGAACCGGATTTCTGGATCTCCGAAATTTAAAAACAGCTGTAAATAGGGCAATTTTATTGTTATCGTTTTGTAAATTTTGAGTTTATTGGGTTGTGCTGGGGTTAAAAATATAATATAGTAATAAAAGAGCTTTAACAAGCGCATATAATTTCAGTATATATTTTTAATGGTTGTTAATTGTGAAAAAACGTTTATTTTTTTCTCTGTTTTTGGTTATGGTCTTATTATTCAACCTGACTACCGGGTTCGCCTTGGGCAGCACATTGCCCGCAGCCCCGGGGGAAAACTCCAAAACAGCATCCGTACAGGCCGCACCGGCTGCGTACACCTATTATAAAGTCGATTCCAATTCGCTGAATTTAAGGGAAAAGCCCTCGGATACATCAAAAATCAAAGCGAAATTTAAAAAGTATACGATTCTCACCCGCCTGAATACAAAGAACTACAAAGGCGGCGGAGATACCTGGTACAAAGTCCAGGGATGGGACAATAAGACCGGAAAAAATTTAACAGGCTACGTCTGCTCCACCTATGTGAAAAAGACCACCAATCCGAATTTTTCACGTCTGCTCAATATCAAAACGTCAGCAGGCGCTTTGTGCCCGGCTTTCACGCCCGATAAGCTGGATTATAAACTCTATCTGGACGATTCCAAAAACGAGTTTAACTTGAGCTTTGAAAAGAACATGTATACCACGGCAATCGAGTTAAATGTAGGCGACACGCCGGTTACCGAGAATAACATACAGTTTGTAAAGGATGCGGTGCTCACCGTTACCGTGACCGCCACTCCCCCCCTGCCGCAAAAGCAAAAGAAAAGCATATATAGAATCACTATGCTGCGCGAATCTCCGGACGCTTCGCTTATCAACGCCCTGACGCTGGACGGTGTGAAAATAACGCCAGATTTTAAATCCGATGTAATTGAATACACCGCCTCCGTTCCCTACAAGACGATCGAAACGAAAGCGACGATCGCAAAGATGAACGGATACGCGAAGATCTACTATACGATCGGCGGAGAATCAAGCAGCGACGGCTTCCTACCCCTGATGGTAGGCGACAACCAGTTGAAAATAGAATGCGTCAGCCCTTTGGGCAAAAAATCCACGTATATCGTCAATATAAAGCGGGCCGCGCCCGCCAAGGGAGAAAAGCCGATGATGTCGGCTTTGGAAAGAAAAATCGTGGAGACTGCCTTCCAGCTCTTGCCCGAACGCCATCCGTTTGTGCTGGCTTATGAAAAGGCGACAAAGCGCAACATCAAATCCTATACCGCAACCAGAAACGGCAAAAAGGTATCCGGCGTGGCTTTCGAATACGGCGGAAGCGGAAATGTAAAGGGGTTTTCCTCCCGCTGGTGGAAGCGCACAAGCGTTTCCAAATACCCTGTCGGCGGCATGGACTGCGCCGAGTTCATACACTGGGTCTATAAAAACGTGGGCTACGACGTTCCCCACGCGTCATCCACGCTGTTCCTTTCGGGCAAGGAGGGCACAAACCGCAAGATCAAGGGCGTGAGTACGCACAAGGTGATCACTTCCTTATCAAAAGCGAAAATAGGCGATGTCGCCTATAATTCGGAGAAATTCGGGTTTGGCTCCGGCCACGGCAACCATACTTCGCTTTTTATCGGCACGGCTGAAAAGCTCGGGATCGGGGACACCGTCCGCAAATACTACAGGAATTTCCCCATCAAGGCTTACCTTGTGATCGACATCGGCTGGGCGGACGGCACCTATTACCACAACATGATCAAAAAGATAGGCTCGCGGGGCCGCAATGACCTCTGCGGCGTGGGCATACAGTTCTTCACCTCCATAAAGGGCAACAACGGCAAATACATCTACAAGAGCCCGTATAAGACCGGAAAATACAGTTTTTCCTGGTACGATTCGAGCTCCAGGCAGACCTACAGGGTCTCCGCCAACATCGAGCGCAACCGCCGGCCGTATCAGTATAAATGGACGACATCCGTTAAAAACGTAATGAACCTGTCGAGGCCGATCAAACGCAACGACTGATGTAACAAAATGCTTATACATATGCGTGCGGTTAATGGGTAAACTCATATTGAGGTAGAAAAATGAATTTGTTATTGGCTACAAGCAAATACAGCGGCAAGTCTGTATCGTACTATTACGGAAACAGGCTTTGGTTGTGTTTGCCTTGACGGTTTTAAAACAGGCAACCTGCAGGCCAAAGCTATCAGCTTTGGCCTTTTATTGTGAAACAACAAGGTTCTGGAAAGCAAAGCTTTCCATGGTTCTTATTTTTACGCATGGAAAGAAGGAGAGGAAATGGACGAACAGAAGGTTTTGGAAATATTGAAGCGCGACGCAGTTTCAATATTTACGGAAGAAACGCTGAAAAAGAAACTGGAGGGCGGCAGGAAGCTAAAAATCAAGCTGGGCGCTGATCCCAGCAGGCCGGATCTGCATCTGGGCCATTCCGTAGTTCTTCGGAAGCTGCGCATGCTGCAGGACCTGGGACATGAGATCATATTTGTAATCGGAGATTTTACCGGCATGATCGGCGATCCGTCCGGCAGGAGCAAGATGAGAGTTCCGCTGACTTTCGAACAAACCAGAGCAAACGGTCAAAGCTATTTTGAGCAAGTAACAAAAATACTCGATAAAGAGAAAACGGTTATAACCTATAACTCGGAATGGCTGTCCAAAATGAATTTCGCCGATGTTTTAGCCTTGGCCGGCAAATATACGCTCGCCCGGATCATGGAGCGCGATGATTTTGCAAAAAGGTTTGCGGAAAAGCAGCCAATCGGTCTGCATGAATTATTCTATCCGCTCATGCAGGGATATGATTCCGTTGCGCTTCAGGCAGATATCGAGGTGGGGGGTACGGATCAGACTTTCAATCTTCTTGTCGGCCGGGAACTTCAAAAGCATTTTGGGCAGGAGCAGCAGGAGGTCATTACTTTTCCACTGCTAATCGGTCTGGACGGTACGGAAAAGATGAGTAAATCGCTTGAAAACTATATCGGCCTTCATGAAGCGCCTGAAATCATGTTTGAAAAGTGCATGAAAGTTCCGGATACACTGATTTACGATTATTTCAGATTTACCACCGATATCGCTACCGGAATTTATGAATCTGCAATAAAAAAAGACATCCGGGAAGCCCACTTCCTATTTGCGCGTGAAATCATAAAAATGTACCATGGCGAAGCATACGTAGAGCCTGCTGAAAAGCGGTACCGGCAAATCGCCTCCGGTAAAGCCCCCGAAAAAGTTGAAACATTTAATATAGATACTGCCAAGATAGGCATCCTTGAACTGTTAAGGGCTGTCGGATATGCAAATTCAAACGGAGATGCGCGCAGGCTGATTGCGGGAGGCGGCGTAAAGATAAATAATGAAATAGTAACGGATAGCAATGTGACAATAAAAACCGGCGAATATGTTCTAAGCCGGGGAAAGAATAAATTTATCAAAATAATTTTAAGCGGGAGATAAGGTTAAAGTGACTGCATATTTAATATCCGCTTGCGGCGGTATGCAGTTTGCCCCGAAAATTTTAATTCGGGGCGGCTGTTTGCATGAAATCTAATCTTGAAACCTGTAATTCAAAGACCAGGTAACGCCGAAACGGTCGAGCACCACCGCATGGTAGGCGCCCCAGAATGTCTTTTGAAGTTCATAATGCACGGCGCCGTCTTCCTGAAGCGTTTGGTACAGCCTGTTGATCTCCTCTTCGCTGTCCATTTCGAGCACCAGCGAGATCGCGTCCCCTTGCTTTTTGCTGCCCGAAACATCGTTGAAATACAGGACGCAATCCGGGTTTACATGCAGTTCGGAATGCATGATCTTGCCGTCCGGGGCCTATTTTCGTTTTTGATTTCACCCCCGAAAATCTGCCTGTAGGTTTCGACCGCCTGCCCGCAATTCTCGACCGCGATATTCGGTGTTATTTTTTTCATACCGTACTTCCTATGCTTGCAATTACAAAAATATCTTCTTCACATTGCCGTTCGTTTATTCATAGGTTCTCGATTACTTTTTGACCCATTGCCCTGGTGCCGATGACCGTGCTGCCCGCAAATGCGATATCGGCTGTTGCAAAGCCCTTTTGAAGCACCGCTTTGACCGCATTTTCCATCGATGCCGCCTCTTTTTCCAGGCCGAACGAAAGGCGCAGCATCATGGCGGCGCAGAGTATGGTAGCCAAAGGGTTCGCCTTGTCCATTCCTGCGATATCCGGCGCGGAGCCGTGCGCAGGCTCGTAGAGGTAGGGATGCGTCCCCCCGACGCTGGCGGAGGCCAGCATGCCGATGGAGCCTGTTATCATAGCCGCTTCATCCGAGAGTATGTCCCCGAACATGTTGCTGGCCAGCATGACGTCGAACTGCGCGGGATTTTTGACGAGCTGCATAGCCGCGTTGTCCACCAGCAGGTCTTCACATATAATATCCGGATACCTTTTCGCAATCTCGTGCACGGTCTCCCGCCAAAGCCTGGAGGATTCCAGAACGTTCGCCTTGTCGATGCTGGTCACTTTTTTGCGGCGCAGTCCGGCAATCTCAAATGCTTTCACGGCGATGCGCTCCACCTCGGAGCGGCTGTAGATTTCCGTATCGTAAGCCTGCTCGTCGACGCCCTGAATGCGGCCGCGTTTTCCGAAATAAATGCCGCCCGTAAGCTCCCGCATCACGACCAGGTCGATGCCCTTGCCGGATATCCCGTCTTTCAGCGGACAGGCTTCCGAAAGCTCGTCATATAAAACTGCCGGCCGTATATTCGCAAAACACCCGAGTTCCTTCCGTAACCCTAAAAGCGCGCGCTCGGGCCTTAAGTCTCCCGGCAGCGTCTCCCACTTCGGGCCGCCTACCGCGCCCAAAAGCACGGCGTCGCTTGCCTTGCATGCTTTTACGGCTTCTTCGGTCAGCGGAACGCCAAATGTATCGATGCTGATGCCTCCGGCCAGTACCTCTTCGTATTCGAACACATGTGAGTATTTTTCCGAAACGGCGTTCAGCACACGGATGGCTTCGCCCATGACTTCCGGGCCGATGCCGTCTCCCTTTATGACTGCAAGCTTTCTTTTCATTTTTTCACCGCTTTCTTTGCGATGCCCTGCAAAAGCCCGCCGCTGTCGATGATATTCTGTATGAATTCCGGGAAAGGCTCTATTTGATAGTTTTCGCCCGTTGTTACGTTATAGACCTTGCCCGCGTCGAAGTCGATTTTAACTTCGTCGCCGTTCGCAATACCCTTTGCCGCGCGGGGGCTTTCCACGATGGGCAGGCCGATATTGATGGCATTGCGGTAGAATATCCTGGCGAAGCTTTCGGCTATTACGCAGGAGACGCCCGAGGCTTTTATGGCGATGGGCGCGTGTTCGCGCGAGGAACCGCAGCCGAAATTTCTTCCGGCGGCGATGATATCCCCCTTTTTAACGCTTTTGATAAAATCCGCGTCAATATCCTCCATGCAGTGCGATGCGAGTTCCGCATGGCTCGTCGTGTTTAAGTACCGTGCGGGGATGATCACGTCCGTATCCACGTTGTCCCCGTATCTGTGCGCAGTTCCTTGTGCTATCATGACTTTCCTCCTGTTAAAGCAGTTCCGGCGAAGTGAGCTTGCCGGTGATGGCCGATGCGGCCGCTACGGCCGGGCTTGCAAGGTAGACCTCCGATTCCGGGTGTCCCATCCTGCCTACGAAATTCCGGTTGGTGGTAGCTACGGAGCGCTCGCCCTTTGCGAGAATGCCCATATGCCCGCCAAGGCAGGGCCCGCAGGTCGGCGTGCTGACCGCCGCGCCCGATTCCACGAATATCTGCAATAAGCCTTCCTTCATGGCGTCGAGGTAGATCTGCTGCGTCGCGGGGATAACGATCACGCGGACGCCCTTTTTTACTTTTCGCCCTTGTAAAACTTCCGCCGCTATCCGAAGGTCGCTCAAGCGCCCGTTCGTGCAGGAGCCGATCACCACCTGGTCTATCTTCAAGTCGCCCCACTCATCCGGCGTCTTTGCGTTCTCCGGAAGATGCGGAAATGCAACGGTGGGTTTTAAAGCCGAAAGGTCGATATCGTAAGTTTTTTCATATACCGCGTCCTTATCCGGTTCCACTACCGTATAGGCCCTTTTTACCTTATCCGCGATAAAAGCCAACGTGATATCGTCTACCGGGAAAATGCCGTTTTTACCGCCCGCCTCTATCGCCATATTCGCAACGGTGAGCCGGTCGTCTATGGAAAGGCTTTTTAAGCCGTCTCCGCAAAATTCCATGGACTGGTAGAGCGCGCCGTCCACACCGATAAGGCCGATGATATGGAGGATCAGGTCCTTGCCGCCGATCCATTTTTTCGGTTTTCCGGTAATATTGAAGCGCAGCGCAGAAGGGACCTTGAACCAGGCCTTTCCCGTCGCCATGCCCGCAGCCATATCCGTGCTGCCCACGCCTGTTGAAAACGCGCCCAAAGCGCCGTAGGTGCAGGTATGGGAATCCGCGCCGATCACGAGCTCTCCCGGAGCGACAAGCCCTTTTTCCGGAAGCAGGGCATGCTCCACGCCCATTTCCCCCACGTCGAAGAAATGCTCGATATCCCTGGCAAGGGCAAACTCCCGTATGCACTTGCACTGTTCCGCCGCCTTTATATCCTTATTGGGCGTAAAATGGTCGAGCACAAGCGCTATTTTGCTTTTATCGAAAACCGTATCGATACCGGCTTTTTTTAATTCGTCTATGGCGACCGGCGCCGTGATGTCGTTTCCGAGCACCAGATCGAGTCCGGCTTCGATCAATTGGCCGGCCTGCACTTCCTTTAAACCCGCATGCGCGGCTAAGATTTTCTGGCTCATCGTCATTCCCATATTCATTCCTCCTAATTGCAATTATAACATCGCTCACGCATCCTTAGGCGCGCTGCGCGTTAATATTTATATCTATATTCCGTTTAACCCGCGTTTAAATCCCGGGTGTTTTGCGCGTCCTTTATGAGTTTGTATTCTATGGAATCCACCAGCGCATACCAGCTCGCCTCGATGATGTCCGTGGAGACCCCGACCGTCGTCCAGGTGCTTTCGGCATCCTTGGATTCGATTAAGACCCTTACCTTTGCGGCCGTGCCCGTTTTGGACTCCATCACGCGGACTTTGTAGTCGATGAGATGAACTTCCTTAACAGACGGGTAGAACACCTCCAGCGCTTTGCGGAGCGCCGTGTCCATGGCGTGCACCGGCCCAAGGCCTTCCGAGGCGCTGATCTCCGTACGGTCGCCCACGCGGACTTTGATGGTCGCGGTTGCGCAGACACCCTCTATGGCCGGCTGTTCGTTGATCACCTTGAAGCTGATCAGACGGAAGAAGGGCTTGTAGAGGCCGATGTGCTTGCGTATGAAAAGCTCGAAGCTTGACTCCGCGCCCTCAAACTGGTAACCCTCGTGCTCCATGCGCTTGAGTTCATCCATTATTTCCTTCAGCGCGGGTGTATCTTTGCTA
>Ga0366776_1061_pt1 | contig 13531 bp, 15 predicted proteins | sample BONcelN113001D11_FD_207070 | JGI IMG/M metagenome (GOLD analysis project Ga0366776, IMG submission 207070) | Enriched cells from coal bed in the Powder River Basin, Montana, United States - BONCAT cells N11 rep2 HSBNCT.N11.300.1.D11 ...
GAATGATAAGCTTTAACGAATTTTTGGAAGGCAGGATTCTCCTTATCCTTGGTGCGGACTGCAATGATATTGGCGTAAGGAGAATTAGGATCCTCCAAAGCAATAGCATCTTTGGTGGGAACCAGGCCGGCGGTCATGGCATAGTTGGTATTAATGGCGGCCAGGTCAATGTCATCAAGGGAACGAGGAATCTGGGCAGCATCCAGTTCTCTGATTTTGAGATTCTTTGCGTTTTCGGTAATGTCGGTAACGGCTGCTTTTAGACCGGCATTAGGTTTAAGTTTAATTAACCCGATCTTTTCCAGAAGAAGCAGGGCTCTGCCGCCGTTAGTAGGATCATTGGGAATGGCGATAGTAGCACCTGGCTGGAGATCAGCAATATTTTTTACTTTTTTAGAGTAGATACCCATAGGGAAGATAACCGTTTTGGCTAAGGAAACAATTTCAAATTTCCGGTCAGTAATAATGTTATCCAAGTAAGGCTGATGCTGGAAGCTGTTCAAATTGATATCACCTTGATTGAGAGCAACGTTGGGTTGAATGTAATCATTAAATTCGACCACTTCAATTTTCAAACCATCTTTTTCGGCTACCTTTTTCACAGCGTCCAATATTTCGGCGTGCGGGCCGGCAGTAACACCGATTTTCAAAGGTTTGTCATTAGCCGGTTTGGCTGTCTGGCTGCCGCCGCAGCCGGCTAAACCGAGTGTGAAGACAAGGGACAGGGCGAGGGCGGTTGATTTAACCCATTTATTCATAGTAAAATCCTCCTAATTTCAATTAAAATGCAGGAACAACAGCGCCTTGGTATTTTTCATTAATGAATTTTTTAACTTCATCAGAAGTGAGGGCTTTAGTCAGCTTCTGAATTTCAGGACGGTTTTCATCGCCTTTACGAACAGTCAGGATATTAACATAGGGTGAATCTTTTTGTTCAATGAACAGGGCATCTTTAGTCGGTACTAATTTGGCTTCCAAAGCATAGTTGGTATTGATTACGGCAAGTGCCACATCATCCAAAGCGCGAGGCAGCTGAGGAGCTTCCAGTTCGGAAATTTTGAGGTTTTTGGGGTTATCGGTAATGTCTTTGACGGTTGCGTTTACGCCAACACCATCTTTGAGTTTCAGAAGGCCTGCCTTGGCTAAGAGAGCCAGAGCACGTCCGCCATTGGTAGGGTCATTAGGAATAGCTACTTGAGCACCATTGGCTACTTCATTGAGGTTTTTCACTTTTTTGGAGTATATACCCATGGGCTCAATGTGAACAGCGGCAGTATAGGTGAGCTGCAGATTACGTTCAGCAGCGAATTTAGTCAGATAAGGGATGTGTTGAAAGAAGTTGGCATCCAGTTCTTTTTCGGCAACGGCAACATTGGGACGAACATAGTCGGAGAACTCGACGATTTGCAGATCAATGCCGTCTTTTTCCAGCAAGGGTTTTACGACTTTTAAAATTTCGGCATGAGGAACAGCAGTTGCGCCTACTTTCAGAACAATTTTGCTCGGTTGAGCAGGGGCCTTAGTTGAACTGTTGCCGCAACCGGCGGCAATTAGGGCCAGGGCAAGTACGGAGATAAGTAATAGAGCAAGTTTTTTCACAGGTAATTCCTCCTGAAATTATAGAATTTCAATTTATTTTTTGTTCAAGCGGCGAGCCAGGTAATCCCCCCCTGATTGAACAAGCTGTACCTGAGCGATAAGAATGACTACGGTGGCTAACATAATATCTGCCCGGAAACGCTGGTAACCGTAACGGATGGCCAAATCTCCCAAGCCGCCTCCGCCGATAGCGCCGGCCATAGCCGAGTAGCCAATGAGGCTGATAATGGTAATAGTAAGTCCAAGCACAATTGAAGGCAGTGCCTCAGGGAGCAGTACTTTTTTGATAATTTCCCAAGGTGAAGCTCCCATAGCCTGAGCGGCCTCGATTACACCATGATCCACTTCTTTAAGCGCCGATTCCACGATGCGGCCCACAAAGGGGATGGCAGCAATACTCAAGGGAACAACCGCTGCATTGGTACCGATGGAGGTGCCGACAATCATGCGGGTGATAGGAATAATGGCAACCATCAGAATGATGAAAGGTGTAGAACGAGCGGCATTTACAATGGCTCCCAATACGCTGTTTAAGGGAATATTTTCGAGAATGTGTCCTTTATCGGTGGTAACCAGTATGACACCTAAAGGGATGCCCAGCAGTGCGGCGACGAAAGTCGATACAGCTACCATATAGGTGGTTTCTAATAATGCTTCAGCCAGCAGCACGAGCATTTCTTGCGACATAGCCAATCACCTCAATTCCCAAATCTTTTGCCCGTAAATAGCTTAAGGCATTTTCTATATTAAGCTGCTCGCCTGATAGCTCAACTATCAGTGTGCCAAAGGGAGTACTTTGAATGTGGTCAATATTGCCGTAAAGAATGCTGGTATCGACATTAAAACGCCGAATCATACCGGCAATAATTGGTTCTTCAGCGGCATGGCCGATAAAGGACAAACGCAAGACCAGGTTGCTATCTTGCAAAGGAGTGGCAGAAAAACTGGTAGCAAGGAAAATGTCAGGCAGATCGTAGTTAATAATAGCACGGATAAATTCGCGGGTGGTTGCCGACTGGGGTTTCGTAAAGATATTAAGTACCGGTCCTTGTTCGATAATCAGACCGCCTTCGATAACTGCTACGCGATTGCAAATCTCTTTAATAACCTGCATTTCGTGAGTAATTAATACAATAGTCAAATTGAGCTTTTCATTGATGCTTTTCAATAAGTCCAGAATGGATTTCGTTGTCTGCGGATCAAGAGCAGAAGTTGCTTCATCACAGAGCAGTACTTTGGGCTTGCTGGCCAATGCCCGGGCAATTCCCACCCGTTGTTTTTGACCGCCGCTGAGTTGAGCAGGATATTGGTCTTTTTTATCAGTTAAACCGACTAGTTCCAGTAGAGGCAGGATATCGGCAGCTATTTCTGCTTTGCTTTTACCGGTCAGTTCCAGTGGAAAAGCGACATTGTCATAAACGGTACGGGAGGACAGCAAGTTAAAGTGCTGGAAGATCATGCCGATTTTCTTGCGCATATTCCTAAGATCCTGTTCATTCATGGTAGTCAGTTCCTCATTGTCTACTGTTACTGTACCTTTGGTAGGCTGCTCGAGCATATTGATGCAGCGGATGAGCGTGCTTTTACCAGCACCGCTTTTCCCGATAACACCGAAAATTTCGCCTCGCTCGATTTCGAGATCTATACCTTTAAGGGCCTGCACTTGTCCGGCCGAACCCTGGTAGGTCTTAGTGATACCCGACAATTTGATCATGGTCGTATTGCTCCTTTCTGCAAAACAAAAAACCTCTTCGGCACAGACGAAGAGGTTTAATAACCTTTTATCTTCATCTGCCGGGACATGTTCCCGTGGAATTGGCACCGTTTTCACATTGCTGTGAATGGTTGCCGCGGCGTCATTGGGCCAGTCCCTCAGCCAACTCTTGATGAAATGAGTTACTATTCAGTTGATGTAACAAATAGTATCATGCTCCCGAAAACATGTCAAGAAAAAAATAATACACAAAATATCACGAAGTAAAGAAAAAAAGGATTAAAGAAAGGAAAAAGATGTTTATACTAGAATAGTATTTACTATGAGAAGAAACCCAGTGAAGGAGCGATGACCATGACGGTCAATCCCAAGTTAAAGGATGCTTTGACAGATCAATTATTTAAAGCGGTTCTGGAGCTCAAATCAGAAGAAGAATGCTATCAGTTTTTTGAAGATATTTGTACAATTAGTGAACTAAAGTCATTGGCCCAGCGCCTGGAAGTAGCCCGTATGCTGCAGGAAGGCCATATTTATGACGACATCGTAACCCGGACAGGAGCCAGTACGGCAACGATTAGCCGGGTCAAACGGTGTTTGCATTATGGTGCTGATGGTTATAAGGTTATTTTGGACCGGTTAAAAGATAAGAATTGATGGGAGATATATGATGATGAAACAGGATTATGTACCGCAGATACCTTATGGAACGCGCGATTTTCTCCCCCGTGAGGCAGCACGCAAGCGGGTGGTTGAAGCAGGCTTGGCCCAGCTCTTCGGCAAGTGGGGATATGATGAAGTTGTCACTCCTACCTTTGAATACCTCGAAACGCTGCTGGTAGGCGCTGCAAGTGGTGTAGATCAGCATATGTTTAAGTTTTTGGATAAGAACAATCGCATCCTGGCACTCAGACCGGATATGACCACACCGATTGCCCGTACCGCAGCTACTCGTATGCAGGAAGTGGGAGAACCGCTTCGCTTATTTTATCTAACCAATGTTTTTCGGTATGAATTGGCTCAGGCCGGTCGTCAGTGTGAATTCTATCAGGCCGGAGTGGAATTACTGGGAGCTCCCGGACCGGCTGCTGATGCTGAAGTTATTGCTTTGGCAGTGGAGGCAATGCGGGAAGCAGGCTTGACTAGTTTTCAAATCAGCCTTGGCCAAGTCGATTTTATTAATGGGATCATGGCTGAAAGCGAGCTTGATGTTGTTCAGCGTCAGCAAGTCAAGGCTGCTATTGCCCGTCGTGATTTGGTCGGTTTAGGAGAAATCTTGACTGCTAGTGGCTTGAGTGCGGATATGCAGAAATTCCTAAAAAGCATTCCTGTTTTGCATGGACGGCAAGAGGTACTTGATCAGGCTTATAAAATGGCACCTAATGAGGTGAGCAGAGCGGCACTTGATAATTTGGCCGATATCTTCCGGTTGTTGACCAGCTATGGTGTGGAACAGTACGTGAATTTTGACTTAGGGCTGATTCGCGATTTGGACTATTATACCGGTATGGTATTTGAAGGCTATACACCTGGCTTAGGTTTTCCGTTATGCGGCGGCGGCAGGTACGACAATATGCTTGCTTCCTTTGGCAGCGCCAGTCCTGCCACCGGCTTTGCACTGGGCATTGAGCGGGTATTATTAGCTTTGGACCGCCAGGGGTTAAGTACACCGGCAACAGAAAAAGACTGTTATGTTGCCTGGCAAAACGATGGTCTGGCACAAGCGATAACAAAAGCAAACCAGCTGCGAGCCGAGGGCTGGCGGGTAGAATTGGCGCTGGAGGCACAAAGTCAGCAAGACGCTGTTAAAAACGCCAAGCAGCGCTGTTGTGCCAAGCTTCATTATATAGGCGGTTAAGTGGGATGTTTAAGCGAGTAAAGCAGGTTATCTCGGCGTTGACGGCAACCATAAACAAAGCAGACCGGGATTTTGTCAGTCAACATCTTCAGCCGTCAGAACAAAAGCTCTTTTGGAATATGAATAAGCCAGACCAGCGGCATGCCCTTAATGTGGCATATACAGCGCTGCGTCTGGCTGATGAGCGGACTGACATCAATCAGCAGCTGCTTATACAATGCGCGCTGCTCCATGATGTGGGGAAAGTAAAGGGTGATGTTAGTACTTTTGATAAAATCGTTGCAGTAATGGCCCATAAAGCGGCACCGCACTGGGCTGAAAAATGGGCAAGACAAGGGCGTGGCAGCCGGATTGACAATTTGCGCCACGCCTTTTATACCTATTTCTATCATGCAAAGCGCAGTTCATTCCTGCTAAAGCAAATCAACTGCAATCCAGTGGCAGCTGCTATTGTGGGCAGTCATCATGAGACTCCGGCAGACAATGACCCACCGGAGCTTATGCTGCTGCGAAAAGCCGACGATTTAAATTAGATACTGTGCTAATGGTTTAATACCCTTTTAGCTTGTCCACCACATTTTCCATTTCGCTGTTTTGGATGAAACGGCCCAAATTATCAACGAACAGTTTGATGGCCCGGTCCAGATAAACCGGTGACAGGGCAGCTAAATGGGGGGTGAGAATGACATTGGGCATATCCCATAAAGGACTGTCTTTGGGCAGCGGTTCGTGATCAAAAACATCAAGACCGGCCCCTTGAATCAATTGCTGCTCAAGAGCCTGAACCAAGTCGGCTTCCTTCACGACTGAGCCGCGGGCAATGTTAATGAAATAAGCAGACCGTTTCATTGCCGTAAAATGCTCCAGTTGGAAAAAACCGTTGGTTTCTTCTGTTAACGGCAGAGCTACCACTACAAAATCGGCATCGGCCAACATCGAATGGATCAGGTCGGGAGTATATAATTTATCGACAAAAATCTCAGTCGTCATTTCCCGTTTGACTGCGATAACATTCATACCCAGGCCTTTGGCTTTTTTGGCGATTGCCCGGCCAATGCTGCCAAGTCCGACAATAGCAATGGTTTTTTCCTGGATTTCATCAGTAGGCACTCGTTTCCAAATTTTTTGCTGCTGCTGGCGAATTAAGAGATTGAGTCCTCTGGTAAAAGCCAGCATGAGACTCAAAACATGCTCTGAAACGGGAATTCCATGAATACCTTTTGAATTGGTTAAAATAGTATCACTGGTTTGAAGTTCGGGGAAGGTTAGTTTTTCTACACCGGCGCTTAAAGCGTGTATCCATTTAAGCTTGGGAGCGGCTTTGTAGAGCGAACGGATATCCATCCATCCCCAGGCAATCAGAATGTCGGCGTCACCAATGTATTGTTTTGCATCTTCCAGATTAGTAGTGTGAATGACAATATCGGGTATAACGTTATTGATTTTTTCGATATGCCGGTCAGCTAATGGATTGAGTACCAGAATATTGAGTGCGGGCGCCATAGTGAACCCCCTTTACGTTATTGGTAGTATTCTCCAAATACTTCTACATATTCAACAAAAATCCTACAAGACCAATTGACCTTTCTTTTTAAAGATGATAATATATTAACATGTTAATCCTTTAATGTGTTAAAGGAAATAAAAATGAATCACAGGAGCGTGGCTATGACTTCCAGTGATATGAATTACTTAACTATTGCATTACCGAAAGGTAAATTATTTGATCTATCTGCTAACATGCTGGCTCAGGTCGGCTTTACAGCTGACGGGCTAAGTGAAAATTCCCGTAAATTAGTAATTACGAATGAAGCTGCCAAAATTCGCTTCATTATTACCAAGACACAAGATCTTCCTACGTACGTGGAATATGGTGCTGCCGATATCGGCATTATCGGCAAAGATGTTTTGCTAGAAGAAAACAAGGATATTTATGAACTGCTTGATTTAAAATATGGTTTTTGCCGCTTGATGGCTGCTGTCCCCAAAAGCTTGCAGCAGGAAAAAATGAGTGATTATGCTCATATGCGGGTGGCGACAAAATATCCCCGTGTGGCCGAAAAGTATTTTCATAGCCTGGGGATTCAAATGGAAATTATCAAACTGAACGGTTCCATTGAATTGGCCCCAATGGTAGGTTTGGCCGAGCTGATTGTCGATATTGTGGAGACCGGAAGAACACTTCGGGAAAATAATCTGATTGAGGTGGCTAGTATTCACCCGGCCACGGCCAGATTAATTGCAAACCGGGTTAGTTTTAAAATGAAATTTGACCGTATTCACAAACTAAGTGAGGACTTAAAGAGCTTGTTAGAAAGTGAGGCTAAGCCATGAAAAGACTGGATACCAAGGGGATGACTGCCAGTGAGCTTAAAGCCTTATTAGTTAAACCCAGTTTTGATCAAGTGAGATTGGGCAAAGGTGCAAAAGCCCGTATCCGCCAGGTCTTTGGGCAGGATTTAACGGCTGCTCAGGTAGTTGACACCATTGTAGGTGCTGTCCGTGAGCGGGGCGATGCAGCAGTTATTCAATATACAAAAGAAATAGACGGTGCTAATGTAACGGCCGCTACGCTGGAGGTAAGGGCTGAGGAAATCGACGCCGCCTATAAGCAGGTAGACGATGAGACCCTGGCAGCTATCCGGCAGGCGGCGGCAAATGTACGTCGCTTTCATACGGAGCAACTGCCTAGATCGTGGTTTACCGAAAGGGATCACGGTTCACTGTTGGGACAAAAATGTATTCCTTTGGAACGGGTAGGTATTTATGTTCCGGGAGGAACGGCAGCTTATCCTTCATCAGTTATTATGAATGCGATACCCGCTTCAGTAGCGGGGGTGCAAGACATTATTATGGTTGTACCTCCTGCCAAAGATGGCTCGGTTAATCCTTATGTACTGGTTGCTGCCCATGAGGCGGGAGTTTCGCGCATCTTTAAGGTTGGCGGTGCACAAGCTATTGCCGCATTGGCTTTCGGTACGGATAGTATCCCGAAGGTAGATAAAATAACCGGTCCGGGCAATATTTTTGTCACTATGGCTAAAAAAGCTGTTTATGGGTATTGTGATATTGATATGCTTGCCGGTCCCAGTGAGATTCTCATTGTAGCTGATAAGACGGCTAATAAACGGTACATAGCTGCCGACATGCTGAGTCAGGCTGAGCATGATGTATTGGCCTCAAGCATTTTAATTACCGACAGCTCCGAATTGGCCGAAGCAGTGGAAGAAGAATTAATGATTCAACTGCAACAACTTCCCCGCAAAGAAATTGCCGAGCAGGCCTTGCAGCAAAACGGGCTTATTCTGGTGACAGAAACGATGCTCGAAGCAATGGAGCTGGCTAATCTTTCGGCACCGGAACACTTGGAGATTCTTACGGCCGAACCTTTTGCCCTGCTGCCCTATGTGCGCCATGCCGGTGCTGTTTTTCTGGGGCCCTGGTCGCCTGAACCATTAGGCGATTATTTAGCCGGCCCCAATCATGTATTGCCTACCGGTGGTACTGCCCGATTTTATTCGGTATTGAATGTCGAAACATTTATGAAAAAAACCAGCATTATTGCCTATAGCCAACAGGCACTACTGGCAGCCGGCAATCAGGTAATCCGCCTGGCTGAAGCTGAAGGACTGGAGGCTCACGCTAATGCTATTCGCGTCAGGAGGGAAAGCTCATGCTAATCAGACCAGGCCTTGATCAACTTAAAACCTATTCCGTTGATGAAGCTGAATTTAAGATCAAATTGGATGCCAATGAAAGATCCACCAATTTGCCGGCAGCTGTGCTTGAGGAAGTAACGGCCCGGCTGGCAGAATTAGCTTTTAATCGTTATCCCGACATCGGCATTACCGGGCTCCGTGATAAAATCGCCAAAGCAATGAACCTGTCCCGTGAAAGCGTAGTTATCGGTAATGGTTCGAGCGAACTATTAGCCGCTTTGTGTTATGCTTTTGGCGGTGCCGGCCGCAGTATTGTTTTTCCAACTCCCTCTTTTTCTATGTACGGAATTTATACGAAGCTGGCAGACAGCCAGGCGGTTGCTGTTAAGCTGCAAGGCGATTACTCTCTGTCTGCCGGCGATGTCCTATCGGCTGCGGCAGACAGTCAGGCAAGTTTGATTTTATTGTGCAATCCTAACAATCCCACTGGCAATGCTATCCCCCTTGAAACGCTTGAAACAATTATAGCGCAGGCTGCCTGCCCTGTAGTGGTGGATGAAGCTTATTATGAGTTTCATGGACATTCGGTAGTTTCTTTGCTTGCGAAATATGCCAACCTCATCGTTACCCGTACCTTTTCCAAGTCTTATGGGTTAGCTTCTGCCCGTGTAGGTTATCTGCTGGCAGACCCTAAAATAACTAATATTGTTGGCAAGGTGTTAATGCCTTATCATGTTAATGCCTTGTCACTGGCAGCAGCAGAAGTTGTATATGACCGGCGCAAAGCCTTCGAACCGGATATTGATTTGGCTATTCGCGAACGGCAGCGGTTAATTGACAGTCTCAGCCTCTTTGAAAGTCTGGAGGTTTATCCGTCACAAGCTAATTTCGTACTGGTCAAAGCCGTTGATAATCAAGGGTTAGCAGAGTGGCTAACGGCTAAGAGTATTGGCATTCGTGATTTTGGCAGCGCCCCCGGCTTGGAAGGGTGCATACGTATTACCGTTGGTACGGTGGAAGATAATAACGCCTTGCTGCAGGCTGCAGCCGAGTTTTATCAGCAGGTGAGTGTATGAACCGGTCGAGTAGGGTAGAGCGTTGTACAAAGGAAACCAATATTTCGGTAACCCTCAATTTGGATGGAACAGGTCATGCTGACGTTCAGACGGGAATTGGCTTTTTTGATCATATGCTGACATTATGGGCGAAGCATGGTTTGTTTGACCTACAGCTAAAAGCTGATGGTGATTTGTATATTGATGGTCACCATACGGTGGAAGATACCGGTATTGTTCTCGGAAAAGCCCTGGCCCAGGCAGTTGGGGATAAAGCAGGCATCCGGCGCTACGGTACAGCCTTTGTGCCGATGGATGAGGCGCTGGCGCAGGTGTCTGTTGATATCAGCGGGCGCCCCTTTTTGCACTACGATGTAGTGACAGCGGTTGAACGGATAGGTACTTTTGATACGGAGTTAACAGAAGAGTTCTTACGGGCCTTAGCGGATAATGCTGGTTTGACGCTGCATGTGATGCTGCTGCACGGCAAAAACGGTCATCACATAATTGAAGCAGTTTTTAAGGCCCTTGGCCGTGCACTTGACGAGGCTACGCGTAAGGATGAACGCATTGTCGGTGTCATGTCAACTAAAGGAAGTTTATAGTTTTGAAGAGGAGGCAGCCTTAATGATTGCAATTATTGATTACGGGAGAGGTAATCTGTATAGTGTACAAAAGGCATTTGCTAAACTAGGCGCCCAAACAATCGTAACCAGTGATGCCGGTCAAATCGCGGCTGCCGATAAAGTAGTACTGCCCGGCGTTGGTGCTTTTGGCGATTGCATGAGTAACCTGCGCAGCTATGGTCTGGAAGATGTGATTCACCAGGTGGTTGACCGGGGAACACCCTTTTTGGGCATTTGTCTGGGACTTCAGCTCTTATTTGAGGGCAGTGAAGAAGATCCAGGTGCCAGAGGCCTTGGCATTATACCCGGAATGGTACGCAAAATCCAGGCAAAGGGACTTAAAATTCCCCACATGGGCTGGAATAGCCTCGAATGGCAGTCGTCCAGTCCGCTGTTTACAGCTTTACCTGACAGCTCTTATGTATATTTTGTGCATAGTTTTCATGCCGTACCGGCAGACAAACAGGTGATTACCGCCGTTACTACTTATGGAGAGACGGTAACAGCTGCAATCGGCCGCGCTAATGTTCAGGCTGTTCAATTTCATCCTGAGAAATCAAGTGCGGTAGGCATGCAAATGCTGAAAAACTGGTTAAGTCAATAAGGGATTATGGGCAATTTTGAGGAGATGGTAGTATGATCATTTTTCCCGCAATTGATATACGGGGCGGTAAATGCGTCCGTTTGACCGAAGGACGCTTTGATCAGGAAACGGTATTCGCCGATAATCCTGTTGATATGGCCTTGCGCTGGCAAGCCGAAGGTGGGCAGTTCCTGCATGTGGTAGATTTGGATGGTGCTTTGGCAGGGAAGCCGGTTAATCTGGCCATTATAGCTGAAATCGTAAAGGCAGTAACCATGCCGGTCCAGTTAGGCGGCGGTATCCGTACCTTGGACACGATTGAAACAATATTGCAGGCAGGAGTTAGCCGGGTGATTTTAGGCTCGGTGGCAGTGAAGAATCCGGACCTCGTGAAAGAGGCCTGCCGTATATATGGCGATAAAATTGTTGTTGGCATTGATGCCCGTGATGGTCAGGCAGCTGTCGAAGGCTGGGGAATTACCGGCGGTATTGGCGCGGAAGAATTGGCTAAGCGTATGGCCGGTGCCGGAGTGAGCCGCATTATTTATACCGATATTTCCCGCGACGGAACATTAAGCGGTGTTAATGCACCAGCGACCGCTGCTCTGGCAAAAGCTGCGCAGATTCCGGTTATCGCTTCCGGTGGTGTTGGCGGTGTACAGGACATTGCAGAGCTCGTGAAAGCAGGTCAAGGCATTGAAGGCGTCATTGTCGGCAAAGCATTATATACAGGTGCGCTTACCTTAGCAGAAGCCCTCAAAGCTGTCCGGGGAGAGGTGAAATAACATGCATACCAAACGCATTATTCCCTGTCTGGATGTTAAGGATGGGCGGGTAGTAAAAGGCACTAACTTTATTAGCTTGCGCGATGCCGGTGATCCGGTTGAACTTTCTACGCTGTATGATGGTGAATTGGCTGACGAACTGGTATTTCTTGATATTACTGCTTCCTCGGATGAACGCAACACGATGGTAGAAGTAGTGGAACGTACGGCTGCTCAGGTATTTATCCCTTTCACTGTCGGTGGCGGTATCCGGACAGTGGAAGATATCCGCAAAATGCTGCAAGCCGGTGCTGATAAGGTGTCGCTCAATACGTCAGCAGTTAAAAATCCGGAACTATTGGCCGAAGGGGCCCGCTGCTTTGGTCGTCAGTGCATTGTACTTGCAGTGGATGCAAGGCAGAGCGTTCCTGGCAAATGGGAAGTCTACATCAACGGGGGGCGCACCGCAACCGGTATGGATGTACTTGACTGGGTCAGAGAAGCAACAGCACTTGGTGCCGGTGAAATTCTCTTAACCAGTATGGATAAAGACGGCACAAAAGACGGTTATGATATTCCTCTCACCCGGGCTGTGGCTGAGGCGGTTGATGTTCCGGTTATTGCCTCCGGCGGTGCCGGTGAATTACAGCATTTTTATGACGTCTTGACAGAAGGTAAGGCAGATGCGGTGCTGGCTGCATCGGTATTTCATTTTGGTCAATTTTCCGTACGGCAAGTGAAAGAATATCTGCGGTCGCGCGGTGTGGAGGTAAGATTATGATAAATGTCGATCAGCTGAAATTTGATGATAAGGGATTAATTCCTGCGATTGTGCAAGACAGCGTTTCAGGCAAAGTGCTTATGCTGGCCTATATGAATAAGGAGGCGCTCGCTAAAACGCTGGAGAGCGGAGTGACCTGGTTTTACAGTCGCAGCCGCAGCAGCCTGTGGCAAAAAGGGGAAACTTCAGGCAATATTCAAAAGGTACGTGAAATTCGCTATGATTGCGATGGCGATACGCTGCTGGTAAGTGTAGAGCAAACCGGGGCAGCTTGTCATGAAGGGACTTTTTCCTGCTTTAGCCGTATACTGGGCGGTGAAAAACAAGGTGATCAGGTGTTTGATCCGGCTAAAGTATATGGCAGCGCAGCGACTGTTTTACAAGAACTGTATCATGTCATTGCTGACCGTAAAGCCAATCCCCAGGAAGGTTCATATACAACCTATCTCTTTACCAAAGGGCAGGATAAAATACTGAAAAAAGTTGGCGAAGAAGCGGCTGAAACGCTGATTGGCTCTAAAAATAACGACAAAGACGAGATCCTCTATGAAATGGCTGACCTGTGGTACCACTGCCTGGTCTTACTGGCCTATCACAATATCACGCCGGCTGAGCTGCTGACTGAGCTGCATAAACGGCGCAAATAAAAGTTTCGATATAAACTGCTATGATCTCATAGCAGTTTATATCTATTGTAGAGCATAAAAAGGGGACAGTCCCCTTTTTTTTATCCAATCTGTGGTAGTTACATAAACACAATATAATAAATTTTCTTATGGCAGGGAAAAGCGAAGAATATGGCGAAAAATGGCTGTGTTAGGTAAAGAAATGGTATGGTAGGTGAGCGAAATGGACAAAATTCGGGTATTAGTGGTGGATGACTCACCGTTTAGCC
>Ga0366776_1063_pt1 | contig 12984 bp, 13 predicted proteins | sample BONcelN113001D11_FD_207070 | JGI IMG/M metagenome (GOLD analysis project Ga0366776, IMG submission 207070) | Enriched cells from coal bed in the Powder River Basin, Montana, United States - BONCAT cells N11 rep2 HSBNCT.N11.300.1.D11 ...
CGCTGTACCGGACGAACTTTTTTCAATTGACGCGAAGTATGTTGTAGATTACGCGGAAGATGGCGTAATAATCGAAATTTCATGCGAAACAGGGTCGGGCGCGCCTTTGGTCCCGGAGCTGGTAGTATACGACTTAAATCATAGAGGGATCACCGGTTTAAACATATCCGATATTTTGCTGCGTTTAAAAAGACGGGAGAACCTTTTTAAACTGGCGGAGCCGCAGCCGGAGAATACATATGACTCCGATGTGGCCGTACAGGTCGGACGGGACGAAATGTCGGCTGCCATGATGATTTTTCCGCCGTCGCCGGAGGGCAATTTAAAAAGCCCCGAAGAAATCATGGAGATTTTAAAACAACGGTGGGGCGTCACCCACGGTCTTGATGAAACGGCTATAAGAGACGCGGTTGACGGGCAACAATATTTTAAACTCATTGCGGTGGCAAAGGGACTTGAGTCCGTAAGGGGAAAAGACGGCAGCCTTACGTTTTTATTCAAAACGGAACACAGCTATGCGCCGCACATTTTAAATGACGGCAGCGCCGATTATAAAAACCTGGATATATTCGAAAGCGTAAAAGAAGACGATGTCGTGGTCGTAAGCATTCCGCCGGAGGATGGTACGGACGGTTACACGGTTAAAGGAAAAGTGCTTCCTGCGCAAAAGGGCGTGGCGGCTAAGCTGCCCAAGGGCAAAAACGTAAAAGTCTCCGATGACGGCTTAAGCCTTATAGCGGCAAAAAGCGGCCGTGTGGACTATATCGGCGGCCGGGTCGAAATTTCCGATGTATACAACATAAGGGGCGATGTCGATCTGCATGTGGGCAATATCGATTTTACGGGAGACCTTATGATAACGGGGGCAATTATTGCCGGGCTTACTGTAAAAGCGACCGGAAATATTGAAGTGCAGGGCACGGTGGATGCATCGACGCTCATTGCCGGCAAGGATATCATATTGAAAAACGGCATGCAGGGAACAAATAAAGGTTTGCTGCAGGCCGGAGGAAATGTCGTTGCGCGCTTTCTCGAGCGTTGCACGGTAGAGGCTAAAGGGAGCGTTTTTTCGGATTATATCGCCCACAGCACGGTCAGCGCCAATGAATCGATCATTATGAAGGGCAAACACGGAAAGATCATCGGCGGTATATCCCGGGCGGGAAAGCAAGTCGTCGCGCGGACGCTTGGCTCCCTCTCGAGCGATCCTACGGTTATCGAGGTAGGCGTTTCGCCGGAATTCCGCACAAAGCTTACGGAGCTCGAAACTGAGCGGAACACGACGAAAATACAGCTTGACAAGCTGGAAAGTGTGGCAAGGGTGCTGCCCTCCAGCGCGTCGGAGACACCGGAGCGGGCGGCGATGCGCCAGAAGTTTTTAGACGCCAGGGAACAGTATGCACAGCGGTATTCCGAGGTCATAGCCGAGATCGAGAAACTAAAGGAGATACTGTCCGCAAAAAGCAATGGAAAAGTACATGTCTTCGCCACCGTATATCCTGATGTCAAAATTGTCATCGATTCGTGTCCGTATCCGATAAAGTCGACTGTCGAATTTGTAACGTTCAGATACAAGGAAGGAGAAGTCGTATTCTCCTCCTGTGAGATAAAACCGAATTAGAGGTGTTTAAATTATGTCCTTGGATGGCATCAACACGAAAGTGATGATTCACCGGGCGACAGAGTTGGCAAAAGAAGTTAGCAACGAGCAAAAGAAAATTGAATCGTCACCGTTCGTAAAACAACTGCAGGCGGAGGCGGAGATCATTAATACGCAGATTCGGGATATTTATAAACCCGATGAGGCGGTGATCCGCCGTGATCAGGAAAAAAACAAAAAGAAGAACGGGCAAAAAAAAGATACGGGGTTAAACCCGGATGAAAAAAAGGAATTGGAGAGCCCGGAGGTTGGCCGAGGGTATTCAAAAATAGACATTCGTATTTGAGGTGTATTATGGACATTACAGTATTTGCCTTTGCATTTTTCGTATTTTTATTGCTGTGCGCTTTGATTTGGATGTACAGCAGATTAAAGCGCCCCAAAAAAAGTGCGGAAGACGCTGTCTCCGAGAAGGAGAGAAGGCTCTATAAACTGTATCAGAATCTGGAAGATATGATGAACGGCATAGAGGAATACGTGGAAGAGGCCAGGTCCGGCATTGCCAAGGACAAGGAAGAGATAGCGGCCATACACGCTAAAATTGAAAACATGCACGTCATATATAAAAACGACATACAGGCCCGGGTGGAAGAGGAAGTAAAGCCCAAAGAAAAGGAAACCGAAAAAGAGATCGAAAAAGACGCGCCCGCCGCTAAAAAAGAGATCAAAATACCCCGCAATATCAGTAAAAGCGAAGTGGTGCGGTATTTGAAAGACGAAGGTATGGAAGACGACAAAATAGCTAAAGAATTAGGCATTTCAAAGGGAGAAGTCCTGCTTATATTAGGATTGAAGAAAAACTGAAACAAGTCAAATAGTACTAAAGTCGGCTGCCTTTTATCACGATATATATATTAGGAATCAAAAGCGCTGATGTTTGGAAATTTAAGATTCAAGCATATGCGTCAGGCTGGAAATAAACTTCATGCAGTCCTGTTCTTTTTTATAATATAACGGTATGATGCATGAGGCTTTTTTAGGAGGTTTCCAAGTGCTCCGAAGTTTATATTTGGCCGCTACGGGCATGATGGTGCAGCGCAAAAAAATGGATGTACTGACCAACAATATAGCCAACGTTGAAACAACAGGCTACAAGAAAGACCGGTTGCTTTCACGTTCATTTAGGGATATGATGATAGAAAGGACGGGGGACCCCTATATCGTCAGTATTCTAACGGAAATCGGCCCGCAAAATACGGGCATACATGTAGATGAGATCTACACGGATTTTGCGAACGGCAGCATGGAGGAGACGGGACGGTTATCGGATCTCGCATTGCAGGGCTCCGGATATTTCGTTGTATCCACTGCAGCCGGTGAGCGCTATACGCGGGACGGAAGCTTTACGGTTTCCACCGACGGTTATCTCGTGACCGCCGACGGCAATCCCGTTATGGGGACAAACGGCAGGATCAAAGTAGGCACCGGCAAATTCACCGTGGATGCCCAGGGCAATGTGACCGTAAACGGCGCAACGGCCGGAAAACTTAGGGTCGTTTCGTTTGCAGACGAAGGGGGCCTTCGGAAAATCGGGAACAACCTCTATATAAACTACACCAACCAGGCGGTCGGGACGGCTGCCGGCTGCACTGTAAAACAAGGCTTTTTAGAGTCATCGAATGTAGATATCGTAAGGGAGATGGTCGATATGATGGAAGTCTCCCGCACGTATGAAACGAATCAGAGGATGGTAAAAATGCTCGACGAATCGCTGGGCAAAGCCGTCAACGAAGTAGGAAGGTTATAGGTGAGGCGTCATGATACAGTCTGTATATACCGCTAAACTCGCCATCATCGCACAGCAAAGGCGCGTGGACACCATAGCGAACAATATCGCGAACGTGAATACCTACGGGTATAAGAACAACAAGGTTACGTTTAAGGATGCGCTTTATTCCACTTTGATACGGCCTACAGGCGCACAAAATGTGAATCTGGAACGCGGCAACGGCGTGCTCATATCTGCGACTGCCCGCTCCTTTGACGACGGAATGCCCGTTGAGACCGGCGTTAATCTGGATCTTTGCCTGCAGGGCGACGGTTTCTTTACGGTAAGGAACGGACAGGGAGAGCTCATGTATACCCGGAACGGCGCTTTTAATGTTTCCACGGAGGCCGGCGGGAATTACCTGGTAACAGCTCAAGGGTATTATGTTATGGATTCCAATTTAAACAGGATCAAGCTGCCGGACGATCTGGAAAAACTGACGGTAAACGCGGCGGGCGCGCTTTCTGAAGGCGCACTAGCTCCGTTTGCCACATTGAATATAGCGGCGTTTACAAACAACGAGGGTTTATCGGCGGTATCCGAAAACTGCTATATGCCGACGCCCTCTTCGGGACCTGCGGGAAAAGCACAGGGAATAATCGTAAAACAGGGCTTTCTTGAAAGCTCCAATGTGGATCTTGCAATGGAACTGACCCGGCTGATCCGCGCGCAAAGGGCGTTTTCCCTTGCGAGCAAGGCGGTCACAATGGGGGACGAAATGGATGCCGCAGCCAATAATCTTCGGACCTGATAGAAAATAAGGAGGGCCTTCGACCGTATGAATATAAAGCAGTGTGCAAACTGCGGACGGATTTTTCAGACTTTCGGAAATGCGATCTGTGAGGAATGTGCAGACGAAAAGGACAGGGACTATTTAAAAGTCCGTGATTACATCTATGCGCATCCGGAAGCGGATATCATGGAGATTACGAAGAACACGGAAGTAAAAGAAAAGTGGATTATGGAGTTTTTGCGGGAGGAACGGCTGACGCTCGGTGCAGCAACGGGAATCCTTACCTGCGAGCGATGCGGGAAGCCCATTACAACTGGAAGGATCTGCGAGGTTCTGGATTCAGATACGCCGAGTATACCAGCAATTTCCTTTAAAGTTAATTCCTCATAATAGTAAAGCGTCACGACCAGCTTTTCCTTTTCAGGCAGCGAATCGATCATCTTTCCCAGTATCTCCTTCATTTCCTTGCTCTCAAGCCGTTCCTCAGGCGTTTCGCCTTTGTCCTGAATGGTATTGCCCAGGGAAAAGTCTTCCGTCAGCATTTCCTCAAAGTGCACGACGTTGAACATATGGGTCTTTTCGATGATCTTTTGCAGATCGTCTTCTTCCATATCCATATATTCCGCCACTTCCACATCCGTAGGCTCGCGCGAGAGGCTCTTCTCGAGCTCGCAGTACGCGTTGCCTATGGCTTGAATTTTGCGGCGGAGGCTTGAAGGCGCCCAGTCCTGTTTGCGGATATGGTCGATAATCTCCCCGCGTATGCGCAGTGAAGCATAGTATTCAAATTTTACGTCCCGCTTGATATCGTACTTGTTGATAGCATCGATAAGGCCTAAAACGCCGCAGCTTAGCAGATCGTCATAATTGCTGTAGCCTTCGTATGTGGGCAGCATACGGAAAACAATGCTTTTAACAAGATAGATATAGTGGAGGACCAGTTCATTTTTCGTCTCGATGGACTTGTCCTGCGAATACTTGCTCCATAATTCATCCGCTCTTGAATTACCTGCCCCCATTTGCTTTAACCTTTCTAACGCAAGCATATTCATTCGATTTCCCTAGCCTTACGTTGGATGATCTGTCTTTTTAAAATATAGCGCCCAATATGTGCCTGGTCCTGCTTGGAATAATTAAAAAACTGCACGGCAATCAGATACGGTTCGTTTTTCCGGATTGGCGGTTCACAACGCAGCACCTCGGCATTCACAAACAAAACGTCGTATTTGTCCAGTCTGAGCTGCATTGCGATCTTCGTTCCCTTCGAAAGGCGCTGATAGCAGGAAAACAACGCGCCCTTTTCCGAAAGATTTACGGTTTTCGCAAGGATCTCCGGCGGTCTTTCATCCTTTTCCGTTTCGATCACGCGCAGCGATATGTTTAAAACGACGGATAAACGGTATCCATACCTCCTTTGGTTTTTCTCAACATCGGATATTGCCTGAAAAATACAGAACTTCAGTTTGTCCCGCGTAAACCTTTCCTCAAAAGCCGCCTGAAACGTATACATACCGTTGGGACGGGCGAAAGAAAACCGTACAGATTCATTTTCTTCGAGGGCAATCGGCACCAGCCTATGCGTCGGATAGGACACTACAAAACGCTCGTGTTCCAAAAGCTCCTGAAGCTTGGTCTTGGTGGTGATGTCCCCGATCCGAATATCCATCATTTCTCCAATTTGGGCAATTTGACTTAACTGCATGTTATAACTCCAAAAGGTTATTCCTGCCCAGCAATTTTTCTAAAAAAGCACCGAATCCCAATTTGAGCTTTTCCGGGCACAAGAGATATCTGTTTGTCAGTTGCTCTATGTTTATCGCTGCGGTGCATTTTGGGTAGCTGACCAGCAATGGCACCTGCTGTTTTACGGCCTTTACCATGTTGTCGTCCCGAAGTATGTATCCGAGCTCTTCTATTTTCATGTGTGTATATTTCTCCGCGATTCGAATAAATCCTGCAATCGCTGCTTTGGCTTCATTTTCAGTCTCCGCCTTGTTTAATAGAAGCCGGATGTTCGGTTTGACTTCCTGCGTGCTGACGACTTTTACAAGCGCATAAGCATCCATAATGGCCGTCGGCTCCGGCGTTGTGACCAGGAGTGTCTCATGGCTTGCGCATATAAGCTTGATGATGTTGTCGTTGATACCGGCGCCGGTATCGAAAAGCAGTATATCCGCAATGTCGTTTAACTTCAACAGATTGCCGATGATTATGCCAAGCTGGTTTGTGTTGAGCTTTAAGAGCTCTATCATTCCCGAACCGCCGGATACGAACTGCACCCCGCTAAAGCCCTGCTCGATGATCTCGCGTATGTCCCTGTGGTCTCTTATCACACTCATAAGATCGTATCTCGTCTTGACCCCCAGCATCACGTCGATGTTGGCCAGTCCGAAATCCATATCCACAATGAGCACACGCTTTCCCCGGCGGCTTAGAGAAATGGCCAGGTTTAAAGCCACGCTCGATTTGCCCACTCCGCCTTTGGCGCTGGTGACCGTGATAACTTTTATGCCTACATTTCTGTCTTTCTCCAAAAGGTGCTGCGCTCGCGCGCGTAAATTCCGGGCTTGATCCATCATATATTTACACTTCCCAAAATATTATCTACTATCTTTTGTATGTCCGCCTGTTCGATGTCGTCCGGTACTTTTTGTCCCATTGTGAGGTATGTCAGAGGCTTTTTCGCGCATGAGACGATATTTAGCACATTGCCCCACACGCTGACTTCGTCCATTTTAGTGATAACAATTTTATAGTCCTGCAGGAATGAAAAGTTGCTGATGATCTCCCTGCTGGGGTTATAGCCCGTGACCACGCTCATGGCGAGAAGGATTTCGTCAACGCCGCTTTTTTCTATATACGATACGATTTCTTTTTTGTACTCATCGCCCGAAGCGCTTTTCCCCGCCGTATCGATCAGCACGACGTCCCTGTCCTCCAGGGATTTTAGCGCATCTTCCATTTCATCGGCCGAATAAACCGTAACAAGCGGTATATCCATGATCTCCGAGTATGTCTTTAGCTGCTCCTGCGCGGCTACGCGGTAGGTGTCGGTATTGATAAGCCCTACTTTTAAACCGTAGGAACCGCTGTACAGCCCCGCCATTTTGACGAGCGTTGTTGTCTTGCCCACACCTGTCGGCCCCACCAGCATGATGATGTTGGTCTTGTATTTTTTCAGTTTGATCTGTGCCGGATCGCCCATCACCTGATAAATCAGCTGCTCCGTGATTAAACGCGGGTCTTCGGAAAGCTTATCGGAAATAGACTGCGCATCCGTGGATATCCGCTTTGCAAGCTCATCCTGCACGTCATTTAAAACCAGTTTGTTGTACAGACCTGCCACGTCGGGGGTGAACATAAGCGTGGACTCTTTTTCCGCAGTCGTAATCTTATCCGTAAAGTCCTTGACAGCATCCTGCAGCGCGCAAAGTTTTTCGTTTAGCTGGTCTATTTTTGTAAAATCAGCTATGGGCGTAAGATCGCGCAGCGGCAGATCCGCCTGCTGCTTTTGCTTCTGTTCCGCCCGGGCTTTCTCCTGAAACGGCTCGTGCGCAACGACCACTTCCAAAAGCTTCTTTTTAAATAAACCGCCGAAGCCTTTTCCGCGTATATTCCGGCTGGACAATATCACAGCCTCAGGCCCCAGTTCCCGCCGTATTTTTTCCATTGCCTCGGACATATCCTTGGCTATATATCTCTTTACAAACACGGTTTATAAATTCACCACCCCGTCTGAATATATTTCAACGTTTTGATCGAGTTCGTTATAGGATAGAATGACAAGGTCATTGTCAAGCTGCTGCGTCATCTGTTTAAAGTGCTTGCGCACCATCGGCGAAGTCAGTATCACAGGCGTCGTGCCGAGGCTTATAGAGCGCTCGACCGCTTTTTTGGTATTCATCAGTATTTTTTGCACCTGTACGGGCTCCAGCGAAACGTAGGAACCGTGCTCCGTCTGGCGGATATTTTCCGATATTACCTGCTCCAGAGCCGGATCGAGCGTAATCACCTTGGCCTTTCCGCCGGGTATGAAGCGCTGCGTGATAGCGCGTTTTAAACCCTGGCGGACGTATTCCGTCAGCAGATCCGTATCCCTCGTCAAAATACCGTAATCGCCCAATATCTCGAGTATGGAAGCGATATCGCGTACGGATACGCCCTCCCGCAGGAGGTTCGCGAGCACTTTTTGCACCTCTCCGGTAGAAAACAGTTTGGGTACAACCTCCTCCACCAAAGCAGGCTGCTGGGTCTTTAAGTTGTCTATCAGGATCTGCACCTGCTGGCGCCCTAAGAGCTCGTGCGCGTGATGCTTGATGACTTCCATCAGATGCGTTGCGATTACGGAAGGCGCGTCTATCGTTGTGTAGCCCTTGAGCTCTGCTTTCTCCCGTTCGCTTTCCGTTATCCATACGGCGGGGAGGCCGAAGGCCGGGTCTATGGCTTCGATCCCCTCGATCGCCTCTTCCACATCCGCAGGCCTTAGCGCCAGGTAATTGTCCATCATCACTTCACCGCGCGCGACTTCGAGGCCCTTTATCTTGATACAGTACGCATTTGTCGGAAGCTGTATGTTGTCCCGCAGGCGCACAACGGGAACGATGATGCCGAGCTCCAAAGCGCACTGGCGCCGTATCATCACCACGCGGTCCAAAAGGTCTCCGCCCTGGGAGGCGTCCACCAGCGAGATGATGCCGTACCCGAACTCCATCTCGATGAGGTCTACCTGCAGAAGCGACGTGACGCTTTCGGGCTTGCGCTTTTCCTGGGCTGCCTGCTCGGCGGTATCCACGACTTCGGCGGCTTCTTTCCGCCTGCGCGCATTTAAAGTATAGTAGCCGGTGAGCGGCAGGCCAATGGCCAGCATCAGTATGGGTATCGTCGGAAGGCCCGGTATGAAGCCGATGAGCGCCAGCATACCGCCTAAAACGAACAGTACCGTCGGCCGGCCGAAAAGCTGTCTGGAAAGATCCTGGCTGAAGCTGTTTTCCGTGGCGGTGCGTGTCACGATGATGCCTGTGGCTGTGGATACCAGGAGCGCCGGTATCTGGTTGACCAAACCCTCGCCCACTGTCGCCAGCGTATATACCGATATCACCTCGTCAAACGACATGCCGCCGCCAAGAGCGCCTATGATAATGCCGCCCACGGCATTGATCACGACGATGATGATGCCCAAAATGGCATCGCCTTTCACGAATTTGGACGCGCCGTCCATGGCGCCGTAAAAATCCGCTTCCTTTTGTATGCTCGATCGTCGTTCCCGCGCCTGCATCTCGTCTATGATACCGGAGCTTAAGTCCGCGTCTATGGCCATCTGCTTGCCGGGCATGGCGTCCAGCGTAAACCGCGCGGCGACCTCCGCTACACGCTCGGAACCTTTGGTAATAATGATAAACTGTACGAGTACAATGATGAGGAACACGACGATTCCGACGACCAGATTGCTCCCCACCACGAAGCTTCCGAATGTGTGGATCACATTGCCTGCTTCGCCGCCGTTGCCCAAAATCAGTTTTGTGGAGGAAATTCCCATGGCGATCCTAAACAAGGTCAGCATCAAAAGCAGAGTAGGATAGGTGGAGAATTCCAGTGTTTCCTTCATATAAAGCGTTGTTAGGAGCACCAGAAGGGATATGGAGATATTGATAATCAGCAGCACATCCAATACAGCCGGCGGCAAAGGTACAATGATGAAAATAATGACAGCCAGTATCATAATCGCCACCAGTGCATCGGATATCTTCAATTATCTCACCTCTCTCCCATTCTGTTTTTTAAACGGTATACATAGGCCAGTATTTCTGCTACAGCCTGGTACATATCCTCGGGCACTTCGTCCCCGATCTCGCAGAAAAAATACAGATACTGCGCTACCGGTTTGTTTTCCACGATCTCTATTTTATGCTCGGCAGCCTTCTCGCGGATCTTCCTCGCGATGTGGTCCTTGCCCTTGGCCACCACGACCGGCGCGCTGTGCTCGTTCTCCTTATAGGAAAGGGCTACAGCGTAGTGCGTCGGATTCGTGACGATTACGTCCGCATCCTGTACGGCCTGCATCATGCGAAGGCTTGCCATCTGCCGCTGTTTCGCGCGGATCTTGCCCTTTATCTGCGGGTCGCCTTCTGTCAGTTTATATTCGTCCTTAACCTCCTGCTTGGTCATCATCAGGTCTTTGTTGTATTTCCACCACTGGTACAGGAAGTCAAAAGGCGCTATGATCGCGAGCGCAATGGCCAGATTGAAGGCCACGCCCAATATGATATCCACGGAAGCTTGTATGGCGGTTATGATATTGTCCCACATCATTACCGGCATGTCCTTTATGCGCGCTTCATACTCGGTGTAGGCGACGACACCCAGGACCGTTATTTTGATAATGGACTTTAATAGATCTACAAGCGTCCGCTTGGAAAATATCCGCTTAAAGCCGGCAATCATGCTGACTCTCTCAAATTTCGGCGCGAGGGCTTTGGTCGAAAACAGAAAACCTACCTGCAAGTAGTTGAAAACCAGCGCGCCTATAAACGCGGCCCCCAGCATGGGCAGTATGATAATGCCGAATTGTACAAACGCCCCCCCAATGACCGGGCCAACCGTCAATACGTTCATGACCTTCGGGATACCGCTGCCAGCGGAGAAAAATCCGGTTAAAAGCTTTTTGGTTCCGTCGATCATCGTGCCGCCGAAAATGGCGACCGCACCGAACATCACCAGCAGGGAAAACGCTGTTACGAGCTCTATGCTCTTGAATACCTGACCTCGTTCCCTCGCTTCCCGCTTTTTTTTAGGGGTTGCTTTTTCTGTCTTTTCGCCTGAACGCTGTTGCGGGCTCATGGGGCCGCCAACCCGGAAAACATGTTCTCTATCCCTGCAAACATGTTTTTAAACACCACGCCGGTAAAGGATACATAGACCGGCAGTATGATCAAGAGCACCATGAATCCCAAAATGATCTTTAAGGGTATTCCCACGACGAATACGTTCATCTGGGGAACCGTGCGTACGATAAACCCCATGATCACCTCTCCCAAAAGCCCGGATGCGATAACGGGCATCGCCACATTGAGGGCAAGCACGAAGGCCATTATAAAAACCTCCAGCGCAGTCATGGCTATATTTGGACTAAGCGACACCGAACCGACCGGTATATTCATAAAAGTAGCTTTTAGAATATTGATCAGCTGGAGGTGGCCGTTCGTTGAAAGAAACGAGACCATCATGACGATATAGAGGAAATTCCCCGTTACCGGCACGCTGATATTGCTTTGCACATCGAATATGTTCACGATGCCGAAGCCCATCTGCATATCGATCACATACCCCGCCGTCTGCGCTACGGAGAAGAACAGCGTTGTCACAAATCCCATTACCATACCGAAAAGCAGTTCCTTGATGCATAGAAGCGCAAATCCCAAAACGCCGCTGTAGTGTATGGCCGGGGATACCGGATAGGCCGAAAACATCACATATGTAAGCAATATGCAAAAGCTTACTTTTAAGAGATTGGGCAGATTCCTCCTTCCGAATATGGGCGAAGATATGATGAGAGCCGACACCCTTATGAAAATAAGAATGAAGTAATCCAGATTCAGGCTGACATCGTTTAATATCTTCTCCATACGCTAATTCATCATCGTGCCTATATAGCCGTATATCCTGTTCGTGAAATCCGTCAGATAGGTAAGCATCCAGCCGCCGAAAATCAGTAAGGCCAGGAATATGGCGATGATCTTGGGAACGAAAGCCAGCGTCTGCTCGTTGATCTGTGTCGTTGCCTGAAAAATGGAAACGACGATGCCCACCACCATCGCGACGATCAGCATCGGCGCGGATACAAGCATTATCGTATTCACTGCGTCCTGTATTACCTTTATGATCTGGGCCTGTTCCATTCCCGTTTCCCCTTTCCTCTAAGCTGCAATAAACGGTGCACTATCCGAAACTCGTAAGCAGCGTCTTTACCGTCAGCATCCAACCGTCCACCAGTACAAACAGCAGCAGTTTGAACGGCAGCGATATGACGATGGGCGGCAGCATCATCATGCCCATGGACATAAGCGTACTGGCCACGATCATATCGATCACGATAAACGGTATGTATATGAAAAACCCTATCTGAAACCCCCGTTTGATTTCGCTGGTTATAAACGCGGGGATCAGCGCGGTGTTTGAAACCTCGTCTAAATTCTTTATTTCCTTGTCGGTGCCGGAAGCTGAAATAAAGAATTCCAGATCCGACTTATAGGTCTGCTCCAGCATAAACTGCCTGACAGGCTTCATAGCCAGGTCTATCGCCTGCTCCTCCGTGATCTTTTCCTCCACGTACGGCTGGTAGGCCGTCTTGTCGATCTGGTCTATCACAGGGGACATGACGAAGAATGTCAGGAAAAGCGCCAAGCCCACCAAAACCTGGTTCGGCGGCATCTGCTGGAGTCCGAGCCCGTTCCGTATGAGGGAGAGCACGATGATGATGCGCGTAAACCCTGTGAGCATGATGAGTATGGAGGGCAAGAGCGTCAGCACCGTTAGCAAAAGCAGTATATCGACGGTCTCCGTCCTGTTGGCTAAGATCCCGCCAAGCGCGCTGCCGGAAGCATTCTCCGCTGCGTTTGAGTTTGCGAGACTCGTACAGCCCCCGATCATGAGCGGCAATAGGATGATTACAAGCAGCAGTATGATCTTTTTTGCCTTTCTTTTATGGCGCTTCATTTATCGTCACCTTCACGGCGGCTGCTGCCCGGTAACCGGGATTTCCTTTTATTCAAGGCCTCTATCATCTTTTGGATGTCATCCTCCTCCGTACTGCCGGGGCCCTTTTCG
>Ga0366776_1064_pt1 | contig 12867 bp, 15 predicted proteins | sample BONcelN113001D11_FD_207070 | JGI IMG/M metagenome (GOLD analysis project Ga0366776, IMG submission 207070) | Enriched cells from coal bed in the Powder River Basin, Montana, United States - BONCAT cells N11 rep2 HSBNCT.N11.300.1.D11 ...
GGAAGTGGAGCTTCCCGTGATGTCCACGGGCGATTATTTCGCGGACTACAAGCAAAACCGTGAGAATGTAAGGAACAAGGAAATCACATATCTTGATTCCATCATCGACGACAATAAGAGCGATGCGGAAACGCTGAAGGATGCACAGGCCCAGAAAATGGAGATCGTCACGTCCATGGAAAAAGAGCTGACGATCGAGGGGCTTTTAAACGCAAAGGGCTTTGAAGACGCCATCGTAACGGTGCATAAAGGCGCGGTAAACATAGTCGTCAAGATGAAGGAAATTACAGATCAGCAGGCTGTACAGATACTGGATATCGTACAGAAAGAGACAAGCGAGCCTGCAAAAAATATTAAAATCATACTGCAAGGTTAATTGTAAAATGCAATTGCGTTTGATATAATAGATTCATCCTGTAGCAATTTATGCCAAACCGGGTGTGAATGCTTTGGGTTGCCTATGCAAACGCTTTTATTTTTGTTTGCATCAGGCATGGATTTTTGAAGGCGGGACTAAGCATAAAGAGTATGGAGGTGGGCTTACATTGGCCGGCAACAGTTTCAATAAGGAAGAAAAAAACGGCACGATCAGCTTTGCTGATGACGTGATCGCCACGATCGCAGGGCTTGCGGCTACGGAGGTAGAGGGTATAGCCGGGATGAGCGGCGGTATCATGGGCGGTATTGCGGAGATTTTAGGCAAGAAAAACCTCACAAAAGGCGTAAAAGTGGAGGTAGGGCAAGAAGAAACGTCTATTGAATTATCCGTTATTGTAGACTACGGCGTAGAGATACATAAGGTTTGCGAAAATGTACAGAAGAACGTAAAAAAAGCGCTTGAAACCATGACGGGCCTCAGGGTTTTAGCAGTAAATATCAACGTGCAGGGCGTCAGGGTGGAAAAGACGATTGAGGTCGAAGAGAAGAAGGAATCACATTAATAAATAGGCCCTCTTATAAAGGGGGCTTATTTTGGGTATAAATCTGATCGGGGGACAAGCTTTATGAGGATTCGTATATTTTTAAGAATACTGCTGACGCTGTACATACTGAGTTTTATATTTATTGCGGGCATTGTGATCTTCTGCGCATGGAATTTGATAGACAAAGCCCATCCCATTTACTGGATCGAAAATCTGTACGGCGACACGGTTGTTAAAATTGTGGCGTCAGCCATAGCGGCGGTGATTATCGTTCTCAGTCTGAAATTCATTTTTACCGGTTCAAGGGATAAGAAAGTCAAGACAAAGACGCTGAAAGAATCGGAAAGCGGCTCCATCCGCGTCTCCGTGCTCGCCCTGCAGGATATGGTGAACCGGTATGTGATGGAATCAAGCGACGTAAGGAACCATAGATCCAGGATCATAACAAACGAAAAGGGTATAGATATCGATTTAAAGCTGGCTGTTATACCCGGCGCAAATATACCTGAACTGACTTCTGCTTTGCAGTCCGGCCTGAAGGACAATATTGAGACATATTCCGGCATATTCGTGAACAATGTGGATATACTCGTGGACGATACTTCGCTGACAGGTAAATAAACCGTTTTGCAAATAAGGGGTCGCTATGAACAGTTTTTGGGATTATATAAAAAAGAATAAAGGTTTGTGTATCGGCATATCCGTTGGACTTATTGCCGGCGTACTCATACTCACGATCAATTTCTGGCGTACGCTTTTGCTGGCTATCTGCATCGGCGTGGGCGCGTTATTCGGAAATCCCTCTATTCGTGAGAGATTATTCAGGCTTTTGGACAGAATATTGCCAAAGGATTTTAGATAAAGGGGTTTTGACGTGAGCAGGAAAACAGCAAGAGAAATGGCAATGAAGCTTTTTTATGAATACGAGATAACAGGAAGCTTTCAAGATGATACGATGCGGGTCATGGAGGATGAGTTTAAAAAAAGTACGGCAGAGACGGATCTCACATACATCAATCAGATAACCGGCGGTTTTTCGGATAAGAAGGAAGAAATCGACGCGATCATAGAAAAAAACATTGTCGGCTGGAACTTCGACAGGCTTTCGAAACTGGATCTTTCCATATTGCGCATTGCGCTTTATGAGATGATATATATGGATACGCCGTACAAAGTCGCGATCAACGAGGCCGTAGAGCTTGCGAAGGTCTATTCGGGAGATAAAGCGCCCTCGTTTATAAACGGCGTTCTGGGCGGATATGTAAACAGCAGATGAGCTGCTTTTTAGGCTTGGATACAAGCTGCTACACGACCTCGCTGGCTATGGCGGACGAGGATGAAAACATTTTACTGAATGTTCAAAAGCCGCTCTATGTGGAAAAAGGGTCAAAGGGTTTAAGGCAATCGGACGGGGTTTTTCAGCATATTAAAAACCTGCCCGATATTTTTTCGCAAATACGCCCCTTTGCCGGAGATATAGCAGCCGTGGCCGCAAGCGCATGCCCGCGTCCTGCGGACGTCTCGTACATGCCTGTATTCGTGGCGGGAGAGAGCTTTGCGAAGGCCGCTGCGCACGCTCTTGACGCGGCGTATATCCCATCTACCCACCAGCATGGGCATATCTATGCCGCGATGATAGGAAACGACCTGCGGGAACCTGTTTTCCATGCGATACACGTATCGGGCGGGACCCTGGAGCTTTTGCGGATCGCGCAAGAAAACAGCATCGTAAAGGATATACGGCTTTTGGGCGGTACGGAGGATGTAACGGCAGGCCAGCTAATCGACAGGGTCGGCGTTAAAATGGGCCTCGCGTTCCCGTGCGGCCGCGAGATGGAGAAGCTGGCGGGAGAAGCGGAAGAGCCCGGAGAAGTCCTGAGCGTTACCGTTCGGGGGACAAAAGCCCACTTGTCCGGCGCGGAGACGGAGAGCTACAAGCTTTTGGAAAGCGGCAAAGATATACGAAAGGTAAGCCGCGCGGTATTCCGATGCGTGTCGGATACGCTGCTCGCTTTAGCGGAAAACGCGTACAGAATAGAAAAAACAGCCTGCGTTTTGTTTATGGGCGGCGTATGTTCAAGCGAATTCATAAAAGACTATATTGTGAATGCACTGCGCAAAAAAAATATAAAAGCCGTATTTGCGAAAAAGGAATACGCGGGGGATAATGCCTGCGGGCTCGCGGTGCAGGCAAAAAGAATTTACAACATGGAGGAATAACGGTTTGGAAGCAAAGATAATAGACGGTAAGGCCATGGCTGCCGGCATCAGGCAGGAACTGAAAGTGCGCCTGGAAAAACTGAAGGACGAGATGGGCATTACCCCGGGTTTGGCCGTAATCCTGGTAGGGGATGACCCGGCTTCGCAGACATATGTGAACAACAAGGAAAAGGCCTGCAATGAAGTGGGCATCGATTCCTATATATACAGGCTGCCTGTGGACACCTCTGAAGAGGAAGTGCTGGGGCTTATAGCCAAACTCAATGCAGACAGCCAGATAGACGGCATACTGGTGCAGCTTCCCCTGCCCAAGCATTTGGACGAGCATACGGTACTGGGCGCTGTGGACGCGCGAAAAGACGTAGACGGCACGCATATCGTAACGGCGGGAAAACTACTGGCCGGCGAAAAGGGGTTCAAGCCCTGCACGCCGAAAGGGATCATACGCATGATCAAAAGCACAGGGCTCGAAATACAGGGCAAGCATGCGGTTGTAGTCGGACGCAGCAATATCGTCGGTAAACCCGTGGCCTTGCTCCTTTTAAACGAGAACGCGACGGTGACGATGTGCCATTCCAAAACAGAGGACCTGCAAAGCGTCTGCGCGGGCGCGGATATACTGGTGGCGGCCATCGGCAAACCGGGCTTCATCACCGGAGATTATATAAAGGAGCGCGCCGTGGTAATAGACGTGGGTACGACCAAAGTGGACGGCGTGTTCAAGGGCGACGTTGTTTTTGAAGAAGCTTCTAAAAAGGCGGCGTTTATATCGCCGGTACCGGGAGGCGTAGGCCCCATGACGATCGCCATGCTGATGGAAAATACGGTCGAGGCCGGAGAGACGTATGCCTGAGCTTGTCGTAACCGTTTCCCAGCTGAACGAGTACATAGGCAGGAAAATAGGCAGCGATGCAATGCTCAAAAACATTAAAGTACGCGGAGAGATAACGAATTTCAGAACAAGTTCATCCGGCTCCGCGTTTTTTACGTTAAAAGACGCGTTTTCTTCCATCTCCTGCATACTGTTCGACTATTTCGAAGAGGGGATAGAGGATGGCCGGAATGTGACCGTGGAGGCGAATCTGAACGTTTATGAAAGGGAAGGACGGCTTTCCCTTGTCGTACGCAGCATAGAAAATACGGGGCTGGGAGCGCTTTTTATAAAACTGGAGCAAGTCAAAAAGAAACTCAATGAAGAAGGGCTTTTCGACGTTTCCCATAAAAAAAAGCTTCCCGCTTTCCCGAAGACATTGGGCGTGGTCACATCCGCTTCGGGCGCAGCCATGCACGACATCATACAGGTGGCTAAAAGGCGCTGCCCGGGGATAAATATACTGATTTATCCGGCCAGGGTACAGGGCGAAGGCGCGCCTTCGGAGATCATAGCGGGCATCGAGTATTTCAACCGCGAAAAAAACGCGGACGTGCTGATCGTAGGCCGCGGCGGCGGGTCTTTTGAGGATCTTTTCGCTTTCAACGAGGAAGCGGTCGCGAGGGCGGTTTACGCTTCCCATATCCCGGTTGTCTCTGCCGTGGGACACGAGGTGGACTATACGCTCACGGATCTGGCAGCGGATATGCGCGCGCCGACGCCCTCGGCCGCGGCGGAGATCTGTGTGCCGGAAAAAGAAGAATTAAGAAGAATGCTGTACGGTTTGAAAGAAAAGATGGGAAGTACAGCCGCAGCATACGTTTTAACGCGCAAATCGGCCCTGAATGCGCTCAAAGCCGTGATAATGGTGTATTCACCTTTAAACAGGCTTTCGGACTTCAGAAACGACTTTAAAAGCTATGAGAGGCTTTTTAACACAAGCCTGAATGCCTTGCTGCGTGAAAAGCGGAATAAATTGAACCTATCCAAATCCCTCCTGGGCGCATTAAACCCCTATGATACCTTAAAACGCGGATACGCCATTGTAAAAAAGGAAGACGGACATGTCGCTTCAAACATACGGAGCATAAACGCCGGGGAAAAAGTATCGATTTACCTGTACGGCGGTATGGCTGATGCAAATATTGGAAAAATAACAGTAAACGGTGAGGCCTATGAAGAAAAAATTTGAAGAAAGTCTGGACGAGCTGAAAGAAATTGCAGCTAAACTGGAAAGCGGCAATTTAGAGCTCGACGAGGCAATTCTACTGTACGAAAAGGGAATGAAAATCGTGCGCGAATGCGAAAAGCAGTTAGACGATGCGGAGACCTCGGTGAAGGTCATCGGTCTGTCTGCGGGAAAAGGCGGGGATGACGAATGAATGAAATATTGCAAAACTATTCGAAGAAAGTGGACGAGCGCTTAAACAAGCTGTTCGATTTAAAAGGCATACCGGAACTTTTGCGAAACGCCATGTCTTACAGTGTTTTTGCAGGGGGCAAGCGTTTAAGGCCGGCTTTAAACCTTATGGCCAACCGGATGGCGGGAGGCATACAGGAAGAGACGCTCGATATCGCCTGCGCCCTGGAGATGATACACACGTACTCGCTCATACACGACGACCTGCCCGCAATGGACAACGATGCGATGCGCCGCGGAAAGCCTACAAACCATGTGGTATTCGGGGAAGGGCACGCCATATTGGCCGGGGATGCGCTTTTGAACTTCGCATACGAGACGATGCTGCAAAACGCGTTGAAGCACAGCAAAAATATGCAAAACCATGTAAAGGCGATAAAGATAATCGCGGATGCAGCCGGCCCGAAAGGCATGATCGCTGGGCAATCCTGCGATATCGAGTTTGAAGGAAAACAGCAGAGCAAAGACGAACTGGAATACGTACACAACCACAAGACGGGCGCCATGATAACGGCGTCTCTATTGTCCGGGATTATCATATGTTCCCCTTCGCACGAACAGATAGGCGCTGTTATTGCATACGGCGAGAGGATAGGGCTTGTCTTCCAGATCGTGGACGATATATTAGACGAGGCCGGAGAGGCTTCCAAAATGGGGAAATCGACGCGCAAGGACCAGCAGGCTGAAAAGCTCACCTATCCAAAGTTATACGGCCTGGAGGAATCATACAAGCTCGCGGAGCGTTTGACGGGCGAGTCCGTTGCCGCTCTTTCGATTTTTGGAGATAAAGCCCATGAGCTTGTAGCGCTCGCTTCATTTCTGCTTGTGAGAAACCATTAACATTATCTTGTGAGAAACTATTAGTATTATAAGGTATAATTCCCTTCGCACATGAGTTGCGCTTGACATTGCATGGATATCCATTTAAAATCATCTTAGTAATGTAATAAAAGAAATTTATATTGATTTTATTCTTTTTATTGCATGCATAATGAACCATGATAATTCAATAGATAAAATGAAGAAAAGAGGAGGTGTTGTTTTCAAGTGGATTTTATACCGATTCTTATAGCTGCAGTTGTCGCGCTGGCTGCCGGACTTTTCTTCGGATACATATACCGCAGAAATGTCGCAGAAGCCAAAGTGGCAAAAGCCGAGGATTCCGTTAAGAAATTAATTGAAGACGCACAAAAGCGCGCTGAAGCAATTAAAAAGGAAACGGTGCTTGAAGCTAAAGAAGAGGTCTTAAGACTGCGAAATGAATCTGATCGTGAAATCAAAGAACGTCGAAATGAATTGCAAAGAACCGAAAAAAGGCTGTTGCAGAGGGAAGAACTTTTAGATAAAAAGTTGGACAATGTCGATACCAAAGAAGAACAGCTGAACAAAAAACAAAAGGATATGCAGAAGCAGAAAGAGGAAATCGACTTACTTCAGAAGCAGGAAATAGAGCAATTGGAGAAGATCACGAGCCTTAGCCGTGACGATGCAAAAGTACTGCTTATGGAAAAAGTGGAACAAGAAGCCAAAAGGGATGTAGCCATTCTGGTGCGCGACATAGAGGCAAGGGCGAAGGAAGAGGCCGATAAAAAGGCAAGGAATATCGTTGCCAACGCGATACAAAGGTGCGCTGCTGATCATGTGGCTGAAAACACGGTTTCTGTTGTTCCCCTTCCCAACGATGAAATGAAAGGGAGAATAATCGGCAGAGAGGGACGCAATATACGGACCCTTGAAACCGCTACCGGTATAGACCTTATCATTGACGATACACCGGAAGCTGTTATACTTTCCGGTTTTGATCCGATAAGAAGGGAAGTCGCCAGAATCGCTTTGGAAAAGCTAATACTCGACGGCAGGATTCATCCTGCAAGGATCGAGGAAATGGTATCCAAAGCGCAAAAGGAAGTGGATGCGCAGATCAAGGAGGCCGGAGAACAGGCTATATTTGATGTAGGCATACATTCCCTGCATCCGGAGCTCGTAAAGCTCCTGGGCCGTTTGAAATACCGTACAAGCTACGGGCAGAATGTGTTAAAACATTCTATCGAGGTTGCAAACCTTGCGGCTATAATGGCCGCGGAGTTGGGCGCCGATATAAAGCTTGCCAAGCGCGCAGGCCTGCTGCACGATATCGGCAAGGCCGTAGACCACGAAGTGGAAGGCCCGCATATACAGATCGGGGCGGATCTGGCCAAAAAGTACAGGGAATCCCAGGATATCATCCATGCAATTCAAGCCCACCACGGCGACGTGGAAGCCAAGACCATCGAAGCGGTTTTGGTGCAGTCGGCGGATGCGATTTCAGCAGCCCGTCCGGGTGCTAGACGTGAAACTTTGGAAAATTACATAAAGCGTTTGGAGAAATTGGAAGAGATCGCTAATTCATTCGCAGGCGTCGATAAATCCTTCGCAATACAGGCGGGGAGAGAAATACGCATCATCGTAAAACCCGAGGATGTGGACGACGCGGGAACTCATCTGATGGCAAAAGACATAGTCAAGAAGATCGAAAAAGAGCTCGATTATCCGGGACAGATCAAGGTCAACGTGATACGGGAAACAAGGTCGATCGACTACGCTAAGTAAAAAAGAAAAACAACAAGGGCTGCCTGAAAAGGCGGCCTTTTTTGTAGGGAACGATATATCCGTTCCGCCATGGACTAAGGAGGCGGTACGCATGTATGCGTACCCTACATAAGTGGGGATGAATTATTGTTTTTGACTATTGACAAGTGGGAGAATAGTGGGAGAATATGGAACCATAATACATAAATAATCTATGCATAGAATTAATAAGTAAGGCGGGATGCTTATGAAAACAGGCGAACTTGTAAAGGGTACGACAGGCATGCTGGTGCTGCGGCTGCTCGCGGATGCGCCCATGCACGGTTATGAGATCATTCGCAAAATGGAGGAATTAAGCAAGGGGGTTTTCTCACTCAAGGAGGGTACGCTATATCCCATACTGCACGCGCTCGAGGCGGATGATTATTTGGAAGCGGTCTGGGAGGGTGAGACGGACAGAAAACGAAAAGTCTACCATATCACGCAAAAGGGGATCAAACAGCTTAAAACCAAACATATGGAATGGGAGACGGTAAAAGGCGCTGTGGACAAAATCATGGGGGTGATCCAATATGCGTAGCGACAAACCTATTGACGACTATATAAACTGTGTTTTGGAGCAGATTAGTTGGAAGAAGGCGCATCCGGCGATACGGGCGGAACTCATAGGGCATATCTAAGAGCATAAGCAAGAAGCAGTGAGACGGGGAATGGATGGAACAGCCGCAGCCGAAGCAGCCGTAAAGGCGATGGGCGACCCCGTTGAAACCGGAAGACGACTCAATTAGCTGCACCGCCCCAGGGTGGATTTGTGGATGCTCGTAACCACTGCTGTTTTGGTAACCTACGGCGTATTGGCTTTAGCCTATACCATCGTTACGTATTATACGGAGTTTGCGCAGGATTTCTTTTACGCATCGATCGTCATTGCATTTGGGCTTGCCGCTGGTATCCTGTGCATAACTTTCGACATCCGAAAGGCCATAGGCAAAAATCACTTTCTGTTTATAGCGGTCGGTATGGCCGGCATACTGGTATTTTACCTGGCCAGCGTTTTTTTCGACCTTCAATACGTTATGCGTTATTCAAATGAGGCCTATTTGTATGGTGTGGGCATTGATTGGCTCGGGATCCTGCAATATGTATGTATATTTGCTTTCATCCTGGGCTTTGGGGGCTGGATGGCGTTTAAAAAGAGACGACCGGCGGGGAGTTATACTGGCTATTCTCATCCTAATTGCCGCGGCCGCCTTGCGTGTGATGACAAACATAGGATCGCCAAGGGACAGGATGTATGGCGCCGCATTTGCCTGTTTGTTTATGCTGCTGTTCTCCAATACCGGCAAGAGATATAAAACTGCTGCGGCATGCGCTATTATCGCTGGGGTAGTCAATTATTTGAGTATTTATTCCGTAATCGTCATTACGAAATATGGTGGGGCTCTAAAGACGGATCTTATGATCCAAACGGGAGCGCTGAGTTTAGACGACCTGCGCTGGATCGGTATTTCTTTTTCTGCAACCGGCGACACAAGTGTTTATTCACAGCCGTTCGGGCATATGCGCTTCGGAGTTCTGCCCGCTATACTGTTTGCATCGCTCGGCGTTTTGGTATGGCGCAGATACGCTCCGCCATGCGTATCCGGGACAGCTTGGGACGCATTTTAGCCGGTGGGTTATCGGCTTTCCTTGCGGCGCAGATCCTAATAGGATCTTTATTGTCAGTTATTATCCACGGTACTTTCAATATATTCATACCCGTTTATTATCCTGCGGGAAACGAGATCGGCATTTCTGCCGGCCTCATTGGGCTGATGACAGGCCTTTACAGAAGGAAGGATATATATCCTGTTTATGAACCGTTAAAAACAAATTCCGCTGTACGGTGAAACAGGAAACATATAAAAAAGGCCTTCTTCGGCAGAGCGGACAGCAGCCGCTTGATAACGAAGAAGGTCTTTTCTGTTTATCAAACAAGGTTTTGTATTTATCTTTTACCTTTGTCGTAGGGTATGCCCGATGCCCTGGGCGCCTGGGATTTCTTGGAGGTCAAAGCCAGCACGATGAGTGTCGCGATGTACGGTATCATTTTATAAATATCCTGCGGGATGCCCAGTCCCTGGAGGAACGGTATGCCCGAATAGGCAGCCGCGATGGTCTTCATAAACCCGAAGAAAAACGCGGCCAGCAGTATCCTTTTTGGCCGCCATTGCCCGAAAATCAGCACGGCCAGAGCCAAAAAGCCGTATCCGGCAACCGTTGCGTTGAAACTGGTAGCAGTAGGGACCACAAATATCAGCCCGCCGAGGCCGGCCAGAGCGCCGGATATAAGAACGCCCGCATATCTTATTTTGTATACGTTGATACCTACGGAGTCGGCCGCATGCGGGTGCTCTCCGCAAGCGCGCAGGCGAAGGCCGAATTTCGTCTTATACACCACAAAGGCGGATACGATCAATATGATAAATCCGAGATATGTGGTGATATACGTATTTTGAAAAAGAAGCGGCCCCAATATCGGTATGCTCCCCAAAAGCGGCACGCTCTCGATCCTGAATGTGTTTGTGAAGTCGATTGCCTGCGTGTTTTGTATCATCCTTGCAACAAATGTCGCAAAGGCCGGCGCAAACATATTGAGCGCGGTACCGCTGATAGTCTGGTCGGCCTTCAGGTTAATGGAGGCGATCGCGTGGAATATGGTGAAAATTATCCCCGACGCAATCGCTACGAGTATTGCGATGATCAGGAGCAGTTGGCCGCTCATACTGTTTTGCAGAACACTTATCGTAAAAATACTTGCAAAGGCGCCTATGACCATGATGCCTTCCAGCGCGATATTCCAGACGCCGCTCCGCTCGGAAAACATACCGCCCAGTGCGACTACCAGCAAAGGAATAGAGAAAAACATCGTCTGTTGAACGAGAAAGAATATGCTATCCATTGATTTTGCCCCTCCTTTGTTTTTTCGTTTCGGCCGGGCCGGTCTTATTACCGGAACGCAGCGTGTACTTGTCGAAGAAATTCTTGACGATCAAAGCAAAAGCGCTGAAGTAGATGATGATCGAAATAATAATATCGATGATCTGGGGCACGAAGTTATACAGCTGCATATAAAAGCCGCCATTGGTAATATAGGAAATGAATATGCCGGAGAATAGTATGCCGATGGGATTCGATAACCCGAGCAGCGCGACCGGTATGCCGGTAAATCCTTCCACTGCCAGCACATCGATCACTTCGATAAACTTTCCCGAACGCGTCAGGTACATGATGCCGCCCGCAATACCGGCCAGCGCGCCCGCTATCACCAGGGAAAGCACCAAGTTTTTCTTCGCATTGATGCCCGCGTACCGGCTCGCATCCTGGTTGTATCCGCATGCCTTCAGCTCGTAACCGAAAACGGTCTTGTTTAAAATAACGTATATCACGATTACCAGGAGTATCGCGATCAGGAAACCGCCGTTGAGGCTGGAATCCGGAAAGACCTTATCGAGCCCGAACGTAGGTATGTTCGCAGTCGCCTTCACCGGCAAGGACTGGTTTCGAAGGCTGTCATATACGGTTTCCACAACGAGGGCATTGACCATATACATGCCGATGTAGTTCATCATGATGCCGGAAATGACCTCGTGAACATTAAAGAAGGCCTTTAAAATACCCGGTATCAAGGCCCAAAATGCGCCGGCGATCATAGCGGCCAAAAGCGCGACGATCCACTGGGATGGTCCAAGAGAGGGCATTGTAACGCCGACAAGTACGGCTGCGTAACCGCCTGCGATCAGCTGCCCCGAAGCGCCGATATTGAACAGTCCCGTTTTAAAAGCGAAGCCCACGGAAAGGCCGGTCATAATGATGGGGGTTGCAAAATAAAAGACATTGCCAACGCCTTTAGCGCCTCCGGTGAAACCGCCCAGGAGTATCGTTGCAAAGCCGCCCAAAGCCTGGGAGGGATTCGTAATCAGAAGGACGATAAAGCCGACCAAAAGGCCTGCGGCAATGGCGATGAGGGAGGAGAGGAAACTGGAAAAAGCGGAAGATCTCAGGCGGTTTTTCATGCTGTATTTCATTTATACGACCTCCTTCTTTGCGCCGGACATATAAAGACCAAGATCCTGTTCGGTCGTCTTTTTGGGATCGAGGTCAGCAACTATTTGGCCTTCGTAAATGACCAGTATGCGGTCGCTGACATTCATCACTTCATCGAGCTCGAGGGATATGAGCAAAACGGCTTTGCCGGCGTCCCGCTGCCGTATGAGCTGCTTATGGATATATTCGATCGCGCCGACATCGAGGCCCCTTGTCGGCTGTACGGCGACCAGTATCTCCGGGTCTCTGTCGATCTCGCGCGCGACGATGGCCTTTTGCTGGTTGCCGCCCGACATGCTCCGTACGATCGTTCTGCCGCCCTGTCCGGCGCGGATATCGTATTTTTCAATGAGCTCGTCGGAATACGCGTTGATCTTATCGAACTGCAGGAAGCCTATTTTCTCAAATCTATTTGTATAATAGGTTTGCATCACCAGGTTGTACGCCAGGCTGTAGTCCAGTATCAACCCGTGTTTGTGCCTGTCCTCCGGTATATGGGACATGCCTCGCTCGGTCCGGTGCCGGATGCTGGCGCGCGTAATATCTTTTCCGTTCAATTCGATGTGTCCCTCACTCGATTCTATGAGGCCGGTGATCGCGTGCACGAGCTCGGACTGGCCGTTGCCGTCAATACCGGCAATGCAGAGTATTTCGCCGCGCCGCACTTCAAAAGAGATTTTATTTAATTTATTCCTTTTGCTGTGCTTCGTTTTAACAGTTAAATCTTTAACTTTTAAAACGACGTCGCCCGTCTGTGCGGTTCCTTTATTTACGATAAA
>Ga0366776_1067_pt1 | contig 12721 bp, 13 predicted proteins | sample BONcelN113001D11_FD_207070 | JGI IMG/M metagenome (GOLD analysis project Ga0366776, IMG submission 207070) | Enriched cells from coal bed in the Powder River Basin, Montana, United States - BONCAT cells N11 rep2 HSBNCT.N11.300.1.D11 ...
GGTTCTCACATACGGGATATGCCGGTTTTGGCCGATAAAAAGGTGCGGTACTACGGCGAACCAATCGCATTGGCCGTGGCCGACGAAGAATGGCAGGCCGCGCAGGCTGTGCAAAAAATAGCCGTCAAATACAAGCCTTTGACAGTTATAGACAGCCCTTCCCTGTCGGTTTCCAACGGTGCTCCGGTTTTGCATGAAAACCTCTCTTCGTATGAAACGATGATAGAGGAGATTTATCCGGAGCCGGGCACGAATATCGTCAGCCGGGTAAAAATACGCAAGGGCAATATGGAAAAAGGCTGGAGCGAGAGTGCCGTCATTGTCGAGGCCGAATATTCCCTGCCGCAGGCGAGCCACGTCTATATGGAGACGCGCAGCGCCCGGGCCGAGATCATGCCGGACGGAACGGTTAATATATTTACCGCTTCCCAGGGCCCCCATGCTGTACGGAAGCTCATCGCGCATTACCTGAATCTTTCAGAAGGCCAGGTGGTCGTAAACACGCCTCTTGTCGGAGGCAGCTACGGAGGCAAGGTCAATTCTCATCCCGAATTACTCACATATCTCGCATCCAAGGCCGTGGGAGGCCGTATGGTCTCCCTCTCGTTTACGCGCGAAGAATGCTTTTACGCAAGCGGAGGCAAGATCGGCGTGGATGCCCGTATAAAAATCGGCGCTGACCGAAACGGGAAAATAAAAGCTTTGGAAGTCATACATCTTATCGATACCGGGGCGTATGCAGACTCCTCGCCCCGAATGACCCAGGCGGCTGCCGCCAGCTGCGCCGGTGCATACAATGTAGAAAATATATGGTGCGATTCCCTATGCGTTTACACCAACCATACCTACGCAACATCCTTCAGGGGGTTCGGGCATGAGATCTCTACATTTTGCATGGAGCGGACCATGGAAAAGCTGGCCCGAAAAATCCAAATGGACCCTCTGGAGTTAAGAAGGATCAACGTACTTCGCGAAGGCGATACGACGCCCACACAGGAAAAAACTACGCTGGTTAATGCGGGCAATCCTTTAGCCTGCGCAGATAAACTGCGTGAGGTACTGAAATGGGACGAAGGCAATTGTATGGACGACGGGAACGGCAAAGTGCGCGCAAAGGGCATATCGCTTTTCTTTAAAACCTCCAGTTCGCCCACAGACGCCTCTGCCGGAGCGCTCAATACTTTTTGCCCCGACGGCAGCGTGAACCTGAACTGCAGCGCGGTCGAATGCGGTCCCGGAGAGCATACGGTTATCCCCCAGATACTGGCCGACGCGCTTAAAATAGACTTGGGCAAAATACATATCAATACGGAGATCAATACGCGGTTATGCCCGGAGCACTGGAAGACCGTCGCAAGCATCTCCACCTTTATGGTCGGGAAAGCCGTTTTGGCCGCAGCGGAGGACGCGATAAGGCAGATGAAAAAGATAGCGGCAATATCCATGCGGTGCGACGAAGCCGACGTGGAGCACGGAGAAGAGTGTATCTATCTGAAGGCGGATCCGAGCCAGCGCCTTCCGTTCAGAGACCTGGCGTTCGGCGTGGAATATTCCGACGGGAACGCTGTTGGCGGGCAGGTTATCGGGCGCGGAAGCTATATCATAACGCACCTGACAAAGATGGACCCCGGGACAGGCAAGGGCAAGCCCGGGCCGTATTGGACGCCGGGGGCCCAGGGCGTAGAGATCGAATACGATAAAAAGGAGCATACCTACAGGCTGCTGCGCGCTGTAACCGTGATAGACGCAGGCCGCGTAATAAATCCCGCTACGGCCGCCGGGCAGGTCATAGGCGGTATGAATATGGGCCTCGGCCTTGCGACCCGCGAATACAAGCACTATGACAGGAACTGCAAACTTCAAAACAGCAGCCTTCGAACATACAAGGTGCTGCATTACGCCGAAGACCCAGAGTATAGCGTCCATTTCATAGAAACGCCGAATTTAGGAAGCCCCTACGGCCTGAGGGGGATCGCCGAACACGGAGTTCTCGGAATGGCCTCTTGTCTTGCAAATGCATTGTCACATGCCGCAGGGGTGGAATTCGACAGCCTGCCCATCACATTTGAAACACTCTGGCAGAAAGCGGAGAATTCGAAATGATACCCGTAAACTTCGATTATTACCGGCCGGATACTTTAAAAGAAGCCGTCATGGCTTACCGGGATATTAAAAACGCCGGTTTAAAACCCTATTATTACGGCGGAGGCACAGAGATCATTACGATGTCCCGGGTGGGCAATATAACTCCGGATGCCGTGATCGATATCAAAAACATACCGGAGTGTTACGAATACGGTCTTAATAACGGGAAAATGGTTTTCGGCGCAGGCGTAACGTTGACTAAAATCGTTGAGTCCGGCCTCTTCCCTCTTCTTGGTAAAGCATGCGGCCGGGTCGCCGACCACAGCGCGCAGGGCAAGATCACGCTGGGCGGCAATATTTGCGGAACGGTCATTTACCGTGAAAGCCTTCTGCCCCTTCTTCTCTGCGACGCGGAGATCATAGTAGCCCGGGCAGACGGTCTGCATAAGTTTCCCGTCATGGAGGCTCTTAACAGCGGAAAACGGCTGCAGGAAGGAGAGCTTCTAGTCAAAGTATCCCTCGATAAGGAATGGGCGAAGGAAAAATACTGGCATATAAAAAAAGTGAAGGCGGAGAAAATCGGCTATCCGCTCGTATCCGTTTCCGCCCTTAGCCATCAGGGAATAGTAAGAATGGCTTTCAGCGGGGCGTGCGGCTTTCCATTAAGGATCGCAGAAATGGAAAGCGCGCCTTCCCCCGGTCAAAATGAGAAAACCGCCCGGGGATATATCCTGCACCTGCCTTCCCCTGTCCGGGAAGATTTAGAGGGAAGCGCAAAATACCGGGAATGGGTTTTTCAGAATACAATAGCAGAAATTTTGAACAGTTGAGGTGGAAAAAATGCTGCATTTAAGCGGTCGAAGCAATATCGTACTGGACGTGAACGGCCATCCCTATGATGTTAACGTGCGGCCTTCGGATATTTTGCTGGAGGTATTGCGAAATCAATTGGGACTTAACGGGGCAAAACCCGGATGCGAAAACGGGGACTGCGGCGCCTGCACCGTTCTCGTCGATGGATGGCCTGTAAAATCATGCATCATGCTGGCTGTGGAAGCGGCCGGACATAAGATAACGACTATCGAGGGTCTTAAAAACACACCTGTTCAGAAGGCCTTTGTGGACAAAGCCGCTTTTCAGTGCGGTTACTGCACGCCGGGTTTCATATTGGTCTGTCATGCCCTGCTGCAGATCCACCCGCAACCGGATGATAGTACGATAGAGTCCTGGCTGCAATCGAATATTTGCCGCTGCACCGGTTTTCAGACGATCAAAGATGCTTTAGGCCAGGCGATACGGCAAAACGCTACATAATAACAATCTTTACAAGCTCCCTACCGAAAGCCGTTGCGGGCTATCCGGGCATAATAAAATAAAACAACAGGAAGTGATACAATGGCGAAAGCAGGCATGAGAAGGCCCGACCCATCCGATCCCAAAAACCACGGAACCGAAAACCGGGAAAGGCCGAATTTTCCGAAGAACGACACTAAACCCGTTCCCGAGATACAGGGAAAGGCCAAAAGCGGACACAAAAAAGCGGATCCATTATAAGGAGGTATCCTATGGCAAAAGACAGTCAGCCGGATAATAAAAAAGCGAGAATGGAAAAATGCAACGGACAGACGCCCATTACGGCCGAAGCGCAGAACCATAACCGCAATGCAAAAAAACAATCTATAAAACAAAATGACGTTTAGCGCCGTTAAGCTTGTTCTTATGAGCCGACAGGTTGGTGTGCGGCTTAAGAAGCCGCTTAAAATAATTAGGCCTTACTGAATAACTGAAAAATATGCTCCTTGCGCGGCTTTGTAAGCATTTTTCAGTTATTCAGGTGCAAGGTTTTTAAGCAATATGCTTAAGAACCTTGCACCTGAATTGCAAATGCCAATCGCCGTGTGCAATTCAGACGCCGTAATTATGCTATGTTCCCGCTTTGTTTGGGTCATAATACCGCATCCTGTCATCGCGAGGAGCATAGCGATATGGCGATTTCTTCATGGGTTAATCGTGGCATATTTCCCAGATAGCCGATTGAGATGACAAGAGATTGCCGCGTCACCTAAGCCCTTAGGGTATCCTTTTGTGCTGCTCCGCCTCCTCGCGAGTGACACGCTCTGGGACTTTTTTGGTTGACCTAAAGGTTTCGCCTTAAAGGCGAGGGATTTAACCCCATTATACAGACATTAAATTCCGCTGCTAAAAGCCCAATTTTTCGAAAACATAGAGCTCGCCGTTGACCGGCAGGCTGAATTTGGGGCCCTTAAAGCCCCTCTTCTTCAGTTCCTTCCGCAAATAGATCATGATAGCCCCATGGCTGACGATCAGTATATTCTCCAGGTGAAGCGATAACAGCTCGTCAATAAAATCCTTTATCCGCTTTAAAGACTCCAGTTTGTATTTTATTTGGGATTTATGGTTTACAAGCCACGCGACCCGTATAATGACCGGCCACAATAAATAAGGCAGCTTTACGTCCTTTTTAAAGATTGGGTTCAGTTGCAATTCTCTTAATACCTCTGTCGCTACGATTTCCCCTTTGTATATTTCCCTGGCCGTGGTGATCGCGCGCGGAAGATCGCTGGAATAGCATCTTTGCCAGTCTATGTCCTGAAGGCTTGTCCTTGCCTTTTCTATTTCCGCGCGGTCGTATTCCTCAAGCCAGTCTATAAGCTCGCTTTGCGTTATGACTTTTTTCCTCGGAGGTTTTTTTAATAGTACTTCAAAATGCCTGACTAATCCGATTCTCATATTCTTTTCCCCATTATAATGTTTTATAATCCATTTTCTGCAAGATAAACTACAATTCTATTTTAACGGCAGCAAAGTCCTTTTCTTCCGATACTTTGACAAATCCGTTCCCCAAATACATATCGAGCGGGCCATGGTAGTTCTCCGCATCCGTTTTTCCCTTTAACCGCGGATAGGCTTCCAGGTATACATAGCCCTTTGCCTTGAAATCTTCACAAACCCGTTTCAGCAAGGCTGTTGCGATCCCCTTCCTGCGGTATTCCGGCGCTATGATAAAGCAGACGATCGCACCGCTTTTCGCCCCCGTTTCCTTTTCACCCTCTTCTTGCAAGCGCGCCAGGTTTTTTTTGTCGTCCGCATGGCACCAGCCGACCGGTTTTCCATCCATATAGGCTAAAAAGCCGCGCATACAGCCCGATGATATCAGATCCCCTACGTCCTGTTTGTTTTGCTGCGCCGTTCTTTTTTCCCAGGCTTTATCGGTGCAATGATAAAAATAGCAGTAACATCCGGACCAATCGGGGTTATCGCTAAATGCATGATTATCGAAAAAATCAAAATAGTCTTCCTTCTGTTCGGATGTCAGCTCTTTAATCTCTAAATCCATTGCAGCACAACCTCTTTATATATAGTATAGGCAATATTTAAATCCCGTCATTGCCATCTGTCGGTAAATAAAACTGATGGATCATTCATAAACATACCGGTGCCATTCGCTGTGCAAAAATCCGCCATCGCAGTCTCTCAAAGCTTCTTCAACCGTTATTCTCCCGTCGGCGTTTAAGATCGCGTTAAAATACGCAAGTCTTTTATCGATCTGCTTTTCGATTTTTTCGGCGCCCTGGAGCTCCAAACCGTGGGCCGGCAAAAAGACATAGGCGCCGTATGCCTTTAATTTCTTCAAAGAATCCGCATGCCTTTGTATGCAGCCCGGATCCGTCATGGGCAGCACCGGTTTGCTCTCGTTGGAAAACATCAGTTCATCCGCTATATGCAGATACTTTCCGTTGATCAGCGTCAGGAGCGTGCATTGAGAATGCCCCGGGAACGGGATCATCGTGATACGGTGCTTTCCGAATTCTATCGAAACTGTATCTTTAATCAAAACTGTCGGGTAAAAATACCTATGCTCCTCTTTTTCCGTCCATATATCCAGCGCGGTTTTAAAGTGCTCGCTTCCATAGACAGGCACTTTGGGCAATACTTTTAGTCCCTGCATGTGATCGTCATGGAAATGTGAAATAATGACGCCTTCTATCGTGAATCCGCTGTCCCCGATATCCTGAAAAACCTCCAGGGCCTGAAACGCATAGCCCGTGTCGACGAGCAGCACTTTTCCCTCTGAAACCAAAGCATATACGTTTGTGCCGAAATGATGTCCGGAGAGAGGATCCAAACTATATCGTATTATTCCGGGCGATAATTCGCTTTTGTGCAATTTGTTCCTTCCTTTACAGCAACCGATGCAAAAAACCAATAAAACGCATTGCTATTTATGATAAATTTCGTTGGCATTGATCTTGAAAGCCCTGTATACCTGCTCCAGCAAAATGATCCTGAAAAGCTGGTGCGCAAACGTAAGGTCCGAAAAGGATAAAATCATGCCGCATTGCTTTTTAGCATCTTGCCCAATGCCGCATGACCCGCCGATAAGAAAATCGAAAGAGCTTGTCCCTTTAAGCGCAGCCTCTGAAAATATCGATGCAAACTGCAGAGAATCCACCTTTTTTCCCTCGGGCGAAAGCGCTATGCGCAAGTCCGTCCCGGAAGAAGCCTTCAGCAGTCTCTCCGATTCTGCGTTCACGGCTTTCTTTACGTCCGCGGGCGAATCCCCTTCCGGCTTTTCCTCCGCTACCTCCAAAACTTCCACCTGCGCGAAACGGGAAAGTCTCTTTAAGTACTCCTTCTGTGCTTCCGCAAAATAGCTTTCCTTTAAACGGCCGACACAGCAGATCCGTATTTTCACGAGTACATCCCCGGCTCCGGTATTTGGACATTCATCAAAACCGACGTGAGCGCAATGTATAAAAAGGCCGCGGCCAGACTGAGCCAAAGAAGCATTCTGTGCCTGTTATCCTGCGGAACAAGCCTTTTTTCGATGATTGGGACATAATCCTTTTTTAAAGCGCGCAGCACAAATGCCGCCAGTATGACCGCAGCAATTGCCCAGCAAATTATCCATAAGAGCTTTAAAGCGGCGCCTGTTTCGGTTTCCGCCGACGGCATGAGATTCAGTTTCCACGGAAGATCGAAAAAGTAGTTGTCCATGACCATCGTATAGGCGATCAGATTATTGAGCGCGTGGTAAATGACGCCTGCAAATATGGAGCCTGTATATATGACGATCAGCCCTATCAAAACCCCGATTACAGCAGTCGGAACTACGGACATGAGAGAGCCGTGCGTCATGCCGAAAAAAACGCCTGTGACAAGAGCGGCTTTTACAGGGCTTGTGTAAGCGGAATAACCGGATAATATCATGCCCCGGAATATAAATTCCTCAAATGCGGGAGCGTATACGCATAGAATGAGTATAGCCAGCCAGGCCGGTTTTTCAAAAATCAATCTCGTGCTCTCCGGTTCCTGCAGGCTCACGCCCATAAGCTGCAGTATGATGTTCCAAATTGCGCTTAACATTGTGGCTATAATATACCCGAGTACTACAAGCAGCGCTGTCAGCGCTACTTTTTTAAAGCTCAGGCTTTTTATGCGAAGAACGCTTTTAATATCCGTATTCGATTTGAAGGCATAGATGACAAGCGGAATATAGGCAACAAGTTGTACGAACATTGATATTTCCACTACGTAATTTGTTAGTACATCGGGGCCCAATCCAATTAGGACCCATGAACCCAGACTGATCGCAAGAAACGAACCGATCAGAAAAAGATAGGTAAAGTTAGACTGTTTTAAATCAAACGTTTTTTTTCTCTCCACTGCACCCTCCGTTATTTCACATGGAATATGCCGGCTGTTTTTTTCCGGAAAGCCATGCCGAGCGCCATATCCCTGCCTACTTTAATATTTGCCGCGGTGAGCTTTTGATACACAACGTTGTATGCGAGTTCCTCATGGTTGTTTTCCTCGCTCAAATGCCCGAGGAGTATCCCCTTTACGCCGTTTTTAATAAGCTCTACTGCGGCGCATCCGGCCGCGTCGTTGGAGAGATGCCCGTTGTCGCCAAGGATTCTCTTTTTTAACGCCCTCGGGTAACGCGAGGAATTCAGCATGCCGATATCGTGATTGGATTCCAAAAGCACGATATCCGTGTTTTGCAGATGGGAAATGATTTTTTTGGTGCAATGCCCGAGGTCGGTCATAACCGCGACGCTTTTATTTTTATAGCAGACGCGGTAGCCTACGGACATGGCCGCATCGTGCGGCGTCCTGATGGCCTCGATGCAGAGGTCTTCAATATAAAAGTCCGTGTCGGTATATACGCAGATATTTTTTTCTTTAATCTCCCCGATTTTTGGCCGCATCGCATCCCACGTCGCCTGATTCGCAAATATGGGAATGTCGTATTTGCGGGACAATATGCCGGCGCCCTTGATATGGTCGATATGCTCGTGGGTAATGAGTATTGCCTTTATGTTCCGGGCCTCCTCGCCTATGCAGGAAAGTGCGCTTTCCACAACAGAACCGGAAAGCCCGGTATCGATCAAAACACCCACATCCTTTGCGCCTACAAAAACGGCATTGCCGGAAGAACCGCTGAAAAGCGGAGAAAAAGCCAAAGACATAAAGTCAAACCTCAAGATATACATTTAGCCCTAAACTACCGTTTCTTATATGAACGGCTTAAACATGCTCAACTATGATTATACTTTATATGCCAAATGAGCACAACATAAAAATACGGCCGTTGCTGGCCGTTAAGGCTGTTTTACAAAACCTGTTGCGGTGTTATCTATTAGGTTGAAGCATAATTGCTTTTCCTTGATAATGCAGTATTCAAAAAACCATGGGAGCGGTCTCCTTAGGAAAAATAATCTAGTGGCCGCAGCCGCCGCAGGAACCGCAGGAGCCGCCGCAGGAGCAGCCGGAAGAAGAGCAAGAGCCCTCGGCAGAGCCTCTCGCGTTCATGCCGAAGTAGCATTTTCCCCTGTAGTAGCGTTTCACGTTTTTACCTGCGCACTCCGGGCAGGCCGGCACGTTCTCTCCAAATACGAGCTCTTCAAAAACCTTTTTGCAGTCTTCGCAAATATATTTCAATAGCGGCATTAAAAAAGCACCTTTCTTTAAAGCATTTTCTTCCGCCAGAGGAAAATCCCGGCGGCGATCGAAGCGACCCCGGCCAAAATGACCACAAACCAAAAACCAAATGTGGAATTTATAAACGGCACGGTTACGTTCATGCCCCAGAGGCTGGCAAAAAGAGTGGGAATGGCGATGATGATCGTTATTGAAGTTAGGAACTTCATCACCATATTCAGGTTATTGGATATGACGGAGGCAAAAGCGTCCATCGTGCCCGTAAGAATGTCGCGATAAATGGTACACATCTCTATTGCCTGTTTGTTTTCCACGATGACATCTTCTAAAAGATCTTCGTCCTCAGGATACCTCTTTATGGCATTGGTTTTCAGCATCTTTTCCAAAACGATCTCGTTGCCTTTCAGGGATGTGGAAAAGAATACGAGTGATTTCTCCAGTTTCAGCATTTCTATCAGCTCACGGTTTTTCATCGACCTGTGCAGAGCGGTTTCCACCTGCATGCTGGCCTTGTCTATCCGGCGGAGGTACTGCAGAAACTTGGACGAATTTTTATACAGTAGTTGAAGCGTAAAGCGCGTTTTTTTGGATGTATCGAACGTCTTTACGCGTTCCTTGGCGAAATCCTCAATAATAGACGTCTCTTTCAGACAAACGGTAATGATATAGTCGTCCGTACGCACAATGCCAAGCGGCAATGTGCTGTACATAAAAGACCCGCCTTCCGGTTCCACGACGGGAATGTCGACGATGATCAGCGACTGCCCTTCCTCCAGTTCGAAACGGGCTGTCTCCTCCTCGTCCAGGGCTGCCCTCAGCAGGTCGGGGTCTATGCCGAGCTCTTTTACCACTCTGTCGATTTCGTCTTTGTCCGGATCGATAAGCGAGATCCAGCTCCCCTTTTCAAATTCCTCGATTTTGTATACTTTATTGTTGATCGTCTTGTTAATATAAAGCATATTCTTCACCGCCTTTAAAAAAATATTGTCAGGCGGTAACAGCTAAACACAAGCGGATGCCGCCTTTTTCAAAGCAAAATACACATCGATTGGAAGGGTCAGCGTCCACTTGTTCTCACCTCCTAAAAACTCGATTTCAATTTAACACAATACGTTGCAGTGTATGCGTATAGCCGTTCGCAAGTGCTTGTTGATTGCTTAAAAAAAACAATCCCTTTTACGACTCAACGCAAAAGAGATAGAACTATCCTTTTATCGTCGAGCTTTAGCACTATGCGGCATATGGAACGAACCCAACTGCATTAGGTAAAACCTTGTTCGGTAGTACCTGCTCACCCTTTACCCTCTCTCGAGGTTTCAGGGCAGCAGTTTATATCCGCATAGGAACCTCACCTAACGAAATTCCCATAAGTTATTATAACCTTTTTGAAAAATAATTCAATACCTTGTCAAATTTGTTTATTCAACATTTTTCGTAACCAGATACCATTTGCTGATATCCCGGAATACGTCGAGTTCGCGGATCGTGCCGATGCCCTGTAAATCGCTTCTGTAAACCAGCGAATTCGTCCTGAAATAAAGCGCGATATGCGGCAGGTCGTTTACGAACTGCTGCTGCAGTCCCCCATAGGCCAGCTTCAATTCTTCTTCTTTTACGGTCGCAGCGCATTTTTCAAGAGCTTTATCCATATCCGCGCTCTTATATTTGGAATAATTGTCCTTGCCGTCGGAATTCAGAAGGAAGTTTAGATCCGGGTTCCTGTCCATGTAAAAACTGCACAGCGCCAGCTGGTAATTTCCGGTCTCCAAATCGGCGGTGTATTTGCTCCATTTCTTTTCGACTACCGTAATCTCAAAGCCCCATTCTTTCAGCTGCTCCTTTAAGAGGTTTGCCACGTCCTTTTTATAGGTGATGTCGTCTGTCTGCAGCACTAAAAGATTGCAAGAGAGTTTTAACGGCGCACCGTTTTCCTGCTGCTTTTCCAATATGCCGTCGTTGTCCGTATCCTTCCATCCGGACTCGGACAACAGTTCCTGCGCCCTTGCGGTGTTGTATTCGTAAATTTTAAGTTTTCCGTCGTACAGCCAGGAATCCGGCGGAACCGGGAAGTCCGCGGCAACCGCATGGTTGATAAGGGCTTTCGAAATAATATCGCCCTTGTCTATGGAAAAAGCCAGCGCTTTTCTCACATTCGGGTCGCTGAAAACGGAGTTGTTGATATTGGGCATCAGGCAGTCGTAATACTGCGTGTTATACTCGAGTACGTTTGTCTTGCCGGTTTCACGGTATTTTCCCGCCGTTTGCAGGGATGTCGGCACAAAATCCAGTTCCCCCGTATTCTTGTAGGCGGCCAGTTCCTCCTCGTTATCCGACATTGGAATTGCATTTATGGTTTTTATAAACGGCTTGGTCTTCCACCAGTTTTCATTGACGGATAAGACCATACCCGAATCCGCGTCGTAGGAATCAAGCTTGTACGGGCCTGTTCCCACCGGTTGTTTATCGTCAATACCGGAAGCGTTCTCATAATACTCCTTGGAAAGTACGGGAAATACCATGGAGAATAATACTGCGCTTTTTGGCGACGCGGTAGTGATTTGAAGCGTATAGTTGTCCTCGGCCTTGGCGGATGCGATAAGGCTGTTGCATTTTGCGTAAATACTCTTTTCGGTTGACAGCGCTTTTAGCATCTCCAGCGTGAACAGCACGTCATTCGCAGTCATTTCCTCTTTTTGATCATTTTGAAATTTGATGCCTTTTCTAAGATGGAATGTCCATGTCTTACCGTCCTCGCTCGCCTCCCACGTCTCGGCCAGGCAGGGCTGCGGGCTTCCGTCGGCATCGATCTGCACCAGGCTTTCGAATATCAGACTGTAAATATTCGATAATTCTGCATTCTTTACTTTTAAGGGATTGAGCGTAGACGGGTTTTTCGGCATGGGAACATTCAGCTCTCCGCCCTCAACGGGCATGGCTTCGATTGCCTGGGTCGCCTTAGGATTTGCTGCGGCCGCATTGGCCGCTACCGCTTCCTCTTCCAACGGGTCTTTTAAATAGCAGGCGCTAAGGCTAAAAGCCAAAAGCGCCGCGATGAATAAAGCAAACCCTTTTTTGCCGCTATTGCTCAATTTTATATAATTGCTTGTAGACCTCATATGCCCTCTCGATTTTTTCCACGTAATTACGCGTCTCTTTAAACGGTATCTTTTTAAGGTGTACGCCGTCTTCGGAATACTCTTTATTCCCCAGCCATTCCTCTACCCGGCCAGGCCCCGCGTTGTAGGATGAAAGCACGATCGGGAGGTCCCCGCCCATTTTATCGTTGATGTAGCGCAGGTACCAACAGCCGAAGCGTATGTTTGTCTCTGGCGCTTGCAGCAATTTTAAATCGAAATCCTTGATTTTCAGTTTGCCCGCGATCCATTCGCCTGTTTCCGGCATGATCTGCATCAGCCCTACCGCGCCTTTTTTTGAAACGGCCTTCACCCGGTAGCCGCTCTCCGCCCATATGACGGAGGCTACAAAGTAAGGATCGAGATTGTATTCCTTGGAATACGCAGCGATCTCATTTTCGTAATCCAGAGGATATATGCCCCGGAGTACGACGTCCTTCAGTATGAAAAAAGCCGCGATAAGCAAAATCAAGGTTATCAAGACCCCGATGAATATTAAGGACCTCTTTTTGTTTTTCAAACTCAACCGCCCTTTA
>Ga0366776_1014_pt1 | contig 12365 bp, 13 predicted proteins | sample BONcelN113001D11_FD_207070 | JGI IMG/M metagenome (GOLD analysis project Ga0366776, IMG submission 207070) | Enriched cells from coal bed in the Powder River Basin, Montana, United States - BONCAT cells N11 rep2 HSBNCT.N11.300.1.D11 ...
CTCAGCGAATCGCAAATGCTTTGAATGGCAGATTTTATTTCCATATAGGGAATATCGGCATAACTCCTGTTTTTTTCCGCGTATTTGATCCTGAAATGCAGTTGGTTTAAAATCCTTCGGGCCTGGTCTGTCTCCAGGCGTATCTGGCGGTAATTAGCCTGATCCTCGCCTGCCAGATATTTATCGGCCAATTTACCGCCGCATTCCGTCGGGGGCTTTTTGGAGTTTTTCCGCATGAACAGCAGCGTTTTCGCAAGACCGCGGATGTCCCCGTATTTACTCACGATTAAAGCCTTATACTCCTCGTCGCTTAAAATTGCGCCCGGGGTATTCTCACTGTTTTCAATCATTCCAATACCTCTTGTAAAATATAGCGTTTATATTTCAAAGGAAGCGCCCGTCTGCAGATATTTTGCGCCTGAGATTTCCTGCAATACACGAAATGCCTTTAAACCCGTACAATGCCCCGTATAGACCTGCCGCACCGCTTTTAGCCGGTCCGCAATGTTTTTTACGCTTTTTTCGGGTTCCCCGTAAAGCCGCAGACCCAGAATTTTTGTCCCGTAGAGATGGAATCCGCCGACCAGCGCCGCAATATCGGAGAAACGGCTTTTTGCGTTTTCGTAAATATTCAGTATGCCTTTATGGCTGCAGCCAGTCAATACCTTCACGCCGTCAGCCTCTTCGGCACAGAGGAATATTTCATGCAGCAAAGGGTCCGGCAGGTATTTTCCCTGTGTTTTTTCCGCCATCAACATACAAAACGAAGGCAGGGGATAGGGAGTCGCAATGCGTGATATGATGTGCAGGCCGGGGAAGACCTCCGTATCGTCCTCTATACAGGTTAACCGGTCTTCGTTTAACGACAGGAGCACGCGGTCCAGCGCCGCATATTCATACGCTATCAAGTTTCTGACGTAATACTCGCCGCCGGCGTATTTGGAGAGGTATACCTTTGCGGTCTTGTTTGCATGTAAAAAATCCGCCAGACCGCCGCCGTGATCGTAGTGGGCGTGGGAGATGACTGCAAATTCGGCTTTTCCGATATCCGCTTTCAGCATTTCGGCATTGCGCAAAAACATGCCCGAAGCCCCGAGATCGAACAGGAAAGTATGCCCGTTGCTTTCGCAAAAAAGGCAGAGTCCGTGCTCATTCGATAATTCCGGGTAAAGGGGTTTTTTATCCTCTACAAGAACCGTTATCTTCATTCGTACCACCCCTACTGAAAGTGTAGCACAGTTGCGCTTTACAGCGCAAGAAAGGATTGCCGCTGCAAAACAAAGCTGGTATGATGTTCTTGGCGGACTGGGCAGCAAATTTAAGGCAATGGAGGTTTTTTATGTCCAAACACTCGGCAAGGAAAATAGCGAAGGCGCTTGGGATCGAAACAAGCGGCGCCGTGGCCTGCGGCTGCATAAACGGTGTGTTTTTTTGCATTCAAAACGATGCTTTTACAGCCTCGCTGACCATTACGGTCAAAGAGCTGTCCATGGAGCAGCTATCGGATATAAAAGCTTATGCCGGCCAGAATAAAAAGTCCCTGTTGTTGCGGGACCTGCAATACGATGCGCCGTATCTCCATATATTTCTCGACAGCCGTTATGCGGCTTTAACGGCCAAACGAGCGGCGGGATCGGCCGCAAGCCTGGCCGCATTTCTTCAAACCCTGGGTATCGTTTCCGCATGTGCATCCTGCGGAAAAAGCGCGGCATCTCCTGCTTTTTATGGCGGTTCCGTCGCTTTCATATGCGATGAATGTTATGAGCTGCAAAAAGAGGCTGCGGGCAACGCGATGGAAGAAAGAAACGTGACCGGAAGCTACCTGAAGGGCTTTTTGGGTGCTGTAACAGGCGGCGCCATAGGCATCATACCCTGGGTGATATTCGGTCTCCTGGGACGGATAGCCGCGTTAAGCGGCTTTATTATGGCCTATACCTGCATAAAGATGTATACCGTCTTCCGGGGGAAAATCGGCAAGGCAATGATACCCATTGTCATATTTGTTCTGATATGCTTTACCGTTGCGGGCGTTTTCGCATCCTGGTTCGTCACCGGTCTGCAGGAGGGATACCTGGGTATCGGCGGCATCATACGGTTTATATTCTCGGATCTTACCATAACCGGCATTCCGGGGGACATCATCATAGGCCTGCTGCTGGCGGGACTGGGCGCGTTCGCTATGCTGCGCAGCGCTTTTTATACGGCCTCCGGCAAAGACCTACGGATCTCCCGTGATGCATCCAAATAGCTTGTATACGGCATTGAACTATTTATCATAAACGCCGGATACCCATTGTGACTTATCGCAATGCGGCCACAATGTAAACCTAGTTAACAATAATAGTTGACAATAATCCCCACGATATGTTTTAATGTTAACGGAATTATCCGATTACGTTAACCATTAGGGGGAAACCGATATGAAAGCAAGGGATATCATATTGTGCGCGCTTTTTGCCGCGCTTACGGCCGTGGGTGCGTTTATAAAAATTCCTGTGCCGATAGTACCTTTCACGCTCCAGTTTTTCTTTTGTGCCATGGCGGGCATTTTCCTCGGGAGCAAGCTGGGCGCCATATCGCAGGCGGTATACGTGGCGGTGGGACTGGTGGGTATACCTGTTTTCACACAGGGCGGAGGGTTCGATTATGTTCTAAAGCCTACATTCGGGTACCTTTTGGGATTTATACTCTGCGCTTTTGTAATCGGTTTGCTGGCGGAAAGGATGCGAAACATGCGGTTTATGCCCCTTTTCGGGGCCGTTCTTGCGGGGATGCTCTGTATGTTTCTTTTAGGCGTGCCATATCTTTACGCCGTATACAATTTGTATTTGGGCGAGCTTAAGGATGCGGGTTGGGCGCTCACATACGGGCTTTTGGTATTCCTGCCCGGAGACATCTTTTTAAGCGCGGCCGCGGCTTTTGCTGCAAAGAAGCTGATCCCGGCGCTGCGAAGAAACGATCTTGTGCAGTACAGGGGGAAAGATGCGCAGGATTTCAGACCGTAGAAAAAAATGTTTGCGATATAACAAAATAATCATATACATTGCAATATTTTAAAATACACAGAAAGCTTTTTGGAATATAATGGATAGAAGCAGGCCTGACTATCCCTGTGCGCTTAGGCGTTTTAAAAGCGGAACAACTGTATGACCCACAATACGTACTAAACAAAGAAGGTACTTTTATGGCAGATGAAGCATTGCAGGCTGTTAAGGACGAACGGCTGGGGGGAGGCCTCGGAGACGGCAACGGGCTTTCCTGGTCATGTGTTTACTGCCGTCTTGTAGGCGAACAGGAGATCCATGTCAGTGAAGCGGATAAGAGAATACTGCGCGAACTCGCCGCGGAAGTGGCCGGGATCGCTGCCTGGCCGGAACAGGAATCTAAAAAGATACTTTGGGAGCAACACAACGGCCTTAAGGAGACTGTGCCGCTGATATTCTGCGATCCGGAATTGGCCTGGTACGAGGTGATCCCCGCCGGCAAACTGAAATGCAAGGGGAAGCTGGCCCGCATTTTCGAATTCAAGCTGCGAAAGGAAATATATTGGGCCAGGGAGATCTGCGACGACAGGGTGACCGCCGCCGAGTTTGTGGTACATACCATATTTGCGGAGACTTCCAGAGGCCTGGAATCAAAAATAATAGGCGGAAGCCATAGCGGAGCCTATACATGGGAGAGGCCGCTTGCGGACTATGCGGAAATGGAGAAACTGAAACCGCGCCGGATCATCATTGACTATGAAAAAACCAAAGCGCTCGTAGAACTCGCAAAGGAGCTTTTCAGCGGTATTCTGGAAGTCCGTCAGGAGGGCTCATTTTGGTGGTCTTTTGGAATGACGGGCGATCTGATACTCCTGCGCGGATTTGAACAGATTCTGTACGATATGTATGACCATCCCGATGGGCTGCATGCCTTAATGGCTTTTTTGTGCGGCGAAAACCTGCAAAAGCTGGATTTCCTGGAGAAAAACGGCCTGCTCACGCAAAATAACGGCGGGGATTTTATTGGAACGGGCGGATACGGTTTTACAAAAGATCTTCCGGCTGCGGACTTTAACGGCCATGTTCGCGCTATAGACCTTTGGGGTTTTGCCGAGAGCCAGGAGACCGTAAACGTATCGCCGGAATTCTTCTTGGAATTTGTGCTGCCCTATCAGAAGGCCATACTGGAAAAGTTCGGTTTGAATATATATGGCTGCTGCGAACCCCTGGACCGCCGGTGGGAAGCTGTCAAAACCATTCCGCGCCTGCGAAGGGTAACGGTCTCTCCATGGTCCGACCCTTATGTTATGGCTGAAAAACTGGGCCCGGATTATGTGTACTGCCGCAAGGTAAACCCGGCCGCAGCAGCTACCAAAAATATGGACGCCGCAGGTGCGCGCGCGGATCTAAGAGCGACGTTTCAGGCGGCGCATCAGTACCATTGCCCGGCCGAGGTCATGCTGCGCGATGTCGTAACGCTGGGCGGCAATCCTGGGAATGCCCTGAACTGGGTGCGCATGGCCAGGGAAGAGTCTTCCAGGATATACGGATAACAAGAAAAGACGCCAAACAAAAAAGGCGCTGGATTCGCGCCTTTTTATGCTCGTTCACGTTTTTACTGCTTGGACAGAGGGATAAAATTTACATCCGCCTCTTTTACAAATACCAGGTTAAAATCGATGGTCATCATATAGCCGTTCTGCCCCTTTTGAATAAAGCGGAAAGGACCTGTTTTTTCGCTGAAGCTTAAAAGCTTTTCACCTTTGTCGTTATAAAACACGCCGTTTGGTTTCACTTCGATCATGTCGAGCGATATGATCTCGATTACAGCCTGGGGTTCTACATACTTCTTTTCCATATTGGATGTATCGATGAAATAGTTTTTTACCGTCTTTACCTCCTCACCCTTTTCGTCCAGAAATTTCATGCTGAACTGCGCCTTGTTGCCCGCTGTATTCGGCAAGGATACCATAAACCCCGGATAAGCTGTTCCGGCCTGTTTCCCTGTATCCGCATCGATAACGGGCGCTTCTTTTGAAACCACCCATACATTCGGCTCATTCGCTGTGCCGGTGGGCGCAGGCGGTGTTTCCGGGTTCGCCGGCGTTTGCGTGTCCGTACCGGCCGGCTGCGAAGCAGACGGACTTTCAGGCGGTTTTGCGTCGGCCGTACACCCTGCAAATGCTATAACGATCAGCAATACTGCCAATAAAAAAGCTGTTTTTTTCATTTCGTATGTTCCTCCTTCGTTAAGCTTTTCTGTTATTATTGACGTACCCTGTAAAAAGAATGTTCCCTCGGGGTATGAAATGCGAAAGAATAAAAATGCAGAAAATGGAAGACGGCCCGAAAAAACCTTAAAGGTGGATTTTACCGTAATTCCAGTGGATTTTCTTAGTTTGCATTGAAATGTTTCCGCTTAAAAAACTTGCGCTTATGTGTAATAATGGTAAAATAAAATTAGAATACACAAAGGAGAAACGCTATGAAATTTAAGATCGCGCACAACAACATGAACGTATTCGACCTGGAAAAAAGCCTTGAATTTTACGCGGATGCGCTCGGTTTAAAAGAGACAAGACGCATAAACGCTCAGGATGGAAGCTTTATCATCTGTTTTCTGTCGGATGGAAGCACGTCACATTTTATAGAGCTTACCTGGCTCCGCGACAGAGAAACACCTTATGACCTGGGGGATAACGAGATTCACATCGCATTTGAAACGGATGATTACGAAGCCGCCCACAAAAAGCATGAAGAAATGGGCTGTATCTGCTATGAAAACAATGCCATGGGGATCTACTTTATAGAAGACCCGGATGGGTATTGGCTGGAAGTTATACCGCCTAAAAAATAATACCGGTTACCCTGCGTTTTTATTTGGGCAACGTGTGAAAACGGCCTGTAAATATTCATAAGGGTTGCCGCCCGCCTGTTCAGCGACGAATTGCTTACGGTTCGTTTACGGTACTTTCGTTAATATCCGCCGTTACTGTTTAGGACGGCGCTATTACGGCATACGGAGCAAGGCGTGCCGTATTTAAGAGGGCTTTAAAAAAGTAAAATGATCGTTCAATAAATTGACTATTGTTAATAAACGCCTGCGTATCTGCACAGGCGTTTTTTTACTGTTGACAGGATCCGCTGCATCGCATAATATATATCTAAAAGATATAATCTGGTGGACGCAATATGAAGGAAAACAAGACAAAGTATGTGATTTTGGGACTTCTTACGGAAGGGGACCTTACAGGTTACGATATTAAAAAAATAATCGATGTCCGGTTTCACTTTTTCTGGAACGAAAGCTACGGGCAGCTGTATCCGGAATTAAAAAAACTGGTCGGGCAAGGCTGGATAACGGAAAAAAAAGCCGTCGGCAGCTCCAAACGGGAGAAGATATCCTACGCCATCACCGAAAAGGGCTTAACGGCATTGCGGGAATGGCTTGTAAGGCCTGCCGAAAAAGAAAGCGTGCGGTTTGAAATACTTCTCAAGATGTATTTTTCCAGCCTCGCGGATGATGACGCAATAAGCGTGCAGATCGCCGAATTTCGGTCCAGATACGAAGAGCAGCTGATGATACTGGGGCTTTTTGAAAAAGAACTTAAAAATATCTCTTCGCAGCATGGAAACCATCCGGATATATTGCGCGTGATTGATTTCGGCCAGCGTGTTTACAGGGCATACGTCGAGTGGTCCGACGAAACACTGAATTATTTGAAAGGAAGGGATAAAAAATGAAGCGGAAAGTAAGGAGGATTATCACCCTGGTCACCCTGCTGCTCTTTCCTGTAATACTCAACTATTTGTCGCCATATGTGCCGATCAGCGGCGCTATGGAAGGCGTTGTAACCGGCAGCCTGCTGCTTTTCGGTTTGCTGTTTCTGTCGGGGATTTTCTTTGGCCGGGCGTGGTGCGGCTGGGTTTGCCCCGTGGCGGCTTTGAGCGATTTTTGCCAGGGTATAAACAATAAAAATGTGAACGTACGGGCGCTCAGGATTATACGCTACTCTATTTTTTCCGTATGGGCGGTCTTCATTATTGCGATGTTCGTCCTGGCAGGGGGGATAAAGGCCATTGATCCGCTGCACCTTACTGAAACCGGCGTATCGGTCGACGGGCCTTTAAAATATATTATCTATTACTTCGTACTGGCGCTGTTGCTGGTTTTGACTATAGTCATAGGAAAGCGCGGCGCATGCCACGCGGTCTGCTGGATGTCCCCTTTCTTAACCGCGGGGATTTTCTTTGGCAGGCTGCTGCATATCCCGCAGCTCCGAATCAGGGCGGACGCTTCAAAATGCATCGGCTGCAAAACCTGCAGCGCGAAATGCCCCATGAGTATAGACGTAAACAATCGCCTGAAGGAAGGCTGTATTCAAACCGCGGACTGCGTATTATGCGGCGAATGCGTGGAAGGATGCAGAAAAAACGCGCTTTCCTACGGTATCATGAAGTGCAATTTGAACAGAAAGAGCGATGCAGCCAAGGATATCGGCTTATCCTGACGGGCTGCCCGTCAAGCTATTGCTTTTCAAATTGCCTGCTTATACACAATCGTTCATATTTGCATCAAAACCAGTTGGTTTTGAAAAGCTGGAACGCCTCCCGGAAAGGGAGGCTTATTCTTTTCTGTTTGCGGGTATTTTTACTGCATTTATATTCGGCAATAAGGATCTTCACAACGCCGCTTGCCGCAGTTGCTTTGATTATAATAACCAATTAGATTTGTGAAAATTATGCTGCATTGCAGGATTGTGGATTCGAATCACCGCGGCAAAAGTATAGATTCAACACGAAAAAGGGTACTATTTGGCAAATCCATACGAATTTTCGGTTTATCATTAAGGAAAAGGTTAATTTTACCGATATTATTAACATCGGGATAACTGGCGTTAATATTTTTACACGGTAAAAATCGTCTGTTCCGTTGAAAAAGGATTCGTATGAACAAACGTTTTATATATCGGGAAGAAAACATAAATAAATACATGCTGATCATCATATGGTTCAGCTTTGCAGTTGCGTTTGTGTTTTATCAGGGTTTAAAGAACAACGAGATCATGGATGTGTTAAAAGCAGCATCTTTCTTTATTGTACCCACGGTTTTGCATATATTTTTTAAACGCCTGAAAGCGACTAAATTCGTTATAGTAGGCTGCGGCGTAGCCTTCGTCTTCATGCTGATGCATCTTCAAAAAGGCCTTTTCGACAATACTTTTATATTGTTTATTATTCTAGCGGGGACGGCTGTATATTTCAACATTTTCCTGACGCTGTTAGCGACCATTATTCTAGTTGCGGGTTCGCTTACAATGTATTTGGCCAACCAGCCTTACTATTTTCCCACTTTCAGCCCTTCCAATTTTGTGATACTGATCTTGGCGCTCTTTGTAGTAGGTGTATTTATAACGCTGCAGACGATATTGGGAAAGAGAATATTGAGCTCGCAACTGGAACTGTACCACAATGCTACCCGTGACCAGCTGACAAATGCCTATAACCGTGCGTTTTTTGACGAAGTCCTGGCATACAGCTTTTCGAATTGCAAGGCACAAAGCAGAGACCTTACTCTTGTCATATGCGACGTGGATGATCTTAAATCGGTCAACGACACGTACGGGCATCTGGCCGGCGATACGGTCATTAAAAAAATGGGCGACAGTCTGCTTGCATCGTGCAGGAGAAGCGATATTGTGGCCAGGCTGGGCGGGGATGAATTCGGCATGATACTGTACGATGTGAACAGCGAAGAAGCGCAAGTCGTGATATATAAATGCAAGGATATTATCCGCCGCGCATGCGGAAACGGACCTTTCAGAATCGCCGCTTCTTTTGGTACGGCCGACTTGAGCGTCGCGGATAAGCCGGAAGACCTTTATAAATATGCGGACGAGGCCATGTACCTGGCCAAAAAAACAAACCAGCTGAATAAAATGGCGTCCGAAAACAGGCGTTACAAGCTTGGAAATGCAGAATAAAAGCAAAATTGCTTTAACATTTTGTAATTTTAGACATGCAGATTTTGCATGTCTTTTTGTTTGTGTTATCATGTAACTGCATTTAAGAAATTTCGTTTAGTATTTCATAGGAGTAAATATTAAAATGGCCGGTGATCATCGCGGTCACATTGGCCAACCTCGCTTCGTTCTTATTGCCGTATCTGCTCGAAGCTTTGTCTATGATGAGCGAGGGGTTTGCGAATGATCTGGTTTCGGGCTTCGTGGAGAATTTGGATAGCGGCCCTGCGTACATCGTGGGCTTCATGTACCTCGTTATCACCCTTATCGTAGAAATCCCCATCGTCTATGCCGTTTTAAACAATCGCACCGGTAACAGAAAAAAGCTATTGACTACGATCATACTGGTGAATATCGCCACGACGCTGCTCGTGCTCATGATCGAGCGAATTCTCTGTATCGGTTTCATGGTAAAAGGCAAATAAAAAAACGGCTACATAAAGCCGCTTTTGACACTTTCTGCTTAAAATACCTTTTCAACCGTGTACTGTGCGCTGTCCTTTATCATCTCATAGGATTCGCCGTTTTTATAGGCCGAGGCGTCGAATGTGGCGTCCACAGTCAACCAATCTCCGTTTATGAACACTTCATTCCAGGCATGGTATTCTTTCAAACCGTCCCGGTAGCCTTTTACGAGCTTGGCCGGAACGCCCGATTCGCGAAGCATTACGGCGGTTACAGCCGCGTAATCGTAGCAGATCCCGCGTCCGCTCCTTAAAATATCATCCGCATTTGGAATATAAGAGGCATCGAGCCCGTTTATTTTTTCGTAGTCGTAAACGATATTTGCAACGACATACTGGTAGATAGCGGTCAGCTTTGCCATGCTGCCTGCCTGCCCTTTGGTGAGAGAGGCGGAAAGCCCCGCTGAAAGCGTAGCGCCGTCGAAATTGACGACCTGGTTGGAATACAGGAAAACGCTGCTTTCTTCGGCAAGCGATACATCTACTTCTTTTTCGAAAAGCTGCCTGTATGCTGTATCCTGCAGGTTTTCGTAAAGCTCCAGCTTATATGCGCCGTTTCCAAGCTGCAGGGGGATCTTGGCCATTTCTTGGGGAGCAATATCATAGTAAAGCGCTTGTGCATCTTTGCTGACTTTTATTTTCAGCTTCTTCTCTGTCTTTATATCCGCCTTGATTCCGATGATGCCTTTATCGTCCAGATTGCGGTTGATCGTGACGCTGCCGCCCGAAGAGACCTCGGTCCTGTCCACGTCGGTCCCGTTTTCAAATGTCGCTTCCGCTGCGGCCGTCTGCTCCGGAGCGGTCAACGGAATAGCCTCTTTTTCTATGGTTTGAATCTGACTTCCGGGCTTGTCCACTGCAACGGTAACGGAAGAACACGCGCTAAGAAACGCGATGCTTACAATGATTGCGAGAAGTATTGCAATAATTTGCGGTTTTGTTTTTATACCCTTCAATCTTATTACTTCCTTCGGTAGCTGGCTGTCTTGCGCCTTTGAGGCGTTTAGACCCTTTTAGCTTTGCGCCGCCGGATTTCTCCGGTTTTGCCTTTGTCGTATGAAGCAAATGAAAAAAGCTTCACTTTTTTTGAAAGGGAAGCTTTTGCTTTTATACGCAAACTATTTAGCTTTCCTTTCGGTAACTGGCTGCCATGCGCCGCTTGGCACGAAGGCCCTGTAGCTTTGCGCCCCCGGATTTCCCCGGGTTTGCCTTTTCGCTTGAAATATATTACTTTAGCATATAATAGTACTTTATTTGTGTACTGTCAATTATACCTATAAATTATATCGTGCTTTTTCATTAAATATTAACTTTATCCCATAAAAAAAGCATGAAATCCGCTAAAATTCCAACCTTTAATATATATACATTCATTTATACCTGCCGCCGGAAGATGAAAAAAGCCGCGAAAGGCATGCCCTTCGCGGCTTTAACGGATTATTCAATTCAGGTTAACCCTGCGGTTGACTCTCCTTATCCTTTTTTCTCTTGAGAAAAAGCAGGAGAAAGAGCAGAAGCAGAAGCAGCGGCAAACCGATGATGAGGAACAGCCAGTAGAGCGAGAACGTCGTTTGTCCGCCCGTAGAAGCCGGCGCCGCCTCCGGCAATTGATTCTCAGGGATCGTGGTCTGTACCGGCGCTACGCTTCCCGAAGGTGAGGGTGGAGGCGAAACGGAAGGCGTGGCAGCAGGCGACGGGGCAGGAGCGGGCGCTGCTTCGCTGAACACCGCGGTTACGGTGCGGTTGGCGGTCATATCCACGGTGTAGATATCGTCGCCCTGCGCGTCGACAAACCCTGTAAACTCATATCCGTCGTCCGGTGTCGTGACCGCATCGCCCAAATCGACTGTTTCGCCGTAGTCATACCGGCCCGCGATGCCGCTTACCGTGCCGTTGCCCTGCACGTTTACTGTAAGCGCGTAGGTCCTTATGGCATATTCCGCCGTTACAGTCAGGTTGGACTTCACATTTGCAAAGCCCCTGCTCCACCCGGTAAAGCGGTAGCCCGTATCGGAATCCACCGTAGGAGCCGTTGCGGAAGCGCCGTAATTGACTGTCTGCACCGCGTCCGCGCCGTCCGGGTCGAATGTGCCGTTGTCGCCCTCGTTGAATGTAACGGTGAAGGTCTTGACCGCATATTGCGCGGTTACGGTCAGGTCGCTTGTAATACCGCCAAACGCCTTATCCCAGCCGGTAAAGTTATATGCGATATTGGGTATGACGGTAGGCGCTGTGGCAGATGCGCCGTATTCCACCGTCTGTACGGTCGTCGCGCCGGTTGCGGCAAACGTGCCGTTAAGACCCGGTACAAACGTCACGGTAAACTTCTTTTTGGCGAATACCGCCCTGAATATGTTGGACTCGTCTATCGTGACCGTAGATCCGGTGATTGCTTTCCAGGTATTTGGAGCCGTGAACTCTTCCCAGCCGATGAAATCCCAGCCGGTATTCACAGACGGGGCGGCGGAAGCAAGATCTACGACCGAATCGAAGATATAGTCGCCGTTTATGTTATTGCGCAATAAGCCGCCGTCGGAGGGGTAGGCGATTGCCGTAAGAGCGCGCCCCTGCCGCGCGTACTGCGCGGTGAAGGTGATGGGCCCGGTGATTGGAGCTGTTACTGATTTATCCCAGCCGATGAACGTCCAGGTAGCTTCTTCAATCACTGTAGGCGCCGTTGCAAATGAGTTATACTCAATCGTCTGAACATCGGGAGCACCGCTTGCATCAAATGAACCATGGGCACCCGGTTCGAACTTCACTTCGTACGATTGGATGCTCCACTTGGCATACAGCGTATGGTCTGCGGAATTCTTTACATCCGTAGTGTTTGTAACTTCTGTGCCGGTGCCGTTGTCTCCCACGAACCAGCCGCCAAAGTCGTAGCCGTCTCT
>Ga0366776_1069_pt1 | contig 12164 bp, 9 predicted proteins | sample BONcelN113001D11_FD_207070 | JGI IMG/M metagenome (GOLD analysis project Ga0366776, IMG submission 207070) | Enriched cells from coal bed in the Powder River Basin, Montana, United States - BONCAT cells N11 rep2 HSBNCT.N11.300.1.D11 ...
CAGGCGGATATTTTTCACATAGGCTACGCGCTGCTTCTGGATTCTTTCGACGCTTATGACGCGGAATATGGAACTGTCATGGCGAGAACGCTGTCCGAGGCGCGGGAAGCGGGTTTCAAAACATCAATGGATGTGGTCAGCGAAAGCTCCGACAGGATGAACCGGATCGCTGCGCCCAGTCTGAAATACTGCGATTACCTGATTATCAACGAAATTGAAGCTTCCCTTATTAGCGGAATTCCGGCGCGGGGCGGCAATGGCGGGATACTTGGCGGTAACGTAAAACAGATTTGCTGCGCTTTACTCGACATGGGGGTCAGGGAAAAAGTGGTCATCCATGCGCCCGAAGCGGGGTGGTATATGGACGGGAGCGGAAATTTTGTATGCGTGCCTTCCCTTGAGCTTCCGCCCGGTTATATAAAAGGCACTGTAGGAGCGGGGGATGCATTCTGCGCCGGGGTTTTGTATGCGGTTTACAACGGGTATGATCCGGAATACGCGCTGCGGATAGCGTCGGCTGCGGCAGCGGCAAATTTATCGGAAAATAATTCTATTGATGGGATGATGCCGCTTCGGGAGGTTATGGAGATCGACAAGGCATTTAAAAGGATGCCTTTGCCTTAAAAGAATGCAGCCAAAAGACCAGAAATATAATAGGGGGTTTCGTTATGAACGGGAGGATTAAAATAGCCATCGCCGGTGCGGGGTTTATGGGCGAGACGCATGCGCAGGCGTATCAAAACATCGCGAATGCGGAACTTGCGTATGTAGTGGACGCCAATACTGAAAAATGCGGGGCGTTTGCAGAACGGTACGGGTGTATACCGCTTAATGCCCTGGAGGATATGCTGGAGACAGGTATAGACGTTGTTGATATCTGCCTGCCGACAATGCTTCATAAGGATGCGGCGGTCGGCGCTTTTAAAGCCGGTAAGCATGTAATCTGTGAAAAGCCCGTGGCTCTTGATTACGACGAGGGGTTGGAGATCGACAAGGCTGCTAAAACGTACGGTAAAAAATTTATGGTGGCGCATGTGGTCAGGTTCTGGCCGGAATTTGCGGAGCTCTCCCGTATGATCCGGCAGGGTGAATTTGCAGGTATCAAGACCATGTCTTTTTCGCGCTACGGCGCGCCTCCGGGATGGTCGGAAGGCGGCTGGATAATTAACGACGAAAGGAGCGGCGGCATTATATTCGACCTCGTCATACACGATATCGACTTTGTGCTCTCCGTTCTGGGTGTACCGCAATGGGTATTCGCGCGTAAAAACAAGACGGCTGATTTTACAACCTACGTGAACGCCCTTCTGGGCTATCCGGATGTAAATGTGCTCATCGAGGGCGGATTCATTATGGCCAAACAATACCCCTTCACGACCGGATTCCGGGTAAGCAATGGAGAAACCACGGCCGAATATATCAACAAGAGCAAAAAAGGCCTGATCCTGTATGATTCTTCGGGTGAGCGCAAACCGGATTATCGGGACTGCGACCCCTATCAAAAAGAGCTTGAGTATTTCCTTGATTGCGTTAAAAACGACCGGGAGGTGCTGATCGGTTCGGGTTCGTCCGCGGCCGATGCGGTGAAGGTTGCCGGGTTAATAAGGGAATCTGCGGATAGGCAGGAAAAACTGTCGCTTATATAAATTAAAATAAAAGGGAGGTTTTATCATGTTGGACAAAAACAAGGGCTTTGAAGATTCGGCTGTGGAAAGCGCCGGCGGTTATACCGGAAGCTACGCGACCAAAGACGGCGTCAACAAGGTGATCCCCTATGAATTCCAGGGGAGCCTTTACAATCAGGACGAATTCTACTTTATGGCGCAGGCGTTCAAGGGCGATTCCCTGACGATGGGCCCGCAGGTTACGAGTTTTGAAAATGAATTTGCCACCTATTGCGGCAGCAAGCACGCTTTTGCCACTTCGAGCTGCACGACCGCGCTGGATGTGGCGACGGACGCCATTGGCATCAAGGCGGGAGACGAAGTGATCACCACGCCCATCACGTTTATTGCAACATCCCTGCCGCTGCTGCGCAGAGGGGCTGTGCCCGTATTTGCGGAAGTAGACCCGAGGACCGTAAACCTCGACCCTGCCTGTATCGAGGAAAAGATCACGAAAAAGACGAAGGCCATTTACGTGGTATATTATGGCGGGCAGATGGCGGATATGGACCCGATCATGGAAATCGCCAGGAAATACAATTTAAAAGTGGTCGCGGACGCAGCCCATTGTCCGGGCGCCGAGTATAAGGGGAAGAAGGCCGGCACTATTGCGGACGTCACCTGCTTCAGCTTTCATTCCTTAAAGAACATGACGACCTGCGGAGAAGGCGGAATGATCACTACGGACGACGACGAACTGGCGGAAAAGATACCGCTGATCCGCTGCATGGGCATACAGAGCTTCAATGACCAGACCGACTACTGGCTGCCCTACCATTACGATATCGTCACGGTGGACGGCGCAATCGGCAACAACTACAGGATGAACGAAGTTTCCGCGGGGTTCGGCCGGGGACAGATCAGAAAACTGGACAGCATGCTGAATAAGCGCAGGATAGAGATAGGCAGGTATTTAAACGAAGGTCTGAAGGATGTGGAGGGTATTGATATACCTTACGAATCCCCTGACTGCAAGCATGTGTATTACCTGTATACGCTGCTGTACAAACCCGAAGTGATCGGCGCGCCCAAGGACGATTTTATACGCAAGCTCTACTATAAATACGGCATACAGCCCATCATGCACTACAAACCCAACTACCTCTTTACCATTTACCAGGAGCGCGGCTATAAAACGGGGATCTGCCCGAGGACGGAAGAGCTTTTCTTCAACCATATTGTGAATATGCCTATCCATCCGAGACTGACCACGGAACAGATGGATTATATCATCACATCCGTGAAATCTTCTTTGGAGGAATTGAAGAAAGGCAGATAAGCAGCCGCCAAAAACCTGCCATGGGGCTAAGCCTGCGGCAGGTTTTTGGCGTGCTGAGTAAAAAATTCAGCAAACAGATTTTTTAGATAAGGAAACGAATATGATAATCGATGCGCATTGCCATTTGGGACAGGGGCGCTATAAATGCTTAAGCGCCGATGCACTGTTAAAAAGCATGGACGATAACGGAATAGATAAAGCGGTGATCGTCCCCGTTGAGGAATACATTGCCGTAAACAACGAAGAGGGAAACGCGTTTATATTATCCCAGGTGAAGCGGAATCCCGGGCGTTTTTACGGTTTCGCGGTAGCCAGCCCCTGGTACGGGGCGGCCGCTGCGGAAAACCTAAAGCGGTTTCTCGATAAGGGCCTTGCCGGAGTGAAATTCAACTCCTGCATACAGGGCTTTACATTAAACGACGATATCGTCTATCCGCTGATCGAAGTGGCGAAGGATTACCGGGTGCCGGTGTTCTTCCATACAGGTACGCCCATGCAGGCTTTGCCGCTGCATCTTCGTGAGCTTGCGCAGCGCTATCCGGATGTGGATTTTATCATGGGGCATATGGGTGCATGGGATTTCGGCTACGATGTGTTTCACGCCGCGCAGGGAATGGGTAACCTGTACCTCGATATTTCCAAAAACCTCGCTGCTGTTGTCGCTTCCCGCCTGAAAGATACCGGCGCGGACAGGATGATATTTTCCTCCGATATGCCGCGTTCCGACCAGCGTTTCGAGCTGGATAAGCTGAAGGAAGTATGCACGGACGAAGCGGATTTTGAAAGGATTTGCTGCAAAAATATTATGAAACTGCTGGAGAAAAAGAAATGATCATCGATACCCACGTGCATGTATACGACGGCGGATGGCCGCCGGATACCGAACCCGGCCTGACGGCCGATGAAATGCTGAAAACCATGGATGAAAACGGGGTCGTGGAAGCCTGGATCTCTCCGGCTACCGGCCTCGTGCGGGATTTTCAGCAGAATAACGACAAACTGTACCGGTTTCTAGGCGCCGACCGGAAAAAGCTTCTCGGTTTTTACACAGTAAACGCCAACTATACAAAAGAGGCTGTGGATGAGGTGAAGCGGTGCGCTGAAAACCTGGGCGCGAAAGGCATCAAGCTGCATCCGTGGCTTCAGGGCTTTTCCTGCATGTACGAATCGGTGGACAGGATCATGGAAGCCTGTATCCGTTACGGCCTGCCGGTTTTGTTCCATGACGGGACTCCGCCCTACAGCGATACGATGCAGGTGGCAAATGTCGCTGAAAGGTACCCCGAAGCCAAGGTGATACTGGGGCATGCGGGGCTTTATGACTCCTTCCGCGACGCGGTAAAAGCAGCGCAAAGGTTTGACAATATCTATCTTTGCCTTTGCGGGAATGCCATAAACGATGTGCGCTATATTCTGTCCAACATGGATAACGGCCGTATCCTCTTCGGCAGCGATTACGGAACACGGGATGTCAGCCTGCTTCTGGAGAGGATAGATATCGTGGCATACGCTACGGCGGATGAAGCGCAAAGGCGTAAGGTCTATTTTGAAAACGCCCGGAATCTGATCAAATAAGGGAATAAGCGCGAAAGATCACAAACCGCGGTATATGGAGGGTCAAATGCTGTACAAAAAGAACCATAAAGAAGTCATCACGCGTTTATCGGAATTATACTCAAACGCCAATTGCGGAAAAATATACGCCGCAATGAAGATAAATAATCCTGTCATCGAAGAGTTCTCACGCAGCAGCGCTTCCGGTGAGACGGCCTATCCCGATCCAAGACTTCGGATTGCGTTTTGGGATAGTGTATGCGCACAGTTTGCGGACCTCGAGGACGATTCGATCCCGTGCGCCTATCTGACCGAGTTCGATGAGGGTTTATACGGGGGCATGGTAGGCGGGGAAGTGAGGTTTGTCTGTTTCCCGCAGACGGGCTGGATCTCTTCCATGACGGTCCCTTTCCTGAAAGACTTGAATGATGCGAAAGACTTGGCGGTCGACAGGCACAATGATTGGTACCGGTTATATCTGGAACAGCTGAAAATATTCAAACACAATTCGGCCGGTAAATTTGCAATATCGCATATGATTTTGATCGACGGCATGAATTTTTTATACGAGCTGAGGGGAGCTACCAATTCATATTACGATCTTTTGGACGAGCCGCTTTTAACGAAATCTGTTTTCGAGTTTTCCATCGAGCTAAACTGCTTTGTGCAGGATGCTTTTTTCAATATAATCGGGCTGTATGACGGCGGCACCTGCAGTACACTCGGCCAATGGCTGCCGGGAAGAATAGTCAGTGAAAGCGTAGATCCTTTTGGCGTCACTTCGAAAGAAATGTTTGAAGATCATGGAATATGGGTGATGGAAAAAGTGTTTGCACATTATGACGGGGGACTGGTGCATGTGCATTCAAACGCGATGCATTTGCTGGAATCCTTGGCTTCGGTCGAAAAAATAAAATGCCTGTATTTAACCGACGACGACACAAGCAATTATACCCTGTATAAATCATTATACGAGTTGGACTTAAAACGCAAAAATGTCCCGATCGTCATTACCGTTCCGTACGAAGCGTTTGCCGATATGCTCAGGAAAAGGGAACTGCCCGCAAAAGTTTTGTACAATATCGTCGGAGTCCCGAACGTAAGCGAAGCCAATAAAATGATGAAAGCGGTAAAAAGCTATTCCGTATAGGTTTATATCCGGAAAAAGAACCGTCTTTAATACTAACACTTAATAGCAAAACAAATTTGAGGAGGGTATATGTTGCGGTTATCAGAATGGAAAAAGGAATCGGAAATCATATCCCGGGTGCTTGGCCAGACGCCCTCGTTCGACAGGGAATACCGCATCCCGGAAGCTGAATTCCGGTCGAGATGCCAAAAAGTGTACGCGGGACTTCAGCGTGCGGGGCTCGAATGCGGATTTGTGTACTCTGACGAGCACTACAACGGCGATGTCCCTTACCTCGGGGGAAACACCAACATCTCGATAGAACCGGTGGCAGGCGTGGTCGGCAAAAACGGCTTCTTTATACTGGCGGGCCTTGAAGGCGGGTATGTGGCGGAGCAACTCGCGCCGAGGTCCGGGGCTAAGGTATATAAGGTGGAAATGCTGAAGCTGGCGGACGAGGATTACCCGATCGACGCGGTCAAGGTGGAGGATGTTATCGAAATGGCGGTGGGCCGCAAGCCCGAGAAAATCGGCCTCTTGACACCGCGGGCGGTACTGCCCGTGGGGGTGTTCGAATTCCTGCGCAGATACGTGGGTTCCGAAGACAACGTAGTGGACGCCCAGGAGATATACTACAAGATCAAATACGAAAAATCCGAAGCCGAAATGCGGCTGACAAAGGAAGCAAGCAAGATCGCGGATGTGATGCTTCAAGGGATGCTCCGTGTTTTAAAGCCGGGCATGTATGAGACGCAGGTGGCGCAATGGGGTTATGCTATCGCTTACGAACTGGGTGTGGAGGAAATGGGTTTTGATATCATGGTCACATCCAACGAGGCAAACAGGACGCTCATCGGCAAGGCGTTAAACCGCAGGATTAACGAAGGCGATATCGTGCATATCGGCGTAGCGCCCAAACGGGACGGCCTTACAGCCTGCGAAAGGGTCTCCGTGGTTTGCGTGGACTCGCCGGAAAAACGCAGCGCGGAACAAAAATACTGGTTTGATTTTGTAGAAAACGCCTACCGCGCCGGACTGGATGCTTATATCAAAGTGGCGAGGGATAACCTGCCGGCTAAATTGCAGGAACAGGCACTGGTGGACTATTTTGCCGCCCGGCAAGGGGAAGTTTTCAAAAGAATAGGCAGACGGATAGACTTTGTGAAACAAAAGCCTTATACGGGTACGCACAACGGCGGATATACGGAATGCCAGGAATTTTTCGGCGCGATAACGCTGAACTCTCATGAGCCGCTTGGAAACCAGATCATCACCATGCTAGACGTGGCCGTAAGGGGCGTAGGGAATATGTGGAACGATATCGTGATCCCCGGGCTCGACTACCTGGTGGTGGAAAAAACGCTCGGCAAATACGGCGCGCGTGTGGAAGTGCTGAATGACCTGCCTGTAAACGTACAGCACCTTGTAGGCGAGAACTTCTGATACGATAAATAAAAAAGCTCCCGTCCGGCTATTGGCGAACAGGGAGCTTTTCTTTTTGAAAGGGCAGTATGTTACCGTGCGAATTTCCGCCTTCTGTTGCTCTCGTCCAGCCATACGGCGATGATGAGGATAGCGCCAACGATGATCAACTGTGCATTGCCGTTGATCGCGAATATGGAAAGCGCGTTGCTGATAATGCCCATTAGCAGGGCGCCTAAGAATGCTCCAAAGATGGAGCCCTCGCCTCCGCTGAAGGAGACCCCGCCTATGAGCAAGGCTGTTACAATTCTGAATTCGTTGCCCTGTCCCATTGTGGAAGGCGCACTTCCCAGGCGTGAAACCATCAAGACACCGGCTACTGCGCAAAGTGCGCCGATGATCATATAGATCACGACGATAAACCTGTTTACTTTAATGCCTGCCAGCCGGGCGGATTCGCGGTTGCCGCCGATAAAGAAAGCCTCATGGAAGAACGTGGAATATTTTAGCAGGAGTATGCCCACCACCATGACGGCCACCATCACGACGATGTTGAAAGGTATGCCGAGCACATTCCAGTTCTGTGCGATCTGCTTGAAGGGAATGGGGATGCTGGATATGGATTTGTTTCCTATCATGATCAACCCTACGCCTTTATAGGCCATCCATGTGCCCATGGTGACGACGATGGGGATGACCCGGAGCTTGACGATCAAAAATCCGTTTACGAACCCGAGTACGATGCCAAAGCCGATGGCGGCCAATATGGCGACGGGGATGGAGTTGCCTGCTTCCAGCAGCATCCCGCACAAAAATCCGGTGCAGCCTAAAATGGAGCCTACGGAAAAGTCGATGTTTCCACCGATGAGCGCGATGGTCATTCCGGTTGCGATAATCATATCGAGTGCGAGGCCGTTTAATATGATCAGCCAGTTATTGCCCGTCAAAAAAAAGGGCGAAAGAATGGACATGGCGATACATAACGTAATGACGATGAGAAGGATGGTCAGTTCCTTTATTTGAAAAAATCTTTTTATAATGCTGTCGGATCCCGAGCCGACAAGAGCTTTTGCGTTTGCGTTCATGGTTATATCCTCCTTTTATTCAGCCTACTTCGTTGGAAGCGAGCCTTATGATTTGTTCTTCGGTGATGTTGTGATTGTCAAGCATACCCGTGACCATACCCTCGTACATGACAAGGATCCTATCGCTTGCGCCCAAAATCTCAGGCAGATCGGAGGAGATCATAATGATGCCCGCGCCGTTTTTGGCCAGTTCGCGGATGAGCTTGTGGATCTCTTCCTTGGTGCCCACATCGATACCGCGCGTGGGTTCGTCCACGATCAGTATTTTGGGATCGCTGGTAAACCAGGAGGCGAGCAGCACCTTTTGCTGGTTGCCTCCTGAAAGAGAGAGCGCCAGATTCTTCAGGGAAGGGGTCTTGATGCTGAACCGTTTCATATAGTAATGGGAATTCTCATTAACTTTTTTAAAATTGATGCACGAGGATTTGGAAAATTTTCTTAGGTTTCCGGCCGAGATGTTGTCTCCTACCGTCAACTGCAGGAAGAGCCCTGCGCTTTTTCTTTCCTTTGTGATATAGGCCATGCCGTTCTTCTTGGCGTAGACCGGATTTTTAATAATGACTTCCGTGCCGTTTATAAGCGTCTGACCGGCATCCTTTTTCAAAGCGCCGAAGATGCATTCCACAAGCTCTGTGCGCCCTGCACCCTCCAGTCCGGCTAAACCCAGGACTTCGCCGGCTTTTAAACTGAAACTGACGTCTTTAACATGACTTTTGTATTTGATATTGCGCGCTTCGAAAAGCGTGGAACCGGCTTCGCTTGTATGCGCGCCGTAATTGTAGGCGACATCGCGACCGACCATATAACGCACAACCTCGCTCTTGTTGGTTTCGGCAATGTTGAGCATTTTTATGAATTTACCATCGCGGAGTATGGATACCCGGTCGCAGATCTCAAATATTTCGTCAAGGCGGTGGGATATATAGATGATGGAAACGCCGCTTTCCCGTAATTTGCGCATGATGCTGAACAATAACAGTGTTTCTTTTTCAGTCAGCGCGGAGGTGGGCTCGTCGAGTATCAGCAGCTTGGCGTTGCGCGATGTGGCCTTCAATATTTCCACTACCTGCTGCCGTCCGATGCTCAATAGCCGGACTAACTGCCTGGGTTTTAAGTCGTTCAGTGAAAACTCGTTTAAAAGCGCCTGTGCACGCCGGTTTGTCTCCTTGAAATTGATCGAGCCCGACTTCTTCCTTGGGTACGCGCCGACGCAAATATTCTCTGCGACAGACATGGCGGGGAAATTGCTGAGTTCCTGATAGACGATGCTGATACCCAGGGCTTCGGAATGGTGGGGGTCTTTGATTTTTACTTTGTTTCCTTGGAAAATGATTTCCCCTTCGTCCGCTGTATAAACACCGGAGAGTATTTTCATCATCGTGCTTTTTCCGGCGCCGTTTTCACCGACAAGTGCGTGTATCTCGCCCTTTTTTACAGTTAAACCGACTTTGTCCAACGCTTTTACACCCGGAAAGGATTTGGAAATCCCTTTAATTTCCAAAATGTTTTCGGTATTCAATGTATCCCTCCTCATATTTGTTTATGTATGTAATGTGCAAAAACGAATTATCTATTGTAATATTAAGAATGTTTCTGTTTTAATAGGGACATGTACATATCAAAATAATATATTTTCGTAGGAGTAAATAAATACCGTATTTATTTTAATACAGCATAGGACGGCGTGTCAATAGATTTATTCGCGATAATTGTTTTAAATGGATGGTTTAGGGTAGAAAATGTTTTAAACAGCGTAAAAAATAATTTCAGTCACCGTTAGTATTTTCTTAGAACTTTTAAAATATATATTTACAATACGAGAAAAATATATTGACAAATACACAATATAAGGGTTAACATATTTACATTACGGTGCATATATGTTTACAATTCATTTCTTCAAAAAGGAGATACCGGTTATGGCTTTTAAATTTGGTGTTATAGGTGCCGGCGGCATCGCATATCGAAGGACGATCCCACAGGTTGTAGCGGAATTGAAGGATATAGAGATTTCTGCGGTAATGGATATAAATGAAGAAGCCGCGAAAAATGTCTCGCGGGAATTCGGCATCCGATGGTATGCAACGGAAGACGACCTTCTGGCCGACAAGAGCATCAATGCGGTGTATATCGCTACGCCGCAGTCCATGCACGTCACCTCCGTGATACGCGCGGCCGATGCAAAGAAACATATTTTTGTGGAAAAGCCCATGGGGACCGCGCTGCAGGATGATTTGGCCATGATCGAAGCGTGCAAAAAAAATAACGTCAAACTGGGCGTGGCCTATATGATGCGGTACAACGCCTGCAATAAGAAGGCGCATGAACTGATTAAAAACGGGGATTTGGGAATACCCGTCATGGGGCGGGCGCAGCTCACGTGCTGGTACCCGAAAATGCCGGGCGTCTGGCGCCAGAACTATGATATCGCAAAAGGCGGTTCGCTGATGGATATGGGCGGACACTGCATCGACCTGCTCACCATGATGTTTGGCAAAGTAGCGGAGGTCGTGGGGTTTAAAGGCAATATCGTACATGATTACGCGCCTGTCGAGGATACTTCGACGGTATTGCTGCGCTTTGAAAACGGTGCGCATGGCATCGTGGACAATTATTTCAACATACCGGACGACGCATCCAAAAACCGTTTGGAGCTCTATGGGAGCAAAGGCGCCATTGTTGGAGAAGGCTGTATCGGGCAGGATGCCGCTGGAAAACTCGAGATAAACATACAAAAAGGCGACACGGGTTATACGGCAAACCAGGTGAGAACGGAACAGAGCAACTGGACGGTGTTTGAAGAGAAGCAAACGCTCGGCCTGTATGCACAGGAAATCGAGGACTTTGCGCTTGCGGTCATGAACGGTCAAAACCCGCCCATCGATATGGACCACGGGCTTATGAACGATAAGGTCATGCTCGCGATATACGAATCCATGAATACGGGCAGAACGGTCAAAATCATATAGGACAATGAAGTCAAAAAAAATCGTATATTAATTATTCAAGGGGGAATATTTATATGCCCAAACTGGCAATAAAAGGCGGCGAAAAGCTTCGGAAACTGGAATTTACGCCATGGCCGTTTTACGATAAAACGGAGGTGGACGCGCTGATACAGGTGGCCGAGAGCGGAAAATGGTGGCGGTTTGCCTATGGTGAAGGCGTGGAGCTAAAAGAAAAATCGTACGGCGACGACAGGGCAAAAGCGGTATTGTTTCAGGAGGCATTTGCGAAATACCAGCAGGCGGAATATGGTCTCGCTTGTGCAAACGGAACGGCCGCGCTGGAGATCGCGCTGAAATCTTTGGGCATAGGCCCGGGCGACGAGGTGATCGTGCCTTCCTATTCCTTTATAGCGAGCTGTTCCTGCGTGCTTCAGGTCAATGCGGTACCGGTTTTTGTGGATATAGACCCCGATACATTCAATATAAATACCAACCTGATAGAGGATGCCATCACGGAACATACAAAGGCCATTATCCCGGTGCATTTTGCCGGACAGCCGGCAGACCTCGACAAACTGCTGGCCATTGCCAAAAAGCATAACCTCTATGTCGTGGAAGATGCGGCGCACGCGCACGGTTCGGAATGGCGCGGACGCAGGGTCGGTGCGATAGGCGACGTGGGAACGTTCAGCTTCCAGGCTTCCAAGAACATGACGGCAGGCGAAGGCGGCGCGATACTGACGAACGACAAGAAAATCGCCGTGCTGTGCGATTCCTATCTGTGGGCCGGAAGGGTTGTGGGCAGGCCGTGGTATGAATTCCACCGTTTGGGCTGGAACTACAGGATAACGGAATTTCAGGGGGCTATCCTTTTGGCGCAGTTTAAGCGGTTGGACGGGCAGATAGAGAAGCGCAATACCCATGTGGCCTATTTTTATAAACGGCTGATGGAAGAGGGTATAGAGGGCCTTAATCCGCTGACCACGCTGGAGGGCGTAACGCGGCATTCCAACCATATCATTATGATGAAGTACGATAAAAACATTTGGGGGATCCATAAGACTGAATTCATCGACGCGTTGT
>Ga0366776_1070_pt1 | contig 12018 bp, 8 predicted proteins | sample BONcelN113001D11_FD_207070 | JGI IMG/M metagenome (GOLD analysis project Ga0366776, IMG submission 207070) | Enriched cells from coal bed in the Powder River Basin, Montana, United States - BONCAT cells N11 rep2 HSBNCT.N11.300.1.D11 ...
GATTGGCGGCAATGATGAAGATATCTCCTCCTTTCTCACCGAGGCGGAAGCACCGCAACCTGCTTCCGCCCCGGCTGAGGAACCCAAAGCCGTACCCGGTACGGCTGCGCCCGCAGCAGAGGCGAGGAAAACGGGAGACAGGGTATTCATTACACCAAGAGCCAGGACGATCGCTGTTGAGAAGAATATAGATTATTCAGCACTTGCGGGAAGCGGCCCGGAAGGACTGATCATCGAAAAAGACATACAAGAAGCAGTATCCGGCGCGCCCAAGGCGACCCCCCTTGCAAAAAGGATCGCTGAGGACGGCGGCGCCGATCTTTCCGCCGTACAGGGAACGGGAGACCGGGGCAAGATCACGAAAGCCGATGTGGAGCGCGCGATATTCGGCGCAGCCAAGCCCGCGGAAGAGAGAAGGGGCGTTTTGAAGCCCTTCGCCGGTATGCGCAAAGTCATCGCGGAGCGCATGAAGCTGAGCCAGAATACGAACGCGCAGACAACGCACAACGTAAAGGTGGATATGTCCGAATCCGTAAGGCTGCGTGAGAACCTGAAAAATGCGGAGAAAAAGATCTCCTTTAACGACATCATCGCCTACGCCGTATGCAAGGCGCTCTTAGAATACCCCGCCGTGAACGCGGAACTGACGGGCGAGGGCATACTGGAAAAGGATTATGTGAACCTGGGGATCGCTGTGGCGGTGGAAAAGGGCCTCATCGTACCCGTCATCAAGAATGCGGACCTGATGACTTTGGCCGGGATATCCGAGGCGACCAGGGAGCTCTCGCAGAAGGTGAAAGACGGTAAGCTGAAGCCGGACGAATACAAGGGCGGCAGCTTTACGATTTCGAACCTAGGCATGTTCGGTTTAAACGAGTTCGTGGCGATCATCAATCCGCCCGAAAGCGGCATACTGGCTGTGGGCAAGATAGAAAAGCAGGCGGTCGTGGTAAATGACGAAATAGCGATCCGCCCGATGATGAGCCTGACGCTCTCCTACGACCACAGGGTGGTGGACGGAGCGCCAGCCGCGCAGTTCCTGGTTCGCATAAAGGAGCTGCTGGAGAATCCCTATTTAATGCTATAAAAAACAGACGGCTGTTATTTAAAGGCCCCTTATATCCGGGGCCTTTAAATGACGGCGTTGTTTTATAAACCAAAAATATTTGACACCGATTATTATTTCTTCCAATAGGACACATGGCGTTTTTGTGTTATACTATGGGTAAGTTTTGACAATAAAGAGGTATTGATATGGAAAAAGCATTTGACGTTGCCGTATTGGGCGGCGGCCCCGGCGGCTATGTGGCGGCCATACGCGCTGCGCAGCTTGGAAAGAAAACTGTTCTGATAGAAAAAGACACGGTCGGAGGCACCTGCTTAAACCGCGGCTGCATCCCCACCAAGGCGCTTTTGCACAGCGCTGAGGTTTATCATACCGTTAAAACGGCCGCTGAATTTGGAATAGACGTTGCGGACGCGTCCTTTGACTATAAGCGGATCGCGTCGCGCAAGAACGCCATCGTGAAAAAGCTGACCGGCGGCGTCGGGTTCCTGGTCAAAAACGCCGGCGCTACGCTCGTGAGCGGCGAGGGAAAACTCACGGACGCACACACCATCGCGGTAAACGGCGAAACCATCAAGGCGGAAAACATCATCATCGCAACCGGCTCCGCTCCCGCCAGGCTGCCCATACCCGGCATCGATACGGAGGGCGTGATAAACTCCGACGGGGTGCTTTCCCTGGAAGCCTGCCCGGAATCGCTTGTGGTAATAGGCGGCGGCGTCATCGGCATAGAATTTGCCACGCTTTTTCACACCTTCGGCAAAAAAGTGACCGTAATCGAGATGATGGAGAGCATACTCCCCGGTATCGACGAGGAGATCTCCGCTTCCATGGAGCGGCTTTTAAAGAAGAAGGGCATCGAGATCGTAACGGGCGCAAAAGTGCTGGGGCTCCGCAAGGAAAACGGCGTAACCTGCGAATACGAGAAAAACGGCGAGAAGAAGACGGCTTCCGCGGAGACCTGCGTGGTGGCAGTCGGCCGGAAACCCGTAACGGCGGATATCGGCCTCGAAGCGGCGGGCGTTAAGACGCAGGGCGGGTTTATAGAAGTGGACGAAGCTATGCGTACGTCCGTACCCAATATTTATGCCATCGGCGACCTCACCGGCAAGGTGCAGCTTGCGCACGTGGCCTCTGCCCAGGGGCTCGTAGCGGCGGCCAATATCGCAGGCGGGAACAAAAAGATGCACTACGGCATCATCCCCTCCTGCATTTATACACATCCGGAGATCGCGTCCGTAGGGCTTACGGAAAAGCAGGCCCGGGAAAAAGGGCTTTCCATAAAACTCGGCAAATTTCCCGTTTCGGCCAACGGCAAGTCCATGGTCATGGGCGACGCGGAAGGCTTTGTGAAGATAATTTCGGAGGCCAAAACTGGCGAGATATTGGGCGCGCACATGATGGCGCCAAGGGCTACCGACATGATCACGGAATTCTCCGTGCTTATGAAAGCGGAAGGAACCATAGACGAGCTTTCCGATACCATCCATCCGCACCCCACGGTCAGCGAGATGATCATGGAAGCCGCGCATGACGTGGAAGGCTTATGCATACACGCCGTTTCCAAGAAATAGATTTAGATTTATAATGCGATATTATAGGGGAGGGGTTCTATCCCCTCCCGTGTTTCAACAAGCCAGACCGTATTGTAGGGTACGCATGTATGCGTACCGCTTAACGGCATATGCTGCGGGACGGATATATCCGTCCCCTATATTTCGTTGATTTTGCAGGGGTTCAGTCCGCTCCCGTATGGTATCATGCGAAGGCATAAATTCAAATGCGAATTAACGGTTAACGATTTATAGCGAGCAGTTTTATAAAGGAGATGGGTAGATTTGGAACTGAAACTTTCATACGGCAAATGCACAGAGACTGTAACGGTTGAGGATAAAAATATTCTGCACATACTGGAGCCGAACGAAGTTCCAGTCGAGCTTACGGGCGGGGAGGAAGTGCTGCGCGCGCTTCTAAACCCCGTGGGAACGCCGCGGTTAAAGGACATCGTGAAGAAGGGCGAAAAGGTCGCCATCATTACGAGCGACATCACGCGCCCCATGCCCACCGGCAAAGTGCTTCCCCATGTTTTGGACGAACTGGAGACGGCGGGCGTTGATTTAAAAGACGTGCTGGTGGTATTCGCGCTCGGCGCACACCGCGCACATACGGAAGAGGAGATGCGCTACCTGGCCGGCGACGCCTCGTTTGAACGGGTGAAATGCGTGGACGCGGACGCTTCCGACTGCGCGCACCTGGGCGTAACGGAGATGGGTACGCCGGTGGACGTATATACGCCTGTGGCCAAAGCCGACAGAAGAATATGCCTCGGAAACGTGGAATACCACTATTTCGCGGGGTATTCCGGCGGCGCCAAGGCCATTATGCCCGGCGTATCCACACGGGATGCGATACAGTCCAATCATTCGCGCATGGTGGAAGCAGCCGCCTGCGCGGGCAGGATAGAGGGCAACCCGGTCAGGGCGGATATCGACGCGGTTGCGAATTTCGTTCCCATCGACTTTATACTGAATGTGGTCTTGAACGAGAAAAAGGAGATCATAAAGGCGTTTGCCGGGCATTATATACAGGCGCACAGGCAAGCCTGCGCATTCCTCGACAAGCTGTACAAGGCGGAGATAGACGCGCGTGCGGATATCGTCATCGTATCGCCGGGAGGATACCCGAAGGACATCAACCTGTACCAGGCGCAAAAGGCGCTCGATAACGCCAAACACGCCGTGAAAAAGGGCGGCGTCGTGATACTCACAGCCTCCTGCAAGGAGGGCTTAGGCGAGCATGTATTCGAGCGGTGGATGACGGGGAGCGACAGCCCGGATGCAATGGTGCAGGAGATCGAGCGGAATTTCGAGCTCGGCGGGCACAAGGCGGCGGCCATCGCCATGGTGCTGCAGGACGCGGACATCTACCTGGTATCCGATATGGACGGCGATTTTGTCCGAAGCATATTCCTCGAACCCTATGGAAGCGTTCAGGCGGCCTACGACGCGGCGGCGGATAAGCTGGGGAAAGACGCGAAAGTCATCGTGATGCCGTACGGGGGATCGACCCTGCCGAGTCAGAAAATAGATTTGCTGTAATAACAGGACACCGGACATCACTTCAGTATATCCGGTGTCTTTTATTTTACAGACCGGTAGAATAGCGTACTCCACGACTTGACAGGTGAATTAGGTCCTTCTTTTTGCCAATCGGGCTCATAGCTGTCATTCTGAAGGAGCGAGGCGGCCGAAGAATCTTAAAATAAAAAGATCCTTCACTTTGTTCAGGATGACACAGAAGCGGGACGGGACGCGCAGGCGAACAATGGTGTTATTGGGGTATTCAATATACATAGGTCGTTTGTTAAAGGCGTGGTATGACGCAATACAAGCATGAATCATGCCGCTTAAGCGCAAAATTACGCTTCGTTTGCTTCTATGCCCCATCTATGTCATGCTGAACGAAGTGAAGCATCATTGATAGCGGAACGCATGAACGCGTTCCCTACACACCTTGAATTCTTTATCTTGCGTCCGGTATTAATACCGGTTCTTTGCTTATCAATACGTGGTTGATCTTCTCCCAGGCGCGCTGCGCGTTTTGCCGCGAAATATTGAAAGACTGCCATTTGCCGTTTGCTCTTTTATACCGTTCGATTTTATCGTTCAGCGGTTCGTGAAAGACAGATATTTGATTGCCCGACTTCTTTATCGTATCATCGTATGGGAAATCCTCATCCGAAAAACTTTCGGATCTCACCTTAATCTCGCCGGAATTCTGGTAAACTTTAAAAATGTCCGGATTATACTTCTGCTGTACCATGAAATCCGCCACAACCGGCATGGCGTCGTCGGAAAGCGTTAAGAGGTAATCATCGTCTATCGCTTCCGCATTCTGATTGCTTGCGTAATACCTCGAAATATTGAGCCGTGCCACCGTGGCGTCTATGCCGATGTAGTTGATAACGGTGAAAAATACGACGAACGTGAGCAGCATGTATTTCCATGCCCTTGTCTCCGGTTTGAAAGCCTTGACCAGCATGACGATATTGAATGCCGCGATGAGGATAAGGAAAATATGCGGCAGGAATCTTCCTGTGGTGTATCCGAAGGAATGCTCGTAGAGCGAGAGCCGCAAATGCGAGGATACCAGTATGATAAAATTGAACGCTATCAGCAGGATGTACAGTATTTTTAAATACCCCGTTTTGCCCTTTCCCTCTTGCCTTGTAAATTTTATGGAAAGCGCGAGGAATACGAAATTTAAAAGCGTGATCAGGATCAGCTCCGCAAACCCTCTTACGGCGTACTGCGAGCTCGTGAGGCCCGGCGTGTTCATCAGCGTGCTGTAGCTGGAAAACAGGTATTTGAACTGCAGCGCGGCAAAGAAAACGTAAACAACCGCGATGACCGTAAAGGCGGACAGTATGGAGAGTATGTGGAACGGCTTTTTCTCTATAGGCCCGATTTTTACTGAATAACTCCCGGGTTTGTCGTTTTTCAGGCTCCAGAAAAATCCGAAGCTCGCCGAAGCAGCGAAGAGAAAGAAGAAAACATATATGAACGTATCGCCCAAATCGATGTTCTTAAACAGCCATTCGAGCTCGTAGCGCATGTTTGCGTCGGCCGATATGAGAAGCGGCAGTATAAGCAAAAGGGCGGTGCATCCGATCAAAACCCCTAAAAATACTTTCGCCGCGGAGGAGAATTTTTTCCGGTTCCTTGCAAACAGGAAGCCGAAGGCGTGGGGAAAATACCTGTAAAAGCATCCGAAGACGCGCAAAATGAGCGTCATGAAAAAGTCTGCCGCAAAGCGTATGTCGAACCAGTCGTGCGCGTTTTTGCCCGTAAAAAGCATGAACTGCGCCCAGACGAGCAGCAAAACCACGAACAGGTTTAGTAGCACAAGCTCGCTCGAAAAAAGCAGGAACGTCAGGGAGAGCAGCAGTACGGGCACCGTAAGAAGATAGGCGTACGCGTTCTGTCTGAAAGATTTTTCGCTGTGCGCGGAGAGCGTGAGGATGCCGGCCGCGTAGGTCATAAGCACGATGAGAAAAAAATTCAGGCCGATCAGCTGTTTCGTCACAAGTATGGAAAAGAACAGCCCGAAAAGGGAAGAGACGAGGAGCAGCTTCCTATCCGGCTCAAAGCTTTGCTGCATTGGCTTTTCCGGCAATAATGCCTCCATGGTTTTAATCCTCCTTTTTGTCCCCGGCTTCATCCTCCACAAATTCGAAAATATCGCCGGGCTGGCATTTTAAGGCGCCGCAAAGCGCGTTCAGCGTTGTAAACCGTATGGCCCGCGCCTTGTTGTTCTTCAGTATGGAAAGATTGGCCGGCGTGATGTCCACCTTCTCGGAAAGGTCGTTTAAGCCGATCTTCCTCTTTGCCATCATTACGTCCAGATTTACTATGATTGCCATTCTTTTCCCCCCCTAAATCGTCAGGTCGTTTTCGTTCTTTACGAGTATCGCCTTGTCGAAAACTTCCGCGAGGACCCTGCAAAACAGGCAGGCCACAAAAAACGCGATCATCAGTACAGGCGACAGCAATGTAAAATTCACGACCGTCTTTATCAGAAACAGAACGGAAAGTACCAGGAAAAGCCATGCGCTTCGCTTTAGATGCAGTACGTTGTGCTTTATAAACGGCTCGCCCAAACTGAGCGACTTGAAGATCTTGCGTATCTCGTTTAAAACGATCCAGATCAGAATCCCGCAGATTTCCACAAATATCAAAGAGAAAACGTACGAGTTGCTTAAGAAATATTTGTCGAATACATCGTTTGGAATCAAACGGAACACAAAAGGAAGTGCGATGATAATCGCGATCCCAAGGATCATCAGAATATCCAGTGTCGCTTTCATATAACGGAATAATCCCGTACCGCCGGAAGATTTCATATGAAACACCTCGTCATTATATTATAAGATTAGTATAATTCGATTATAAGGATTTTAAACCAAAAAGTCAATAAAATTATATCGTTATTCAATAATAATAAAGCGAAAAACAACATATATAGCCCCGCTTTTGTTTTTATTGACAACAGGGCGGTTTACAAATATAATGAACACAAGCAATTGGTTAGATATTTAAATGCGATGACAAAGAAAGTAGTTTTTTGGAGCGGATAAAAGCGAGCCGTAGAGGGTGCAAGGCGGCCTGGGGACAAAAATACGAAACTCACTTTGTATGCATCCTTCCCGAACAGCTTTTAAGGAGCAAAAGTAGGGGGGACGAAAGCCCGGCGTTAACGGGTTTTGGGAGCAATTCCGAAAATACAAGCCGGAGGAGTTTTTATAAACCTTTCCGGGAAGCAGAGTGGTACCGCGGCTCTTTTACGCCTCTGCAGCGTAGAAGGGCTTTTTTATTACAGAAATTCAGGCAATCATAATTATTAACGGATAGCACGGCGGCTTTGCATTGAAAAATCAGGGGGAAAAGAAAATGAGTGAATTATTGAACATCACCATCGGAGATATGCTCGATCTGCGCGCGAAAGAGTATCCCGATACGGATGCGGTAATATACCCGCACGAGGGCTTGCGGTATACGTATTCGCAGTTTCGGGATATCTGCAACAAAGCGGCCAAAGGCTTTATGGCCCTTGGCGTCAAAAAGGGAGACCATGTCGCCATATGGGCGACGAATTATCCGCAGTGGCTCATTTCACAGTTCGCTACGGCCAAGATAGGCGCCGTTCTGGTCACGGTCAATACAAACTACAAGCGCTTTGAGGCGGAATACCTTTTAAAGCAGTCCGACTCGACCACGCTGATATTGATGGAGGGTTTCAAGGACAGCAATTACGCGCAGCACCTGTACGAGATCTGCCCGGAGCTGTACGATGCAGAGCCCGGAAAGCTCGCAAGCGAAAAGCTGCCGTACTTGAAAAACGTCATTTTCCTGGATAAAGATAAAAAGCCCGGCATGTTTATATGGGATGAACTCTACGCACTTTCCGAGAAAGTGACGGACGAGGAGCTTATCTCAAGACAAGCCGGCCTTGATGTGCACGACGTCATCAACATGCAGTACACATCCGGCACGACGGGCTTCCCCAAGGGCGTCATGCTCACGCATTACAACCTGACGAACAACGGGAACTCCATGGCCGAATGCATGCGCTTCACGCCCAAGGACCGGCTGTGCATCCCCGTACCGCTTTTCCACTGCTTCGGCTGCGTTTTGGGCGTGATGACCAGCGTATCCAAGGGAACGACCATGGTCATGGTGGAACACTTCAATCCGCTGAAGGTCATGCAGGCGATAGAGATGGAGGGCTGTACGGCGGTTCACGGCGTGCCCACCATGTTCATCGCCATGCTCGACCACCCGGATTTTAAAAAGTACAACTTCTCAACGCTGCGGACGGGCATTATGGCCGGGTCGCCCTGCCCCATAGAGTTCATGAAGCGCGTTGTAAGCGATATGGGCGCGAGCGAGATCACCATCGTATTCGGCCAGACGGAATCCTCGCCCGGCATCACGCAGTCCAAAACGGACGACCCGCTGGAGATAAGGGTCTCCACAGTCGGCAGGGTATTGCCGCATATCGAGGCGAAGATAGTCAATTTCGAGACGGGTGAAGACCTCCCTGCGAACCAGATAGGGGAGATCGTCACGCGCGGATACCACATCATGAAGGGCTACTACAAGATGCCGGAGGCTACCCGCCAGGCGATAGACAAAGACGGCTGGCTGCATACGGGCGACCTGGGGATGATGGACGAAAACGGATACTTCAAGATCACCGGAAGGCTCAAGGATATGATCATACGCGGCGGCGAGAACGTCTACCCGCGGGAGATAGAGGAGTTTTTATACACGCATCCCGCCGTACGGGACGTACAGGTGATCGGCGTGCCGGATAAAAGCTACGGCGAGGAGGTCCTGGCCTGCGTGGTGTTAAAAGACGGCGCAACGGTCACCGAGGAAGAGCTCGTACAGTTTGTGAAAAACGGATTGTCACGGCACAAAGCCCCCCGGTATGTGCGCTTTATAGATGGCTTCCCCATGACGGCCAGCGGCAAGATACAAAAATACAAGCTGCGCGAATGGGCGATTGAGGAGCTGAAACTGCAGGAGGCGGCCTCCATCGAAACGGCATAAATCACAGGCTGTATAGAAGATAATAAAAGCATGCCGGAGGACCAAATGACCCGGCATGCTTTTTTAAGGAAACACTGATTAATACGCCATTATGTCATTCTTAAGGGAGCGCAGCGACTGAAGAATCTTTGTAATAAGACCATTTTTTAAGATTCTTCGCTTCGCTGGAGAATGACGAAAAGAGAGTTTTTCAGTGCTTCCTTAAATGTCCGTCAATAAAAGTTAAGGGCTGTATTCCGTTTCTTGTTTCTGTTAACATGCAGCAGAGTACGTATTTATGCGTACCGCCAGGTTATATAAAACACAAAGGAGGCAAATCATGCTCAAACACAAAGGTACCGTTGCCATTGAAACGAAGAGGCTTCTGCTCAGGCGTTTTACACTGGATGATGCTGCCGGCGCATATAACAATTGGGCAAGCGACCCAGAGGTATGCCGCTATATGCGCTGGCAGCCGCACAAAGACAGGAGTGAAACGCTGAATATACTGGGCGCGTGGCTGGAAGCATACGCCCGGGATTCCTTCTACCAGTGGGCCGTTACGCTGAAGGAAAACGACGAACCCATAGGCGCTATCTGCCTTTCCGTTGTGAATGAAAACGACCTTTGCGGGGACACGGCGTATTGCATCGGCCGGAAATACTGGGGACAGGGCATCACGGCGGAAGCGCTGAAAGCCGTGCTTGCTTTCGCCTTTAAAGAAGCCGGCTTCAACAGGATCGAGGCCTATCATTCCGTAAACAATCCCGCATCCGGAAAGGTCATGCAAAAGGCCGGAATGGTTTTCGAGGGCACCGCAAGGCAGAAATATAAATGCATCTCCGGATTCGAGGACAGTGCAATGTATGCCATATTAAGAGAGGACTATATGAATAAAGAATAAATGGCTGATGATCACCAAGGCATACGGAACATTATAACTTAACCGGGGCTTTTTATCGTTGTATTTATCAATAGTTTCAACGGGGCAATAAAATTTTTTATGTAAACAAAACATAAATAATCACGATTATGATATAGAATACTAAGGAAAACAAATTGGACGGTAGTTAAATGGCGGAGAAATTTGAAGCAATCATAAACGGCGAACCATTTTCGTTTCCAAATGGAACGAACCTGTTGAAGATCCACGATGCAGCCGTTGGGGAGACTCCCTGCGCCATGGCGGCGAAGCTGAACGGGAAACTGGCGGAGCTTACACAGTCGGTGGACAAAGACTGTACGATAGAGTATTTATATCCCGAGAAAAACGAGGAAGCGTCCCGGGTCTACTTAAGAGGGCTTTTTTTCCTTTTGCTGCGCGCTCTAAAAGAGAGCATGCCGGGGAGCCGCCTGGATGTTGCATACATGTTGAACCGCGGCGTATACTGCACGATAGGCGATGCGCAGCTCACAACGCATCAGATCCGGATACTCGAAGAGAAGATGAAGGCCTATGTGAAAGAAGGCCTGCCCTTTACGCACAGGCGCATGTCTACGGACAAGGCGGTAGAGTATTTCACCAAGGAAGGCCAGACCGACAAGGTACGCCTGCTCTCTTTCAGGCCTTTCGATTATTTCAATATGTACGAATACGACGGCGTAAAGAACTATTTTTACGGCATCATGCCCCCGCACGCAGCCTGCCTCTCAAGCTTTTCCCTGAAGCCTTTTGAAAAGGGCTTCCTGCTGATTTTCCCGGTTCCCTACATAGAGGGGGACAAGGCCTTTGAGGAACAGCCCAAAATGGCAAGGATTTTTTACGAGGCGGAAAACTGGGCGCAGATACTGGAAGTGGCAAAAGTCGCGGACTTGAACGAGCTCGTGCAAAACAAGGGCCTGACGGAATTCATACGCGTAAACGAGGCGCTGCACGAGAAAAAGCTCTCCGAGCTCGCAAACAATATCTGCGAGCGGGAGCATGCGCGTGTCGTTCTCATCGCCGGGCCTTCTTCATCCGGAAAGACCACGTTTGCGAACCGCTTAAAGATCCACCTGCGCGTGCACGGAAAGAAGTGCCACCCGATATCCATAGACAATTATTATCTGGACAGGGACAAGATCTTGCTCGATGAAACAGGGAAGCAGGACCTTGAAAATATCACGGCCATCGACACGGAGCGTTTCAACGAGGATATTCTCTCCCTGATCGGGGGCAGGGAGACCGTTATGCCCAAATTCAACTTTATCAAGGGAAAACGGGAAGACGGCCAAACCCTGCAAATGGGCGAGGATGACATACTCATCGTCGAGGGGATACACGGGCTCAACGAGCGCCTTTCCCGTGAGATCCCGGCGGCATATAAATACAGGGTATTTATCGCGCCTTTCTGCCCTTTGAACCTGGACGACCAGAATATCGTTTTCCCGGAGGACATACGGCTCTTGCGGCGGCTCGTACGGGATAAGCTTACAAGAGGGTACGGCTTTTTGGATACGCTCGGGGTATGGGAATCTGTCCGCGAAGGCGAGTTTAAATACATTCTGCCCTATATGGAGAACGCAGACGCCATGTTTAATTCCTCTTTGCTGTACGAAGCGGCGATTTTAAAAAAATTCGCGTATGAGGAATTGAACACCTTAAAAACCAGAAGCGTGCGCGCCAATTATCTGGTTAAATTCCTGAATTATTTCGTTTCCTGCGAGGAGGACGATGAAATTCCCAAAAACAGCATACTGCGGGAATTTATAGGCAACAGTTGCTTCTATTAAACCAAATTTGTTATAAAAGAAAAATATTCTAGAATTTAACTTATAATTTGCCTCCTATTTGTTAAAAATAAATGAAAAGGAGGCGAATGCTTTGAAAAGGACAATTATTTTAGTTATCGTAATTTGTACGATAGCGGCATTGCTGCT
>Ga0366776_1071_pt1 | contig 11966 bp, 11 predicted proteins | sample BONcelN113001D11_FD_207070 | JGI IMG/M metagenome (GOLD analysis project Ga0366776, IMG submission 207070) | Enriched cells from coal bed in the Powder River Basin, Montana, United States - BONCAT cells N11 rep2 HSBNCT.N11.300.1.D11 ...
CAGGCGTATTATGTAGTAGAAGAGACCATGAAGGCTTTTCATCGTTTGGATATATTAGTCAATAACAACGGCGTTCAATTTCCGCAAAAAAACATCCTTGATATTTCGGCAGAGCAATTAGATGCAACATTTAGAACTAATATTTTTGCATTCTTCTATATGATAAAGGCCTCACTGCCGCATATGTGCCCACATAGTTCGATTATTAATACTACCTCTGTAACAGCTTATCAGGGACAAAAGTATCTAATTGACTATTCGGCAACAAAAGGGGCAATTGTTAGTCTCACGCGGTCATTGTCGCTTTCTCTGGAACCGGAGCACATCCGTGTGAACGCAGTAGCCCCTGGGCCAATTTGGACTCCGCTAAATCCATCAAGTTATCCTGCCGAATATATCAAGAATTTTGGTGCTAATACTCCTATGAAACGTGCCGGACAACCGTTTGAAGTTGCTCCGGCATACGTTTATTTAGCAAGTGATGACTCCAGATATGTATCAGGGCAAGTACTTCATGTGAATGGCGGCACTATTACAGAGTCGTAGATAAGCTCCCCACCGTGCCGGTGTTTCGAGTCCTGTAAAAGGCTTCAAGAAGTATTGCGCTCTTGAAGCCTTTTTGCTTTTTAAGGGTTGATTTTACTTGGATACACAGGAAATCGATAAAACAAAGCTCATGGCAGTGGGAGGCAAAGGCGCTTTTGCATACTGCCATGGTGAAGCATATGATGTAAATCTAGCAGGAATTAGCGCGGAAGTGAGAGAAGAGATAGCCACAGACCTACAGTGGGCTTGTGGCCTTTTTAATTCATAGAAAAAAATGCAGTGGTTTAAGATAGGAATGAAGCTTCTTAAGCCTGCAGTTTAATAATTATTTTTTGAATGGAGAATTTGTTATGAACCTAGAGGAGTACATTAAAAACAGGGTGTCTGAGTGTTACTGGAGTGAAGATGTTAATTGTGCAACAACTATGTTGAATATATTGTCCGAGTTACATGAGATAAATTTAGACAGGCAGGTAATTAACTCAGCGATAGGTATGCATGGTGCAGGCGGATTTGGGGCACAGTGCGGCTTGGTAGAAGGCTCTTTAATGTTAATGGGAATTTTAGGCAAAGAAAAAGAAATGCCGACGGAAGCGATAATCAATTTGTGTTATTGTTTTTCGCAAGAATTCGAAGAACAATTTGGCAGCTTATTATGCAAACAGTTACGCCCCCAGGGGTTTAACCCGGATAATCCACCACATTTATGTGAAGGACTAACAAATCAGGCTGTAAAATTTACTGCTGAATATTTAACAAAAAAGGTTAGATAGTAAAGCTTCGGGGATTCATGCTAGTAAGGTTTAGGGTCATACAATTTCTATTTTCTTTTTCCAAATAGCAAATAATAAACCGTCTGGCAACATTCGATGTTACCGGACGGTTTATTATTTGGATGGGCTTAGTTCCTTTTGACTTTTCTCTGCAATGGCATAAATTTTAATAACCAGCCATCTAAGAAATATTGCCATCATAATGTAAATAGGGAAGCCATAATAATATTTCCATTTAAGTAGCTGGTAAAAGCCGCCCCATACCAGTAGAGGCTCAAAAACAAAACAGAATACGGCTGACATTATGAGCGTAGTCCACAGAAAGCTTTTCCAGGTCTTACAATATTGGTAGATAAGAGAATAAATCATCGGTAAACTAGCCAAGTCAACTGACGATAAGGGAGGAAATATTGCGATTATGTCAGCAGGATAATCCCACAAAGTCAGTTCTTCCCCCATTTCATCCAGCACCAGGGTAACGATGATTGTTAAGCCTGCATGTAAAATGATTTCCGGCAGACGGGATTTATCAACCAGTTTGCACCAAATAAACAAGGAGAGGACAAAAGCTCCTATTAAAAGGAACCATTTAAAGTGGAAAATATCTTCTGCCAGCCATTCATCGATCCGTAAGCTAGTTAATAATTTTTGCAATTCTACAGCAGTCGACGCTCCTGAAACTGAAAATAACATGTACTGCCTCCTTAATAGGGATTCTTCTGTGCTTTTTCAGCAATGGCAAAAATTTTAATAACCGACCATCTGATCAATAACGCTACGGAAATATAGATTAGAAAGTTGTAGCAATAGTTCCAGTTGAGCAATTGGTACAGATTAATCCAGGCCAGGGCTGGTTCAAAGATAAAAGACTCTAATCCGGTGATTACTACACTGGCATAGATAAAACTTTGCCAAGTATGGAAGTGTTGATAAGTGAGCGAAAATGCCAGTGGCAGAATAAGCAAATTAATAGCTGTTATAACTGGGAATATAGGAAATAAATAGATGGGGTACGTCCATAGAATTAATTCCTCACCACATTCGTCGATGCTCATCATTACAATTGTCGTTAAAACCGCATACAGCATGATTTCCGGTATTCTTGTCTTATTAAGCAGTTTCCACCAAACGACGATAGCCAGGCCGGACAGCACTAGCAGAAGCCACCATTTGAGGTGGAATACATCTTGCTGCAGCCATTCTTCAAGGTGAGTGGAGGTAAGCAGCTTTTGAATTTCCACTTCAACTGCTGTGCCTGTCACAGAAAGTAACATGGTTGTCTCCTCGACAAAAAAGCATTTACTTAAACGTGCTTATTATGCCACAAGGTTGTCTCCTGCATCCAATGAAAGGAATCCTAAATAGCAAAAAAACAAGGCTGGCCTAGTATTAACTAAGCCAGCCTCATTTTTTGAATTCTACAGTATTCCTGTAAGCATGTGAAGGGTGATTGCGATGAATACCATTACTGTTTTAATTACGGTCATGGCAAAAATATCTCCATAGGAATCGCGATGAGTAAGACCGCAAACTGCCAACAGAGTGATTACCGCTCCGTTATGAGGCAGTGTATCCATACCGCCTGAGGCCATGGAAGCAACGCGGTGAAGAATGTCAGGTGACATGCCAATGGTGTTGGCCCAGGCCAGCCAGTCTTTGGCCATTAAATCCAAAGCAATTGACATACCGCCCGAAGCTGAACCGGTAATACCGGCTAGCACGTTAACGGTAATCGCTTCGGAGACAAGCGGCGTTCCGCCGACTTTAATACCCATGAGAGCGGCCGAAATAGCTTTAAAACCGGGCAGTGAGGCAATAACATTACCGTAACCTACTTCAGAGGCGGTATTCATGATGGCCAGCAAGGAACCAATGGCTCCCGCATTCAGCGTTTTGGCTAGGCCGCCAGCCGGTAAGCGGCTGAATCCTAGGGCGACTGCTAATAAAATACCGCATAATAATGCAACAATTAAAGCCCAAATGCTAATTACATTTTTTATAGAGGTGGCGATTAGCGGTAATTTCATTGCTATAAAGGGAGCAAGCAAACTGGGATCCCAGTTGAAAAACTGGATCATTACAAAATTAACAACCAATACAGTCAGCAATGGCAATATAGCTACTTGCCACGAAGGCAGGTCAATATCGCTGCGAATTTCCGGTTCGTTAAGGGTATGATTGCCATAGCCTTCGCCGGCAGCTTTAGCGGCTTTACGGCGCCGTTCAAGCCACATGATGCCTAGCGTAAAGATGGCCAGGCCGCTGATAATCCCCAGTGTTGGAGCAGCATAAATGTTGGTTCCAAAAAAATTGGTAGGAATTAAATTTTGAATTTGCGGTGTTCCGGGCAAACAGTCCATGGTAGCGGTAAAGGCTCCTAAGGCGATGGTGCCGGGGAGCAGCCGTTTGGGGATATCGGCTTCCCGGAATAAGGCAGAAGCAAAAGGATAGACTGCAAAAACAACAACAAAGAGGCTTACACCTCCATAGGTTAGTACTGCTCCGGCCAACACGACAGCGAGTATCGCCCGGTCTTGGCCAAGGCTTTTTATGATATACTGGGCAATGCCCTTGGCAAGACCTGTCTCTTCCATAACTTTGCCAAATACGGCTCCCAATAAAAATACGGGGAAGAAGGACTTGATGTACGTTACGCCTTTGGCCATAAATAGTTCTGTATAAGCAGGCATAACCGAGAGACCGGAAAGTGAGGCTGCCAGCAAGGCAAAAATAGGTGCAAAGAGGATGACAGAATATCCCCGGTATGCAAAAAACATCAGTAAAAACAAGCTAAGAATAATGCCGATAACTTCCATAATCGTACCTCCTGATAAGTATGTATTGATTTTGCGAAATGTTGTGCCTTAGACGGATAGTCAACTCCTTTCATAGACATGTCAATCTGTTTATCGCAATTTCCATGCCAAGTGTAAATTTTATAAAAAATAATAAGAAAATCCCGAAGGTACAGCATTCTCAATTAGCAAAATAAGGAGTAGTTTAACATTTTATGACAGAAGTGTACGCAATTAGAGATGGCGTGTATCTAAATGCGTACACCTGATTGATTGATAGGTATAAATTCAGATAAGCACGTGCCTGAAAAATTTTCCTGTTTATTGCGATAAAAGAATAAATGCCATAAAAGGGTTTGGGTATTTCATTGTTGAAATTCATTGTACACTAATTATTACAGTTGTGAGGTGCATGATGTACATTAATAACATCATTAGTCGCAAAGCAGTACCTATTCCTGCTGAGATGACTTTGCAGGAAGCGGCCAAGGTTTTTAAACGGTCTAATGTTGATGGATTACCTGTGGTAAATGAAAATGGCACATTAATTGGGCTGTTTACGAAAACGCACTTAGTGAATGCAGTTACCGAGCCCAACTTCTTTCACCGGCAAGTGAAGGATTTTATGGAGCAGGATGTATTTTCACTGCACATATCGGATACGGTTAAAGAAGTACAACAGAAAAATGAGTTTTATTTGCATGATCAAATACCGGTGGTAGATGATCATAATTGTCCCGTTGGCGTGTTGAACCAGGCCGATTTCATGCGATATCTTTCGGAAGACGCTACATTTTTAGCGGAAGAAATTTTAGCTATTATTAATTCTACCTGCAATGGCGTTGTTGCTATTAATGCTGAAGGTATCATTACTTTATTTAATCATGCTGCTGAGCAGATTACCGGCATTAAGGCGCTGCAATCGGTAGGACGGTGCATTGATGATGTCATTCCAGACTCGGGCTTGCGAAAAGTGCTGAAAATGGGGATTGGCGAAACCAACCAGCAGCAACTGGTAGGGTCATGCAGGATTTTAACTAATCTTTCGCCCATCCGGAAGGGAAATCAGATTTTAGGAGCTGTCAATGTTTTTCAGGATATTACCGAGCTGCAGGCGGTAGCAGCAGAGCTGGAAAGTGTAAAAGATCTAAAAAGTACATTAGAATCTGTTATTGAAAGCTTATTCGAGGGTATTGTTGTAGTAGATAAGAATGGAATTATCACCATGATTAACCAAGCCTATGGTGATTTCTTAGGCATAGAGCCACGCAATGCTGTTGGCCGCCCGGCTACCGATATTATTCCTAACACGCGAATGCATCTTGTCGTCCAGAGCCGCAAGGCAGAAATTGGCGAAGTCCAGCGTATTGGCGATAACAATGTAGTTGTTACCAGAATTCCGATTGTCAAAGATGGTGAAATCACCGGCGCCGTCGGCAAGGTGCTGTTCAAAGACGTAAAAGACTTGCGGACTATGGCTAATAAGCTAAATCAATTACAGTCTGAATTAGAGTATTATAAAGAAGAGCTGCATAAAACTTACGGCGGTAAATATACAATTGAGAGTATTATCAGTCGCAGCGAAAAGATGGAATGGTTAAAAAGTATTGCCGCCAAAGCCGCCAAAGGACATTCGACGGTACTTATATTAGGAGAAAGCGGAACGGGTAAAGAGTTATTTGCACATGCTATTCATCAAGCCAGTCCACGGAAAAACGGTCCCTTTATTAAGGTGAATTGTGCCGCTATTCCTGAACCTTTGTTAGAATCTGAACTGTTTGGTTATGAGGACGGAGCTTTTACCGGTGCAAGAAAGGGCGGAAAACCAGGCAAGTTTGAATTGGCTGATGGGGGATCTATTTTTCTGGATGAAATCGGTGATATGACAATGGCGATGCAAGTCAAGCTGCTGCGCGTTTTACAGGAAAAAGAGGTGGAAAGACTAGGCGGAACTAACACCAGTACTGTAGATGTCCGGGTGATTACAGCTACAAATAAAGAATTGGAGCAACTGGTGAAGCAGGGTAAATTCCGGCCTGATTTGTATTACCGCCTTAATATTATCTCTCTCAGCCTGCCGCCTTTACGGGAGCGCTATGAAGATATTCCGTTATTGTGTAATGTGCTGCTGCAAAAGATCAGCAATACTATTAATACGTCTATTAAAGGAATATCGCCGGCAGTTATGAAACTGTTTACCGAATATAGCTGGCCGGGCAATGTGCGGGAACTGGAAAACGTATTGGAGCGCTCAGTAAACTTGATGGATGATGAAGAATTTATTATGCTCGAACATCTGCCGCCAACAATTAAAAAGACCTATAAAGTGATAGAAGAAACGGCCGCTGACATTTACAGCGTTCTTGAAAATGCCGAACGGCAGGCAATTTGCAAGGCCCTTGAAGCAATGGAGGGCAATAAGAGCAAGGCTGCCCAGTTATTGGGCCTGCATCGTTCCGGTTTTTATAAACGGTTAAAAAAGTATAATATTATGGACAGTGAGTAGTCTGCTTTTATCAGCAGGATTAGCTAATAGCATTGAAGAAATAATTACGATATATAAAAAGCTGATAAGGGCAAGTGCTAGAAGGGGTGCTGCAATGTGGCAGTAAAATTAGAAATAGCACAACAGGTGCTGCTTGCGCAAGCAGTTGTGTTACCGACCGAATCTATTAGTCTGGAAATGAGCTGGCGGCGAATATTGGCGCAAGAAGTGGTTGCCCAGAGTGATTTCCCGCCCTTTGACCGTTCTCCGCTTGATGGATATGCACTTTTGGCGAATGAGGCAGCGGGGGCTTTGCCAGAACACCCGGTAGTGCTGACAGAGATTGATTCGATAGCGGCGGGACAGGTTAGTAAGGCGACAATTAAGGCGGGTACTGCTTGCCGGATTATGACTGGAGCACCTATTCCGGCTGGTACTACGGGAGTAGTGCGAGTGGAAGATACAATTGTAACGGGTAAGCAAGTTCAAGTGCTGAGTGGACAAGGATTAGACCAGAATATCTGCCGTCAGGGAGAAGAGATCGCTGCCGGCGAAAAAGTGATTGCTCCTGGGATCGCTATTAATATGGGAGTTATGGGCATGTTGGCCGTGCTTGGCATAGACCGGCCTTTGGTATACAAACAGCCGCGAGTGGTACTGATTGCTACCGGTAGTGAATTAATCGAAGTTCACCAGGAGCTTACTCCCGGCAAAATTCGTAATTCTAACAGTTATATGCTGAGTGCCCAGGTGAAAGAAGCTGGTGCCGAAGCTTTGCTGCTGGGAACAGCCAAAGATGATGTTGATGAAATTATTGGCATGATTACCGCTGCCAGCGACTTTGATGTATGTATCACTACCGGTGGTGCCTCGCTGGGAGACTATGATTTGATTGGTGAAATATTTTCCAAGCTGGGTATTACCATATTATTTGAAAGGATTAGCATGAAACCCGGTATGCCGGTGCTGGCTGGGGTAAAAGCGGGTAAGCTTTATATTGGTTTATCGGGCAACCCGGCGGCAGCAAGCGTTGCTTTTGAACAAGTGGTAAGGCCGGTATTGCTGAAGATGGCCGGCCGTACTAATTGGTGGCGTCCTGTTGTGAAGGCTCAACTGGCAGTTCCATTTGCTAAAAGTGGTGGAGCCAAACGGTTCATATGGTCACGCTGCTGGCAGGGTTCCGAGGGCTTGCTGGTGGAGCCGCTTAGGCTGCAAGGCCATGGCATGCTAAAATCAGCTATCGGTGCAAATGCTTTGCTGGTAGTTCCCGAAGACAGTCCGCCGCTAGCTGCTGGCGAATGGCTGGAAACGCTGTTACTGGTAGAATAAATGTAAAGGCTCCTGGCCTGACAGTAAGTCAAAGTCCAGGAGCTTTTTTGCGTTTCAATAGAAATTTATTTGCGGGCCGATCGGGAGGGAACGGGAGGCAGCAGTGTTTTCAACGGTTGTGCTGCAGTTGTCGCGATTTGTGCTATTTTTTCAGATGGCTTTTCTTCATAGTCACCTAATTTCGGAAAGTGTGGAACAGGGGCGCCGGGATATTTTACGGCATAAGCCGCATAAAGGCTGGCGAAGTGCTCAGCGGTATTCAATTGACGATGATAAATATCAGGCCATATTTTGACATAAAGTCCGTCAACTCTCTCTTCAAACAGTATGGTTTCATATAAGATGGTTACTGGTGTGCCTACGTCTACGTGCTCATACAATTCTTGTACATCCTTATCGTGCATGCGGATGCAGCCGCCAGATACAGGGTAGTTAATATCCCAGCCCTTATTTGTTCCATGAATGCCAAAAGTAGGGTGAAATTCCAGCCACCTTGTGCCTAAGGGGTTATCAGGGCCGGCAGGGACGGGCGTTTGATCTTCGAATTTTGATCCGGGAAACCAGGTAGGGAACTTTTCTTTGTACAAAATACGGTATGTACCGGTCGGAGTTTGCTCATATTGTGTACCTACGGCAATGTTATAGGATTTAAGCAGGCTGGTGTCTTCCAGCAGTGTGAGGCGGTATTCGGGAATATTGACGATGATTTGGCGAGTGGCCTGGACAGGAGCCGTAAAGGTCAAGGCAAGAAGTAGCAAAGTCAGGATAAAACGCAAATAACTGCACCTCACTTTTTGTCCGGTTTACTTTTATCATGTCGATGACAGGCTGGTAATACACTCGTTAATTATTGGCAACACTGTAATGAGAAATAGTTGTTTAGACGTGATGGCGGTCACAGTGCTACAGTCCCGTAGATCTTACAATGGAACTATACCAAGCAGAATCAATAATCAGTACTGCTGTTGAGAAACTAACCGGTATACCGGAGTTAAATAAGGAGGATTTCAAATGAATAAAATTACCAAAGAAAGCATCATCGGTGACATCGTCCGTCAGTATCCCGCAAGCGTAGCTATCTTTCGCTCCCATGGAATGGGGTGTCTAGGATGCCCTTCGGCCAGTGGCGAAAGTCTGGAAAAGGCAGCCGGTATCCATGGCATTGATGTAGAGCAGCTGCTGGAAGATTTAAATAAGGTGCTGTAAAAATAAGCCCGTTGGGAACAATAAAGGGATAAAGCAAGACGAAAGGAATGACAGTCATGCTACCCTTTGTACCCAAACGGGCCTTTTTTGAGCCACAAGCATTGGAATATCCAGTAGGTAAAAAAATCTATGATCGTTTAACCGATATGGGAGTAGAAATTGCCATGACCGGTTCACACAACCGAGTAACTGGCATACCAGGTAAAACAACAGGAGAAGCTTTCCGCGAAGCAAAGCGGACCTTGGTGGTCGGTGTACGCAAAACCACTGACTTCGCCAGCTGCAAGCCGTCAGCCCATTATCAACTGCCGTTAAATACCAGTTGTCCCAGTATGTGTGAATATTGCTATTTGGCAACTACGCTGGGGCGAAAACCTTACTTGCGTGTTTATGTGAATATTGATGAAGTATTAGAACAAGCCCAAAAGTACATAAAGGAACGAGAACCGGAGATTACTTTTTTTGAAGGGGCGGCGACATCTGACCCTATTCCCACCGAATACATAACCGGAGTGCTCAGGCAGGCTATTGAGTTTTTTGGTGCTCACGAATTCGGGAGATTCCGGTTTGTCACTAAGCATTCCAGTGTCGATTCTTTGCTTGATGCAAAACATAATGGCCATACGCGGTTTCGCTTCAGTTTAAATGCGGCAAGTGTTATTACTCGATACGAGCATGCCACGCCCAGTATGGAAGAGCGGGTAGAGGCGGCAGGAAAAGTTGCGCAGGCAGGTTATCCCGTAGGGTTTATTGTTGCTCCTGTCTTTTACTATCCCCAGTGGCAAGAAGACTATCGCCAGTTGTTTATTGCCCTTGATCGGCAGCTACCCAGCCACGTCCGGAAAGACTTGTCCTTTGAGTTCATCACGCACCGCTATACAACTCGGGCTAAGGGACATATTACTGACATTTTTCCGGCCACTACATTGCCGATGGATGAAGAGCACCGTAAATTCAAGTATGGTCAGTTTGGTTATGGAAAATACGTTTATGACAAGGATATAATGACAGAGATGAAAACGGCCATGCTAAATACGACTGTCGAGTTTTTCCCCAATGCCAAAACAGAATACTTTGTGTGATAGAACGTGTAAAACCGCCATTTTCCTGGCGGTTTTATTATTTTAAGGTTAACTTATTGAGAAGCATGAAGGATATTGGAGAATTTAAACGAATTTTGTTGTATGTCATAACGAACGAACCTGTATTATCAGGAGGGTTACCATGCACTGTTATGCCGTTTCATCTTTAGATGAATTTTCCGGCGTGCGAGAACAAATTCGCAGCATTACGTTAAAACTTTGTCCAGACAGGGGTGAGTTGCTGTTTGTGGCGTTAAATGAGGCAGTGAATAACGCGCTGTTTCATGGCAACGACGGCGATAATAAAAAGCTCGTAGAGATTATACTGACGCTCGAAGACAATCAAGTCTGTATTTGTATTCGTGACCAGGGCCGGGGGTTTAATTACCGTACCCGGCAGGCGGCGAATGAAGAATTGCATGATCATGGACGGGGACTTGCTATTATGCAATATTGTGCCGATGTTATTGAATTTAACGAAGATGGTAATGAAATCATACTGCGCAAGAATATCAATTAAACATACCCGATTAAGGGTTGTAACGGCAAAGGGACGGCAATAAGATTCTGGTAGCTTAGTTAGAATAAATAAATAGCAAGGAGAGATGTTGAAATGAGACAGGAAATTAACATTCAGGATGGTCAGGTACTCGTCAGTCTCTATGGCAGCTTGTACGTTGAAGAAGCAGCTGTATTACGCCAGAAATTGCTTATGCATATTGATAAGGGCTATAGCCGGTTTTTAGTAAATCTATCAAATGTAGATTATATTGACAGCTCTGGCTTAGGTGTATTAGTAGCGATTCATAAACGCTCACTCCAGCATGGCGGCAGTGTGGCTATTACCGGCCTAAAAGGGACGGTCAAAGAGTTATTCGAACTTACCCGCTTGAATAAAGTGTTTGATGTTCAATAAATAAAGACGGAGTTTATTATGAGGCATTTAGACAATGAAGAGGAATTCTTTAAGACTTATTGTCAGTATTGCCAGCGTCTTGACTTGATGGATATGCTGAATGACGCTGTCGTTATTACGGCTGCTTCTAACGGCATGATTGTTTTTATGAATAAAAAAGCCTGCCATATGTATGGTTACAGCGCACAAGAGTACGAACAAATGCCGTTTGCCGGTTTGGTAGAAGATGTGACTCCAACGGTAGAAAATAGATTTGAGCAGGTAGCGGCATCCGGTGATGCAGGTTTAACTTACATAGCCCATCACTTGCGCAAGAGTGGTGAAATTTTTACGGTTGAGGTTAGTACCCGTTTTTTAAAACTTCATGGAACACCGATATTTGCGGCGCTAATTCGTGATATAACAGTAAATATGCAGGTGCAAAATGAAGTTCAATTAGCTAGCATGATTCAAAAAGGGTTTCTTCCTGCAGACCTGGAGAATGAGCTGTTTAGTCTAAAAACAATCTACTACCCTCAAAATTATGTTAGTGGTGACTTATATGACTACAAATGGCAAAAAAATACAAACCAAATTTATGGTTATGTGATTGACATTATGGGACATGGTGTGGCCACTGCGCTGCAGGCTTCGGCTTTGCGTGTTCTTTTCGGGCAGGCTGTGGAAACAGAATCATCGCTTACCGAAAAGCTGAGCTGGGTCAACCGGCAGGCTATGAGTTACTTTGCAGAAGGTTCTTTTGCGGCGGCCCTATTATTTGTTATTGATACAGAAAAGAAAGAGCTTAGTTACGCTAGTGCCGGTATTCATCATTTTCTTTCCAGTGATGGTGAA
>Ga0366776_1072_pt1 | contig 11876 bp, 8 predicted proteins | sample BONcelN113001D11_FD_207070 | JGI IMG/M metagenome (GOLD analysis project Ga0366776, IMG submission 207070) | Enriched cells from coal bed in the Powder River Basin, Montana, United States - BONCAT cells N11 rep2 HSBNCT.N11.300.1.D11 ...
TATGCAGATGAAGTTGGAGTCAAACTGCTGGTTTATGCGCCTGACAAATTTGATGTAAGACAGCAGATCGAAATACTGGAGAATTTGATCGCAATGAAGGTTGATGGTATTGCAGTTGTTCCGACAGACTCGGAAGCGGTAGCCCCTATCATCAATAAGGCCTTGAATGCAGGAATTCAGGTGATTGCATTTGAATCGGATATTCCGAAGAGCAACAGAAAAGGCTTTCAGGGAACCGATAATCTGAAGGCGGGAAGAGCATTGGGAGAAGAGATCGGTAAGCAATTAAACGGAGAAGGCAAAATTATCGTTGCAACCGGCCTGCCTACCCAGCTCAGTTTAAATCAGAGGCTTGATGGAATGAAGCAAGTCCTTGCAGACCAGTATCCTGATATTGAAATTCTAGATATCCAATCCGGGCAAGGCGATCCCAGCATCACCCTTTCTGTAATTGAAAGCATGATTCAAGCGCATCCTGATTTTGATGTATTCTCAGGGATTGACGCAACCGGTGGACCTGTTGCTGCAGCAATCTGGAAAGCAAAAGGATGGACAAAAGAAGATAAAATGATCATCACCTTTGATAATGTACCGGAGAATATTCAGGGCGTAAAAGATGGAATCATAACTTCACTGATTTCTCAGAAACAATGGACATGGGGAGATCAACTCATAAAGGACTTAAACACACTTTGTGACGGCGGTTCCGTACCGAATTATGTAGATACCGGCAATATCGTTATAAACATTGATAATGTCGATACATACATGGACTAGTGGATAACAAATCCTGAATGTAAAATCATACGCTAGTTTCTGGCGTATGATTTTTCTTAATAACGTAGAAGGGGGTGGGTTTGTGCCCAAATTGAAACAACCTATTCAGGTAGATGATAAATCAGATAAAAGAACAGTCATGACAGTGGTCAATCGATTATTTGCACGCAGAGAGAGCGGTCTGTTTTTGTTGCTCATTCTTATATGCTTCATCATGTCGGTATTAAAGCCAGATACATTCTTTACATCTGAAAATGCATTCAACATTCTGCGCCAAGTTAGCATTATAGCGATCATCGCTGTGGGTCAAACATTCGTAATGATTTCAGGAGGAATCGATCTGTCCATTGGTTACAATCTTGCTCTTTGCGGAATTGTCATCTCCACCTTTCTCCAAATGGGATTTGGCCCCATACTATCGATCATCATGGGAATCATAGCAGGTGCTTTGGTGGGTTTCCTCAATGGGATCATCATTACCAAGTTGCGACTCCCGCCTTTTATTGCTACGCTCGGGATGGCAAATATCGCCCGTGGGATCATCTACATAATTACCCAAGGCTTTTCCATATCTGTTGATAATCCAATTGTGATTGGAATTGGTGTTGGGAACGTAGCCTCGATTCCAATCCTGTCGATCATCATGTTCGTCATTGTGCTCATTGGTATTTATGTATTAGACAGTACTGTTTTTGGGACCCGAGTGAAAGCGATTGGCGGAAATGAACTTGCCTCAAAACTGTCAGGAATCAAAGTACATCACAATAAAATCGCAGTCTATACAATGACAGGTGTTCTGGCAGCCATCGGCGGTCTGATCATGGTCGGCAGATTATATGCAGGGAATCCAAATGCGGGTGCAAATTTTGAAATGGATTCCATCGCAGCCACGATCGTTGGAGGAACGAGCCTATCGGGAGGACAGGGAACGGTCGTTGGGGCCTTGCTAGGATCATTGCTTTTAGCAGTGATCAAAAATAGCCTGGTTTTGTTAAGCGTAAACATGTACTGGCAGACGGTAGCCGTTGGAGTGATCATTATCATTGTATGTGCCATTGACGGGTTTACAAGAGTAAGAAGGGCATAAAACAAAGCTTTAGGAGCGTTATGAAGTGTGTATCGGTAAAGCTGACCGTTGAATTTTATGGATATTTTATAGATCGGGTCAAAAGCCCTGCTGTCAAGGTAGCGGTATCTTCTGATTTGCAAAAAGGCGTGGAGGAGGTAAAAACTTTTCTTTTCAACGCCTACCAAATTGAAAGTGGATATATGATACGGATTAACCAGGAAAGTATGTCCCAGCGCTTAAAAAGAAATGCAGAGCCATTGCTTACGGAGACAGATGTGATCAAGATTATCCCTGTCATGTCAGGCGGATAAGCAGATGGTTGTTTCAAGGAAGGAGAAGGTCAAATGAAGGGATTTACAGGGAAGATTTTACATGTAAATTTAAGTAGCGGAGCATGCAATGTCGAAGAACCGGAGGAAAGGTTTTATCGTAAATATATGGGCGGAAGTCTGATCGGCGGCTACTATCTGTTTCATCATACCGCAGCCAAAATTGATCCGCTCAGTGAAGAAAACGTCATGGTATTTTCTGTTGGGCCAGCAACTGGTGCTGCTGTCAGCGGAGCTTCCAGACATTGTGTTACTTCAAAGTCGCCTCTGACCAATACGATTGCCAGCAGTGAAGCAGGCGGTTATTGGGGACCGGAGCTAAAATTCAGCGGGTTTGATGCGGTTGTACTATACGGAAAGGCACCGAACCCCGTTTATTTATGGATTCATGACGGAGCATATGAAATAAGAGATGCTCAGAATTTATGGGGCAAGGTGACCAAGGAAGCCCAGGCAATGATACGGGAAGAACTCAATGATGAAAAAATACGCATTGCAGGGATCGGTCCGGGCGGAGAGAAGCTTGTTCGTTATGCATGCATTGCCAATGAGCTGGCGCATTTCAACGGACGAAACGGAATGGGTGCGGTAATGGGCTCAAAGAATCTGAAAGCGATCGCAGTTCGCGGGCATCAGAAGCCAACGTTCCATGACGAGGATATCATCAAGAGGATGGCACAGGAAGCTACAGAGAAGGTTCGCAATGACGAAGGTGCAGCAGCCTTTAAAGAATTAGGAACGAATCAGAACTTTGAATGGAATGCGCCTGTTGGAGGAGTTCCTACGCGCAACTGGTCTTCCGGCACCTTTGAAGATGTTGAAAAGATCAATGCAAAGGCGATCAAAAACACGGTGCTGAAGAGGTCGGGAACCTGCTGGTCCTGTGCGCAAAGCTGCAAAAGAGTTGTGGAGATAACGGAAGCTCCCTTTGTTGACCCTGATTATGGTGGTCCGGAGTATGAAACAACTGCCATGTGCGGATCAAATTTAGGGATCGGCAACCTCGTCACAATCAGTAAAATCAATGAAATTTGTAATAAATATACCATAGATACCATCTCATGCGGAGGAACCATAGGCTTTGCCATGGATTGTTATGAACATGGAATTATTACAAAAGAAGATACGGACGGCTTGGAACTCAACTTTGGAAATGAGGGTGCTGCACTTCAACTTTCTGAAATGATCGGAAAAGGGGAAGGATTTGGGAAATTGCTTGGAGAAGGTACCGCCCGCGTCGCTGAACGATGGGGAGAAGAGGCTAAGAAGTTGGCAGTCCATGTAAAGGGAAAAGAATTTCCTGCTCACATGCCGCAGGTAAAAGGATCCCTTGCGCTTGCTTATTCATGCCTGCCCTTTGGACCGGATCATGTATCCTCAGAGCACGATGGTTCCATAGCAGAAGCACCGATTTCATACAAATTGAAAAGTCTGGGCCTTGACGAACCACAAGACACTTCAGATTTAAATGAAGTAAAAAGTAAACTGGTATGGTTCACGCAATGCGGTTATAGTGCTGTGGATACGCTCAGCCTTTGCCAGTTTATCTTTGGACATTGGACCTTATTCGATCTGAATCAGTTAGTGGACCTTGTCAATGCAGTATCAGGCTGGAAGACAAATCTTTATGAAATCATGATGGTTGGACAGAGAAGGATCCAACTATTCCGGGCCTACAATCAAAGAGAAGGATTCCATGCAAAAGACGACGTACTTCCGGAGAAACTGTATCAACCATTAGCGGATGTGGGCCCATCCGGAGGGTATACTATCAATAGAGATGATTTTCAAAAATCAAAAAAATATTACTACGGATTGGCCGGCTGGGATCAGGAAACAGGGATGGTTTCTCAAAGCAAGCTGATGGAAATGGGACTTGACTGGATCGTTCCAGAAGCATTGCTTCAATAAAGTAATTCTCCTCCAATTTATATACATACAAAGGATGAGTGGAAGAAACGTCCCTGCAGTTAGCAGGGACGTTTTGACTTTTTCTTATGTACGAAAAAATAAGGGGATTAATACTGGAATTCCGCCGTAACGAACGCTTCGATCTCCACGTTTCCCGGAACGATCGGGGTGGCGGCCATTTCCCGCTGAAAAGGCTGGGGTGGTCTGATCATAGAGCTGTTTTCAACAATACTTCGAGGGATCGGATCAACCTGGATCCCTAAATTTCTAGAAATCGACCGGGCTTTTTCGATGGCATTCATGACAGCGAGGTTCAAGGCCTGCTGATAGTATAGATCAGGATTTGCCATTTCAAAGGAGATCAGATCCACGAGATTGGCTCCGGCATTGACGGCTGTATCGATTATCTCACCGATCAATTCCATATCTCCTGTCTTGATCTCCAGAATATTACGTACGGCATACCCTCTGTCGATCTGGGTCCCGTTCTCATAATCATAAATTTTATCAATGGTATATTGAAAAGTCTTGATATCGGTAATGCCCATCCGTTGAAGGGCATCAAGGATGGACTGACTTATCTGAGCGTTTTGTGACTGGATCACAGCTAAATCGGTACCGGATGACTGGACGCCAAGCCGAATCACAGCAACATCCGGATCTGACGTTACCCGCCCCTGCCCCGTCAGCGTCATGGAACGGAGCGGATATGGCTCGTTCATAAAAGATTCAAACATATGATTTTCCTCGCTTCCAAAAATTATATTAATTAATATATGAACCAATAGTCCATGTTCGTGCATGATGAGTCCGTTCATTAGCTGAAATACAAAGGAAACTTGAATAATTGAAATTATCTTGGGAAACACAAAGAGAAAGAGAGTATATAAGGAGAGCGTATCATGGAAGACAAATATATTAATTTTAATGAAAAGAGAATGCATATCTTCAGCGAGCTGGTTAAGAGGTACTGGAATGGGAGACTGAATTATATATCAGACCTGGATGAATTGACGAATGAGATCAAAACCAAATATGGATTCCATGAAACTGAGATTCCCTTTATTAAGGATCATATCCGGGTTGCCATGGGCTTGGATCCCAATGGAAACCAACGGTTTGAAGATGAAATGGACATGATCCGAAAAAGCCGGGAGATTCATAAACCGATTGTATCCAGGATAAAGGGCCCCTGTGAGTATTGTGACAGCCATCAGTGCCGGTGTGATACCCTGGGAAAATACGAAAGTCCGCTTTATCACAGGCAGGGTGCAGATGAGGATGGAAGCGACGAAAGCAGAAGTCCGGACTGCGTCGAATGCGACTTCTGTGCAGATCATTGCGACTTCGGAGCCCTGGCAGAGAAGGTGGAATTTCTACCCGTAATTGAATTGCTAAGGCAGAAGGACACACCGGTTTACGCCGTGGTTGCACCGGCCATTGTCGGACAGTTCGGGGAGCAGGTCACCATGGGCAAACTGAGGGCCGCATTTCTGGAGATGGGCTTCGCCGACATGATTGAGGTGGCTTTGTTTGCGGATATCTTAACGATAAAGGAGGCCTTCGAGTTCAACCGCCTAGTCAAACGGGAGGAAGACTTTTTCCTGACAAGCTGCTGCTGCCCCGTATGGTTTAATCTGATCAGAAAAAACTATCCTGATATTTATGAGCATCTGTCTCCTTCGGTTTCGCCGATGATTGCATCCGGCCGGATTTTAAAGAAGCTGTATCCCGGCGCCAGGGTGGTTTTTTTTGCACCTTGCATCGCCAAAAAATCGGAGGCAGTGGAGGAAGAGCTGAAGGAAGCCGTCGACTTTGTTGTGAATTTCAAAGAGCTTCAGGAAATATTTCATGCGCTGGAGATCAAGCTGGAAGAGCTGCAACCCGTGGACAAGGATCAAGCGTCGCTGGGAGGCAGGGTGTATGCGAGGACGGGGGGCGTCAGCTTCTCCGTAAAAATGGTGGTGAATCGCCTGGACCCCACCAGAGTAATCAAGCTGAAATCCCAAAAGGTGAACGGAGTAAGAGAATGCAGGGAACAGCTGGAGACGCTTCGAAAGGGAGGAAAGGGCACGGCTAATTTTATAGAAGGCATGGGCTGCGCGGGGGGCTGTGTCGGCGGACCGCGGACCAACCTCGAACCATGGAAGGCGACGGAGCTGGTCAATGAGTTTGGAGAAGATTCCTCAATTTTGACACCTTTTGACAATCTCAATGTGATCAAGATTCTGAAGCAGTTTGGCGTCCAGTCCATCGAGGAAGTCACGGAGAACGTTGAATTAAATCGGATATTGACCAGAGAATAAAAAACGGAGGCTGCTTTTTCTGCAGCCTCCGTTTCTTGAAATAAACAAAGACATTTTCTCTACACATAGATTTATATAATTATTTTTTATTAGCTTTTAATACTTATCCAGTTCGGCATTTGCCATGGAAATCTTCTGTGAGTAGGATGCACGGAAGATGGCATTGCTGTCGCTATTGCTTTCCAGGAGGAGTGTGTTTCTTCCTGTCTGGGATCGTTCCCCAATCTGTAGCTTGAATCTGGACATCATTTCCTTTAGCAGTTCTGCCTGACTTGAGAGCTCTTCGCTGGCGGCAGCGCTTTCCTCCGCCGTTGCCGAATTGTTCTGCACGACTGTAGATACCTGCTCGATCCCCTTGTTGATCTGGGAGATGCCGGAGGCTTGCACGTTGGAGGCTTCTGCGATGCCCTTTACGAGATTTGCTGCCTTTTCAATGCCGGATACGATTTCAACCAAGGCGGAAGCGGTATTGTTAGCAATTTTCGTACCCTCCTGCACTTTGCCGATGGAGCCCTCGATGAGCTCCGTTGTTTCCTTCGCCGCACTTGCGCTTCTTGCTGCCAGATTTCGAACCTCCTCCGCAACGACTGCAAAGCCTTTTCCGTGCTGGCCGGCTCTGGCCGCTTCCACCGCAGCATTGAGGGCCAGAATGTTTGTCTGGAAGGCGATATCGTCAATGACCTTGATGATTCGGGAGATGTTCGCCGAGGATTCGTTGATTTCCGTCATGGAATGGAGCATTCCCTTCATCTGGTCATTTCCCTTAACTGCGTTATTCCTTGCATCTCCGGCAAGCTCGCTTGCCTGGTTTGCATTCATCGCATTCTGCTTGGTCTGAGTTGCGATTTCTGTGATGGATGCGGTGAGCTGCTGAATCGAGCTTGCTTGCTCCGTGGAACCCTGGGCCAAGGCCTGGCTGCCGTCAGAAACCTGTCTGGAGCCTGAGGATACCTGATCCGCTGTTTCCCGAATGCTTCCCATAACCTGATTCAAGTTATCGATAATATTGTTCAGGGAGTCCTTGATTTCGATAAAGTCTCCCTTGTAGTCTGCTGTGATTGCAAGGTTCAGGTTGCCGTCAGCAAGCTCTGTGAGGACGCTTGCGATCTCTGACACATAGCTTCTCATGTTTGCGGTGGTCTCGTTCAGTGCGTTTTTGATTGCCGCATAATCTCCACGGTACGCTCCGTCCATGGTCACATTCAGATTTCCTTTCGCCATCTGCTCCAATACGGAAAGAGCTTTGCTCACCGGAACCTCGATTGCTTCTAGTGTCTGATTGATGCCACCCACGACATTTCTGAACTCCCCGTTGAATTTGCTCGTATCACCGCGGGCATTGAGATTGCCTTCTACAGCGGCGTTTGATATGGTTATGGTCTCTTCTACAAGCATCTTCACGTTTTCCAGCATTCGGATCAGGGATGGAATCAGGATGTCATTGTCTCCGCGTTTTCCGAGGGCCTTCAGCTGATCCAGCTTTGACAAATTGCCGTCTGCAACGTCTGCAACGACCTCAATGGTGTCTCTGACACTGGAGATTACGTTGTTGATGCTATGCTTCATCTTTTCGTAGATTCCCACATAGGAGCCGTCCATGGAAACGGAATAGTCATTTTTACTCATCTGTCTCAGGATATGGTTGCCTTCCACCAGCGCATCCAGACCGTCTACACAGGCGTTGATGCTGTTCTTAATGTCATTGAAGTCACCCTTGTACTCGTCTGTAATCTTTTCCGGAATTTCTCCCTTTCCGATCTGTTCAATATATCCTGCAGCCATATTCAAAGGTCCGATGACCGAATCCAGAGTCTGATTGACTCCTTCAATAATCTTTGCAAAGTCTCCGCCGTGCTTTGAACTGTCGGCTCTAGAACTCAGCCTGCCTTCCACAGCAGATTCGGATAGCATGATTGCGTCTTCGACCAGAGCGTCTACGGCTTCGATACAGGTATTCAGATTGTTTTTGATATCATTAAAGTCTCCGTAATATTCCTCCGTGATCTTTTCGGGAATATCACCCTTGCTGATTCGGTTCATATAGTCTGCAGCCATGTTCAACGGTTCAATGACCGCGTCCAAAGTCTGATTAAAACCTGCGATGATATCTCGATAACCGCCCTGGAAGGAATCGATCTTACCACGGTTGGAAAGATTTCCCTGGACCGCTGCGGCGGTCATTCTTTCTGCTTCTGCAACCAGATCTTTTAATGTATTTGCTACGGCCATCATGCTGAAGGCAAGCTTATCTTTGTCGGAACGTGGCTTGATTTCCAGCGTTAAATCTCCGGCAGCGATTTTATTGGCATCCTCTGCCTGATCTCGGATACTGACCGTCATTCTATGGAAGGATGCCATTAAGGTTCCGATCTCATCCTTCGCAGCGGTTTCGATATTAAAATCGGTATCTCCTACGGCAATTGCGTCAGCAACGCTGGCAAGCATTTTTAAAGGAGCCGACAAGGTCCGTCTTAAAAACAGGATAATCAATAGGGTAAACAATACGAGAATCCCAAGGGCCAGTACAACAATTTTTATAACCGTAGCCCATACCTCAGCATTTGTCTCCGCCATGGATTTTCCGGAAAAGATTAACCCCACAGCCTCTCCGGCCGGATCTAAAATCGGCCGGTATGCTGTAACATAAGGCATCCCCAGGATATCGGCCTCACCATAATAATCCTGCTTTTGGTTCAGCACAATCTCTGCAATGGCTGGATCGAGGGTCGTTCCCAGTAATCGTTCCCCATCCTTTATAATCGTGGTTGAAACCCTGACATCCCCCGAAAAGATGGTGACGTCGGTTCCATACTGCGTTTTTACTAAATCTACCAGTGTGTTGTCACTTAAGTTGTATCCGGCAGAAATGGCGCCGACGATTTGGCCTGCCTGATTTTTTACCGGCGCTGCCGCACTGATGTAAAACAGATTCTCTTCGGCTATTTGAAAGCCCACGGTGCTGCTTCCTTTCAGCGCCGACTGGACAGCGGCTTCTTTCGACACGTCCGCTCCTTTTGCCTCAGGCAATGCGGTGTTCAGCAGTACGCTTCCTGTTGGATCCGTTATGGCGATAAAATCAAGGTTGTTGTATTTCTCAAGATCCTTGATTGCCGCTGCAAGGAGTACCGTATCACGTAGTTCCGTTGCAACAACGACATCGGTTCCCTGTGCAATCTGAACCGCGTAGTTCAACGCCGACAGTTTTTGCTCATGCACACGGCTGTCCAGTGCGTCTAGACTGAAGGCTGATTGCTCTTGGGAAACAGTGAAATTATAATTTTGGTAAGACCTGATTGCGACACCGACAGCGATCGATACAGCTAGAATCAAGCTTATCACGAAAACAATAATGACCTTGGTTGTGATTTTGCGGTCAAAAAACCACTTCATGCGCATAATGTTGTTCATTTGTTCCTCATATCCTTTCAATTTTGTATTATGGTTTTCTGGAGTTTTTGTAACAAGAGGTTCACATCGATTTTATCAGCGAAAGCTGACAAAAAACTGACAGAAGTGTTGAAAATAACATTACTTTCTGTTGAAATTGATATCGTCCGATTTTAAGAATTCTTTAATTCCATTTTTGGTCAATTGCGTTAAAATAGCAGGAGGACGTGTGCTTGCAGGGGGTTTAGTACACTGGAATGAGCATTTAAAAGGATTTGGAATATTTAAATTAAATTTGAAATGGTTGACAGCAGGGGCACTTTATTCAACATTTCATCGAATTGGCTATGTAGTTTATTTAAAACTTTTTTATTTACAATATTTCCTCCACAAAAAAAGAGACCATATGGATGGTCTCCAAGAAAGTCTTATCATCGAATACTTCAACGTTTATGTTGAAGTATTCGGCTGGCAGGCGGTTACGCTGACCGCCATGGATTTGATTTCTTCAATGGAATAGGGTTTCTTCAGAATTTTTTCTTCATCCTGCGGCAAATACTTGTCCGGTACCTTATACCGGTTCAGAACATACCGCGGTACTACGGGGATTTCCTTTGCCATCACCATGAGTGCTTCGTTTCCCAATTGAGGGATCACGGTGGTTCTTACTTCAAAGGGGACCTCTCCCTCGGAAAGCATCCGGATGGTTTCGATCACCTGCCGGGCATCGGCTCCGTTTCCGCAGATCTTTGGATAGTCCTCTGCGGGACTCTTATAGTCCACCGCAACATAATCGCACAGCGCAAGCGCGAGAAGCTCCTTGACAACCTCGGGATGAGAACCGTTGGTATCGAGCTTGATCTGATAACCAAGGCCTCGCAGCATCTGCAGGAAAGGAATCAGATTGCTCTGCAGCGTTGGTTCTCCGCCTGAAATCACCACGCCATCAAGTAAACCCACCCGCTTCTGCAGAAAATCCGTTACAGACTGAGGCGTCAGGAGAATATGACTGCCGTCGATGAGGGAGCGGTTATGGCAATAGAAGCAGGAGTAATTGCATCCGGGTACAAATAGTACACAGGAAATCAACCCGGGGTAGTCGATCAGGGAGCTCTTAATGATGCCGGATATATTCATAGGAGGAACTCCTTTACAGTGATTCGTTCACATTGGAAGGATTTTTAACTTTCTGATTGCCATCCTCTTTCATAACATATTTGACACGCTGATTGTACTCTTCCCGCTTGCCCTTGTTGAAATTCTGAACCGGCCGTAAATATCCCACCACACGACTCCAAACCTCGGTGGTTTCGCCGCAATCCGGACAGGCATACTGTTCCCCGGACAGGTAGCCGTGATTGTTGCAGATGGAGAAGGTCGGGGTTAAGGAAATATAGGGCAGCTTATATTTCGTAAAGGCTTTCTGAATCAGCTGCTTCGCAGCATTGATATCCTTGATTTCCTCGCCCAGATATAGGTGCAGCACCGTTCCGCCGGTATAGAGGGACTGTAGTTCATCCTGCAGATCAAGGGTTTCGAAGATATCATCGGTATATCCCACCGGAAGCTGGGAGGAGTTGGTATAGTAAGGGATTTGGTCTCCGGCAGTAATAATATTCGGATATTTCTTTAAATCCTTTTGCGCAAGACGGTAGCTTGTGCCTTCCGCAGGTGTGGCTTCAAGATTATAATAATGGCCGGTTTCTTCCTGAATGTCCTTGATGACCGCTCTCATGTAGGTGAGGGTTCGAACAGCAAAGCTCTGGCCCTCGGAGGTCGTCAGGTCGTGATCCGGTCCGAGAAGATTCTGGCACGCCTCGTTCATTCCGATGAGGCCGATGGTATTGAAATGGTTGAACCAGTAGCAGTCGGTGTGCGCCTTAACTCCCTTTAAGAAATTTGCCGAATAGGGGTACAACCCTCTTGCAGTCTGTTCTTCAATGACCTTGCGCTTGGTTTCCAGACTTTTGCTCGCGGTATTCATCTGCTGCCACAGCCGAGTCTGAAATTCAGATTCACTGGTTGAAATATAGGCCAGCCTCGGCAGATTGACGGTGACGACTCCGATGGATCCCGTCAGTGGGTTGGAACCGAACA
>Ga0366776_1073_pt1 | contig 11698 bp, 9 predicted proteins | sample BONcelN113001D11_FD_207070 | JGI IMG/M metagenome (GOLD analysis project Ga0366776, IMG submission 207070) | Enriched cells from coal bed in the Powder River Basin, Montana, United States - BONCAT cells N11 rep2 HSBNCT.N11.300.1.D11 ...
TTTGGGTATAGATACGCACCTAGATGCCGGATATCCGCATACCGCCTGAGGGGTTTCTTGTGGATAAAGCGATGCTCCAGCAGGAGGTACCACAGGCCAATTGTTAACAGCAATATATACTTTTTCTGGTAGTGTGGGGGACATAAAGGTTGTCGTCTGTGATATAGAGATATCAATAGTTCTAAGGAGTTTCCTTGGAACTATTTTGTTTTACTGCGTACTTGTCGCCAATACGCCGATTCGTGCCGTTTGAATTATAAATGCCGGATATATCAGACTGTATGGTATAATACAGTAAATATACCACGGAGGGACTTGTATTTATGGAAGTGGCCAATATGTATCTATTCATTTCCGTATCCTTAATTCTGCTTCTTTCACCTGGGCCGAATACGATATACGTTGTTACGAAAGGAATGACAGAGGGACGAAACGCAGCGTTTAAGGCATTGCTGGGGGCGTCGACAGGGGATCTGTTTCAGGTGTTAGCAGCTTCTTTTGGTTTGGCAGTATTATTACAAGCCTCAGCGCTGGCGTTTTTTATCATCAAGATGCTTGGTGCAGGTTATTTGCTTTATGTTGGTATTCGCTGTCTGCTAAGTAAAGAGAAGATGTTCGAAGAGCAGGCTGAGATGAAGACTAACGGAAAAGACTTATTCTTCACTGGCTTTGTAACCTCTGCATTAAACCCGAAGACTACGTTGTTCTTTCTTAGTTTCTTACCTCAATTTATTGATACTAAAAGTGTATATGCCCAACAGCAGATGCTTTTGTTAGGTGCAGTATTCGTGATTATGGGGTTGCTTGTATTGACCGGCTATGCTTTGGCATCGGTCAAAATACGGTCTTGGGTTGCCAGAAATGATAAAATCCAGGCATATTTTAATTGGGTAACAGGGCTAATCTTTATCGGGTTTGGCTTGCGCGTAGCATTTTCGGAGCGGAATTAACTAAGATACAGAACCCCGTGTCAAAGAAACATCCATCTGTTTACATTTGACATCATGCTGCCTAAGTAGTATACTAATTACCGTTAGATTCAGGGTTTTGCCCCTTTCCCAAAACGCCGGAATGGATGTCAAAGTGCTGCTAAATGATGCCTAAAAGTAATCAATTGGGAGAACTGGACCTATTCGATCAAAGTTGAAGGAACGGTAAAAACCCATATATAATAATGTGCGTCCGTAGCTCAGGCGGATAGAGCAGCGGTTTCCTAAACCGTTGGCCGGTGGTTCGAGTCCTCCCGGGCGCACCAAAGAAAGACTCCGTAGGCTTTTAGTCTACGGAGTCTTTCTTTGGTAGGGGCAAAGTTGGTGGTTGCGTGAGCAGGTATTGTGAAAACCAGGCCCCAGATCAAGTATAGTAATAACTATCCAAATATGCTATTATGCGAAGAGAAAGTTGGGGTGAGCTGGTTGCATTTTCTGGATACACATACGATTTATTTTCTTATGCTTTTAGGCAATCTTATTATGCTTTTGCTGCTGACTATCTTTGCAAAGACTACCGGTTTTGAGGGCCTAATGCGGTATTATATATATGGGAAACTGCTGCAAACCATAGGCGCTGGTCTGGGCGTATTCCGGTGGCTGATACCGGTTGACCTGTCCGTTATCCTAGGTAATAGTTTTGTTTACTTAGGCGGAGCTTTGGAAGTCTATTGTATTGTTTATGTTGATAGAATACCGCTTGCAGGTATAACGAAACGATGGATACAAGTGGTAGGAGGGATTACCGCGGGATTTACACTGCTTTATTTGGCCGGCGCCAACATGGGCACCAGAGTTTTTGTTAGTGCCATGATTTTAGCTGGGTATTCGCTGACGGCAGCAGCAGGGCTTTCTTTGCGCAAGAATACCACGAATTTACGAAAAATAGTGGCCGTCTTTTTCGTGGTTTTAGCCGTTTGTCAAGTCGTCCGGGCTTTAGATGCATTGCCGCGAGGCGTGAATTATCCGTTGTTTGCGGCGTCGTCCTTACAAACGATGTCGTTCATAAGTATATATATGCACATGTTGATAAGCACAATGGCATATTTGCTTATAAGCCGCGAAGTTATTGATGTAAAACTGAAGGAGGCGGCTACCCGAGACTATCTGACAGGCATTTACAACCGCATGCAATTTATACAGTTGTCAGAAAAACTTCTTTCCCTGATGATCCGTCAGCAGAAGTCTACGACAATCTTTATGATTGACTTTGACTATTTCAAAGTTATCAATGATACGTATGGGCATGATGCCGGAGATCGGGTATTGATACATTTTAGCCAAGAGACGCAGTCCGTTATCCGCAATGAAGATTTATTTGGCAGATACGGTGGTGAGGAGTTTATTATTCTTGCGCCTAATACTACGGCTGAAGATGCACTTGCCATGGGGGACAAGATCAAAGCAGCGATAGAGTTAAGCCTGACTAAGGATACGACTATTCCTGGGTATACCGTGAGTATTGGTACCGCCACGATGGTTCCGGGGACATTGGCAGATATGAATACATTAATTATGCGGGCTGACCAAGCTTTACTACACGCTAAAAGAAGTGGGCGAAATCAAATTGTGCAGTTTGTTGTTGACGGTGATGAGTAACAGGTTTCCTAAACCGTTGGCCGGTGGTTCGGGTCCTCCCGGCGCACCGTAGGTAAATTAAGACTTCAGGGGAATTCCCGTGAGGTCTTTTTGCTTCTTGTGGAGCAGTTTAGCGTGTATTTGTAAACCATTATTATTGATTAAAGGAAAGAAGGAATATTGCCAAGAATACTAGCGGTTATTAATACATAGGAAGGTAGATTAAATTTGAGAATCCGGCTAGGTATACTGGGAAGTGAGGAGTCTGTACAGGTTATTCTGGGTATTGTCGCTAACTACCCTAATTTTACCTGTGTTCCTCTGATTAATGGGGATAGAGAGAAAGTTATCCCGCTCTTGCAAGAAAATGAAAATGAGGTCGATATGTGGCTCTTTCCTGGGCGGATCGCATATATAATAGCCCAGGAATGGGGAGGGGTCTCTCGACCGGTATTTAATATTCCTTATAAAGGCTCGAGCTTGTACCGGACATTGTGTGAAATTTTTTATTCACAAAAGCTGAGTATAAATCAGATAAGCTTCGATGCTGTCTTGAATGAGGATCTACAACATACATGTGATGAGCTGGGCATCGCTGAAAGGCCAGTTTATGTTAAATCGTTTGAGCTGGGGCAGACTGAAGAAGAATGTGTGGAGTTTCACTATCAGCTGTGGAAAAGCGGCAGTACTAAGGCTGCGGTTACGGGTGCGGGCAATGTCCAAAAAAGGTTGCAGCAACTTGGTGTTCCGGTTTTTAAGATCCTACCCGCCAGGGCGGATGTTGAAGCGGCATTAAATATAATGATGCGAGTATCTGAGATGCAATTCGTCAGGGATGCTCAAATAGCTGTGCAGATGTTTGAACTGGATGCGTTTACTGCAGCTAAGGAGTTCTTCTCCGCCGACGAGATGTATAGCGGGGAAATAGAGATAAGGCAAAAATTGATTTCCTATGCAAAGAAAGTTCATGGATCTCTCAAGGCAGCTGGCCCTAGCCGTTTTGTTATATTTACGACACGTGGCATGCTGAGGACTGTGACAGATGACTTTTCTGCTATTCCCTTAATTGAAGAATTTGAGCAGATTGGACAGAATTTGGTTACATGTGGTATCGGTATTGGCCAGTCAGCTTATGAGGCGGAATTTCATGCTGCGAAAGCTTTGCTGAATGCTAAGGAATATGGGAAAGGTTCCTGGATGGTTTTTTTTGATGATAAAACGGCTATTGGGCCATTAGGTAAAAAAGAACAGCTCACTTACTGTTATAGTTCTGAGGGTTTGCAATCTGTAAGCGACCTTACAAAAATCGGCATCTCGACATTAAGTAAAATTATTGCCATCATGCGTAAAATCCGCAGTGCAGAAATTAGCGCACAAGAGTTGGCAATTCATTTGCAAATCCTACCGCGGAGTGCGAGGCGGATTATCACTAAACTTGAGCAAGGCGGATTTGCTGATGCGGTTGGCGAAGAAAATCCGAATCCGCGAGGGCGGCCTAGAACACTATATCGAATTAATTTGGGACAAGAGTAAATGCTCTTGTCCTTTATGTTTTTTATTGCAATCGCAGTCCGGTATAAATGAATTCATGTATAACACGGATGGAACATTAGTTACAAATAAGCTGTCAATATGCGACTGTGGATAAATAAATATTATCTAATTACAATATTGACACATAATGGAAATATATTGATAATAATAAATATAGGCAGTGTCCGAAAAAGGACCCAAAATGGTGCTGTCTAAATTTATTTAAAGGGGGGGGATTCTTATGCAAATTTGGTTAGGTATTCTTGTAATTCTTGTCATGGTTTATCTGCTGGCGAAACGTTACGAAACACGGATGGTATTATTCGGTACTGGTATGGCGTTGGCGATCATTGCCGGTAAACCAATGGGGGCATTTGCTTCCTTTACAAAAGCACTGCAGGATTGGAGAATATTAGAACCCATTGTTGCTTCGATGGGGTTTGCCATGGTGGCTAGAGTAACGTCATGTGACAAGCATCTTATTGCACTATTGGCAAACGCCTTAAGAAAGGCAGGCCCATTTCTCATTCCCGGCGCAATATTTGTAACAGCCGCAATTAATAGCTCGCTAACAAGCGCTGCTGGCGTCGCAGCTGCAGTAGGATCTATATTGATTCCGCTGTTGATGGCGGCCGGGGTTCATCCTTCAGCAGCAGCTTCAGCGGTTATGGCAGGAACTTTTGGTTCCAATTATAATCCAGGCCATGTCCATACTGTATTAGTCGCCGACCTGGCTCAAAAGACGCCGATGGATGTTTTGGCTGTTCAAAGTGTGCCACTGACGATTGCATTAGTCATTGGTGCTGTGTCGCTCACGGCGGTAACTTTTTATCTAAAGGAGAATAAAGGTTACGACCTGAAAGTTTCTAACGCTGCTTCTGATCTGGATAGCCTGAAGATTAACTATCTATACACCATAGTTCCAATGCTGCCTTTAATCATCTTGATCCTTGGCACTACAAAAGCGGTACCAGTTCTTCAAATGCCAGTATCGCACGCGATGTTGATTGGCGTTTTGGTGGCGTTAGTGGTTACCCGCTCTAATCCGGCAAAAGTTTCTGAGGCTTTCTTCAAAGGATTTGGCGAATCCTTTGGCCATATCTTTGGTATTATCGTGACTGCATTCGTGTTTGTTGATGGTATGAATGCATTGGGACTAATAAAGGCTTTAATTAACACCATGACAACGTCTCCGGCGATTGCGAAACTGGCTGCCGCTCTTGGTCCTTGGGCGCTGGCGGTTATCTCAGGCTCAGGCGAAGCTGCGTCCATTGCCTTTAATAAGGCAGTCAGTGCGCATGCGTCTCAATTTGGGCTGGATACTGTCCACATGGGATCAATGGCTACGTTGTCTGGAGCCATTGGGCGTACAATGTCCGCGATATCAGGAGCGACGATCATCTGCGCGGGTTTTGCCGGTATTAATCCACTGGAGATTGCAAAGCGTAATGCACCGGGCATGGTTATTGCCCTGATTGTTACTTATTTAATCCTCATGCATTAGTATTAGTTGTCTTGATATAGGTACTAAGTTCAGAGACAGTAGCTTGATCGAACTGTGACGGTGCAGTGATTATAGACCTAAATAAAAGGAGTTCTACCAATGAACAGTATAATGAAAAAAATAGCTACAGGTTTTGGGGTTGGGGTTTTAAGCGGGTTATTAGGTGTTGGCGGCGGAGTTTTTATGGTGCCTATAATGGTTGGCTGGTTCGGTTTTACCCAACATGTTGCACAGGCTACTTCACTGGCAATGATTATTCCTACGGCTTTTTTTAGCAGTATTGTTTATAGTCTGCACGGGAGTGTAGATTTGAAGATAGCGATGGTGCTTGCGGCAGGCAGTATGTTTAGCGCCGCACTGGGAAGCCGGGTAATGACCCGGCTTCCTGCAGCCACGCTGAAGCAACTTTTTGGGGTAATGCTGGTGGTTGTTGGAATAAGGATGGTGATAGCATGATAGAGTTGATACCCATTATTGCTATAGGTTTATTTACCGGGTTTCTCAGCGGGCTTCTGGGCGTAGGCGGCGGTGTTGTGATGGTGCCTTTGATGAGTTTATTCCTCGGCATAGAACAGCATTTAGCTCAGGGGATTTCTATGCTTGTTATTATCCCGACGTCTTTGGCAGCCATTTGGCAATTACATAAAAAGAAATTAGTAGATTATCAATCTGCGGCTCTCTTTGCCGTTGGCGCTATTGTCGGAGCAGTGCTTAGTTCAAATTTTGTACAGTATATATCAGGGGCTGATTTGAAAAAGATTTTCGGCATTTTTATTATCTATTCAGGTACCCGTATGATATTGGGAAAAAAGAAGATTAAGCCAGTTGAAAAAAATGCGTAGAAAATGTAATGGTAGCTCGTAAATCAAAGCAGTAAAAGCTTAAATAGACTATTAAGGAGACTGCTATGAAATTTACTTACGATTTGGCTATATACGGTGGGGAAGTTATCGATCCGGTAAATAACCGCCAAGGATGTTTTGACATCGGAATTAGAGATGGCAAGATTGTGGAAGTGACGGAGGAATTGGATCGTACGCAGGCCGCACAAACGATCAACGCACGAGGCATGTATATTACGCCTGGCCTTATTGATATGCACGTACACCTGTCAAAGATTTATCACGGTCAATATGGGCATCGGATGCTTGCTCTCGCCGGTGTCACAACAGCGCTCGACATGGCCGGACCAGCTGACGAGGTCTTCCAAATAGCCCAATGTCATGGAACTGGTATTTCGGTTGCCGTCTTGAACGGCATACGTCCTGGATACGACGTCAAAGATGAGGACCCAGATGCTGATGAATTGGAAAAGGTAGTGAACGGAGCCTTGCACAAAGGCGCTATCGGGATAAAACTGCGCGGCGGTCATTACCCGCTGACTCCGGATTCGACCGCCCGGGCTATTTGGGTGGCCAATAAGTGTCAGGCGTATGTGGCATATCATGCGGGAACTACCCGATACGGGTCTGTTATAGAGGGAGGCTTGGAAGCCATTGAGTTGGCGGCGGGGCAGGCACTGCATCTTGCCCATGTTAACAGCTACTGCCGCGGGGTGTCACGTCCGGTTTTAGCAGAAACCGAGGACATGGTTAAAGCTTTAATTAACAACCCCAATATTACTTGCGAGGCTTATGTCTCGCCTTTTAACGGCACTGTTGCCAAATGTTCCGGTGGCCGGCCTGAGAGCCAGGTTACCAGGCGTTGCCTGACAACAGGCGGGTTTGAACCTACCGAGAAGGGCCTCGAGGAGGCCATTCTCGCAGGCTGGGCTTATGTCAATATACCGCAGGGAGGTGTGATGTCGCTTGCTACAGGAGAAAAAGCAGTTCGTTTTTGGCGGCATCTTAACACAGCTGCCTTCCTTAGTTTCCCTATCAATCCGCCGGAACCGCGTTTTCGGTTAGCGACAGTGAAGAGAAACAGAGAAGCGTTTGTGGTAGATGGCATCAGCACTGATGGCGGCGCCATTCCGCGCAATACGATCATCGAAATTGGACTTTCTCTGGTTAAATTCCATGCGCTAACCATCCGGGAATTTGTTTACAAAACAAGCATTCGCCCTGCGGCTGTCTTGGGCCTTAAAAACAAAGGGCATTTTTCTTCAGGTGCCGATGCCGACTTGACGGTTATAGATTTTGAAAGGCAAAAGGCTCGCACAACCATTGCCAACGGTAAAGTAATTATGCATGACGGCGTTGTTTGCGGCAGCGGGTGCCAAGTAGTTACTACGAGCCGCGGGGAAAAGCACGTTCAATCTTATGGGCTGCACCCCTATGTAATCGATTTGCGGGAAACTGAATTTTATCGTAGAACAAATCGTCCAACGAACGACAATTAATATTGGGAAGGCGGTTATCAAGATGGCGAAAAATGCCTATATCATAGAAACCTTTTTGGAACTAGTGAAAACCAACGTTCAATCACGAAATGAACGAGCAATTGCCGATCTATTAAAACAAAAGCTCACCAATATGGGCTGTGAGGTTACAGAAGACGGGGTCGGTCAGCTTATTAATGGCAACACGGGGAATATAATCGCCACGCTAAGGGGTGATAGTGCGGCCCCGGCCGTTATATTATCGGCGCATATGGATCGGGTTAAGAAGGGCGAGAATATTAAACCAATTATTAGTGAAAGCAAGATAACCAGTGACGGCAGCACAATCCTTGCAGCCGATGACGTAGCAGGAATAGCGGCTATTTTGGATGGTATCAGGCAGGTAAAGGAAGCTGATATTCCGCATGGCGATATCGAAATTGTTTTTTCGGTTTGCGAAGAGCAAGGAGTACTAGGGAGCCGATATCTTGATTTTTCCCGCCTTAAGGCCAAACTGGCCTTTGTGTTTGATTCGCCGGGGGCAGTGGGCAGGATAGTTAACCGGGCTCCTTCTAAAAGCAAAATAAAGGTGCTGGTACACGGTCGCAGCGCCCATGCGGGTAACGAACCTGAAAAGGGCCTTAATGCTATAAAAGTTGCTGCAGCTGCGCTTATGCAAGTTGAGGACGGGCGGATTAACGAGAGATTAACTGCCAACTATGGTGCAATTCAAGGCGGCGGCAGCATAAATGTTGTGTGCGATTATGTAGAGATCCTGGGAGAAGTAAGAAGTATCGCGACGGAAGAGATGCGCGAATACATCAACGGTATAAAACAATCCTTCGCTAAGGTGGCGCAGCAATATAAGACTACGATAGACGTAGAAGTCGAAGAACTATATGAAACCTTTCAGGTTGGTGAAGAGGAAGTAGTAGTACAAGTCGCTAAGCGTGCACTGCAATCGGTTGGCGCGGAGGTTAGCGTTACACCCGGGGGTGGCGGTATGGATGCCAATAACTTCAACAAAGCAGGGATACGGGCGATAGGGATTGCCTCAGGCTACAGCAAAAATCATACGCTAGACGAGGAAGTGAGCATTCCGGATTTAATTAAGTCCGGAACGCTGGTAAAAGAAATTATCAGCGAGGTTTACAAACTGAACGAGCAGCTGTAATAGCAAGCCTCTATATATTTCTGTGGGGCAGATGCGTATTTTCATTTAAGAAGAGGGGGAAGTCAATTGAAGTTTGATCCATTATACTATCCGCACCAGTCGCGAAGAAGTATGGTTTACGGTACGCGGGGAATGGTTGCCACTACACAGCCACTGGCTGCTCAGGCTGGATTAGATATGCTCAAAAGAGGCGGCAATGCCATAGATGCGGCAATTGCTGCAGCCGCTTGCCTGACAGTCGTCGAACCGACGTCCAACGGGATCGGTGGGGACGCATTTGCATTAGTGTGGAAAGATGGAAGATTGCACGGACTTAACGCTAGTGGACCCGCTCCTATGGGAATTTCTGCTGACATTCTGCGTAAAGCTGGTTACAAGGAGATGCCCGAGCTGGGTTGGCCTACTGTAAATGTTCCCGGGACTCCTTCCGCATGGGCTGGATTATCGAATCGTTTCGGCAGGTTGCCACTGACTGAAGTTATGCAGCCTGCTATTGAGTACGCAGAGCAGGGCTTTCCGGTTTCCCCGATTATCGCTAAACTTTGGAAGAACCAGTACAAGACTTTTAAGGCTCTAACGGGAGAGGAATACAAATTTTGGTTCGAAACCTTTGCACTGAACGGCCGTGCACCAGATCCAGGCGAAGTATGGCGTTCTGACGGGCATGCCAGAACACTTAGCCTAATCGCTGAAACAAAAGCCGAGGCATTTTATCGGGGTGAACTTGCCGAAAAAATTGATGCCTATGCCCGTAAATACGGAGGATATATTAGGAAGGAAGATCTCGAGGCTTACAAGCCTGAATGGGTAAATCCCATATCAGTTAACTATCGTGGATATGATGTATGGGAAATCCCGCCCAATGGGCATGGTATGGTAGCGTTGATGGCACTAAACATTCTTAAAGGCTTCGAGTTTTCTGCCAGGGATGCTGTCGACACCTATCACAAACAATTTGAGGCAATGAAACTTGCATATGTCGATGGCTTTAAATACATCTCTGATTCTAAAACGATGAACGTTAAGGTAGAAGATCTCCTGTCTGAAGCCTACGCCGCAGAGCGTAGAAGGCTTATTGGCAATGCAGCTCTGGATCCGCTGCCGGGTACACCGCCTCAGGGTGGTACGGTTTATTTAGCTGCGGCGGATGCCGAAGGCAACATGGTGTCATATATACAAAGCAACTATAAAGGGTTTGGGTCTGGTTTAGTTGTGCCCGGTACGGGTATCGCCCTTCATAACCGGGGATTTAATTTTAACCTTGACGTTGCCCATGTCAATTGTTTAGAGCCTGGCAAGAAACCGTACCATACAATCATTCCCGGATTTTTAACCAAGGACGGAAACGCGATTGGGCCGTTTGGGGTTATGGGGGGTTTCATTCAACCACAAGGTCATGTCCAGGTAATTATGAATACAATTGATTTTAATCTCAATCCGCAGGCTACGCTTGATGCGCCAAGGTGGCAATGGAAAGCTGGTAAAACTATTGAAGTGGAACATGCCTTTCCAGAGCATATGGCTGAAGCATTGCAACGATTAGGGCATGATGTTAAGCGGATTGTCGGCAACACAACGATGGGACGCGGGCAGGTCATCTGGCGTAATGAAGCAGGGGTTCTTGCCGGCGGGACAGAGCCAAGAGCTGACGGCATAGTTGCCGCTTGGTAGCAAAAGCCCCAGCCAGATTCGGTGGTTCGAGTCCTCCCAGGCACACCATAGAGCTTAAAAATCCGTAGACATTTTGTCTGCGGATTTTTTACTTTTCTAAAGGGGTTATTTGTTGAAACTGTCGCTTACATAGTTCTGCAAGATAACGTCCAGCTAAATGAACTCGTATTGTGGATGAAGCATATGCCGTGTCACTTTCAACCCAGGAAAAAGAATAAAAGGGGAAAAATATATCGCGGCGAACATTCCATACGTGACTAAAGAATTCTTCGATGCAGTTTATGTGATCTTGTATTCAAAAAGGTGGTAGAAGGAGAGGCGCTAGCATACCAGCATGATATTAGATAAATTTATTGGAGATGAAACTCAATTTTCATTTAAGCATAGACTTCTTAATATAGTATTGGTTTTTGGCATTGTCATATCTTTTTGGAGTGCTATAGCCAACTATCTTCTCGATCTAGGCACCACACTGGTTGCAACTTGTGTCATCAGCGGTATCATTCTAATTGTTCTCAACTACTTATCTACTGCAAAAAAACTGTATGGAGTGTCTCTTTGTCTTACAGTAGTTATTTCTGCTTTTATCATCATCCCCATGATGTGGATTAATAATGGAGGAACATTCGGAAGTATTCCACTATATATAGCATTGTTCTCCTCATTAGGAGCAACGTTATTTTCCGGGTATCAAAGAGTTGCCATAACGATTTGCCTGATCATAATTGTCAACACTCTGTTAATGCTGGAGTATAAATATCCGCTGCTTATTACACAATACTCCGGTGATTTAGTGAGATATATTGATATTTCTATTGGCTTAACAACTACTATAATCGCTAATTCGCTCCTATTTCTTATAGTGATAGCTTATTATAACAAGGAACATGAGAAGGCAAGCTATTACTTAGCAAAAGTTGAAAAACAAA
>Ga0366776_1074_pt1 | contig 11574 bp, 10 predicted proteins | sample BONcelN113001D11_FD_207070 | JGI IMG/M metagenome (GOLD analysis project Ga0366776, IMG submission 207070) | Enriched cells from coal bed in the Powder River Basin, Montana, United States - BONCAT cells N11 rep2 HSBNCT.N11.300.1.D11 ...
CTTTAAAATGGATATTATTCTTGCTCTGCCTATTGATCATCCACTAAGTAAGAAAAATCCCTATACCGGGCCGGAATACCCGGAGCTGGATTTAAAAGAGCTTGCCAATGAAGAGTTTATTATTCTGCAACAAGGGCGAAAACTGCGCGAAACAGCCATTGCAGCCTGCGAAGAAGCAGGCTTCACACCGAATATCGGCTTAGAGTCTTCCAACCTCGATACAGCCCATGCTTTGGTTGCCGAAGGTTACGGTGTAACCTTTCTGCTTGATGTTATTACTTATAACGCACCAAAAAAAGATAAAGTTGCTTACTTTCGGATCAAAGATTCTACCCTCCATCAAACATTCTGTTTAGGTCATTTAAAGGGCAAATACCTGCCTAAAATAGTTAGTTCATTCCTTGACATAAAAAAGGTTTTGTGACGAAGGGCATTGATGAACAATCCAAAACGTACAAAATATAAGCGGTATGAGGCCAGCTGTGCCTCATACCGCTTATCAGAATAACTATAAGGAGATTGGGCATAACCCAACGATACCGCCTACCACAACATAAATGATAAAGATGCCAATACCGCCGATTAGGGCGCTCTTTTTTTGCCATTCCCACATATCGACATCCGTCATCCGCAGCAACACATAAATGAATGGAACGAGCGGACTTAATAAATGGAAGGCTTGCCCGTACAAAGACGCAAAACCTAGTTGCAGGGGTGTGAAGCCGTAATTGTATCCGGCTTTCGCTAAAACTGGCAGCACACCATAATAGAAGGCATCGTTACTTAAAAATACGGTTCCCGCACAAGAGATTATGCCGGTGAACAGACCCCAATATTGGCCCAGACTTGCCGGAATAACGGTTGCCATGCTTTTTGAAATGGCATCTGCCATGCCGGTTCCATTGAGAATACCCATAAAAATGCCGGCACTGATGATGACCAAGCTGACTTGCAAGGCATCAGGCGCATTGGCTTCAATACGGGCACGCTGTTCTTTGATATTAGGATAATTGACCAGCAGTGCAAGCGTTGTGCCCACAAGGAAGACAATAACAGATTTGATAGTGCCTTCTACTAACAGGGCAATGGCCACTACCACAATAAGCAGGTTCACCCAAATCATCTTGGGACGACGAATGCTTTGCGTTTCAGAGTCGGCGATTGTCATCATCTCATTGAGCTGTACATCACTAAGCTGAGTAATGCCTAAGCGTTTTCTTTCACTCAAGCCCATAAATACGGCTACAACCAGTACATAAATCTCGGCAACAATCATAATAGGAATCAAACCACGCAATACTTCGGCTTCATTTAATCCCAAAGCCACGATAACGCGAGCTGTAGGACCACCCCATGGCAGAAGATTCATGATCGAATGGGCTAGAATGGTTAGAACTGCCAGATCAAGCATTTTCATGTTGAGCTTTTTATAAATCGGGACCAGGGCCGAACAGACAATAATCATGGTTGAGGTTCCATCGCCATTAAAGGATACGCCTGCTGATAACAAAACAGTGGCAACCATTACCTTCAGGGGATCGCCTTTGGCAAAACGAATCATCGCATTGGAAAGAGGGTCAAATAGTCCTGCATCAATCATGGTAGTAAAAAACAGTACAGCAAATAACAACATGATCGCGGTTACAGAAGTCGTTTTTAACCCATCGAGCGCAAATTTCCCGATATCGTAAGACCAATATCCCATGGCAGCGCCTGCTATGGCAAATACTATAGGTACAACAGCCAGGGCAACGAAGGGCGTAAGTATCTTCTTCATGATTAAAACCATAAAAACGGCGATGAGTACATACGCTATAACTGTTATCATAAGCCAATCCCCCTTTTTATTTGTAGTGATTAATCAGGCATCGTGCTAAACAAATCTTGTTCTTCAGCGGTTAGCTTCATGTTGAAAGCCGTCTGGCAGCTTTCAAGTTGCGCTATAAGGAAATGAATTGTTCTGGAAACTCACCCTTGTCCTGTATGCGCTCCAACGCGTGCAGGGCATGACAAATAGGCAGCATTCGCCCATAGTAATGCTGCTGATTCATTGCAACGCCTTCACCAACTCCTTATTTCATTGTTTCGAACTATTTCGTTCTTATAAAAGCAATACTAGAATGACGTATTGCTTCAGCTTTGCATCTCTTCCTTTCACAAGTCTCATTCTAATGCAAAAGCGTTAATATGTCAATGCTTTTGCATTAGTTGCTATTGAATTATTTTCTCTTTTAATTGCTTTCGCGTTAATCGGAGGATATAACATGATGAACACTGCCGAACGCATTATTCAATTGCGGACATAAAAGAATTACTCTACCAACAAACTTGCCCAGCTTGCCGTAATCGGCAAGAAGAATCCTAACGTTACAACCTTAGAAAAGATCTGTCAGGCTCTTGAAATATCTCTAGCTGAATTTTTCACAGAAGCCAAGCCTATGCCAGTCATCCGGGAAGAGAATGAAAAATATAAATTGCCATATTGGGGTGAAAACGGAAATTGCCTTGATTGAGGAGTTTGTGCTGTATAAGCATGGGATTCGGAAACGGAAAGAGCCGGAGTAAAGTAACGAAATAAAAAGAAACGCCTAAAGTAAGCTCACTCGGCTACTTTAGGCGTTTTATTTTTAATAATCTATACTTCCGTATCATGGCACTAGTAACAAGACACAGGGACGGTGGTAGTGTCTTGTTACTTAGTTAGTTCCTGTTTAATTTCCATGCAAAATGCTTTAAAGAGCCATCACATGGCGTAGTGTGAAGACTCGGAGAAAATGAAGGTATAACCGCTTGTTGCTCCACTTTATTATCTGGCTTCTTCGGCGCATCCTTAACCCCTGCAGATTGTCCATGTTCTTCTCGCACCTGTCGCAAACGCCTCTTCACCTTATGGAATTGGCCTCTTTATCAATATCATTCATGGCCTGCCGCAAACAATCAATCGGATAGGCATACTTAAGGCTTCTTACAGGAACTTCTCCTAAGTACCTGCTAAGATCGACCATGCAAATCTCAGTGACCGGTATATACTCTTCAAACCAGTCAGAAGCAAGAAACAACATATCATTCATTTGCGAAATCACGCTTCTATCATGCGTTTTGGTAAATACGACTTCTCGCCCCTGCTTGATATACTGTGCAACAGCGTCCTCACTAAATCCTTCAGCCAGAAATGTCTGCTCAATAGCGGCGAGAGCAAGCTGACCAAACTTCTTAAAATGCTCTGCTTTTAAACCGTACATTACAACGCAATATCGAGTCTGATTATTCATCATAATAACACCCTTACGCCTGTTGAAGATGAACAGGTTAGCATGCCATTCATACAATGGCTCCCGTCTTAAAGGCGTACTATCAGTCAATTGAATTTTCAACACGGTTGCCAGCTTCTTAGTACATTCGAAAAACATAATACCTCTCAGATTCATTAAAAATGAGGACAAAGAACCACTATTGCAAATAAAACAGTTAAATAGTGAAGCAAAAGTACCGTCCAATGATTCTGGCTAAAGTATTAGATTGATTTAAGCGCAAGAATTGCTTCACCTAATAGAACTGCAATAATTAGACTCGTGAATGTGCCTATTAAATAATATTCTGCAAAGTTCTTTTCTTCGAGCTTCTTATATCTAGCGACAGTCTTCGCTGCAATAACTAGACCAATGGCGGCATAATTGCTCTGCAAAACTAGGGTTAATATAATTAATCTCTCTAAATTTCCTATCGCTTCACCGGCATTTTTCTTTGCATCGTCTGCTTCCGTTAGAGACTTTAGTTCATCGCTAGTAATATCCATATTGTCATACTTTTCATTTATAGAGATTTCAAATTTCGCGTTTTCTTTATTGAGGTCACTTTTACAGAATTCATATCTTTCTATAACCTGCTTGACTAATTCTTTTCTAGGATCATTTGAATTAGCTTTGTCTTTCAAGTGAAGATATTTATCTAGCACCTTCTTAGTAATAAATGTTGCGCCTTTAAAATTAAAAATATAGCTTGCAAGGATTAGAATATAGATGAATATAGTTTGTTTTGTTAAGAGATTGAGTATGGGATAGTGAGTTGAAAAAAAGGTTACCACGTCAGTAGCTACGATATTTAATTCTATACTCTTAATCAAAGGGTAGCTAAGGCAAATTAAGCACAGGTGTGCCAGTTGATCTAGCGAGAAGGACTCAAAGCCATTATTCTTGCTCTTTTATCATACTCGACCTTTTTGATATCTATCATCCAATGCGTAATTGTAAGAGCAATAATGATACACCAAAGGTTATTTCCAAAACTGAGATATGGAAATACGAAAATGAGGTTTGTGAAAAAGTAGTGAAGTGCATGTTTGTCCATTATCTTAAAGTTTTTTATCTTACCGCATGCAATAGTGTCGGTCTGTAAAACAAAGTCTGTTATGACATGACTTAATATCATCAAAGCCAGAACTATACTTGCGTCCAAAGTACTCGCCCCCATACTTTAGAAATATACATCAGGCATAATATTACATTATAAAACAGGTTTTATATCCTGTAACAAAGATAACAGGTTTCCTTTCCTGTAAATAAATTTACAGGTTTAATGCCCTGAAGTCTTATAGCAAAGACACATATTAATTACAATCCTGTCCAGATTGTTGAATGCTATCTAAGTAATTAAGGATAGCCTGTTGGGCTTGCTCTATCTCAGGCAAATAAGATGCACTTATAATATCATGTACACTCTGTTGCCTAATGCCAAGGCGCTCAGCAATAGCATCCTGCGTGTATCCTTGATGTAAATATTCTAAAACTTCTCTCTGCCTTTTGGTTCTTCTTGCTTCACAAGATTCTACAAAATAATTCAGAGAATTAACTAAATCTAAGGATATACAATCTGACTTATAGACAACCTTAGGTTTCTTTTTCTTTGCTTGTTCAAGAGCCTTTCTAGCAAGATGAAATGCCGGACCATCCATTCCTATTGCCATATTGGGGTTAATATCTGTGTTAATCCGACCAATCCCAATTCCAAATACTAGTTCTACAGGAATCATCTTATGTAATACATGTTCAATAACTTTAGGGGTTACAGATATGGCTTTCAAAAGAACTTGAAATTCATCACCGATGGTAACTGTGAAAGGAGACTCAATTTCTTTCGCATAGATTTTACTAGCTTCTTCTGCCATTGCCAAAAATTTCCGCTGAATCAACTGCCTGTCATTTAACTTACGAGACCCGATCATATCCCCAATAATGGCACAATAGAGCATATAACATCCCTCCTCAGAAGATATAGTTTATTGTTTTAACTATTTAGAATTGAGAGGTACATATAGCCGATATTTAATCGTCATCTTCGCCATTAGCCGCTCCAACGACAATGACTGTTGCAGCAATCAGCGACTAAAACCCGCCTATTCTCCCAAACAGCATTAGAGCCTTTGAGTACTACATATTTATATTGATATAGCCATGCGTACGAACGCATTTTTGTGTTTCAGTTTAAACACGCTCTCGATGTCTTTATGTTTCGCTAAAAAGTGCCATCTTCCTGTGTTGCTACTCTGAGAAGTATTTGGGGGGCACAAAACAGGTCCAAAATGGGTATAATTACATGCTGGCTTATAAAAGGGACGTAGAGGGAATACCACCAAGTGATTTCATCAATTCCTGTTTTGCACTATCATAATTATCCGCCAAACGTTGGATAAGGCGCTCCGCCGCTTTGGTTTCTATAGACCCTGGAGCCACAGTATTGACACGTACTCCATACGGCACTGATTTGCCAGCCCCTTGCTATAGTTTGCTAAAGCAGCCTTTACAGCTGAGTAAGCCAGAGTTTCCGTTGCCGGGAAGCGCCGACGAATGGATGTCATGTGAATAGTGACTATTCTCAATCATTGCCGGTAAAAACGCCCGGTCTAGACGAACAGCAGAAAACCAATTAGCATTAAACACTTGCTCCTAATCATCATCATTCATTGCCAAAGCCCCACCCACAGGAGCAGAAGACCCACCAACATTGTTTACCAAGATATCTATACCACCGAGACGTTCACGTACTCCATTAACTACTGTTTCTATCCCATCAGGCTTGCTGACATCTGCTTGGATAAAGAGAACTGATGATTGCATATCGCCCGGAACAGTACGTGCAGTTGTAATAACCGTCGCACCAGCACTGACAAGACGCTTAACAATAGCTTCCCCCATATCTTTTGTCCCACCTATAACTAGGACTCGCTTGCGTTAAATTCTGTTTTATCAATTGACGTTCGCCATACATAACTCGCTAGAAATAAAAAAACCTCATATCTTTTCTTTATTGTACACAAGGTAATAAGACAACAGTATGTTATATTAAGCTCAGGTTTTATAACTTCCGGAGTACAAAAAAATAGAGATGGAAGCTTGAACTTCCACCTCTATTTTGCACTTCTATTGCTCCCCGGCATACCAGAAGGGGCGCAAGAAACGCAGGCAGCACGCCTCGCCCAATTCGGGGCCGGGGGCGCGGCGTCCCTTCTGGACGCGCATCTCCTGTCCACCGATTTTCACCTGATAGTCAATAATTTCCCCCAGAAACGCTTTACGGCTGACGACGCCCTTGAGGCCTCCCCCGTCGTCCTCACTCACAAAATCGATCTCTGACGGGCGGCTCGCCAGGGAAAGCGCGCCTTTGCCGCGCATGGCTTCGGGGGGAATCAGGCTTTGGGGCAGCGGTGCATTCCCGCCGCTCACAAACGCCCTGCCATCCTCCCAGGCAATATCCAGAAAGTTGGAGAGGCCGATAAAGCTGAAAACAAACTTATTGGCCGGCTTGTTGTATACATCCAGCGGCGTATCGATCTGCTGCACAACGCCTGCTTTCATTACCAGTATGCGGTCTGACAGGGCCATAGCCTCGGCCTGGTCGTGCGTCACATAGATAATGGAAAAGCCGTACTTTCGCTGTAAGTCCTTAATCTCAAAACGCATTTCCTCCCTGAGATGAGGGTCTAAGCTTGAGAGCGGTTCATCCAGGAGCATGACGTCAGGATTGATGGCCAGCGCCCGTGCCAGCGCAACCCGCTGTTTGCCGCCTCCCGAGAGGTTGGCCGGGCTGTCCTCTGCGGCTTTTAAGAGGTTGGTGGAGCGCAGAGCATCTTTTGTGCGTTTCTCAATCTCAGCGGCAGGAAGGTTGCGGATGCGCAGAGGAAAAGCAACATTCTCATAAACCGACAGATGGGGCCAGACCGCAAAGGCCTGAAACACCATGCCGAAGTTACGCTTTTCCGGAGGCAGATAATAATTGCGCTTGGGGGAGGAGATAAGACGATCCCCGACGTAAACCTCCCCTGCGCTTAAGTCCTCAAAACCCGCCACCATACGAAGTGTCGTGGTCTTGCCGCAGCCTGACGGCCCCAGCATGGAGAAGCACTCCCCCTTACCAATTTCCAGGTTCAGCGAATTAACGGCGGTAACATCGCCGAATTTTTTTGTAACATTCAATAAGCGCACATGAGACATGATCTTCTACGCACCTGCCTTTCTAGTGAAACGGTTAATCAGCGTCTGACCCACAATGATCAGTATCAGGGCAATGCCGGCTAAGGCCGCCGAAACTACCGTTTCCCCGTCTTCGTTCAGGGTGTATATAGCGACCCCGATCGTACGGGTAGTTGGCGCGTAAAGCATGATGGAAACGGTCAGTTCCCTTAGAGAAGGGAGAAAGATCAGAAAGAAGGCCGCCAGCATGCCGGGGCGTACAAGGGGCAGCACGATATCCTTGAGTGTCTGCCACATAGTAGCGCCGCAGGAGCGGGCTGCCTCTACCAGGGAGTCGTGTACCTGCTCCAAGGCCGCCGAGTTGGCTTTGAGGGAAAAGGCCATGTAGCGCGCAATATAGGCGACTAAGATGATCCAAACCGTGTTATAGAGGTTTATTCCATACTTGCCGCTCCAGGCCAGTATCACGCCAAGGGCGATTACCGAACCGGGAACCGAGAAGGGCAGCATCCCCAGAAACTCTAAGATGCCTTTGCCCCGCACCTTCATCTTTACAATGACGTAAGAGATCATCACTCCGGCGAACATGGTAATGACTGCCGCGCCCAAGCCCAGCGTAACGCTGTTCCAGATTGCGTCCTTGGTCACCTTGTAGTCAAAGAGGATGAATTTATAGTTAGTAAGGGAAAGGTTCTCCCAAGTGAAGGGCAGTCCGTAGGTCTTCAGACCCCCTACCAGGAAGATGACCACCGTAGGCAGGACAATGGTAAAACCAATATAAACAAGACAAAGAACAAGCAGCGGCACACGCAGGGCGCGCAGCTTCAGTTCCATCGGCCGGAAGCTTTTTCCGCCGATAATCTGATAATGCCCCTTACTCAAGATCTTCCCTTGCAGCCAGATGATTAAGGCCGCCGTTACCACCAGCACAGTGGCAAGCACGGTACCTGTCCGTATCGAGTCAAAACTCCCCCCGCTCTGGTGTATGCGCTGGTAGATGAGCGTCGGGATATTGAAGATCCCGTTTTCTATGCCAAGCACAGCGACAGTGCCAAAGTGCGCCATTGAGTAGAGCATGATAAGAAGCGATCCTGAAAGGATACTTGGCAGCACTAAAGGAATGGTGATTTTTCTCGTGATAGTGAAAAGCCCCGCCCCTGATATGCGGGCTGACTCCTCCAGTGTCGGGTCCATGCGCTCAAGCGCGCCGCACACCTGGATGAAGACAAAGGGAAACAGATACATTACCTCTACAAGAACAATACCAAGATAGCTGTAGATATTAAATATAGGGCCATCAAAACCAAAATTATTGATGAAAAATTTATTGATGAACCCCGCATTCGGCGAAAGCAGCATCTTCCAGGCAAGCGCGCCGATAAAGGACGGCAGCATGAACGGTACTAAGAACATGGCCTTCATAAAACTTTTGTAAGGAAGGTCGGTGCGCGTTACCAGCCAGGCAAAAAAAGTGCCGACGATCGTGCTGCCTATCGTGGTGCCGCTGGCGATAATCAGTGAGTTTATCAGGGCCTGATAGGTTTCTTGTTCCATCAGGATCTTGACAACATCACTAATGTTAAACTCGCCGTTCACCCAGAAGGCATTTAAGAAAATCAGGAGAACCGGAACAGCCACCACAATGACTAAGATGGCAATGGAGAAAAAGAGTATGATCTGCGCCGCGCCAAAGCTGCTCTTGGAGGGCATGGGATTTCCGGGAGGAGTGGTCATTGGCGTCTTTTGCGTGCTTGCGCTCATAGTCTTACCACCTCCGTCAGACTTTGGGCATTGAACCACAGAAGGTCCCTAAAACTTAGCGCACAATTCTCCCCCTCTTTAAACATCAGCCCTTTTGCTATCGCCTCGTGTGTCTCTATGCTGGTGCGCAGGTGCGTGCCGTCCACCTCAATGAGATAATCGATCATCGAGCCGAGGAAGCTGGCCCGCTTCACCGTGCCTCTAAGGCCGGTTCCCAGCGGGGCAAGCTGTACGTCGGAGGGACGAAAGCCAGCAACCCACCGGGGGGCGTCACCCTTGGGCGGCTCCCACGGAATACGCTGTTCACCGCTGCCCACCAGATAGGCCTCCCCTTCCCGCCGCACATGGATATAGTTGGCTATGCCCATGAAGTTAAAGACAAAAGGATCTGCCGGCCGCTCAAAAATCTCCCAAGGGCTGCCGGTCTGACGTATCCTGCCCTCTCCATCCATGATGGCTATGCGGTCTGAGATGGCAAGAGCGATCTCCTGATCATGCGTAACATAAAGCACTGTTATATTCAGCTTGCGCTGCAGCTCTTTTATCTCAAAACGCATCTCCTCGCGCAGATTGGCATCAAGGTTGGTCAGCGGCTCATCCAGGAGCATGAGGGACGGATTTGCGACAAGAGCGCGGGCCAGCGCCACGCGCTGCTGCTGACCGCCGGAAAGCTCCGACGGCAGACGGCGCTCAAGGCTGCTCATCCCGACCATCTCCAGGACTTCCATGACCCGCTCCCTCAGTTCATTTTTAGGCCATTTGGCGATTTTCAGGGGATAACCGACATTATCAAATACGGTCATGTGCGGCCAGACCGCGTAATCCTGAAAGACTACGCCAAGACCTCTCCTGTCGGGGGAAATATTGATGCCCCCCACCGGGTCGGTAACTACAGTATGATCAATGGATATTCTCCCGGCGTCGGGAGTCTCAAAACCTGCGATCAGCCGTAGCAGCACCGTCTTACCGCAGCCTGACGGCCCCAGCAGGGTAAAACACTCACCCCGCTTAATGGAGAGTGTGAGGTCCTTGTGTACCTGATGGTTGCCGTAACTCTTTGCTATCCCTTCGACCCGAATTATTTCCATACTCTCCCCTCCCTTAGTAACAAACGTTTTTCTCTTATGTCCCCTGCCCATACCGGCCAGTTTACGGGAGCGCCCGCTAAAAAACGGCGGAACGGGCTGTCCGTCCCGCCGAAGTAAGCAGGCTGCTTTACTTCTTTCCCTGTAACGTATCGGTAAACTTCTTTATCGTCGTTTCCTTGGAGGCCAGCATCTCAACATAGTTGATCTTAATGGAGCGCTTCAAGGCGTCGGCAGGCTCGGGCAGCTTGAATTTCGCCGGGCTCTTCACATCTGTGCGCACGGGAAGCGTACCCTCACCGGCAATTAGCGTCTGCGCTTCCTGGTCGAGAAGATAGTCCACGAATTTCTTCGCCGCGTCGAGGTTGGAACTCCCCTTGAATATAGCCACTGGGCTTGGGGCAAGCAAAAGTTCCGGCGGATAGTACAGCGCAATATGCGCACCCTTACCAATCTTGTCGTTTGTTATGTAGTCAACGGCAAGGCTGGCAGCAAGTTCGCCCGAGGCGGTGTCGTCAACGACCTGGCCCGAGCCCTTGCCTATTCTGGCCTGATTGCCGTGCAGCTTGTCAAAGAACTCCCAGCCGAACTGCTTTTCCAGCAAGGCAACACTCATGTAGGACGTTCCCGAAAGCGCGGGATCGGCTATGCCGAAGGCCCCTTTATACTCCGGCTTAAAAAGGTCAGACCACTCAGTAGGCGGAGTCTTGATTTTATCCGTGTTGATGGCGATACCAAGTGTTCCGAGGCGGGCTGCGGTAAAATGCCCGTCATAGTCTTCAAAGGGATTCAAGATCTCTTTAAAGACCGGTGTCTTGTATTGTTCCAAGATACCCTCTTTCTTCATATTGTAGAAATCAGGAACCTCGCTTGTCCAGATAATATCTGCCAGAATATGGCCACTCTGGCGCTCTGCTGCGATCTTGGCCATGAGCTTGCCGGCGCCGGCAGACTGATAATCCACCTCAATACCGGGGTTTTTCTTCTTGAAACCTTCAACGATCCCGCTGATGAGAGATTCCTTCATGGACGTGTAAATGATGAGTTTCTTGCCCCCTGCGGCAGGCGCTGCCGCTTTATTATCATTGCTGCCGCAGCCTGCGAGCAGGATACTGAATAACATGACGATTACTAACAGAAGAATGCTTTTTTTACTCATTTTCCTGAAATCCTCCTTGTATTTACCTGCTTTGTGCATGAAAAAACAGCCTCCTTGTGTTTTTTCTAAATTATCACACAATTAAAGGCTGTAATGTATCGGA
>Ga0366776_1076_pt1 | contig 11317 bp, 9 predicted proteins | sample BONcelN113001D11_FD_207070 | JGI IMG/M metagenome (GOLD analysis project Ga0366776, IMG submission 207070) | Enriched cells from coal bed in the Powder River Basin, Montana, United States - BONCAT cells N11 rep2 HSBNCT.N11.300.1.D11 ...
AGCTGCGTCAGGACGTAACCCACCTGGAGGATCTAAAGGAAGGATGATTCTGGAGGGTACGGTCAGAAACATTGTGGACTTTGGAGCCTTTGTGGACATTGGGGTAAAGCATGACGGCTTGGTACACATCTCTCAGGTCAGTGATAAATTTATTAAGCATCCGATTGAAGTACTCTCGGTTGGAGATATTGTCAAAGTTCGAGTCTTAGGAATCGACTCTGCGCGGGAACGCGTCAGCTTATCCATGAAGGAAATTCCGGCTAACCTGCAGATTTCGCTGTAGGTATTAAATATTGCTATGATTTTGGCAATGAGTAAAGTGGAGGTCAACATGAACACAAATACAAGCCTGTTCATTCGCAATGGTCGGATCAAGACCATGAAAGGGCAAGAATTTATCGGGAGTATATTGGTTGAAGGTACCCAGATCAAGGCCGTAGGGGAGAACCTGGAGGCTCCGGCCGATGCACAGATTATTGAAGCAGACGGCAAATGGGTTTTACCGGGCTTTATCGATGCCCATTGTCATGTGGGGATCGGTGAAGAAATCTATCAGACTGAGGGCGATGACCTGAATGAAATCACGGATCCCTTGACACCGGAGCTTCGCGCCATCGATGGAATTAACCCCGAAGATGAGGGTTTTCGTGACGCGCGGTTAGGCGGGATCACTGCTGTTTTCACTACACCGGGGAGCGGCAACGTTATCGGCGGAACCGGAGTGGTGCTCAAGACAGCAGGGAAAATCGTAGATAAAATGATCGTACGCGAACCGGCTGGTTTGAAAGTCGCTTTTGGCGAGAATCCCAAAATGGTCTATGGTGAGCAAAAGAAGATGCCGATGACCCGGATGGCAACAGCATCTCTCCTGCGCCAAACGCTGGTGGATGCCCAGACTTATCTGGAGAAGCTGGAACAGGGCATTGAGGATCCGGAGAAAATGCCGGAGCGGGATTTGGGTATGGAAACATTGCTGCGGGTCATTAAACGGGAAATCCCTTTGCGAGCCCACGCCCATCGAGCGGATGATATCATGACCGCAATTCGGATTGCCCGTGAGTTTAATGTCGACCTTGTTATTGAACACTGCACTGAAGGGCATAAAATCGCCGCAGAACTGGCGGAATACGGCTATCCGGCAGTCGTGGGACCCTCTCTGGTCAACCGGGCCAAAGTCGAGATGAAGGATAAGACGTTTAAAACAGCAGGAATTCTTGCCCGTGCCGGGGTGAAGGTAGCGATTATGACTGATCATTCCGTAACGCCAATCGAGTATCTGCCTCTTTGTGCCGCACTGGCGATGAAAGAGGGTCTGGCTGAAGAGGAGGCCTTGAAGGCGATTACCATTAACCCAGCTGAAATTCTTGGGGTATCTAATCGTTTGGGCTCATTGGAAGTTGGCAAAGATGCTGATATTGTTATTTGGAATGAGCATCCTTTTGCCTTGCAGGCACGCCCGGAGGTCGTTATTATCAGCGGGAAGGTTATCAAGGACCAAAATGGAGAAAGAATATAAGTATAAGTGAGAAATACCCCGGGAGGATGAATATGAGTTACCAAGTGCAAAGTTTGAGCCCAGAGGATACCTTGAGTATTGGCAGACACCTTGGGAAGATCCTCCGGGGGGGAGATGTACTCTGTCTTATTGGCGATCTGGGTGCAGGAAAAACTGCACTGGCCAAAGGGATTGGTGAAGCTTTGGCTGTGGCTGAGCCCATGACCAGTCCGACTTTCACCTATATGCAGGAATATGACGGAACTGCTCAAGGGCAGCCGACTCGCCTGATTCATATGGATTTATACCGTTTGCAGCATCCTGAAGAAGTTGAAGCGATCGGGATTGAGGATGCATTTCAAAATGATGCGATCTGTCTGATTGAATGGCCTGAGATTGCTGTGGACTATTTACCCAAAGAACGTTTGGAGTTGAGGATTGAAGGAAGCGGGGAAGAGCCGCGCAAACTCAGCTTTTTTCCGTTTTCGCAGAACTGGCAGGAACGTATGCTGAACATTTGGGAAAACCTGAGTTCTGCCATTTAGTTTTTTACCCCATGTAGGGCTGCACTTTTCCAAGGCTATCAAGCGTGAAGACGGTGTCTTCACGCACCGGTTAAGTTTCTATACCCTAGGAGGATATATGAGATATCTCACAATTGATACGACAACAAAGGCCACCGCATTGGCATTAGCGGAAAACGGTAAATTGATTGCCGAGGGCTTTCTCAATACGGGCAAAAACCATTCTGAGCGGTTAGTCCCGATGATCGATCAGCTTTTGAAAACGGCTGCCTGGAGTATGGGGGAGCTTGATTTCCTTGGGGTGGTTCGCGGCCCCGGCTCTTTTACCGGAATCAGGATCGGGATAGCTACAGCTCAGGGGCTGGCGCAGGTTCTGAGGCTGCCGGTGTGTGGGGTGCTTTCACTGGATGCCCTGGCCTGGGCGGGCTATGGCCGCAGTGAGGAGATTGTTCCGATTCTGGATGCACGCAAGAACGAATGGTATACTGCTCGTTATCGTTGGTCTGCTGCGGAGAAAAAGCCGCTGCAAGTTAGAGAACCGTTGGCTGTTGAACCGAAAGTATGGCTGAAGGAGCTGGCAGATCTGGATCACGGTGTCTTGTTCGTCGGCGATGCCGTTGACCGCTACGAAGAGCTTATTCGTGAGCATATAGGCGAAAGAGCGATTTTGCTGCCGGATTATCTGGCTCTTCCCAGAGGAGCATATACTGCTCAATGTGTTTGGGGCGAATGGGAGACGAATCAGGAAGGCAGCTCTGTCGAGCCCTACTATATTCGAGCCTCAGAAGCCGAGGTCAATTTGGCTAAAAAAGAGGAGGCGCTGAAGGGGAAATGAGAGTCCGCCCGATGAAGGAAAGTGATTTAAAACGGATCATGGAGATCGAACATGCATCTTTTTCGGCTCCCTGGTCCCTCCATGCATTTATCAGTGAACTTAGTGAGAATGAGTATGCCCGCTATTTTTGTCTGGAACTTGATGGGCAGGTCATTGGTTATATGGGCCTATGGTTCATCCTGGAGGAAGGGCATATTACGAATGTGGCAATTGCCCCGGATTATCGCGGTCAGCGTAAGGGGGAAATCCTGATGCGTTCTGTTATGCAAATGATGCGCCAGGAAGGAATGGAGCGTATGACCCTGGAGGTACGGGCTTCCAACACAGTGGCGCGGAAACTTTATGAGCGCCTGGGCTTTGGGGCAGCGGGTGTACGCAAGGGCTATTATTCGGATAATCGCGAAGATGCAGTTATTATGTGGTTGGATTTACAGGAAGGGTAAGCTTCAGGGGGTGAAGGAGTGGCTAATTTGGATATAAACATTTTAGGAATTGAAACAAGTTGTGATGAAACATCGGCAGCTGTGCTTCGGAATGGCCGCGATCTACTCAGCCACATTATTTCCTCCCAGATCAGCACTCATCAGAAATACGGGGGAGTAGTTCCGGAAATTGCCTCACGTGAGCATATTTTGCATTTGCAGGGTGTAGTGGAGCAAGCACTGCAGGAAGCAGGCCTGGACTTCCCTGACCTCTCAGGTATAGCAGTGACTTATGGACCTGGCTTAGTCGGCTCTCTTCTGGTTGGTGTTGCCGGAGCAAAGGCTATGGCTTATGCAGCAGGAATCCCTTTGCTTGCCGTGAATCATTTGGAAGGGCATATCTATGCCAATTTTTTGCAAAATCCTGATCTGGAGTTTCCGTTGCTTGCTTTGCTGGTTTCAGGAGGGCAACATACTGCAAAAGGGAAGGGGATGCGGTATTTAAATCCACACCGACCGCGTTAACTGCAGATTCAACTACACCCTGCAAAGAACCTTCCAAACGCTTGGGCTGAACATCATGTTGATATTGTCCAACTCCCACCGCCTTCGGTTCAATTTTCACCAACTCAGCCAGAGGGTCCTGTAAACGGCGGGCAATCGAAACCGCACTCCTTAACGATAAATCGAACTCCGGGAACTCTTCACCGGCCAGTTTGGAAGCGGAATACACCGATGCTCCCGCTTCACTGACAATAACATATTCTGCTGCCAAGCCACTCTCACGGATCAGCTCAGCAGTAACCTCCTCGGTTTCTCGGGACGCTGTCCCATTCCCAATCGCGATGACATCCACCTGGTATTTCTCAACTGTATCACGGAGAACCCGCTTGGCCTCTTCCCGCTTGTTCTGGGGCGGATGAGGATAGATCACTCCCACATGGTACAGCTTTCCTGTATCATCGACCACTGCAAACTTGCATCCGGTTCGGAAGCCCGGATCAAGTCCCAGAACAACTTTCCCCCGGACAGGAGCTTGCAGGAGCAGCTGCCTTAAGTTGGCAGCAAAGACTTTAATGGCCTGTTCCTCAGCCTTTTCCGTCAGTTCATTGCGGACTTCCCGTTCAATGGAAGGCGCAATCAACCGTTTATAGGCATCTTCGGCGGCAGCGGAGACGATCGGCGCTGCCGGCCCTTGCTTGACATAAGCGTACTGCAGCAGATTGAGCGCATGCTCTGCTCCTATTTCCACTTTGACGCCGAGAAACTCTTCTTTTTCACCGCGGTTTAAAGCCAGGATGCGATGGGGTGGGATTTTCCTGACCGGTTCCCGATAATCATAGTACATCTCATAAGGAGAGCGTTCCTGGGCTTTTTTGCCTGTTGTCACAAGGTCAGCAACGCGGAAGGTCGCTTCACGAATTCTTTTGCGCATCACCGCATTATCCGAGATAATTTCAGCAATGATGTCGGCTGCTCCGCTGATCGCCTCAGCAGTATTCTCTACCCCAAGTTCAGGATTGAGATATTTCTGTGCCTCTTCCTCAGGCTGAGCCTTGGGATATTGCTCTAAAATCCAGAGCGCCAGCGGCTCCAGCCCTTTTTCCTTGGCGACCGTCGCTTTGGTCCGCCGCTTTTGCTTATAGGGGCGATAAAGGTCTTCCACCTCTTGCAGGATCTTGGCCTTTTGAATCTGGGCGGCCAGCTCTTCCGTCAGCTTACCTTGCTCTTCAATCAGGCGCAGCACCTCTTCTTTACGGTGCTCCAGATTGCGCAAATACTCCAGGCGCTCAACAATGGCGCGCAGGGCATTCTCATCCAGTTCTCCGGTTGCTTCTTTACGGTAACGGGCTATGAAAGGAATTGTATTTCCGTCATCTAACAACTTTATTGCTTCATGGACCTGATTCTGACGCAAGCCCAGTTCCTGGGCAATTATTGGTGCGAATTCCAAAGGATTCTACCTCCTCTAAGTTCTCAATTTTCTATTATAACATTCTTGCCGCAAAAGCTAAAGAAAACCCAGCTTCGCCGCGCCTTAGAATTCACACATCGTTAAAGGCGAAGTCGTTGGTTGCCCTTATGCTTAGAAAGTATATAACGTAAGTTTATACTCCCTATACCATCTTTTGATTATCTCTGTTTTTCTCTTGTTTTCATAGAATCCTAACTCTCTCAAAACAACTTCCATGGATTGAATTCGCATTGAATGCAATAATTCAGTGAAATGAGTATGGCAAAGCCAAACGTCTGCTATTTCTCGTATGTTTTGGCTGTTGTAAACCCACTTTACTCACGGTGATAAAACTCCCATGTCTAACAGGGTCATGATGAGACATCTGCCCTAAATTCCTTCGTTCCACCTATCCATGATTGGGTGTCAGGTATGCTTTCTGACCGAGTCGTTGCTCTAATGTATAAGTCTGCGACTGACTACCAGCTCTTTGTTGTTTTGATACGTTTTCTTGCTTGGGTCCATTCTGCGATGACGCTTATCTGCAAAACTGTGTTTAAACTTCTGTTAGGGCTTTTGTTACGCTGCCAAGTACTCTTGAGGACGCTGAATATCCCGGATTAGTTTTTGCGGGTCGTATTCTATACCCTTCGTTAATATGGCATAGAATACCCGAATGAGTTTACAACTTAAGGCGATTAGAGATTGCTTCTTCTTCAGTGGATTCTTAATCCGCGTTGTGTAGTATCTGTGGATCTCTGCAAACTCTGCGTTATTAGCTACTAATGGCATCACGGCTTGAAACAGAATTGCCCTGAGTCGCGCTCGTCCCCTTTTGCTGATCGTTGTCTGTCCCTTGTGTTTACCTGAGCTGCTTTCTCGTAAGGCCAGGCCCGCTAGCTTTTGGATCTGCTTGGGAGAATTAAAGCGTCTAATGTCTCCTACTTCAGAAAGAAAACCCGCTATGGTTACAAGGCCTACCCCCTTTATTTCTTGTAGCTTAGCCACTTCAGGTATTTGATCGCACAATTCATCGATGCTCTCCATGACTGCATCATATTGTGATTTCTTATAATGATAATCCTGGAGCAACAACTTGATTTCCATTCGGATACTCAACTCCCCTTCGGTGCAGCCAACACTCTTCTGAGCTGCTTTATACAAGTTCATAGCCCTTTTCAGCCCCACTGCCCTTAGTTTATTGTCTCTCCAAATTTGATTTATTCCTTCTACTCCAAGTTTTATCATATCCTTGGGCAATGGAGCCTCCTGTAATACCAACATGCTGCTTGTCGCCTCAAACGTTCCAAACACCGTTTCGTGCTCGGGAAAATATAGTTTCAGCCACCTCTGGATGCGATTTTTTATACTGTTCAATTCCTTTTGGATTCGCATTCTGCATGCCGCTGCTATGCGTAGTTCCGCATAGATGCCTTCGGGTATATAGGGCTCGTTGTACCGGCCCTCAATGACTAGCTTTGCAATGGTTTTGGGGTCCTTTGCATCTGTTTTGCTTGGATGATTGTCATCAAACTCTTTGCTACGCTTTACATGAAATGGGTTTACTAAGACCAGTTTAATGTGTTGGTCCTTTAGATAGGATGCCAAGCTGAACCAGTAATGACCAGTTGGCTCTGCACCGACTATTACCTTTTCTTTTTGCGACTGGATTTTTAGCCGTTCAATCCAGGCATACATGCTCTCAAAACCTTCAATGTCGTTTGCAAATTTGAATACTTTACCTAGCTCTACTCCTCGCCAATCGAAAGCTCGAGCATAATGAATCTCGCTGGCAATGTCGACCCCGATGACAATACTTCTTTCGGATAGTTGATTTAGTTTTTCATTTTGTTTAAAATTCATTTGGGATGACCTCCGTTATTTTTGATTGGATTCTGTTGGCCAACAGTGTCTCCTTTCAAATCTTAGCGTGTGGTCGCCTTTTTTTCAAAGCTCATTTTTTCTTATTACAGGAATGCTTTCTGATAGTGCAAAGAAAAGCAAAAAAGCCCCCTCGGGTTGAGATGGCTTAGTAAAGTTTCGAATTTAAGTTTAAGTTCAAAGTAGTGTCTCCAAGATTTTACCTTACATCGTTCACTCTATAAGCTGCGCGGACCAATCTAACGCTCGCGTTCTACGCTCCGACGGGGCCCGCCTGATTCGCCGTCCATGGCTCAACAGGCGGTTGGAAACATCCGTGTTTCCAACCCGTCTCCGCTAGGAACGCTCGCGAAGATTGGTTACCCGCTCGCTTCGAAGCCGTTCACTATTGTAAGGTAAAATCTTTGGGTAGCTTTTTTAGAACGCCGAATCAGACCTAAGAAAGCGCTCGGGAAAGCCTGAGGAATTCGACACAAGCTATAAGACCCGCAAGCGTAGCTTTACGCACGTTAGCGAACGATTTAGCGCGTAGGGGCGACCAGCGAGCGAGTGCTCTGAGGGATAGCGAAGCCAGTGGTTCACTTGCAGAAAGCAGAAGGGTTTTGGCGTAGCCCCTCAGAGCTAGAGCGAGCAGCCCCGGAGCGCGGTAAGTGAGCGGTGTGCGAAAAGCTACACGACCCTCAAGGGCTTAGCGGGCTGTCGTCACTTTATAGCGCTCCTGAGCGACCCGCTGAGCAATTTCCAAAACATCGGACAGGACTGCACTGCCTGTAGCTAAGCCGCCGGCGCCGGGGCCTTTCCAGAATAAATCTCCAACCAGACGAGTTTTTAAAACCAAGCCGTTATCCACCCCGGATACTTGGCTTAAAACGTCATTAGCGGCAAGCCATTCAATACCGACCTTAGCCTGCAGCAGCTGCTCACTACCTTCTCCACCATTGCTCCAAGGCGAATTTAATACAACCGCTCTGGCAACCAGTTTAGGAACCAAGCCCTGCTTTTTGCGTTCTTCAATTTCAGCGATACTGATATTCTGAATGCCGGAGACCTCTGCATCCTCAATGCGGATATTCAGGCCAAAACACTCCCGACAAAGGATCACCAGCTTACAGGCAGCATCAAGTCCGCTCACATCCATGGTCGGATCACCTTCTGCATAGCCTGCAGCTTGTGCGTCTGCCAGAGCATCAGCATATGATTTGCCGGATTCAACCATTTGCGTCAGGATATAATTAGTGGTGCCATTGAGAATCCCGCGCAGTTCCTCGACCTGATCTCCCAAAAGTCCGTGCTGAATCGTTCTCAGGATGGGGATACCTCCCAAGACACTTCCTTCATATAACAACTGAACTCCGTTGCGATACGCAAGGGCCTGCAACTCCACCCCATGAATTGCCAGTAATAGCTTATTGGCCGTGACGACATGCTTGCCATTAGCCAACGCCTGCTTGACATAGGAATAGGTTGGATGCTCATTGCCCATAACCTCAACAATCACATCTATATCCGGATCATTTAAGATCTCTTTGGGATTCTTGGTTAAGTGTATCCCTTCGACTTCCCGTTCTTTCTCAAAATCACGCACCAAAGCCGATTTTATTTCAATGTTCATGCCTAAAATTCTATAGAAATTATCTGAACGCATCATAATTCCTTTAGCTAAGCCCTGCCCCACTGTACCAAACCCCAATAAGCCAACCCGTACTAATTTCTCTTTCATAACCCATTCCTCCCTAACTGAATCCATGAACATCAGGGCAACCTTTAAGCTAAAGAAACAAAAAAGCCCTTCCATTCCAGGAAGAGCTTTAGCGACAAAAAATCAGCTACTCATCTTCCAGGAATAATCCTGCAGGAATTAGCACCTCTGCCTGTAAGGCCGGTTGCTGGGTTTCATCGGGCCAGTCCCTCCACCACTCTGGATGAGAAATATTCAGATGTATTCAATGTTGAACGTATTATATAACAAAGGACAAATATCTGTCAAGATAGACAGTTCTAATATACAGTAGTTATGCAGTTCTAGGATAATATTCCCATCTCCATAACCTGAGTTCCAAAGACTGTGGCCAAAATTTATCAATAAGCCTTGAAAAACGCTCGGTTGCTGTGTCAAAATAGACTTGGATCAACTGCTCGTTACAGTGGATCCGACAGCCGGCGTTGAAAAAGTACCTGACCACTTCGCAGAGGGATGGGGCTTGTTCGGCGCCTTCTTTATTGCACTCCCAGGCAGCGTAACAAAGAAGGGTTTTCGCCGTGAACAAGAGCTCCACATGGGCGAAATGGGCGGCTTCAGACTGAGCATAACATGAGGTTAAGCCAAGATTCTGTTTAGCCATACGGTAAAAAACTTCGATTCTCCATCTCCTAGCATAGGCAGTTGCAGCTTCTTCCGGGGCATCGACTCTGTTGCTTACCAGGAGATACGCATCCTTGAAGGTTGCGGGGTATTCTTCTTCCTGAAGAAGCACGCTGCCTTCGGGTACCTGCTTCTCATAAGTGGCTGCAATGGCGGCTATGGGTAAAAAACGTTGCCTAGTGATGGATTTTCCCTTTCGGGTCAAGGTCTCATAAGGAATTTTGATATAAATGTCCGGAATGCTGAGGACGGAGCCTTTGCCAAGAACCCGAATCCGGGGATAAACTTCACGAAGTAATTGTTTCGGATTAAGTTTGATGTAATGATCCCTTCCAAGCACGGGATCATAGATTTTCCTGAATAGCACCGTATTGCGTTTGGCTTTGGTAACCCAGTCAAACTTCTCATCCATCAGCCATTTCAGGAACTTCTTGCAAAGAAACCATCGATCCATAGCAACCCACAGCCTGGCATTGTTCACCTGACGCACCTCTAAGAGCATTTGTTTCGCAAGATCAAGCTTGGTTTGTTTTTCATTCTCCTGACTGGCTTTGACCCAAAAGCGCCACAGCATGGGATATTCAAGGCCATTCTTTAAGACAGCTAGGGTTGACACAAGATTAATGCACCACACATGGCGCTTATCCGAACTGTCAAAGAGCCAACAAAGAAAGGGGATCTTTTTGCCGTGAGGATGTTCAACTTTGGTATCGTCTAAGGCGATGATATCTCCATCAGTCAATCTAGTATCCGCATTTTCCTGTAATCGAGCAAGCCTGCCCAAAGAGAACCTGAGCCACAGAAAAGGCTTAGAAAGGAACCGGCTAAAAGCACTTTGGGAGATGATTTTTCTAGAAAGTAGTTCTCGTAAAAAGGGTGCTTCGGTTGAAAACTTAGCATTTTGGTTGGCTGAATCGACATGATGGATCAGACCGCAGATGTACGCAAATGCTAGAAGCCACGTTGGAGTTCCAGAATGCTTACGTATTCCGGATTGAGAAAAGAGCAGAGAGAGATCAAACAAATCCCAGATTGTTTTGAGTACCGGAATTCCAGCACCTTGACCATGATCCTTTTTTTCGAAAGACGGTTTACAAAGGTTTTTCATAAAATCACCCGAATCGCTAGAGTAATGACAAAATGCCATCCTTCGCGATTATGGGGGCTTTTTGGAAAAGTCAAGTCTTTCTTGGAGAATTTTAAAATATTTCTCTTGGAGTTATTAATCACCTATATATTTCCATCAACTGCATAACTCCTGTAATATATATTATGGAACCACGCTCAAGAGATACAGACGAATAGACGAGGTACTGCTCAAGCGTAGGCAAAGCGCTTGAGAATCTTTTTGACAACCCGGGCACAGGATAATTTGATCTTAATCCTGGGAGAGATGATTATTTCGTAGTTCTCACTTCGCAGACAGGTTTTGAGCTGGCTCACCGTCGTACATTCATGGGCCAGGCGATTTTTGAGACAGCCCATTTGCAGCCAGTGATGGGTGTCACTTCCTGCAACCACCGGCAGTTGTAAAGAGTCTGCCAGTTGAAATACCGGGTTGTTCTCTTTCTTGAAATCTTTACCGTTCAGCTCCAATAAATCAAATTGACGGAGCAAGTCCCCGGACAAGCGCCCCAAAGAATTAGAGTTACGAAAAGGATGAGCTCCGATTTTGATCATTTCCCGATCGTTGGCTTTGTTCAATAAAAACTCCAGTCCAGGATAGGTTTCCTGGGCAAGAAATGGTTCCAGCTCGCGATGCAGGCTCAGCACATCTTCCCGCTTGCCAATCAGCAGGACATGTCCCCCTTCTTCCACATCAACTTCCATACCACAGAACACTT
>Ga0366776_1078_pt1 | contig 10920 bp, 10 predicted proteins | sample BONcelN113001D11_FD_207070 | JGI IMG/M metagenome (GOLD analysis project Ga0366776, IMG submission 207070) | Enriched cells from coal bed in the Powder River Basin, Montana, United States - BONCAT cells N11 rep2 HSBNCT.N11.300.1.D11 ...
TCTTGATAACCTAAAAAGCAAAAGATGATATGGAACAGGTAACAAAAGCAGGTGGATAAATGGCCGAATCATACGATAAAAACGAATTTATAAAAGTCGCCTATTATTACTATAGAACCGGCATGACGCAGGACGAGATCGCAAAAAAGATGTCCATGTCCAGGCAGCGCGTTAACAGGATATTAAAAAAGTGCCTGGAGACCGGTATCGTTACAATCACTATACAGGAATATGACAACCAGTATGTCGAGTTTGAGACGCAGCTCGAAGCGCTTACCGGGCTCAACGAGGTCATCATCGCGAACAGTGAAGACGCCGAGCTGAACGAATCGCTCGGAGCCGCCGCTTCGTCCTATCTGGAAAGGGTCATCAAGGACAACGATATCATCGGTTTTTCACGAGGCCGGGCGCTGTCATACCTAGTGAAAAAACTCACGCCAGTGAATAAAAAGAATCTGACGGTGACGCAGCTCGTGGGGGGGTTGAACGCGGAGGAAGCGTATACGAATTCCGACGATATCGTGCGATATTCCTCCCAGATAATGAATGCGACGCCATTTTTTATGTACGTGCCCATTATCGTGGAAAACAAGCAGTTAAGGGATTCCATGCTGAACGAGAGCTTTTTTTCGCAGGTTTACAACAAAATGCGCAAATGCACGGTCGCGATCGTCGGCATCGGCGACATGTCGAACAAATCTGCGCTCATACAGAGAACTTTCCTATCGGAAAAGGAATATGACGTTCTGCAGAGCAAAAAGGCCGTAGGGGAGATCTGCACGCATTACTTCGACATTAACGGCAAAGTAATAGAAAGCGACATCAACGACCGCGTGTTTGCGATCGATTATGACAATTATAAAAAAATACCGCTTCGGATCGGGATCGGCGGCGGAAGCGAAAAGATATCGGCTATAACGGGCGCTGTCAAAGGCGGCCTGATCAATGTCCTTATCACGGATCACGATATGGCGAAGGCGCTGTTTCAAAGTTTAAAAAATAGAACTGTTTAAAAAAACCGTGTCAAAACAGCCAATGCAAATAACCCTCCTGTGAACGAGAGCAGGAGGGTTTTATATACCCGTCACCATGTATTAGTTCAAAAGGCATTTTGATAAAAAATTAAAGCTTTATCGATTTTATCTATTTACTTTTGGATAAAATTATGCTATTCTAAAAGCGTGACATAATCCCATTATTTGAGCATATGTAACACTCATCTGAAAAAGTTTTTGATTTCTAAATTTAACAATATATGATAATATAAAGGAGAATTTTGGAATGTCTGGTAAAACACATCGTATGAATCACATTTTTAAAGAGGACAGGAAAACATTCATCATGGCGATGGACCACGGCAACGGTTTCAACGTTCTGCCCGCGATGAAATACCCCGGAAAGATCGTGAGCGAGGTCGCAAGGGCAGGCGCGGATGCTTTTCTCGCCACGGTAGGGCTTGCGGACAAATTTGCGGATTCATTCCATGGAAAAGGCATCATTTTAAGGCTGGACGGCTCCTGCTCTTTCCTCGGATCGAAGGATAAACCCCTCCAGACGGTGGTAGGCATCGAGGACGCCATAAGGCTAGGCGCGGACTCAGTCATCAGCATGGGGTTCCCGGGCTCGAAATGGGAAGGCGAGATCCTGGAGAACTTGTCACGGAACATTTTGGACTGCAACAAATGGGGCATGCCCCTGGTGGCCGAAATGCTCCCGCGGGGCTTTGAAGGCGGAGAGGATTCCCGCACGCCGGAAAACATAACCTTTGCCTGCCGCATGGGCGCGGAGATGGGCGCCGATATCATCAAGACGGAATATACGGGTTCGCCCGAGACGTTCAAGGAACTCTGCGAGAGCGTCTATGTCCCGGTGGTGATACTGGGCGGAAGCAAAAAAGTATCGGAGGAAAAGCTGCTCACCGAAATAAAGGAGGCGCTGGAGGCAGGCGGCGCGGGCATCGCGATGGGCAGGAACATATGGAACCACGAAGCCCCGGCAAGGTACGCCGGCGCGATCGCGAGGCTCATACACGAAGGATGCACCGTGGAGGCTGCGCTGAAGGAATTAAATAAAAAGTTTTAAGGGGGTAACGGAATGCCGGATACGTATAAGATAGCGGTTATTACTGGTGAAAGAAAAATTGACATAGAGGAAAGAAGGATACCGGAGCCCAAAGGTTCGGAGGTCCTCGTCAAAATCAGCAGCTGTGCGATCTGTACCCTGGAGCAGAGGATGTTCAGTGGAGTCATCAAGCGGTATCCCTTTACGGGCGGCCATGAAGCATCGGGAACGGTGGCGGCAGTCGGCGAAAAAGTAAAGAACTACAAGGCGGGGGACAAGGTCTCGGTCAGGATGCTCACGAGCTGCGGCGAATGCTATTACTGCAGGAGCGGCCATGAGAACCAGTGCGTCATTTCATTCAATGCGAATATCCATCAGGGCTTGAACGGTCCGGGCGGATTTTCGGAATACATGCTGCTCGACGCAAAGACGCTTTATAAAATGGCGGATGACCTCGATTTAAACCATGCGGCGCTTTCCGAGCCGCTCGCCTGCTGCGTACACAGCGTGAACAATGCCGGGATCGAGCTCGGCAACGACGTCGTCGTGATAGGAAACGGGATCATGGGCGCTTTCCACATCCAGCTCGCACGGCTCAGGGGCGCGCGCGTCATTGCCTGCGAGGTCGACGAGGAGCGCCTGCAGCTCGCGAAAAAACTGGGCGCGCATATCCTTATCAACTCGAAGGAGACGAACGCGATCGAGAAGGTGAAGGAACTCACAGAGGGCAGAGGCGCCGATGTGGTTTTCTGCACCGCCGCCATCCCGCAGCTTGCAGACGACAGCATTATGATGACAGGCAAGACGGGGCGCGTTGTGCTGTATTCATCATTTCCCCTCGATAAGCCGGTAGAACTGAACGTGAACAAGGTACACTCGAGCGAAATCAATATCACCGGTGCCTTAAACGCAAATACACGTGACTTTTTAGCTGCAACAAGACTTCTTTCCTACAAAATGATCGACCCTTCGGCATTAATATCAGAGATCGTACCTTTTGAAAAGATCGAATATGCGTTCGAACGTGCAATCGACCCGAAGACGTACCGCATTATCGTGAGTATCTAAGGAAATAGCGCAGACCGTGCCTAAGGTCATAACGCGCTTTCATATAGATAAATCATAAATATTAAGAAAGAAGGGAAGTAAATGAACGAACTAAAGGGAAAACTCGGGTTGCGCGACACTACGACGATTCTCATCGGGGGAATGATCGGAAGTGCTATCTTTTCTCTTGCCGGCGTCACCATCCTGGGCGCCGGGCCTGCCTCACTTATTTCATGGGTTATTGCAGCTATCATTCTATTTGCTTACGCTCTTCAAACGGCAGAGCTTTCTACAATGTTTCCGCATTCGGGCGGAGTATTCGTATTCCCTGCCAAAGCACTCGGTAAAACGGAAAAACAGGGAAGGCTCTGGGGATGGATCTCGTCCTGGGCTTACCTCTTCGGCTGCATCGCCGGCGCCGCGTTCTCCGCGATTTATGTGGGCATTTACTTAGGCGTCAGTTTCGAGGCCTTGAACGGCTGGCAGGTGCCGATAGCCATCCTTGCGGTAGTTATTTGCGGCGTATTGAACATCATCAAAATTTCCGCAATGGGCAAGATCAATACGGTCCTGACAGTAGGCCTTGCGCTCACCATGCTCATTTTTGTCGTCTGTGGCCTGACCAGCGGAAAATGGGACGGAGGCGCACTGGTGCCGTTCTTTACGCAGGGCGGGGACGGAGCTTTCGGCTTTATGGGCGCGATCCCGATCGCCATGGTCGCCTTTGGTTCGATTGTCGCAGCTTCGTTCATGGTAGGGGAGATCAAAAACCCGAAAAAGACGGTTCCAAAAGCCATGACGATTTCTATGATCATCGTTCTCATACTGTATCTCCTGATGATACTCACGACACTCGGACTTGTGACCGCCGGATTCCTCATGAAAAACCCCGGGATGGCCTACATTCCCATGTTCGCGGCGGTATTTACATCACTGTCTTCCATGCCGTGGCTGGGTATAGTGATCTCTATTTCGGCTGTTCTAGCCCTGATAACGACCATCCTCGTTGTCATGCTGCTGGCAGCCCGTACCCTGCAGGCCTCGGCTGAAGGCGGGATACTCCCCAAATTCCTGGCGAAGAACAATTCGAAGACAAACGTACCGGTGAATGCGCAGCTTATCGTCATCCTGGTCGTGGGCGTAATTTCCGCCTTCCCGGATGCCACGAACTTTATCGTAAACTTCGGCTCGCTCTGCAACGCGATCGTCGTGGCAATGATCTGCCTCACGATCATTGCCGCCCGCAGGAAGTATCCGGAAATCACGGAAAAATTCAAGGCGCCGGGCGGGACCGTGCTCCCGATTATCATCTTTATTATCATTATCGCTTCTTACGTCCCGGGCATTATCCAGGGCGGATATATGCTCTGGGTATGGACCGCGGTATACTATGTGCTGGGCCTGATCATCTATGCCGTCGGCGCAAGAAAGAGAAACCTTGCGGATAAAATAGAGGTCAAGAGCGAGAATATCTCATCTTAAACACCGGCCGGTATTTTCTGTCACGCAGCCTTAAAGCTGCGTGACAGATTACCTTGAAAAGGGGTGCACTTTATATGAAGTATATAAATGATATCGATTTTAAAATGGACAATACCTGCGTCGGATTCGGGGATTTTGACGGCGTTCACAGCGGGCACCGGGCGGTGATCGACAAACTGCGGGAAGTATCCGTGCGGGGCCTGACTTCCGTCGTTTTAAGCTTTGAATACGATGAGCCGCTGCTGGAAGGGAAAAAAATACTTGCTACCGAAGCCGAAAAAAGATACCTTTTGGAGAAGAATGGCCCGGATGTAATGGTTTCGTATAAAGTAAACGCCGGCAACAAGGACATTCCTGTGATAGGCTTCATCGGGGAGGTTCTCATCGGCAGGCTGGGCGCGAAGGTCATCGTATCCGGGTCGGACAGCAAATACATAGGCGTCCTGCGCGAATGCGCTTCAATATACGGCTATACGCTGGTAGAATGCGAGACCGTGCTTTATGAAAGCGGGCCCGTGACCGCGGGGCGGATCACTCAGGAGATGGAGGCGGGCAGGCTTCAAAAGGCGAACGAAATGTTAGGGCACCCGTATCTGATCATCGGAGAGGTCTTGCACGGCAAGGCGCGCGGCAGGACGGTGGGCATGCCGACTGCCAACATCGGCTATCCGTCATACAAGCAATTGCCGGAACATGGCGTGTACGGGACGCTTTCGGACATTGGCGGCAAGGTCGTAAAGGGGCTTACGAATATCGGCAGGCGGCCGTCGGACGATAATTTCGATTATGTTTCGGTGGAAGCGTTCCTGCTGGATTTTTCTGACGATATTTACGGAAAGACCATAACCCTGGAAATCCATGTGCATATCAGGGGCGTTATAAAATTCAACAATCTTGAAGAAGTCAAGCTGCAGGTGAACAAGGATATCGTTTCGATCAGGGCATTTCTCGATAAGTACTGACAATATCTGTTTGCCGCGAAGGCATTGAGACATCTCCCGCGCGGTTACCGGTTAGAAAGTAGCGATAGCAGTTGAACCTTTCGGATGCTTCAAATCTTTTGACAGGTCGAAAATATGAACTTTAAATGCAAATCCCCAAAACAGCCTTTGCCTTAAGGCGGCAAGAGCATGTATTTGTTTTGCAAAAAACCCGGGCTGTTTACGTGCATGGCAGCGTGTACGGTATTGACACATAAATTTTAACATGATAGGCTTGCATTAAACATGGGCAAAAACAGCGTAAGAAGGGGGGGTGATAACATGGACGAACGGGAAAGAATACGGCTGACCAAAATGTGTTCCAAGGCCGGGTGAGCCAGCAAATTCGGTCCGGCGGACCTTGAAATGTTATTGCACCACCTCAAAGGTATGGAAAATGGTCTGGATCCGAACCTGATCGTAGGGCTGGGGACATCGGACGATGCGGGCGTCTACAGGATCTCTCCCGATATGGCATTGCTACAGACGGTGGATTTCTTTACGCCTATTATCGACGACCCTTACAACTTCGGACTGATAGCCGCTGCGAACGCCTTGAGCGATATATACGCGATGGGGGGGAGGCCGATGACGGTTCTCAATATCTGCTGCTTTTCGACGGAAGTTCCCCCGCATGTGCTGGCCGATATCCTGCGCGGAGGCGCGGATAAAGTAGCTGAAGCCGGCGCGGTACTCCTGGGAGGACACACGGTATCGGACAAGGAGATCAAATACGGGCTTGCCGTTACAGGTACTGTACATCCGGACAGGGTTTACGCCAACGCGGGCGCCAAAGCCGGAGATGTGCTGGTGCTGACCAAACCCCTGGGAACGGGGATATTCAGTACCGCGTACAAAAACGACGTCATAGGCGAAGATGGGCTTTCCGAAGCCGTGAGATCCATGACCACCCTCAACAGGGCTGCTTCCGAAGCCATGCAGAAAATCGGCGTGAACGCCTGCACCGACATCACCGGCTTCGGTCTTACCGGGCATATGGCAGAAATGGCGGCGGCGAGCAAGGTGAGGTGCCGGGTGCGCTTTTCAAGCCTTCCATTCCTGGCAGGAATATTTGACCTTATCGAAAAAGACCAGGTTCCCGGGGGCGCGTATGCGAACGAAGATCATTTCGGGCAGTGGGTGGCCTTTGAAGACCAACTGTCCGATGGTGAAAAGATAGCTGTTTTTGACCCGCAGACCTCGGGCGGGCTCCTGATATCGGTCGCCGCCCAAAAGGCGGATGCGCTGGTCCGGGAGTTGAAAGAAAGAGAGACCTTGTGCGCCGGTATCATCGGGGAAGTTGTCCGCGATATCGGGGAAGCGGATAAGATAACTATATACAGATAATACGGCGCGAAGCCCGGCGCGAATGACACGGCGGTTACGAAGGCAGCGGGGATCCCTAATGGATTCCGCTGCTTTTTTATATATGAAACAGGCTGCGCCGGGCAAGGCTCCTTTTTCAAAGGAGACAATCCTCCGTCAGGCTAGCACCTGCCACCTCCTTTTAAAAAAGGAGGCTGATTCGGTCAGTGAACAAATAATACGGTAAATAGAATACATGCTGTTTTTGAAAAAACAAAGATTTCACAGTATTACGCTTAATTCCGCGAAAAATCCGGTATTTACAGGTTGACTTAATTTATAAATATATTATAATTAGAATATACGAATTTACACTGCATGGTAATTTCATATAACTTTACTTCTTGCTTTATGGAGAAAATGGTTCATGGAAAAAGTATTGGTTATAGGCAGCGAATGCCTGGGCAGGGGCGATGATGCCCTAGGCAAAAAACTGATGGGGGCTTTTTTGAGAAAGATATGGGCCAATCCCGACAAGCCTTCGACCATCATTTTCTACAATTCAGGCGTAAAGCTGTCAGCCAAGGGGTCGGAAGCCCTGGATGCAATCCACGGCCTCTGCGAGGCGGGGGTCGATCTCCTGGCGTGCGGAACGTGCGTCGATTCCTACGGCTTGCATGATACGCTCGTGGCCACGCGCATAAGCAACATGGAGGAGATCACATCGATCCTCCTTAAATCGGGAAATGTAATAACGGTTTAGACGTGTTATACGATATATAGCATAATGACAGGCGGTACGATCCTAACGGGGAGCAAGAAAACAAAAGTCCCGGAAGGCTTTGTATCAGCGGCATTTATAGATAAATCCTATAAATGAGGGCGGGTCATTGACGGGGCGAAAAGCAAGCGTTATAATTATTGTATATCATATATAATACAATTTGCTTCCAAGTTCAAATCTCTTACTTCGAAAGGAGAATAACCGATGGACCCGTTGTCGTATGTGAAGAAGGAACCCTATAAACTGTACATCAACGGCGCATTTACAGCTTCGGAATCAGGAGAAACGTTTGATGTCATAAACCCGGTAAACAACCAGCCTTTTGCAAAAGCCTGCAAGGGCAGAAAAGCAGACGTGGAAAAAGCGGTCATCGCCGCCCGGAAGGCATATGATGAAAGCCCCTGGGGCAGGATGTCGGCGAAGGAAAGAAGCAAACTGCTTATAAAAGCAGGGCAGATCCTTTCGAAAAGAGCGGAGGAGTTTGCCGTGATCGAGACGCTGGAATGCGGGAAGCTCTTTATGAGCGCGCTGTACTACGAGGCGCAGATGGCGGTCGATGCTTTCGAGTTTTTTGCGGGCAAGGCGCGCTGCATCGAGGGGAAAGTCGTCCCCTGCGAAGCGGGCCTCCTGAATTATGTGCTCTGGCAGCCCTGCGGCGTCGTGGGCGAGATACTTCCCTGGAACGGCCCGCTCATGATGGGATGCCAGAAGGTCTGCGCGATACTCGCGGCGGGCAATACGGTCGTTATCAAGCCTCCGTCCTGGGGCTCGCTCAGCATGATGCTCCTGGCGGAGGTGTTCCACGAAGCGGGCTTCCCCGCGGGCGTTGTCAACGTGGTGACGGGCGCTGGCGCAGAGGTCGGGGACGCGCTTGTGCGGAACCCCTTGGTCGATATGGTCTCCATGACCGGCGGCACCGAGGTGGGCAAGGGCATCATCGGAGCATCCAAAGACACCGTAAAGGACATCGCGCTGGAACTCGGCGGAAAAAGTCCGAACATCATCTTCGACGATGTGAACGTCGACGACGCGGTGAAATGGGCGAAATTCGGCTTTACGCTCAATTCGGGGCAGGTCTGCGTTTCGGGCACGCGGCTGATACTCCACAGAAACATATACGAAGAATTCATCGCCAGATTAAAAGCGGAGTGCAAAAAGTTCGTGCCGGGCAACGGATTCGACTACGAGAAGGGCGTAAATTTCAGTACCCTGATATCGAAGGCCCATGCGGAGAACGTATGGAAATACATCCGCAAGGGAAAGGCCGAGGGCGCGCGCCTCATCACCGGCGGAGAGCCCTATACCGATCCCGAACTCGCGAAGGGGAACTTCGTGCCGCCGACGATCTTCGCCGATGTGAAACCGGATATGACGATATTCCAGGAAGAGATATTCGGGCCCGTTTTATGCGTGACGCCGTTTGAAACGGAGGAGGAAGCGGTGGAAATCGCGAACGCCACCAACTACGGCCTTGCCGGCGGAGTTTTTACTTTGAACGTAAAACGCGCTCTCAGGGTTGCGGAGAAGATCAAAGGCGGACAGATCTACGTCAACACGTACTTCAGCAAAGGCATGATCGAATCCCCAGGCACGGGCTGGAAGGAAAGCGGCATCGGCGTGGCGGGCATATACAAATACATGATATCGAAGACGGTTTTCGTGGATCTGATCGACGGAAGCCTGCCCCCTGTGTAAGAACAGGTGCGGTCATAAAAAATATACTTGGAGAATTGAAACATGGCGGAAGACAGCGGCGACATCAACATAGGCCAGAAACTGAGAAGCTTGAGGAAGATCAGGGACATCTCGCTCCAGCAGCTTTCGGTTGAAACAGGGATGAGCTATTCCTATCTTTCCGGGCTCGAGAATGAAAAGTATTCCATCTCGATCGTCAACCTACAGCGGCTGGCGAAGTATTTTAACGTTGACCTCATACATTTCCTCGACAACCGGGATACCGGCGTCGTCCTCGTGCGGAAGGACGACAAACAGGACCATGTGACCGAGGATGGGATCGTCTTCAACGTGATAACCTCGAAGGAGGGGAAAAACCTCCAGGTGAGCCATGTGACCCTGCCGCCCAATGCACCCAGCGAAAGGAGCGTGCACAAGCACGCAAAAGGGCAGGAGCTGATCACGGTCCTCGAGGGCGAAGTGTTTGTGATGGTCGAGAGCAGCAAATACCAGCTTTGCCAAGGCGATCTGGTGATCTTTGATTCCGATGTCGAGCATTTGATCTATACCGAGGAGAGCGGCGCGAAGATACTGATCGTATCCAGCCCGCCGTACGGAAGAGAGGTTGTCCCCGGAGGCAAAAAGAAGCGTTAGTATCGAATTGATATAAACTTACAACTGTTGTGTGAAGGGAGTGATTTATTTTGGCCAGCTTAAGGGCGGTGCATTATATCAACCAGTTTTACGCCGGCCTCGGCGGGGAGAACATGGCGGACATCGGCCTCTCCGTTACGGAAGAAAAAAAGGGACCCGCCATAGGCCTTGAAAAGCTCTGGAACGGGGAGATGGAGATCGTAAAGATCATGGTCTGCGGCGACAACTTCATCAACAACGACGACAACTTTCAGGCCATAATACCCGAAATCAAAAAGACCGTGGAAGAGGCGAAGCCCGACGTATTCATCGCGGGCCCCGCGTTCAACGCCGGGCGCTACGGCGTGGCCTGCGCCAAGGTATGCGACTATGTAAAAAAGGAACTGGGCGTCCCGAGCGTGACGGCGATGTGGCACGAGAACCCCGCGGTCAATATATACGTGCGGGACAACTACATCGTCTCGACCACCGAGACCGCCGCCGGCATGTCAAAATCCCTCCCCGCGCTTGCGAAGCTAGCACTGAAGCTTGCGAAGAGAGAAGACATAGGCGCAGCAAGGTTCGAGGGGTATTTAAAGACCGGGCACAGGTATAACGAATACCATGAAAATACGGGCGCCGAGCGGGTGACGGCGATGCTTTTAGACAAGCTTTACAACAGGCCGTTCGTGACGGAGGTCCCGCTTCGGGGCTTTGAAACGGTAAAGCCGGCCCCGGCATTGACCGATCTGAAAAACGCCGTGATCGCGCTGATCACGACGGGCGGCCTCGTACCGGTCGGCAACCCAGACAAGCTAAAACAGTCGTTTTCCGTGACCTACGGAAAGTATGAAATCAAGGACGTCGATTCGCTGAACAAGGGCGTATATGAATCCATCCACGGTGGATACGACACCACCGACGCCAGCAACGACCCCCACCGCCTCATCCCCC
>Ga0366776_1080_pt1 | contig 10770 bp, 11 predicted proteins | sample BONcelN113001D11_FD_207070 | JGI IMG/M metagenome (GOLD analysis project Ga0366776, IMG submission 207070) | Enriched cells from coal bed in the Powder River Basin, Montana, United States - BONCAT cells N11 rep2 HSBNCT.N11.300.1.D11 ...
AATGTTGGCGGGAAAAACAAGGTTAAAATGGCAGAACTGAAAGAAATGTTTGAAGCCATCGGATTTAGCCGGGTCGAAACCTATATCCAAAGTGGTAATGTTCTGTTTGAGGCCGGGAGGAAAAGTGAATTTTTCAGGGTCTTTGGTTTTCAAGTGATTTTTATTTTAAGAACCGCTGCAGAATGGGAACGGATTATAAAGGAATGTCCATTTTCTGAGGCAGAGATCAGAGAAGCCGAGGCCGCTAATGCTGAAGGAGAGAGTATGTATGTAGAGCTGCTGCTTCAGACTCCCAGCCGGGAAAAAGTAGAAGAACTGGCTGCAGTCAAAAGCGGAAGGGATGAATGCCGGATCAGGGGCCGGGATGGGTATCTCTTGCTGCGTCAAAGCGTTCGTAACTCTAAACTCGCCATCAGCCTGCAGAAATTGGATGGAGCAGTTACGGTACGGAACTGGAAGACCATGAATAAGCTCTCTGACATGGTAAAGGCTAGGAGTCAGCAATAGCGGAACAAACTGATGCAGTCTATTTTGTCCGCAAGGTGAACCCACTTGCTCCCGGTACGGGCTAAACTACATATTGTTTTTCTACTAAGGCAGACCGTCGGTGAACTGAAGTTTCTTCGCGACGGTCTTTTTTATATCCAACCGGTGATTATTAATAAGTGATTATTAGCAATTAGATGGAGTGGAAATAAAAAGAATCAACTGAATTGACGCAAATAACATTTGACTATAAAATATAAATTAGTCAAATGTTATTTGAGGTGATTTTTATGCCAAAGGGTTTTACAGAGCAGGAGCGTACCTATATTAAAAGGCGATTGATGGAAGAAGCTGAAAAATGCCTTACCCAGTTTGGAGCCCGTAAAACAACTGTGGATGAACTTGTAAAACGAGTGAATATACCTAAGGGGACATTTTATCTCTTTTATGAATCCAAAGAACTGTTATTGTTTGAAGTGATTTCTGCATTTCAGACTGAATTGCAAATGGATATGTTGAATCGCCTTAAAGAATTCAATGATCAAATCACCTCAGAAGAACTTACAGGTTTGCTTTTTGAGCTTTACAAGAGAGTGGAATCATCTTTTTTATATCAGTTCATAACAACTGGGGATCTGGAGCTATTGATGAGGAAACTGCCTGAAGAGGTAGTCAAGGCTCATGCCGAAGAGGATGATTTCAGTCTTGAGCAGTTACTCGCCATGCTGCCGGTGAAAAAGACAGAGAATAGCAAAACCTTTAGTGCAGCCCTCAGAGCTATCTTCCTTTCCATGCTTCATAAGCGGGAGATTGGGGAAGAGGTCTTTGAAGAAGCACTAAGGATGATGATTCGTGGTATCGTTATCCAGATGATGGAGTGTGATACATTATGATCAGCGTCAGGAACCTGAAGTTCAGCTATACCAAACAGCCCTTTATCGAAAATATGAGCTTTGAAGTCAGCCCCGGTGAAATCTTTGGCTTTTTAGGACCTTCCGGTTCAGGAAAAAGCACCCTGCAAAAGATCCTGACCGGCCTTTTAACCAACTACACCGGAAATGTCATTGTTAATGGCACAGAGGTTAAACGGCACGATAACCGATTCTATGAAGATATCGGGGTAGATTTTGAATTTCCCAGTCTATATGAAAAACTGACAGCCCGGGAAAACCTTCAGTTCTTTTCCTCCCTTTACCGAAAACGACTGCCGGTGGATCCATTGTTGGCAAGCGTAGGGCTGCTTGTGGATGGAGATAAAAGGGTAGCGGAATTTTCCAAGGGAATGAAATCCAGACTGAATTTTATTAAAGCATTACTTCATGATCCGAGCTTGTTGTTTCTCGATGAGCCAACCTCAGGGCTGGATCCCACTAATGCCAGGGTTATGAAAGATATTATTTTACAGGAAAAGGCCAGGGGCAAGACCATCCTTCTGACCACACACAACATGTATGATGCCACCGAACTCTGTGACCGTGTGGCTTTCATTGTTGATGGCAGGCTGAGGGCCCTGGATAGTCCAAGAAGTCTGATTATGAGACGGGGCGCTTCCAGGGTTCACTATACCTATAGTCATAACGGGCAGGAAGTACAGCGGGAGGTTCCTTTGAACCGGACCGGAACGGATGAGATGCTGCAATACCTGATCCGGGAGAACTCGCTGTTATCAATTCACAGCAGCGAGCCTACCTTGAATGATATTTTTGTAGAGCTGACAGGGAGGCGCTTGCAATGAGACTAAAGGCTTTGTTGAGCCAGGATATTCGCTTCCAGTATAAATACGGATTCTATTTTCTCTACCTGATTTTTTCCTTGCTTTATGTCGCTCTGCTTATCACCTTGCCTGCAACCTGGAGAGAAAAGGCTGCAGTGCTGCTGATCTTTTCCGATCCCGCTGCCTTGGGGCTTTATTTTATGGGAGCTATAGTCTTGTTGGAAAAAAGCGAACGGGTCTTGAACAGCATCGCCATATCACCCGTGAAAGCCGATGAATATATGCTCTCCAAGCTGCTTTCCATCGCTGTGGTTTCAACTGCTGCCGGGTTGATTATTGGTTTCTTCAGCAAGGGTATTGTAAATTATTACTTTGTTGCAGGAGTGTTTCTTTGCTCATGTTTGTTTTCGGGAATTGGTTTGATCATTGCTGCCAGAAGCGTAACCTTAAATGGTTTTATTCTTTCCACCATACCTGCTGAATTGTTGATCAGTATTCCTGCCTTTGCTTATTTATTCAGATGGCAATCGACCTGGCTCTTATTCCATCCGGGGGTTGCGATGATCGAACTTTGCATTGGCGGCCCTCGTGCCTTGCCCGCCTTGCTTAGTTTGACCTTATGGACGACCGGGATTTCCTGGTACGCAGGTCGGGCGGCAGCTCAAATGCTTCGGACCGTGGGGGGAGTCAAGCTATGAAGGCATTGTTCCACTGTTTCGTCAACTTCATTTATCAGATTGTAAGAGACAAGATGCTGTGGGCAGTTTGTATGGCCCCAATTCTTACAGCTTGTTTTTTCTATTTTGGTATTCCCTATGCAGAAATGCTGCTCTGCGATTATTTTCAGCGGCAAGAGGTGCTTTCCGGCTACTACCTTTTGGTAGATTTAGTTTTAATTCTGATTACGCCTTACATGTTCTGCTTTGCTTCTGCAATGGTGATGCTTACTGAATATGACGAGAATATGGCTGCTTACATTGCAGTCACTCCGGTGGGCAAAAGAGGATACATCCTATCCAGACTGGTCTTCCCGGCAGTAATTTCTTTCTGTGCTGCTGTGCTGCTCTTGCATTTTTTTGCTTTGACCGACTGGCCCCTATGGCTGTTGTTTATGAGCTGCCTTTTGACCAGTTTCTTGAATGTGGGTATGGCTCTACTGATTTTCTCGTTTTCACACAACCGGATTGAAGGTATGGCCATGGCAAAACTGTCTGGACTCTTGTTATTGGGGCTGCCGGTTCCTTTCTTTCTGTCGTCCCCTGTCCAGTACTTGTTTTCGCTTTTGCCTTCTTTCTGGATAGCCAAGCTTAGTCTTACTCATCACCCGCTATTTTTGTTTGCAGCAATACTGTCCTCGCTGATATGGATAGGAATATCATACTCAAAGTTTGACCGAAAACTTACCTGATATTGATTAGTACGGAACCGGCATAATTGTCGGTTTTCTTTGTGCCCATTCTCGATAATATATATGCAAATTAGTTGACTGAGTCAGATAATATTGGTATAATGGACCAAATTTCACTTCGAGAGGTGTTTTTGTGAATATGATTCAACCAACGGTGATTCGTGATATTCGCCGTTTCAACCGCTTCTATACCAATATCTTAGGGCTATTGGACCAGCATATGCTGAACAGCGACTTTTCATTGTCGGAGATCCGGGTTCTCTATGAAATCGGTCATGGGGAAAACTGTACTGCCAAAAAGCTGATCGAGGAATTAAAAATTGACTCCGGATATCTAAGCCGGATCATCAGGCGCTTTGAGAAGCAGGGGCTGACTTACCGGATGCAATCCTCGGATGATGGCAGACTCTACTATCTTTATCTTACTGAGGCTGGAAAGGGGATCATGGCAGAACTGAATGATATGTCGGACCAGCAAATTCAGCAACTGCTTGCTCAACTGCGGGATAATAATCAACTAGAGCTCGTGAAAGGAATGCAAGTTATTGAACAAGCTTTAGCTAACCGGCCCAGCCCGGAGAAAGAGGAAATCCGAATCCGCTGTGATTTGCGTCCAGGGGATATCGGTTATCTTATTCATCTTCATGGCTGGATTTATGCCCAGGACTGCGGATACAATCATGTCTTTGAAGGATATGTCTGCAAGACCTTCTATGAGTTTATGGCAAACTATCATTCGGATAAGGACCGGCTTTGGTTCGCTGAAGCCAATGGGGAAATCGTGGGTGCTATTGCCATTGTCGGCCATTCCCCCGAGAGAGCACAGTTAAGATGGTTTATTCTCCATCCGGAATTCCGGGGCAGAGGTCTTGGTCAAAGGCTTCTTAAAGAAGCTCTTCAATACAGCCGTGACAAAGGTTACCGGCAACTCTTCCTGGAAACCACCGATGATCAACAAACAGCGATCCGGATGTACACAAAAGTTGGGTTCCAAAAAGTCAGAGAGGTTAGCCATAGCGCATGGGGTGTCAATCATGTGGAACAGACGTATGAACTCATTTTAAAGGAATAGCTGCATTGGCCCCAGGCCATAAAAATAGAAAACGGACCAAAGAGTCCGTTTTCTATTTTTCATCACTAGCGTTGCATTGAGCATCTGAGTGTTTGTCAAATAGTATTGGAAGATTTATTGACATCCTAGATATAGGATTAAATGGTGTATACAGTAAACTCTGATTTTCCTCTTACTGCTAACAGGAGTATCGACTCAAAGGTAGTCCATTTTCCACATTTTGCTACTCATGCTTTTATAAGATTATTTCACTGCTGTAGAATAAATCTGGGCATTCTCCACTTAAGAATTGCCAATACGTTCTCCCAAAACTCCTGACCGGATCTACTGCCTGTCGCCCTTTCGACGGTCGTTTCCCTTTGGCATAAAGCTTTCTGACAAAGTCAGTAAAGGGTTCATGAAGACACGTAAGGAGTAGTCGTTTGATCGCTAATAAATTACCCTTGAAACCAGCCTTGAGTTTGATTAACTGTAACAGGCAGTAGGTCATCAGTGCGATGTAGATTTGGTTCTCTACACCAAGCTTCCCTTTACTGAAGAGGTGCTTAATTTGGAGATGCTGTTTGATCCATTTAAAAAACAGCTCTATCTTCCAGCGGTACCGGTAAATATCACTGATTTCCTCAGCAGTCAGGTTAAAGTCGTTTGTAACAATGACTATGGGTTTACCTTCTAAGTCCTCCGTTATCACTAGGCGGACCTCATGAGTCATTTGATTTACCCCCGCTTTGCCCAATCGGACCTTTTGGTCCTTTTTAACAGGACTTCCTGCTTTGAGGGGAAACTCTTCAAGCACATCAATGATAGCATTGTCCTTTAAGCGGCTGGTGAAGCGGATCCCATTTTGACAGTAATCATCCCACTTTTTGTAATCCACGTAACCACGGTCAAAGACATTCAGAGCCCCTTCTTCATCGACAATCAGTTGATCCATCTGAGTTTTATCAGCGGGTTTGGCCGGTGTGACAATCACCTTATCGGGAGTCGATTCTCCATCGAATTTTAATCGGAGGTGAGCTTTCACTCCGCCCTTCGTCTTCCGAAATTCAGCCCATAGATATTGAGAAAGGCATAGGCTGATGGTGGTGGAATCGATGAGGTACAAACTTCCGAGTTTCTGGCGAATCAAGTGGAATCCCAATTCTCGACCAACTTGGGAGGTGATGGAGTTAAAGAGCATTTGAGTGATCTCGAGGGGAAGCACCCTTAATCGACGCGAAATGGTTGACGAACTAATCGACTCTAAGCGAATCAATTGGCTAAGCTCCTCATCATTGAGGCTATTACTAATTTCATCTAAAGAGCGATAGGATTGCATTTCCGCATGAATTAAGAGTTCAAAAAGTTGGACGGTTTTGAGTTTCCGAATGTGGCGATCCGTTCCCGGCACCTTCTCATAAATATGAACCCAAAGATCATCACTTAAAACAGGCCGAAATAGTTGAAATAATGTGGAAGTTGTGGTATCCTTGTCCTGCATTTTTGGTCTCCTTATCTTTAGAGATTATGGGCAGGACTACCATAACTCTAATTATAAGGAGTTTTTTGTTTAATTAATAGACTCTTAGGGGAATTTGTTTGATTTACTGCATTTTTCATAGGGTTTTAGTACTTGACAATTAAAAGGTTACTTTATGCAAAGCTAATGATTTTTCATTTATAAGAGGTTTAAATCATATGCAAATATAACTGCAATATAGTAAAAATTAATTTATTATATTACGATTACACTCTTGAATTGATCTAAAATTAGTAATAATATGTTTACTATAGTGAGGGGGGAAAACTCATGAGCGAGATAATTGGCAAAGAATATATTGAGTTGATTTCAAATCTTTTTAGAAGCTTCAGTGAACTAAATAAAGAGGCTGTGGAATTATCCCATCTGCAAAGCCATGTCCTTGAGTTTATCTTCATGAAACAAAGAGCTTTAATTATCAAAGAGATCAGCTGTGGTCTGGATATTGCCAAGCAGCAGTTAACCAAAGTAATCGCCGATCTTGAAGCGGGAGGATATTTGATGAAAGTACCTGATCCCAAGGATAAACGGGCAGTTTTAGTCTCTTTAACGGCAGCAGGCAAGGATATTGAAGAGAGAAAATGGGCCGGGATGTACCAGAAGCTGAGCAGCAATCTGACAAAATTAAATGCTGAAGAGCTGGCGGATTTTACTTATGCCCTCCATAAAGCCAATGTTCTGCTGAAAAAGATGGAATCTTAAGTCAAGAGACAAAGAGATAAAGCACTAAGCGCAAAGGATGGAAGCGCTAATATTTAATGCTTAAGGCTCAGTACGATAGAAACCAAAAGGAGGCAGGAAGATGATCGATGAAAAACTGAACTATATAACGGTGCAAAAAATAAAGGACCGCTGGATGCTCATCGACCCTTATGGCGCTCCTTTTATTTCCAAGGCGGTTTGCTATGTCAGTTGTAATGGGGAACCAGAGATTAATACTAAAATCAATTATTACAAAACAGCCATAGAAAAAGAGTTTCAAACCAAAGAAGAATGGGCGGATGATACAGCCCATAAGCTGAGAAGCTTAGGCTTCAACACCATCGGGCCATGGTCCAGTGAACAGCTGTTTAAAGATAAAATGTACTATATCGCGATCATTAACCTTGCCCGGGATGATTGGCAGACCGGAACCGTGGATGATTATTTCAGTCCTGACTTTTATGAGCATGCAGACCGGACCGTCAGGGAAGAGATCCGGAAGAATGATTATCTGCAGGACAAATTCCTGATTGGCTATTGTACCGGTGGGGAAATGAGATGGGGTAGTGACTGGAGAAGCGATAAATCCGTAGTTTTTGATTATATGAATTTCCCGGGGGATAAAGAGGGGAAAGCAGCCCTGATCCAATTTTTCAGGGAGCTTTACCAAGAAGATCTTCATAATTTTAATAAGCATTGGCAGCAAAACTTTCAGGATTGGGCAGAAGCGCTGTATTTTCAGCAGTATAAAAAGGCCAGCAAGGCAGCCAAACCTTATGAGGAAGAAGCTCTCTATTTTATTGCCAAACAATATTTTAAAACCACCCATGAAATAATGAGAAAACATGACCCAAATCACTTGATACTGGGAACCCGGTTTATATCGATCTCCATGCCCAGGGGTGTTGTCAGGGCCTGCAAAGACTATGTGGATGTGGTAAGTATAAATCACTATGAGCTTTTGTTTGGCATGCACAAATATTCCCCACTCCTTACTGGAACCACCAAAACAGGCAACTGCCTGGAAGCATTCTATGAGCTGACCCAGAAGCCGATTCTGATCACGGAATTTGGCTTTCGGCTCAAAGCCGAAGGTGGTGGGAGAACCTTGCCTATGGGCTTTCCCACAATCTTCAGCGACAAGAAAAGAGGAATGAGGGCATACCGATATATTAAGGAAGCAATCCAATCGAAGCATATTGTAGGCTACCATCTCTTTCAATGGTTCGACCAACCGCCCAAAGGAAGATTCGATTATCAGAATAGTAGATTTGGCTTGGTCAATCTTGAGAATAAATTGTATGAAGACTATGCCGGCTGTTTAAAAGAGGCTAATGCGTTAAGTCCCAGCTAACCCCGGATTAGAAAGGAGAAGCGGAAATTGAATAAATACTTGTATGTGATGTTAATGGAAAATGTTAAACCTGTTGATGCTCAGATCGTGGAGAAGCATATAGCTCATTTGCAAGAACTAGAGCATAGGCAAAAATTAGTCCTCTGCGGTCCTTTTACTGATTACACCGGAGGTATGGTGGTCTTAGCCACTTCATCCCTTGAGGAAGCAAGGGGACTTGCCGAGAGCGACCCTTTTATAGCTGAGGGATATAAGACTTTTAAATTACGTACTTTGGAGTGGGCCCATTCGGATAATAATTATTTATTAGACTGATCCCGCAGCAAATACAGAACAAAAGACCATGGAAAGAACGACCGATTCGATCTCCATGGTCTTTTGCTATTGTCATTTATTTGAATTCGTGTTAGGATGTAACTTATCATCAATTGATAATAAGTTACAAATACTCAATTAAATCATAACACATTATGTGACGAATGTCAATGGATATAGAAAAAAAGTTTCTCATATTCATTGACATTCCTAAAAAGTTCTTAGCTCTTAAAAAAATTGTCTGGAGGTGACCTGCATGGCTTTGGAAATTATGCACTTATCAACATCTCTGATTCAAAAACAAGCGGTGATGGAAATCGAAAAATGCAATGAGTTCTCTGCTCAGTTTGGTCTGACTCTGTCACATGCGCAGGCAATTGAACTGGTGGAAACCCGCGCTCAAGCGCTGCGGGGCAACGGACGCATTGAGTTCGGGGGAGGAGTCATTCAAAGAATCATCCGTGAATTCTGCCATTCCCCTTATATCTCCAGCTATAACTACGAGGAAACTCTTCAGGAGCTGGTGGAAATGTTTTATTACTATAAGAATGAGACTCTGGATTTGCTCAGTGATGATGAGCTGATTCAATTTATGAGAACCCCTTTCAACGGAGTCTGCCAAGGATCTTTAGAATTGTTGGCAGGGCGGGAGCTATACAACCTGGCCAGCAATTTGCGGTTTGGTTATGCTCCGAATTATTGGGAAGACCCTGCAGAGGATGAGGAGGAAGATGAGGATGAGGAGGATAACGCAGATGAGCAAAACCATGGCGGCTATTGAAAAGCATCAGATCTCCATCCCGGATGATCTCAGCAGCGAGGCTTATTTTATGACCCTGCTGCAGGAGGGATATGCCCAGGGCTTATTGACCGCTTCTTCTGTCGAACAGATTCAGCTGCAATGCCTGGAGTTTTTAGCTTATAAGTGCCGGAAATACAACAGAGGTGAAAGCAGCTCTCTCAGGGTGGAAACCGCTGAAAGCCTCATGAAATCCAATGTCTATACCATGGGCTTATATTTGAAATCTTTAGGGGATAGCGGCAAAGCAATTAGTGAGCTGACAACGGCCAGGATTCCGGAAATCTATCAAAAAGGCCGGGAGCTGATCACGGATAAACTGGCCGCTGCCCAGGCTGTTTATGAGCAAATTCAAAGGAATTCATTGTCCACTTTGAACTACACGTATAACGCTACGATCAGCGGGGAAGGGCTGGGGCAGTTTTTTCCAACCTATCAGCCGGATTATGAGGCTCATGAGGTGACCGCATCCATCGATTATCAGTTGTGTAACCCGGTGGATCATCTGACGGGAGTGGAATTTATTCACCGTTATCTGGAAAACCTGGCGCTGGAAAATGAATTCTGCGGACGGTTCTCAGCCAAGGCTATTCACTTCTTGCTTTGCGGTTATGATTCCGGGTATAAGGATTTGCTGATCAACATCTTTGAACAGGTTCTGACTTCAGCCCTGGCCTGTTCCTTGGTGAAACGCAGGGTCCTCAGTTTGAGTATTTCCGAAGAGGAAGTTGAAGTCTTGTCTAAGGAACTGATACAGGCTGATCTTCCGGCTTTGACCCTGAAGATCAGCAAAGCTGCTGAGCTGGTACAAGAAGAGTTGAACATCGCCGGCGGTGCTCTGGGGCAATATGTGGTTCAAAGCTTGCCGAACATCGTGGTTAATGTTTCGCAAGCTTTGAAGCTGAATACTTTGGCTAAAGTCTTCGTCTCCCCTTTGGACCCGGATGCTAAGCCACAGATTGCCTTTGCCGCCGGGGTGAAGATGGACGATAAGGAATATCGCAAGTTGATCGACGAATTGCTGATCTGCCGTTATCCGGCGGATAAACTGCAATTCATCAGAGAACAGGTCCGCTCCTTTGCCGATCTGGAAGACCTGCTTACCGACGCCTGGCTGGAAACAGAGGAGGTCTTCCAGGTCCTCGATCTGCTGGGGGATGTGGAGATTGCCGCCTTAATCAAAAGGCATCCTTATCAAGAGAATCAGCAAGGCGTTTATTTACCGGCAGCTGAGCAAACGTTGCGAGGTTATTTGCAAGACTATCTGGAACAACTTGCCGCTGACAGGGTCAAAGGGATTTTTCAACTGTTGAATCAGCTTAGGGATGAAGAGGGCTAGCGAAGATAATCGTCTCCCACGAGAAGAGGGGAGAGAACTTCCGTAGGGATCACAAACTCCGG
>Ga0366776_1083_pt1 | contig 10468 bp, 9 predicted proteins | sample BONcelN113001D11_FD_207070 | JGI IMG/M metagenome (GOLD analysis project Ga0366776, IMG submission 207070) | Enriched cells from coal bed in the Powder River Basin, Montana, United States - BONCAT cells N11 rep2 HSBNCT.N11.300.1.D11 ...
ATCGCTACATCCGAACTGAAGCGTGAGGATAAGGCGGGAAAAGGCACAAAGATAGAAGGTTCTTCGGGTATGCCTGTGGTAAAGGCTTACAGACTGGCGTTCTAACAATAGTGGAATCGAGAGTTGAAAATTAATAATTACGCCGTCTGAATGCTGTTTTTACCGTATTTATCGGTAAAAACAGCATTCAGTGCGGGCTACGCCCGCACTGAATAAATCGCAAGCGATTTATTCAGTAAGCCCTAATTATTACTGCAAATCGGGCGGGCGCCAAACAATATTTGAACATGTTTAATGGCCAGTATATAGAAAGCGGCCTGGACTATGGAAGACTTAAAAAGCATATGGGAAGAAGAAGAAAAAATGAGCTTCCAGGGCTGGGATTTTTCCCGCCTGAACAAAAGATGGGAAGGCGAAAGGCTGCCCTGGGACTATAAGGAGATAATCGGCAGATATTTAAAGCCTGGCGACCGCCTGCTCGATATGGGCACGGGCGGTGGAGAGTTCCTGTTATCCTTGAATCACCCTTATGGGAATACCGCCGTTACGGAGGCCTGGGAACCCAACGTCGGGCTGTGCAGGGAGAAACTATAGACGAACTAAAAGCGCGGGATTATAAAATCGTAATTTTGTCTGATTTACTGCTTAAAGACGGTTATTTTGTAGATGAATCGGGCGTACAAAGGCCGTTTACGGAATAAGCATTTGGAGGTAAACAATGGAGGAAAACGGACTGAACAACAGCGTTTATTTGGCTGGTGCAATGGTTTCCGAAGCCGAGTTGAGCCACAAGATTTACGGCGAGGGTTTTTATAATTTTTATATGGAAATACAGCGCCTTAGCGAATCCAAGGATATGTTGCCGATTACCGTTTCCGAGAGAATACTCGAAGTAACGCCCATATCCGTTGGGGATAAATTCGCTATCAACGGGCAGCTTCGCTCGTACAACAAAATCGTAAACGGACAAAACAGGCTGGTACTCACCATATTCTGCAAGCAGATATTAAAAGAATATGATGACAAGCAAAATCCGAACGAGATCGCGCTGGAAGGCTATATATGCAAGCCTACGACCTACCGCGTAACGCCCTTCGGAAGGGAGATCACGGATGTACTCATTGCGGTGAACCGCGCTTACAACAAGTCCGACTATATTCCCTGTATCATCTGGGGCCGGAACGCCCGGTATGCGGGAATGTTCAACGTGGGCGACCGCGTGAAAGTGAGCGGGCGCATACAGGCAAGGGATTATGAGAAAGTGCTGGAAAGCGGAGAAAAGGAGATACGCACGGCGTATGAGGTATCGGTTTCACGCATAGAAAAAACATAGAATAAAAACCTTTGTATTCACATGCTAATGTGTTAAAATAAACAGGTAGATAAAACCTGTTTTTTTATTTGTCTTGAATTTCATTTAAGATAAACAAAATTTTAAAGCATAAGGAGCACTCATGAAAATAGCACGGGCAATGCTGGGAAACGAGACTTTTTACTGCATACTGGAGGGTGAAAGCGTAAAACCCATTACCGGAAAACCCTTTGAACAAATCGTGAAAGATGGCAGGGAATTTGCATTGAAAGATGTAAAGCTTCTCTGCCCGTCGGAACCATCCAAGGTGGTAGCCGTCGGCTTAAACTACGCGAGCCATGCAAACGAGATGAAGGAGGATCTGCATTCCGACCCGGTACTGTTCATCAAACCGGGCACATCCGTTTTGAATCCCTTTGAAGCCATCATCTATCCCAGAAGTTCTTCCCGCGTCGATCACGAGGCGGAGCTTGCCGTGGTGATCGGCAGGACATGTAAAGATGTATCGGAAGACCTAGTACATGATTATATATTCGGCTATACCTGTTTAAACGACGTAACGGCGAGAGACCTTCAAAAAAAGGACGGACAGTGGACGCGCGCCAAGGGATTTGATACATTTTGCCCTTTCGGCCCGCATATAGAGACGGAATACGACTGGAGAAACAAACGCGTGCGCTCCATTTTAAACGGGGAGACAAAACAGGACAGCGATACGGGCTGCTTTATGTTCAGCGTGGAAAAGCTGGTGAGCTATATCAGCTCCGTTATGACGCTTCTTCCGGGAGACGTCGTTTCTACCGGAACGCCGCAGGGTATAGGCCCCATGCTAAGGGGCGACACGATACAGATCGTGGTCGAAGGCATCGGTATACTGGAAAACACAGTGAGATAACAGTGCTGCAATGAATAGTGAACAATGAACAATTTAAAAGAATGCCCTAAGGTTTTTGTCATTCTGAGGGAGCCCGGCGCTAAAGGCGCTCCTTTAGTGCCGGAGACCGAAGAATCTTTGAAATAAAAAGATCCTTCACTTCGTTCAGGATGACAGGCATAACCATTAAATAATAATTTGTTCATTAGAAAGTGGTGATAAAATGTCATACACATCCAAGTTAAAGAATGAGGATCTGGACAGGCTTTTCCAGGCGGTCCTGTGCCTGAAAGACCAGGAAGAGTGCTATATGTTCTTCGAGGATATCTGCACGATTTCCGAGCTGACCGCCATCGCCCAGCGTTTAAAAGTGGCGATCATGTTAAAGGACAAGCACACCTGCCACGATATCTCCGAAACGACGGGCATCAGCACGGCTACCATCAGCCGCGTCAACCGCTGCCTGCACTACGGCACGGGCGGATACGATCTCGCTTTAAAGCGAATGAAAGAACATTAAGGAAAAGGAATAATAATGGATTTAAATAAACTAAACGACATGCAAAGAGCCGCGGTCACTGCGACCGAGGGCGCTGTGCTTGTGCTTGCAGGCGCGGGATCAGGGAAAACGCGCGTACTCACCATGCGTACGGCATATCTTATACAGGAAAAAGGAATAAGCCCATATTCGATATTGGCGCTGACGTTTACCAACAAGGCGGCGCAGGAGATGCTCAGTCGCATCGGGAATCTCGTCGGCGAATACAAGGGGATGTGGGTGTCCACGTTCCATTCGACCTGTGCGAAAATACTGCGCATGGATATAGACAAACTCGGGTACGAGCGCAATTTCTCCATATACGACGAATCAGATACGGTATCCCTTTTGAAGGGCGTACTGCAAAAACTCAATTTTGACAAGGAGTACATCAATCCGAAAGCGGCCAAGTGGAGCATCAGCAAGGCTAAGAACATGTTTATAGGTCCTGAAAAGTTCGAATACGAATTCCCCGCTGCCAACGCCGCGGATATGTCTATGGTATATGCGGAATACGAGCGGCAGATGAAGAAAAACAACGCGCTCGATTTCGACGACCTGCTTTTAAAGACGCTGGAGCTTTTCAGGAAAAACAAGGATGCGCTTTCCTGTTACGGCAATAAATTCCGGTATATACTGGTGGACGAATACCAGGATACGAACCTCGTACAATACGAAATTCTGCGATGCATAGCCAAATTCCACGGCAATCTTTTTGTGGTGGGGGACGACGACCAGGCGATCTACGGATGGCGCGGCGCGGATATTCGCAACATACTCGAATTTGAAAAAGACTTCCCGGGAGCCAGGGTGATACGCCTGGAGCGAAACTACCGTTCCCACCAGAAGATTTTAGACGCGGCCAACAGCGTGATAGAAAAAAATTCTTCGAGAAAAGGCAAAACGCTCTGGACGGATAAGGGCGAGGGCGCGCTTCCGCTCGAATACAGCGCGATGTCGGAATACCGCGAGGCAGAGTTTATCTCTTCGGAGGTCCGCCGGCTGCACCTGGACGGCTGCCCGTACGAGGAGATCGCGGTGATGTACCGCACCAACAGCCAGTCCCGCGTGATAGAAGAGGAGTTCAAAAAACTGGCCATTCCGTACAAGGTATACGGCGGCATCGGCTTCTACGAGCGAAAGGAAATCAAGGATATCGCCGCGTACTTGAACCTCATTATCAATACGCGCGCGGACGTAAGCCTGGAGCGCATCATCAACGAGCCGAAGCGCGGCATCGGGGATACTACGCTGGAGAAACTGAAAAGCGCCGCTGCGCTCAACGGCCTGTCGGTATTCGAGGCCTGCCGCGAGGCGCATAAACACCTGGACGCAAGGGCCGCGTCCAGTGTAAAACGGTTTACGGACATCATGGAGGATTTGATCGAGCAGAAGGCAACGCGCGGTGTTTCTGAATTCGTGGACTATGTGCTCGACCGCACGGGCTACATGAAAGCCCTGTCCGACGAGAACACGCCGGAAGCAGGGGCGCGGATGGACAATCTGCAGGAATTTTTGAACAATACGGTGCAATACGAAAACCAGACAGAGGAGCCGTCGCTGGAGGGATTTCTCGAGAGGAACTCGCTCATTGCGGATATAGACTCGATTGGCGACGAGAAGGAGTCGGTTTCGCTCATCACGCTGCACAGCGCTAAAGGGCTTGAGTTCGACGCGGTGTTTATGGCGGGGCTGCAGGAGGGACTGATGCCGCATTCCATGGCGGAAAAGGAAAACGGCGTGGAGGAGGAGCGGCGTCTCTGCTACGTGGGCATGACGCGCGCCAAAAAAAGGCTTTACCTTACATGGGGGAGTACGCGCATGGTCTATGCCAGAAAGCCGATGGGCGGCGGGCTTCCCTACGAGGTGAAAAACTGTGAGCGCTCGCGCTTTTTAGAAGAGATACCCGCCATAATGCTGGAATGCAGAGAGGAAAAGACAGTGAGCACTTTTGAAAAATACCCGAGGAAAAGGGAAGATAAAAAGGCCAAGCCCATCGCTTTCCAAAGCTTCGAGAGGGATTCGGCAGCGCCTTTGCCCAAACCGAATATGCATCCCGAACGCTTCAGTGTGGGCGTGGCGGTTTGGCACAATAAATTCGGAGACGGGAAAATACTGAAATTAAACGGCGAGGGAACGGAGAAAATAGCGGTAGTGGATTTTAAGGCATACGGCGAAAAGAAGATGTTCGTGGCCTTTGCTCCGCTTACGATAAAGGAATAATTAACAATAAACAGTAAACAATGGACAATTGAAGATAAAGATTTAAGGATGCACTGATTAATACGCCAACATGTCATTCTTAAGGGAGCGCAGCGACTGAAGAATCTTTGTAATAAGGCCATTTTTTAAGATTCTTCGCTTCGCTCAGAATGACCAAAAGAGAGTTTTTCAGTGCTTCATTAAGGAAGCACTGATCGAATGAGGGCAGCAGGACCTTGGTTTCGCAAAGGCCATGCTTCAATGGTTTCCCTGTCATGCAAGCTGCTGCAATCGGAGGAGGTCAGAGGGGGGATGGAATTGCCAGAAGTAATAAGTGAAAGGGGCTGGGATTTTCTCTGCCCGCATATCAGGCCGGAAAGGGCAGAGAAGATCGCCCTTTATGCGGCGCAATATCTCGAGCCTGCGTTTGCCGGCTTCCCCGAGCTTTTCGGCAAGGTCTATCTGTCCCTGCGCAAATACGGATGGCTGGCTGAGTATAAACCCGTGCTGTATATCGTCATACGTGAAAGCGCGCTGGAGATCGATTCCCCGTGGCGTATCCGGGCTACCACCGCGCACGAGCTCATGCACCTGGTACAGTTCAGCCATGGCATCGGCCTAAATAGGTACGGCTCTCGCGATGTGGAGCGGCAGGCCACCTTCCTCACCTTCGCGCGCGGCTTCGCCTATGATTTCCTCCGGGCGTTTCCTGCGTCCTGTCCCAATACTCCTTGCGACCACGGGCATAAATTATGTTATTTTGGCTGCGGACTTCTTTTTAATGGCTGCTGCCGGGACTGCACTGAAGATGAATTGCGTGTGAAGGCAAGCGGCCTGACTGCACTGGCCCAAAGATATAGCTTGCATGATAGCCCTGACTATTTCAAACTCGTGTCCGGCTGCCTGCACACGGATGAATTGAATCAATTTGCAAAGAGCAATATGTTATTTAATCAGGCGATCCCTGGCTAAGATTTTCTGCAGAAAAGAGCAGCTGATATAAACAATTGCTGAAAAGTTAAATAAAAACGGGCTTTAACGTCCTAAAAATATTAGGTCCTGTGTCTTCGTGAAAAATTAGCTGACAATAACGGCAAACAAAACGGCTTGGGCCAAAAGACACCGGTTCAAGGCGAATATGTAGGTGAACCATATGACGGACAGGGAACGGATAGATGAACTTACAGGCATCCTCAATGAGTACAACTACCAATACTATACGCTCGACGATCCGAAGATCAGCGACGCGGAATACGACCGCCTGTACGACGAGCTGAAACATTTAGAAGAAGAAACGGGATATGTCCCCGAGAATTCGCCGACAAGGCGCGTGGGCGGGGATACATTGGCCGTGTTTAAAAAACACAGGCATTTGATGCCGCTTTGGAGCCTCGATAAGGCGAAATCGATGGAGGATATAGAGACCTGGGAAACGCGTGCGAGACGGCTCATCGCGCAGTACAACGCGGAGCACGATGAAAAACTGCCGGAACCGGAGTATACGCTGGAATACAAGTTCGACGGGCTTACGATCAATTTGACCTACGACGGCGGACGGCTGCAAATGGCGGCTACCCGGGGCGACGGCGAGACCGGCGAGGAGATATTGGAACAGGTAAAGACGATACGCTCCATACCGCTGTTCATCGATTTCAAGGGCAGGATGGAAGTGCAGGGCGAGGGCGTCATGCGCCTGTCGACGCTGGAGAAATACAACAAAACCGCCGCGGAGCCGCTGAAAAACGCGCGCAACGGCGCGGCAGGAGCGCTTCGGAACCTCGACCCGAAGGAAACGCGGAAGCGAAACCTCGACGCCTTTATATACAATATTGGGTATATCGAGGGGAAAAGCTTTGCAAGCCACATGGAAATGTCGGAGTTTTTGATTGAAAACCGCTTCAAACCAAGCCCGTTTTTAAAACTGTATTCCTCTATAGACGCTATGGAAACCGCTCTTTCCGAAACGGAGGAATCAAGAGGCGGATTCGATTTTCTTATCGACGGCATGGTCATCAAAATAAACGACTTCAAGACGCGGGAGGCTTTGGGTTTTACGGAAAAATTCCCGCGCTGGGCGGTCGCGTTTAAATTCGAAGCCCTCGAGATGACGACGGAAATACTGGACGTGACCTGGGAAGTGGGGCGCACGGGCAAACTGACGCCGCTTGCGCATTTGAATCCCGTGGACATAGCCGGCGTGACCGTTAAACGGGCGACGCTCAACAATTACGGGGACATCCAAAGAAAGCGCGTCAAAATAGGCTCGCGCGTTTTTATACGCCGCTCAAACGACGTGATCCCGGAGATTTTGGGCGTAGCGGAGGATACCAAAGACGCGCGGCCAATAGAAAAACCAGAGGTTTGCCCGGCCTGCGGCACGCATGTGGAGGAGACCGGCGCAAACATTTTCTGCGTGAATCCGCTCTCCTGCAAGCCACAGCTCGTATCCCGGCTCGCGCATTTCGCCAGCAGAGACGCCATGAACATAGAGACGTTCAGCGACAAGACGGCGGCGCTGTTATTCGAGGAGATGGGCGTCACAGACGTCTCCTATTTATACGATCTCGATTACGAAAGGCTTAAGACGCTGGATCGCTTCGGAGAGAAAAAGGCGCAGAACTTAAAAGATGCGATCGAAGGAAGCAAGCATCCGGCCCTCAGCAGCTTTATATACGCGCTCGGCATCAATACCGTGGGCAAGAAAACCGCCAAGGACCTTGCCAAGGCCTTTGGGACGTTTGAGGGAATAAAAAACGCGGATTACGAGGCGCTGATCGCGGTGCGCGATGTCGGCGGCGTCACGGCGCAGAGCATAATGGATTTCTTCCGGAACGAAACGTATATGGAAGTGGTCGGCAGGCTCTTCTCGCTTGGCGTGCAGCCTGTGGAGGAGATAACATGCGGCCCGAAGGAGAATGCGTTTGCGGGCAAGACGTTTGTTTTGACCGGTACGCTTCCGAATTATTCGCGCGGCGAGGCTTCGGACATCATAGAGAAAATGGGCGGTAACGTCGCATCCTCGGTAAGTAAAAAAACGGACTATGTGGTGGCCGGGGAGAACGCGGGCTCCAAGCTCGAAAAGGCCAGGGCTTTAGGCGTGAAAGTGATCGACGAGCAGGAATTCGCCAGGATGGCCGGGATAGAGTAAGTAGTAATAAGCGAAGTTTAAGCATCCCTGTACCGAGAAGATACAAAAATAACTCCGGTAAGGATTAACAAACCACCAATCGTAGGATTAGCTTAACGCAAAAGGAATACCTGGATCAGATAAGAAAACCTGTACCACAGAGTATTAGGGCGCATGGGAGCATGACCAGACAGCGGAGGAATACAGCTTAGACAACCTGCATACCAAGGGATGCAAAAAAACAGTATTCTATTATTTTCTGCATTCTTATGGAAAATAGGCGGGTACAGAGACCTGCCCCAACCATAAATCTTCGGAAAAGCGAAAAAATAAAGCAGTAGTCGGGCCTTTTCGGAAGCCTGACATAAAAAGCTTTGAAACATATAAAGAACTGGTATATAATGTGAATCGCATTAATTTCCCAAAAGGAGAATGAACCATGGGCGTATCAAAAGAAGAAGTAAAAAAAGTGGCGGCGCTTTCGCGTCTGTATATAGCGGAAAATGAAATGGATGCATTTGCGGCCGATTTGGGCGCGGTAGTGGAGCACGCGCAAAAGTTAAACGAGCTGGATACATCGGATGTGCAGCCAACCGCGCATATACTCCCGGTCAAAAACGTGTTCCGCGAGGATAAGATAAAGCCCAGCATGGACCGTGAGCTTATAACGGAAAACGCGCCCGAAAAAGATGGCGGCTGTTATATCGTGCCCAGGGTCGTGGAATAACAGTTGCAAAATATAAAAGAACCGCAGGGAACGGATTGATCCGTTCAGTTAAAAAAGTTTTACCAATGCGTATGATAAAGGATTGAAACGAAATGCCAAATCTCACTGTAAAGGAAGCCATGGAAAATCTGCGCTGCCGCAAGCTGAGCGCGGAAGAGCTGGCCGGAGAATGCATCAAAAGAGTAAAAGAGACGGAAGGGAAAATAGAAGCTTTAAACACCTTCTGCGAGGAAGGCGCGCTGCGCTCGGCGAAACAAGCGGACAAGGCCTTCGCGCAAGGCAAGGATTTCCCGCTTTTGGGCATACCCGGCATCATCAAGGACAATATGTGCACGAAGGGGCTTAGTTCCACGTGCTCATCCAAAATACTCTGCAACTTCAGCCCGCCCTACGATGCGACGGTTGTGGAAAAATTAAAAGGCCATGGCTATGCGCTCATCGGAAAAGCCAACATGGACGAGTTCGCCATGGGGTCCTCCACGGAGAACTCCGCCTTTAAAAAGACGAAAAATCCCTGGGATCTTTCGCGCATTCCGGGCGGCTCCTCGGGAGGCAGCGCCGCCGCTGTGGCGGCCGGGCAGGCGCTTTTTGCGCTGGGTTCGGACACGGGCGGCTCTATCCGCCAGCCCGCTTCCTACTGCGGCGTCGTGGGATTAAAGCCCACATACGGCGTCGTCTCGAGGTACGGGCTTGTGGCGTTTGCCTCCTCGCTCGACCAGATCGGGCCCCTTGCAAATACGGTGGAGGATGCGGCTATCGTTTTAAACGCCATCTGCGGACACGATGAAAGGGACTCCACGTCCGTGCATATGCAATACCCCGACTATACGGAGAAGTTGAAAGACGGTGTAAAAGGGTTGAAAATTGGCGTGCCAAAGGAGTATTTCGGTGAAGGGCTCGACGCGGACGTCAAGGAAGCGATACAAAATGCCATGAAAGCATATGAGGATATGGGCGCGATCGTGGAGGAGACGACGCTGCCCACTTTCGATTATGCGCTCTCCGCTTACTATATCATTTCCTCGGCGGAAGCGGCTTCCAACCTCTCCCGGTACGACGGCGTGAAATACGGCTACCGCGCGAAGGACTATAAGGATATCGTGGATATGTACTATAAGACGCGCACCGAAGGCTTCGGGGCGGAGGTAAAGCGCAGGATCATGTTCGGAAATTACGTGCTCTCCTCCGGTTACTATGACGCCTATTACTTAAAGGCGCTGAAAGTCCGCACGCTGATCAAGCGGGACTTCGACAGGCTTTTTGAAGCATACGACGTCATACTTTCCCCGACAGCTCCCGCACCCGCGTTTAGATTCGGAGAAAAGAGCGATCCCATGCAGATGTATTTAACGGATATATACACCGTGCCCGTCAATATCGCCGGGCTTCCCGGCATCTCGTTGCCCTGCTCATTGAACGCCGGCGGGCTTCCCATAGGGCTGCAGCTCATAGCGAAGCCGTTTGACGAGCAAAACCTGTTAAAAACAGCGTATGCGTTCGAGCGGTCTGCGGGCCTAATCCTGGAACCCTCCTTGAAAGGGGGCGATGCGAAATGAAGTACGAAACGGTGGTTTACGCTTTTCATTTCTACCGTGATCTTTCTTCCGTTTCTTTCCGCCTCCGCCCGGCCAAATCCCGTCATGCTCTTCAACTCTTTTTTCCTCCGTATATAATTTATCGGCTGTCCG
>Ga0366776_1084_pt1 | contig 10334 bp, 10 predicted proteins | sample BONcelN113001D11_FD_207070 | JGI IMG/M metagenome (GOLD analysis project Ga0366776, IMG submission 207070) | Enriched cells from coal bed in the Powder River Basin, Montana, United States - BONCAT cells N11 rep2 HSBNCT.N11.300.1.D11 ...
TCTCCGATATAAAAACCCCAAAAGCATTTCTTATTATAATCATCAATTTGAGTGAAAGAAACTAACCCTTTCGCTTCATTGTTTATTTCAAATATCTTACATATCGTAGAATTATCTTTCTGTATTTTTTGGAACCAGGCTAAATGTTCCTCAAATGTAATCATATGATCTCTATACATAGTTGCCCGGATTCGTTCGGAATTGCGCCATGCTAAAACCATATCCAAATCCTGTAGGTCCATATCTCGTAAACTATAACCTAAGTACTTCATATTTCCTCCAGAATTATACTCGAAAGAGGATTTTGCTGTCCTTCAATCTCCTGCATAAGCTCGGCGGCACGTAAACTCATAGCTGCTAGAGAGGCGGGATTATTAATAACCCCATAGACAGCATCCACTATCATTTCTTCTGAAACACTCGTATACCACCCTAAATTTTGGATAACTCCAATCTTGGCTAAGTCATGACTTATCTGTAATTGGTTATCTGCTACAACTATAGTAATTGTGGGCAAGCCCAGTATACATCGCTCCCAGGTGGCCGATCCACCAGCACCTATGGCCAGGTCCGCCTTTGCCATAAGGTCTGCCATATTACTAACTTGAACATGAAAATTAGTATTAGGACGGTTCTTGCATAAGTCTTCGATTGAATTTTTATGCGGATTGATCGATCCTACAACTACGTCAATAATAAAGTTAGCCTCAAGTTTCTCTAAACCGCATAGCGTTTTATATGTCTGATTTGTAAGATCGCTTCCGCCAAAAAACACAAGTATCCTACCAACTTTTTTCCGTGGGAGCTCAATCAGACATTTTTTTTCCATAAATTCCGGCCTAAGCAATGCATACTGCGGACCAAGAAGCTTTCTGCAGTGCTCGGGAACTAGTTTATCATAACGTGTATTCTTGTTTAAGTAATAATTTTGATCCACTAAAACATCACAATCGTGGGCTCGGTCGGCAAGATCATCAATAACAGCTATATTCGTACAATAAGGTCGGATATGTTTTTCCCACCTAGAATCAAGCCCATAGTGATCTATGATTACCCAGTCAAATCGAGTTTGCAGTGCCGGCATACAGTACTGTATAACCGCCTGGATATCCGTAGTCCAATCCAATTCAAATCCGGTATCGGCAGCATTAGTAGGTACCTTTTTGACAAGGTATCCTTTCTTCTCTATAAAATCAATTAAATTCCCAGCTATACCACGGCAGGCGAAAATAACAGATGCTCCTTTTTGCCTTAATTGATCAGCTAAAACTAAGCATCTTGATATATGACCAGACCCAATACGTTCTGATGCATCTGCCCGGATAAGAATCATTCGATCCTGCTTTCCCATTAAATCTCCTCGAGAATTAATAATGCTTCTGCTCTATATGTGAGTTTATCAGAGGCAAATCTGGATTATCCTTTAGTAATTTTATAATGTCCTCTAATGCAAACAATGGATTTACCGGATATAAGCACTCGATGATTCGCCTGATCAACTCAAAATCTTCTGCTGTATCAACTGTTAGGCGATAAGCGCTATAGTTCTCAAGATGCGATACATTCGCACTTCGATACTTGTTAGTATTTCGGTAAATAAATCCTGTTACATGTTCACGATCAGACTGGTCTTTAGCTTCATAAAATATTTCCTTTAATATTCTTGCCGAAAAAACTTCTGTATCCATCCCACGGGGATATGATCTTGTCTGTGTATTCGAAACATAATCAAATTGGGGGTAATTCCCCGTAAAACATTGTACTACCTTGTCTATCACCCCTGGGTCGATGAGCGGACAGTCGGAGGTGATACGAACAACCGTATCGGCCTTATATTTTTCTGCGGCATAGAAATAACGGCTTAACACATCCTCTTCGGAGCCGCGGAAAAACGGAATATCCATAGCATTACAAAAGTCGATGATAGGCTGGTCAGTCTCGTTCAGCGTTGTAGCGATAATAATGGAATCGGCGTATTGAACCCGCCGCAGCCTCTCGATCTGATATTCAAGAAGCGGCTTACCCAAAACCGTTTTTAAAATCTTCCCTGGGAGACGGGTTGAGGTCATCCGTGCCTGAATGATGATGGCCGTATTCATGTCAGCACCTCAGTCAGTCTTGCAATAACAACTTCCTGCTCCTCCGGCGTCAGAGCGTAATACATCGGCATACTGATAGCTTCTGTATAGTATTGTTCTGCATGCGGGAAATCACCTGGATTGAATCCAAGCTCCTTGTAGTAGGGCTGCAGATGTACGGGTATATAGTGGAGATTCACGCCGATCCCGGCAGCACGAAGTTTTTCAAAAACCTCGCGATGGGTAAGTTTAATCTTATCTAACTGCAGCCGAATGACGTATAAATGATACGCTGAGTAAGTATCCGAGTGTTGATATGGTAGTGTAAGCGGGAGGCCTTTCAGACAATCATCATACCTCTGGGCAATTTCATGCCTACGGGCAATAAACGAATCTATCCTGCTCATCTGGCTTACGCCCAGGGCTGCCTGAATATCCGTAATCCGGTAATTGTATCCTAGCCCTATCTGCTGGTAATACCAAGGACCATGGGGAGCTTCTGTCATTTGGAGCGGATCGCGAGTGATTCCGTGGCTTCGGAGCAGTTGAAGTTTTCTATACAACGCTTCGTTGTTGGTAACAATCATACCGCCTTCCCCGGTTGTCACTATCTTTACCGGATGAAAGCTAAATACTGTCATTTCTGAATAGCGGCAGTTTCCGATAAGTTCTCCCTTATATTTCCCACCTATCGCATGAGATGCATCTTCGATAAGCGTAATTCCGTATTCTTGAGTTAATCTGCGGATCTGCTCCATATCGCAGGATTGGCCTGAGAAATGAACTGGAATGATAACTTTAGGAAGACCATTGCTTGCTGCGGCGCGGTCCAGTTTTTTCCGAAGCGCCTCCACGCCCATATTGTAAGTAGCATTATCAATATCTACAAAGTCCACCTTAGCGCCGCAATAAAGTGCACAATTGGCCGAAGCTACAAACGTATTAGGAGACGTCCACAGCAGGTCGCCCTCACCTAAACCGGCTGCCAGACATGCCATGTGAAGTGCTGATGTGGCACTGTTAACAGCAACGGCATATCTAGCGCCACAGTATTCTGCAACCGTCTTTTCGAATCTCTCAATTACAGGCCCCTGGGAAAGCCAATCAGAGGTTAGCGCATCGATAACTGCTTCAATGTCAGTTTTGTCAATATGCTGCCGGGCATAAGGAATAACCTTCACCTATATCAGCTCCTTGATTTCTTGGACAGTTAAAAAATGAGGATTGGTGCCTGAATTATATTCAAATCCCTGTGCTACAGGCTTTGCTTGCTCTCCTAACGGATTGATACTGTAATCTACCGGGCTAGTGAATAGAATGGTCGGTTTTATTACATAATGATCGTGAAACTCAAGTGTTAGGTGTGAATCATCAGCCGGACACATGATTTCGTGAAGTTTTTCTCCCGGCCTGATGCCGACAATTTTGTGCGGGATACCGGGAGCTATCGCTTCGGCCAAGTCAGTGATTCTACTGGATGGTATTTTAGGGACAAATACTTCTCCCCCCTGCATCCGTGCGAAGCTGTTAAGAACAAATTGAACCCCTTGCGGAAGAGTGATCCAAAAACGGGTCATATCCGAGTGAGTGATAGGTATCTCCTTTGCCCCCTCATTCACAAGTTTTTTAAAGAAGGGAACAACCGACCCTCGTGAACCAACTACATTACCATAACGTACAACGGCAAACCTGGTAGCATGCCCTCCCACTATGTTGTTTGCCGCTACAAACAGTTTATCTGACACCAGTTTAGTAGCTCCATATAGATTAATAGGATTAGCCGCCTTATCAGTAGACAAGGCAATGACTTTTTTTACTTCATTATCGATAGCTGCTTTAATTACGTTTTGTGCGCCGTCGATATTTGTTTTGATGCACTCCATCGGATTGTATTCTGCTGCCGGGACTTGCTTCAGAGCGGCCGCATGAATTACGTAGTCTACACCGCGCATAGCCTGGCTTAAGCGACTTCCATCGCGGACGTCTCCCAGGAAAAACCGCATGGCGGGATCGTTGAATTCTGTCTGCATTTCAAACTGTTTCAGCTCATCACGCGAAAAAACGATAAGCCGCTTCGGTCGGTACTTTTGCAGAACCACCCGGATACATTCACGGCCAAAGGAGCCTGTAGCTCCTGTTATGAGGATTGATTTATCATTAAACAATTCCTTCCACCTCTTCGTTTATTTATACGATTATTTGTCCCAATTCTTCTAGTGTGCTGGGAAAACGCACATTATTTTTATTAAATAGATCTTCCAGATCCGGCCAGTTTTGTTTCGCATCAAGGCGTACTGTACTTATTAATACAACACCCGATTTAGAAAAAACGTCGGCATATATCATAGCTGATGAAATGGTACTTGCAATATAACGAATATTATTATATTTATAGAGAATTATTTCCATAGGCTCCAAACAACTGAACACGTCTATAGATGGAAAGCGCCTTATATAATCTTTAAGTTTTTCCGGCCGCTCCGAAGGATGCGGTTTATAAAGCAATCTATAGCCTTTAGCACTTGCCTGCGCGGAAAGTTCCTTTAGTACGCCTATCTCTTTTTCGGCATCGACCTTATCATGTTCTACAAGATTACTCCCCAGGTACATAATGACCGGCGGTCCTGCAAGCTGCTCATAGTCTTGCATCACCGGCAAAACTTTATCTAAAGCCGTATATATGGCGGCCGGTTCAATTAAACGGGCATCCGGCGAATACCGTTCTAACAAATGGGGTTTGTACAAATAGTCTGCCGTACCGGCCAGGCCCAAACCGACACCCGAAAAATTGTACCGAAAATCGGATCTCAACCCAGCCATCAGGCGTAATAGCTGCAAGAGCAAGTATTCGCCCGCCTTTGATGACCACTTCCGGTCATACGGGATATACGAAGCGCTTCCTTCCTCGAAGCGAATATATGTTGTGTTGCCGGAAAGCTCGACGATAAACTGATTCAACAGTGTTTTGTCAGAGGCAATATAAACTTGGTTGATCCCGCCATTCTGGCTGAACTTGTCCTTGAATTCCTTAATCACCTGCCATGGCCCTACAGACTTTATCTTTTGTTTATAAGATTTGTCCGCTACAATAATTTGATCCCACGTTGTTGTATCGTGAGCCATATAGGCAATACAGCGGTTTTCATTCCAGCGGCTGTGAGACTTCGGGTTGGCCAGCATAAGTACATTGTCTTCATCTTTCATATAATAGTTAGCCAGTATATATGCTGTAAACAAGTGCAGGGGCGTATTTACAATGAACAGGTTTCTCATCACGGACTCCTCTTACGCATGACGGAAATTACTCCGTCGAAAACTTGGAATGGCTGTATCATCTCCAGGCAGCGCTTATCGCATCTGCGCTTCCAGCAATTTTTGCATTCTCTATCTACTTGCAGTATTACATTCTTGCCCTGGTACGGCCCGTTGCGCGCGGGATCTGTCGGACCAAAAAGAGTAACAGCCGGTGTCCCAACAGCCACCGCAAGGTGCATCGGGCCGGTATCTCCGCCTACAAAGGCCCTGCTACGCTTAAAGATATGCGCCAGTTCTTTTAGCGATGTCCGTGCGGTAAGGTTGGCAGGGCCGGCCGACGAAAGCTTTACTATCTGTTCGGCGATATCGCTCTCTGCCGGGCCGCCAGCCAGGACGCACCGATATCCCGCTTCTTCCAGAAGGTCAATAAGTTTTGCATAGTGCTCCGGCGGCCAACATTTCGTTGCCCAGTTAGTCCCCGGAACAAGTACTACGAAAGGTTCTCCAGGATTTATCCGGGCTTCTGACAGCAAAGCCTCCGCCCTCTGTTCCTCATTCTCAGATATGCTGATCGGAAATACAATTTTGTCCACATTACCGCCTAACTCCCGGACAACGTCCAAATACCGTTCGATAACATGCCCTTTACTGTTAGGGCCGCATAGTGGCCGACTAATCAGATGGCTCAGTTCTCGCATGTCACAATAGCCGACTTTATTAGCAGCCCCGCTCAACAGGCTGATGGCCGCACTTTTAAAGAGACCCTGAAAATCAACAACAAGGTCAAACCGGCGCTCTCTCAAATGGCGTGTAAAAGCTGGGCCATTATGTATTAACCCGGACAGGGTTTTAAATTTCGGTTTTTCAAATACGATAATCTGATCGATATCCGGATTATTGGTTAATAAATTGTAAGATGGTTTTTCCACAATCCAAGTAATTTTAGCGCCAGGATTGTTCTGTCGCAGCGCATGCACCGCCGGCAGTGTATGAATGACATCGCCAATGGCACTCAGTTTTATAACAAGAATATTGTTATAGTTCATATCGGACCTCGCTTCGGGACAACTAGTCAACTGTTATTCACCTTTAATTCGCCGGATAATATTGGTGGTAGATCTTCCCGGTACTTCCGGAATCAATACGGTCTCCCCTCCATAGCCAGCCACATGCTTGGCCTCGGGAAGATCTTTTACGTTGTAATCGCCGCCTTTAACGTATATTTGAGGCTTAATCTGCGCAACAAGGGCTTCCGCAGTCTGCTCTTCAAACAAAACTACGAAATCGACTGCGGCTAGCGCCGCTATTACTTCTGCCCGGTCATTCTCATTGTTAACCGGCCTCTCCGGCCCTTTCAGCATACGGACGGAAGCATCACTGTTTAATCCTACGATCAAGATGTCTCCCAGTTGCTTGGCTGCGGCCAGATACCTTACGTGACCTGCGTGCAAAACGTCAAAACAGCCGTTGGTAAAAACAATTGTTTTACCAGCGGCTTTAAGTCTTGATATAGTATCGGTTAATTCATTCGTATTAAGAATCTTCATTGTGAACTCCTATAGCGTCTTTCAGTTCCCCCGGTGAGACGGTGGCCGTGCCTGGTTTGCGCACAACGACACCTGCCGCATAGTTTGCCAGACAGGCTGCTTCGTGGTAAGATGCCCGCGCAGCCAAGGCAAGAGACATAGCCGCAACCACGGTATCGCCCGCACCGGTGACGTCATATACTTCACTTTTGTTGGTTACAGGTATATTGGTCAGTTTTCTAGTCTGTTCAAATAGCGTCATACCATCAGGCCCCCGGGTTATCAGCACTGCCTGGGCATTTAGTTTGCTGAGAATAGTTTGTCCTGTTTGCACAAGGGAAGCATCATCCAGGAAGTCGCGTCCTACTGCCGCCGCCGCCTCTGATTCATTTTGCTTTACAACCGTAATCCCGGTAAAAGCAAGAATATTATAGCGAGAATCGACAATAGAGGGAATTCCCGCCTCATTGCATCCCTCAATGACGGTACTGATCACTTCCGGAGAAACGGTATTGCTCCCATAATCACTCATAACTACAACATCCATATGCCTGATATGCGATTTGATATAAGTGAGTATTTCATTTTTTACATTGCCGGAGAGAGGTTCTTTTTTCTCCTGGTCAATACGGACTACCTGCTGGCGAACCGTTGATTGTCCGCCTGCCATAACTCTTGTTTTAGTTATTGTCGGCCGGGATTGATCAACTATCAAACCGGCCGTATTGACTCCTTTCCCCGCCAATACCTGGCTGAGCTCCCGGCCAACAGAGTCCTCGCCGATAACGCCCACGGCAAAGACTTCTCCCCCAAGTGTAGCGGCGTTATGCACCGTGTTAGCCGCACCGCCCGGCACCACTATTTCTCCCCCATGTTCTAGGATTAAGACAGGTGCCTCCCGGGAGATTCGGGATATTTTGCCTTCTAAATAAACATCGGCCACCATATCGCCGATAATCATTATCTTACAACCCTGCATCGCGTTTACAAGGTTAATCAGCTTCGAATCCAATATAAACGTTCCCCTTTAACCATTTCTACCATTCAACGGCAGCTAATTTGAGCGTTAGTTTGTCCTGCTTCGTTTCATAACTTATATCGGCATCAAAGCAGTGAAGATTATGACGCCAGGTATATTTAACCTCGTCAGCCCTGGACAGGTCAAGATCGTACTTTACACTCATCCCCAGCTTGTTCTTAGAATCAATCTGATAGAGGAATCCGGCGCGGAGTTCTCTCGGAATATCAATCCTGTCATATTCGTATACAGATTGGCTTGTCTGATGGCGGTAGGAATATCCTAGGAACGCCTCGTTACGCACAGTCTTCCAGTCTACGTTCGCATCAAACCGCCAGATGTCATTATAGGTTCGGTTATACCCGTAGTAAATATTTTCATATCCCGTCCCCAGTTTCAAGGTAAGTGTATCACTCAGCTTAACCGGATCTGCGGCCAGGTATGCCTCATACCCCCGGCGCCAGCCGGAAATAGCTCCCTCCGTCCATTTACCTGTAATGGCGCCAACACGAAGAGTTAACGGCGACTGTCCAAGCCTTTGCGGCTTTAGCCTAATACTATATTCTTGTTCCTTTTCAATCCACTCATCATCATCGTTTTTCTCACTGCCATGGAACGCATCAACTGTATATCCTTTGCCTTGCGCCGTCATACCAAACTGGGGTTCAAAACCCCGCTTGCTAAAATAACGCAGATCGGTATATAAAGTTGTTTGATTGCCCACCGGATAGGCAAGATATTGTCCAATCATCAAACCGTCATCGGAATCGTAGCCTATGCGCGGCATGATTGTCGTAGCTGCTTGCTGCTGCAAGGACTTCTCAAGCTTGGGTATTGAAAAGAGAGTCATGCCGCCAATTACAACTTTAGCGTTATAAGCGATCAGTTTATCTTCCGGCCAAATTTCCACCCGGTCAGCGCCCACATAATAATGAGGTTTCTCTGCCGGGCAGCCGGTTACTGTACCATCATGAATAGTTACTTTCCCCTCAAGAATAGATACGGTCTTGCCACCGACAAATATTTTTTCGATTTTACCGGTAACCGCATCCATTTCTCCTGTACGGTTCTGATAATTATACTGAATATTAGCACCAGTCAGGCTGACTCCCGGCTGAAGCAGGGTAGCCGTCTCTTCAGCCTTTACTTCACCCTTGTGGGCATTTCCGTGCAGTTTTTCGGAGAGAACCTGATCGGTATCTTTGGTAACATGAACTTGACCCTGTGCGGAATAGTCCCCTGTTTGCTCGCTATAATAGAGTTTGTCCGCTTCAATGATAATCGGCACCTGAGCCGAGGCTTTGACCGTATGCGTATTGGCTGTAACAGATGTTTCCGCCGCATATACCGCCGGCGTGTTATTAACTAAGGCAATCAGGGCAGCTATTCCTAGGAGCAGGTTTTTATTGTTATTGACCATGGTTTACTCCTATCGTTAATTTAATATTTTTTATTAAAGTTCTGCGTATACAACCCAATACAGGGATTTAACAAATGAAACAACCACCAGGGAAGACTGCCGCGTCGGCAAGCCTCCTCGCAGTGACACCACTTCAGTATTTCATCCTCTTTGTCATTGCGGGCGACAGCGAAGCAATCTCCCTCGCATTCTTCTCAGCTATAACACGGAATTAATATATCTACTAAATACATCTTTATTCTACATCATTCATCTGTTTCCTTCCAAAGGAGGGTCGGTAATATATGAGAAAAGCCGTCTTACGACGGCTGTATTATTTCACTTTTAATTCACTTTTATACCAGATATTAAGGTATCGGCTTTGACTTGTATATAGAGCTCGGTTCCAGCAGGTATATCAACATCTTGTCCGTGAACAAACGCACCACCTACAACCCCAAATGGCCCGAGCAGAGCCAGCCCGGCGACAGTGGCTCCAGCCGCTTTTACCAACGATTTGGTTTCTTCCTTAGCTTTTTCGCCCATCTCTGTAGCAACGATACTGCCATCAAGTCCTTCAACTGCTTCAAAAGCCACTTCTAACTTTGCATCACGCCCGAAATTCTTCCGTTGGGTAACCTTAGAAACTTTTCCATAACCTTGCGCACCGCTAGGAAGTGCTAACACTCCATCTACGAATACATCGTTCGTAACCTGGAACGCAACAGGATCACCGACTTTTGAATTTTTCGTACTCAGATCAGATGTCAGCTTAATTTTTACAAGGGTATCCTTCAGTAATGTAGTCTCCATAACATCGGGCCAACCTGTAGCCAATGAAAGCTTCATTAGCTTATTTACCCGTTCAGCCACCGGAGCTGCCGCAGAATTACCATACAAGGTACGCTCCAGCGCCTCTAGCTTAGTCTTTATGGCTTGATTCGTTACTGCACGGGTTAAATGCCATTCTACGGTATTCAGCTTCAGTATTAAAGACGGAGCGCCTGGTTTGACCTCTTTTGCGTAGCTATACAAACGCTCACTTTTGTTAGCCAGAC
>Ga0366776_1085_pt1 | contig 10331 bp, 11 predicted proteins | sample BONcelN113001D11_FD_207070 | JGI IMG/M metagenome (GOLD analysis project Ga0366776, IMG submission 207070) | Enriched cells from coal bed in the Powder River Basin, Montana, United States - BONCAT cells N11 rep2 HSBNCT.N11.300.1.D11 ...
GAATTGTCAAACTGAGTGAAGCCGACGCTCAAAATATTGTCCGCAGCGAGTTTCCCGATGCTGCTATTCACAGCGTCAAGCTGGAAACCGATCAGGTATACAAAAAATTTGAAGTAACTTTTACCGCTGCCGGCATCCGTTCCGGCGAAATAGAAATCAATCCCGAAACCGGGCTGATTATCGAAAGGGATCTGGATTACTAGGACATGAGCCAGGCCTCCTGGAGGCAAAAGCTCACAATTGCCACCGACTGGGCGCAAGTCCCACTACGCTCTCGTCCTCTTCAAATGTCCGGGCAGGACGAGGTTCGCCTGACTTCGCATAATGACTTACTTATTTACTATATCCTTGATCACGGCGGCAATCCAGGTCTGACCGTCTTGGCAAACGGCTGGCCTGGATTGTTGCCGGCGAAATTCTTTAAAGAGGTGTAGAATGATCAAATGCTACAATCCATACCTTCGTACTAGCTTCCCCCATATTAACCAGAGCTCCGGCTGGAGTGCCGCCGCCAACGCTGTGCTTTTACTGCCGGTCCCGGTGAACCTTTGACCATGACACCGGCGGAATTCAGACAAAAACTATCCCTGCCGTATGAGGCCAAGGTCGCTCATGCCATCATCAGAGCGTGGGAATTTTACGACCGGATGAACGGCGAGGTATTTTGCAGCGTCGGCGGCCTGGACAGCATCACCCTGCTCGCCTTTCTCCGCCGGGAAGTCGCCAAAGACATTCCCGGCGCCAGCGTATCGGTTCTCGAAGACAAAAGCATCCAGGCTGTACATCAGACCTTTAACAACTTTATCCTGCTAAAGCCGCTCAAAAGCAAAGCCCAGGTCCTGCGCGAATTCGGGTATCCCGTCATCAGCAAGGAAAAAGCCGGCAAAATCCAGCTGTTGCAAAATCCCACCGCCAAAAATTCCACCGTGCGCCATGCCATCATGACCGGCGAAACAGGCAAACTGGGCGGGTACAAGCACTCTGCCCAAATGCGCCTGGCACAAAAATGGCTGAACCTGTTCGGCGGCCCGGAAAACCAAAATTATGGAACCCATTATCAGACAGCGCCGTTCAAAGTCTCCAACCGTTGCTGCTATTACATGAAAGAACGGCCTTGCGAGCTTTATGCCAAAACCTCCGGCCGGAAACCCTATATGGGCCTGATGGCCTCGGAAGGCGGGCAGCGGGCCAAAGCGCTCACCCTGCATGGCTGCAATTACTACGGCAAAACCGTAAGCCGTTCCTGCCCGTTCGCTATTTTCTCCCGCCAGGACCTGCTGCGGCTCGCCCTGGACTTAAACGTCCCTGTACCGAAAGTCTATGGCCGGATTGAACAAAAAGAAGACGGCACCCTCTATACCACCCGGGCCCAGCGCACTGGCTGCTCGATGTGCGGCTTTGGCATCCACCTTGAAAAACGACCTCACCGGTTTGACCGGCTGCGCGCCGACAACTACAACGAATGGAAATTCTGGATGTACACTATGGGCTGGGGTCAGGTACTCGATTATATCGGAGTGGAATGGGAAAATGAATGGTCGACAGCCGATACAGCCGGACAGTAATCTCGGTCAGCTGACGGTAGTTCATTGCTCCTGTGGAACGCATCCTCTTTCTCCTATTTCCAGTATAAGGAGTGTCTCCTTTGAAACAGCTTGAAAACCCCCTCGTTAATCCTCTCACCGGTCTCAAGAACCGTCATTTTGCCGAAAGCCATCTGCACAACAGACTGTTGAAGGTACAAAACGGCGCTGCTCCGCCGTTTCCAGTGCTTTTTTTAGATATCGACCGTTTTACATCTCTCATGAACCGCTATGGACACGCAGCCGGCGATACCGTGCTGCAAACGGTCGGCAATCTGCTGCGCCGTAAATCGCACCGCAGGGATATCGTCATTCACTGGGGCTGCGATCAGTTTATGGTGATCCTGAGCAAGCCGGTACAAGGCTCTCACCTCTATGATGCCGCCAACCGCCTGTCCTTCCTGATCAGAGAAACCCCTATCGCTGTTCAGCATCAGTTGCTTCGGGTCACCGTTTCGATCGGCGCCACCCTCTCCAGGTCCGAAGACTGCGTGGATACTCTCGTTTACCGGGTCCGGCAGCTCATGCGGGTCAGCAAACAAGAAGGCGGCGGTGACATCGGGATCGGCTGATCGGAAAATACCAGTCCTTCGGCGTGCCGCCCGGATCATAGCCTGGCCGCCGGACACAGCTTCCTGCCTATGATCCGGGCTGACCCCCGGGTTCTCCCTGACGCAGCTTTCCGCCTCTATCCGCTCCTCGTCAGCCGATGGCGGACCAACTCTTCCATTCGCGCGACCTCCTTTTGCCTATGCCAGTTCAGTGATCACCACCTAGTCGTGCTGAACATGTTTTGGCGATCATGGTCTTTTTAAAAAAGCGTTGTTATCAAATTGCTAAAAAGCAAAAAAGAAGCTTTACAGATAATCTGTAAAGCTTCTTTTCTTATGGTAACCCCGGCAGGATTCGAGCCTGCGGCCTTTTGATTCGTAGTCGTGCACGGGCATTATTTTTCGTTTTAAATTGTCGATATTATTAGATTATTTACAAGACCATATGCCCTTTCACGAGCTGCCAAGATCAGTGCGGCACTTTGATCCTGTTTTAGCATTTCATAAACAATATCAAAAAACACCGTCCGGCTTTCCTCATCGCTAACAATCGTGTAGCTAGATCACGATGCGTGGCAAACGCGTTACTGATAGCGCGAATGGCGGCTTGCGGTACTCGTCAGCAGTGATATCCCTTTTTCAACTGAACACTATACCGCTTAACTTAAATAGTGCCTCCGGTTTGGCCAATCACATTCTAGTCTTACTTAACATATTATAAATACAGAATGCAATAATTGAATAAGGAGATTTTTATATGGACTATTGTAAAGAACCCCGATTGACTGGACGTATCGTTTTACCAGGAGAGCCGCAATACAACACAGCCCGCCAGGAATTCAATACTTTCTTTAACAGATTCCCGCTGGTCATCGTCTTCGCCCAGGAGACGCAGGACGTAGTCAACGCCGTGCGCTGGGCGCGTTATCGGGACGTGCCGATTCGCATACGCTCCGGTCGCCATAGCTACGAGGGTTTGTCGGTCGTCGATGCTGGCATTGTGATCGACGTCAGCGATATGCATCAGATAGATGTGGACCACAAGCGCGGTACGGTCACGGTGCAGACTGGCCTGAGGGACTTCGCCTTATACCAGGAGCTTGGGTCCGAGGGATTGGTGGTGCCGGGCGGTCTTTGCCCCACCACGGGCATCGCCGGGTTTACGCTAGGAGGCGGCCAGAGCAGTCTATCCCGTGCATATGGTCTGATTATCGACAACCTGCTTGATCTGGAGCTGGTCGATGCCAACGGCCAGGTGCTTCACGCCAATGTCGACCATCATGCTGATCTGTTCTGGGCCTCGCGTGGCGGTGGCGGCGGCAATTTCGGCATCTGCACCGCCTTCCGCTTCCGCACGCACCGCATTGACACGGTCGCCTACACCAACATTGAATGGGATCTGCGGGATCTGGAGCCGGTACTAAGAACCTGGCAAAACTATACCACCCCTGACGCCAGCGAGCGACTCACTCCTCTCCTCACGATAGCTTCAGGACGGGAATCGGTGTTGCTAATGCAAGGGGTTTTCCTTGGTTCGGCTAAAGAACTGCGCTGCCTGCTACAGCCTTTACTTCGGGCTGGTTCGCCACAGAAGGTGACTATCGAAGAGATGCCCTGGCTCGAAGCGGTAGCCCGAATAGCGGCTACCAAGCCGGATTCTCCCGAGCCCTTTAAGAGCGTAGGCCCCTTCGTCAATCAGTTGCTGCCGGACGAGGGTATCGCCACGATCCGGCGTTTCATCGACGAGCCGCCCACCTCTTCGGTCAGCGTCTTTTTCCACGGTCTGGGCGGCGCGGTGGCCAAGGTACCCAGGGAAGCCACGGCCTACTTCTACCGCCAAGCTCTGTCCAACATGTCAATCTTTGCCACTTGGGATACACCTGCCGGAGCGGCTCCAGGCATCCGCTGGGTAGAAGAATTCCGCCGGGCGATGTGCCCCTTCACCCAAGGCGTTTACGTCAATACACCGGACCTTTCGCTCAAGGACTGGCCCAAGGCCTACTACGGCAGCAACTTCGACCGGCTGACCAGGGTGAAAGCCAAATACGACCCGGAGAACGTCTTTCATTTCCCGCAAAGTATTCCGCCCGCCTGTAAAAATGCATAACAGCGTTACGCGAAAGCACACAAACCTATCATCTATGCTCAAGCCAAACTGGGATAAGAGAAGTTGCTAGTCGGTCGCCACAGAAACTGATCTCTAGCAATAAAAGGGGGAGAGAAATGAGTATGAGAAACTACCGAAAAAAGAAAGCAACTACTCTGGGTGGACTTACTGATATTCCCGGCATTCTGGTGGGAAATGCCGAGGATGAAAGTGGCCGTACGGGATGCACGGTGATTCTCTGCCCTGACGGGGCAGTTCCCGGCGTATCTGTAAGCGGAGGTAGCCCCGGCACCCAGAATACCGACTTCATCCGTCCCGGTACCGCAGAGTATCCTGTATATGGCGTCCTCCTCACCGGCGGCAGTTTCTTCGGACTGCCAGCGTCGGGCGGGGTGATGCGCTGGCTCGTTGCGCAAGGGATCGACGATGTACCGCTTGTACCTGCGGCAGTCATCTACGATCTTCCCTTCGCCAAAGGCTCACCGCCGCCTGATGCGGCCCTGGCCTACGCTGCCTGCCAGATTGCCAATGCCGGTCCCGTGCCGGAAGGAAATGTGGGTGCCGGGGCGGGTGCGACGGCGGGGAAAATCTACGGAAGGCCGATGAAGTCCGGACTGGGCACTGCCTCCCTTTGCATTCCCGGCGGTCCCGTAGTAGCAGCCCTGGCTGTGGTCAATCCCCTCGGCGACGTATGGTGTGGGGGACGTATCGTCGTAGGAGCGTTACGTCCTGACGGAGCTTTTGTCAATCAGACCAAGGCGATGTTAGCCGGTGTCCCGTCACCGCACAGCCAGCCCCTGAACACTACAATCGCCTTAGTAGCCACCACCGCACGTCTGACCAAGGCAGAGGCCAACCGGGTGGCAACACTCGCCGAAGATGGAATGGCCCGAGCCATTTCTCCCAATCACACGCAGTCGGACGGTGACACAATTTTCTGCCTCGCCCTGGGGTCATACACCAGTAATCTGTCGAGCGACGAGCTCGTTACGCTAGTGGGCACAGCCGCTGCGGTGGTGCTGGAGGAGGCCATTATCCGGGGAGCACTGGCGGCACAATAATTGGGGACATATGATCACGCTCATGTTTTTACACCAAAACTGTTGGAGTTCCCATCGGGCACGGCTTTAATCAGCAAGGAACTGTTGTTTTCCTCTACTGCAATCTTATCTCCACTCTGAAAGCCAATGTCCTGGAGCCATTTGCCTTGCAGCCGGATAAGCGACCGCCGGTCTTTGCCGCCTTTCAATTGAAGGCGGCTTTTCTTTTCCCGCCGCGCAGCGTGCGGGGCCAGCCAACGTAACCCGCAGTCCGGGCACAAATGCCTTTGATTCCTCTGCTCGAACTGCACATTAGCCTGTTAACAAACAATAGTTACCCCACAGCCAATCCAGCATAAAAATAAATCCTAGCCCACAGATTGGTTTTGTTTCCCTATCTCCGTCCGATAATAGCCAATTTTATCATCCAAATTGCTAAGATGTTCCTCCAGCTTTCCTATCTCTTCCTTGAGAGCAGCCCGGTGCCTTGCCAGCATTTCCATTCGTTCAACCATTGTTGCATCGCCTTGGGCCCGGAGCTTTGCGTATGTTTGAATTTCCCTGATTGGCATACCGGTATCTTTCAAGCGCTTGATAAACCGTATCCACGCAACATCGCTTTCTGCATAACTGCGTCTCCCGTTTTCTTTCCGCGCCGGAATAATCAGCTTCTCCTTTTCATAGTACCGCAACGTATAAATACTAATCCCGGTAATGGCCGAGAAATCGCCAATGGAATAATTCATTTCACACACCTCCGCAAAAGACTTGACCTAGAGTTTACTCTACATTGTACAGTATAAGCATACTAAAGAATAGGAGGTTATACAAATGAACAACACCCAAAACTATACGGTCATTACGGGCGCCAGTTCCGGTATCGGCTATGCAGTCGCTAAAGCGTTCGCCCGGCGCGCTAAAAATGTAATTGTAGTCGCCCGTCGTCAAGCCCAGCTGGAAAAATTGAAACAAGAAATTGGGGAACAGTATCCGGCCGTGGATGTCGTAGTAAAAGTCTGCGATTTATCCATTCCCGCAAATACGTATCAACTCTATCAGGGGGTAAAGGATTATCCGATTGAAACCTGGATTAATAATGCAGGCTTTGGCAACTATGACAGCGTGGCCCAGCAGGATTTGAGCAAAATTGAAACCATGCTGCGGGTCAATGTGGAAGCCCTGACCCTTTTATCCTCGCTCTATGTCCGGGATTACAAGGATGTTCCCGGGACCCAGCTCATTAATATTTCCTCCCGGGGCGGGTATGCAATCGTCCCTAACGCCGTTACCTATTGCGCGGCCAAATTCTACGTAAGTGCCTTTACCGAAGGACTGGCCCATGAATTAAAAGCTGCCCACGCCGAACTAAAGGCCAAAGTACTGGCTCCTGCCGCGACACAAACAGAGTTTGGTAAAATTGCCAACGATGCAGCGGAATATGATTATGGCAAGAGCTTTGGCCACTACCATACCAGTGAGCAAATGGCGGATCTGCTGCTGGCGCTTTACGACAGCGATCAGACTGTGGGCGCTGTTGACGCGGAAACATTTGCATTTAGTTTGCGGACACCGGTGTTTGATTATGCCGGAGGTTCCGTACATAATCAAAAAACAGTCAAATGAGGAGGAGAAACGATGCACCGGTTACTGACCCTTGCTATTGTGGCGCTTTTATCTGTGACAGGCTGCTCTTTCGGCATAGCGGGACAAGAGCCGACCTCGGCACCTAAATCAACAGTCAACCTTAACCCATCCACCCAGGAAGAACGAAATCAATCCACAGCCAAAGGCGCCGCATTGACGCTGAGGAAAACCTATACTGGCTTTCAAGCTCCTACAGGGCTTGCCGTAGACCATAGCGGCAATCTCTATGTATCAAATTGGAGCGGAGGCTCTGTCACCAGAGTGGATACAGCGGGCAATTACAGCACGTTTACTGACGGCCTGGGTTCTCCAGCGGGCTTGACTTTCGACCCAACGGACAATTTATACGTTGCCGACTATGCACGGGATGTCATTTATAAAATCACGCCGGCGGGAGAAAAAAGCATATTTGCCCAAGGATTGCATACGCCTACCGGCATAGCCTTTAATCACGCCGGCGACCTTTTGGTAAGCAATCGAAGCAGTAACGAGATTGTAAAAATAACCGGTTCCGGGAAGATGGAATTGGTTGCAAAAGGTATGCGCACGCCCGTCGGCGTCGTCGAAGACAGTGAAGGAAATCTCTATGTCACCAATTATGGCGGAAGCATTATCAAAGTGACACCGGCGGGGGCAATTAGCACTCTGTCCACTCAGTTTGGGCGTCCTGGCGTCGGCATTGATATTAGCCGACAGAATATAATCTTTGCCGCTGATAATGGCGATGACTGCGTACGCCGGCTTGCGCCGGACGGTTCAACGGAAATCGTAGCTAATAATATTGGCGGGTGCGTGGCTCTCCTTGTCCACGAAGACACCCTTTACGTCGGCGGCTGGAATGAGGGAGCCGTACATGTGTACTCTATTCATTAGCCTTTTATGCTCATCCCCAATAGTCTCTGATGTTAGCTGCCAAGGCTTCCTAAACCCCACTCTTTCTTATAGATGAGGCAAATCGATTACAGGATAAGCGTCTATTGACAATAAACCCATTGACATCTGTTCAACAGCGTCAGGCGGACCAACTCTTCCATTCGCGCGACCTCCTTTTGCCTATGCCAGTTCAGTGATCACCACCTAGTCGTGCTGAACGTGTTTTGGCGATCATGATCTTTTAAAAAAGCGTTGTTATCAAATTGCCAAAAACAAAAAAGAAGCTTTACAGATAATCTGTAAAGCTTCTCATTCTTTATTTTTAATTCTTCCCTACTACCATTTGCCAAGCTAAAATATTGTTCACCAAACCCCATTTAGGTCCCTGCCGCCTGGACCACCTCAAATAATTGCTTGTTGAGATAAATTCGCTCCTTGCCCATTTTCTGCGATACAAGGAAACCAGCTTCTTCTAGCGCCGACAAATAACCGGCGGCTGTCTTGCGCGAAACGCCGAAACCTGCTTCCATGTATGCCGTTTTGGTATAAAACTCATAAAATAACAGCTCCACCAGTTCTTTGGAATAAACCCGTGGCAGCGTATTTTTTATTTCTTCTGCAGTCTTGTCCACCACTGCATTAATTTTTTTCACCAATAATAATGTCTCTTCGGCGGTTTGCTCAATGCCATCCAGGATAAAAAGAACCCATTCCTCCCAAGCTTCTTTCGTCCGAACTTCCTGCAGCAGCCGATAATAGGCACTTTTGTTGCGTATGATGTATTTACTAAGATATAGAATGGGACTGTCTAACAGTTCTTTAAGAACCAGATATAAAACGTTTATAATTCTCCCCGTGCGTCCATTCCCATCATAAAACGGGTGGATCGATTCAAACTGGTAATGAATGACTGCCAATTTGATCAACGGGTCAATCGCATCATAATCATCATTGATTTGACTGATTGCATATTTTACAATCTATGGGTATAATATAAGAAAAGGACTGACGTGTTGGTAGCACGCCAGACCGGCAGACTGTCTAACCGAACGGTTAACCCGGATTACGTTATTGAGAAATAACCGCAAACCATGGCGTGGGAGCGGCCATTTCTGTTTTATGATGAGCACAACAAGTGTTGCGAATGCGACCATTAAGTACATTGCCTCAAATGTTGACACCATACCACCCCCTTCCTGGAAGGAAGGGGCCAACCGTTCCCCGACAGCCTGTTACGCTTATTATAGCGTAATCTTCCAGGCTGAAAAGAGAAAATTCTATGAATTGCTTTCACACTGCCGCCTTTCAAACGAAGGCGGCTTTTTTATTTTCCCGCCGCGCAGTTCGCGGTTCCCGGCGGTCGGCAGGACTCCCGGCTGGGTCGGCCGGTGGTTTTGCGGACGGCGGCCATAGAGCGGTAGCCGTCTTGTCGGTTTGTTGGCACTGAGCGGAGCAGCCCGATCAATGAGGCTCGAAAAAGCGGTTTTCTTTTTCTCTAGCCGAATTATGCAGAGCTGACGCCAGGCAAAAGACGCGGCAGCGGCTGCAGCGCCGCCCGCTTAGGATGCGGAGCGGACTCACAGGCGGCCAGGGATGGCCAGAATTAATGTATCCTGCAAGAAAAAAACCGGGCCCTGTGGCTCGGTATGGGTATGGTAATCGCTACTGCTCTCCATCGCATCGGCAACTATAGCAGGTCTTGTTTCATCTTTGCAAATTCATCCCGGCTGATTTCCCCTTTGGCATAACGCTCTTTCAAAATATCGATGGCTCCCGGCGCTGTTCCTACAGGGCAGGCATTTTGACTACTTTGTGACAGCTTGCGCACCAGCACAAAGCCGCCCCAGATCACCAGGCCCCAGAAAAGAAGCATGGGCAGCATCATAAACATTCCGCCCCCAAACCAGCTTCCGGCTCCAGGGCCACCAAACCATGAACACATGTTATTTCACCTCTTGTTTATTGTTATCATCAATGGAAAACCGTATGGCAAAGGTCGTACCCTCACCGCAGGCGCTGGTCACGTCTACCGTCGCGCCATGCAGTTCAATAATCTGCCGGGCGATGGCCAGCCCCAGACCGGTGCCGCCGCTGGCGCGGGATTTATCCGCTTTATAGAACCGTTCCCAGATATACGGCAGGTCGCCGGCAGCAATGCCTGCACCGGTATCGGCGATGGTTAAAACTGCACTGGCACGTTCTTGCGTCAGGCCGACGGTGATTTGCCCGCCTGGTGGAGTGAACTTTAGGGCGTTATCCATCAGGATGAGCACCAATTGGGTCAGCCGGTCGCCGTCACCCCGGATGGACAGGACGGCGGTATCAATCTGGGCGGCCAGCGTAACGCCCTGTTGCTCGCTTTTTTGTTTCAGCAGCGTCATCACATTATCGACAACCTCGGCCAGAGGCACATCTTCGGTTTCCAGCGTTATGCCGCCAGCCTGCAGTTGGCTTAAATCAAGCAGTTCGGCAATGAGTTTTTCCAGCCGTAAGATTTCGCCACCCATAACGCGGTGATATTTATTGGCCTTTT
>Ga0366776_1086_pt1 | contig 10195 bp, 10 predicted proteins | sample BONcelN113001D11_FD_207070 | JGI IMG/M metagenome (GOLD analysis project Ga0366776, IMG submission 207070) | Enriched cells from coal bed in the Powder River Basin, Montana, United States - BONCAT cells N11 rep2 HSBNCT.N11.300.1.D11 ...
ACCGGTAATCCTCCGCGCTAACTTCCAGGCGTTCCTTTGCCTTGCAGTAAAAGTACTGCATGACCGTCGTGCCATGATGCTGCTCGATTAGTTCCGCCACATCTTTGGGTAGCTTGTGCCTGCTTGCAAGATACTTTCCGTAAGTCACATGTTCCCTAAGCACATGCGCGCTTTTTTGAGGCTCCATCAGGTCGTGCGGATTATCCCGGCCCTGCTGGTTTTCGCGGAAGTAGTAGGGCTTTTTTAGTTTGCCTATATCGTGGTAATACGCGGAAGCCTTTACAAGCAGCGTATTTAAGCCAAGTTCCTCCGCGGCCGCCTCGGCAAGGTTGGCCGTAATCATGCTGTGGTGGTAAGTTCCCGGTGTCTCCAGGGACAATCGCTTTAAAAGCGGCTGGTTTGGATTCAGTATCTCCAAAAGCTTGGTCGCCGTCGCTACGCGGAATACGGACTCCAAAACCGGGAGCGCGCCGATCGCCAGTATGGCCGAACCGATGCCGTTGATCATCGCCCATAACAGGTCCGAAAGCATGCCTTCAAATCCGGAGCCCTTTATGAGCGCTACCATCGCCAAAACGATGAAATTGACAAGCCCGGCCGCAAACCCGGAATAGATATACTCCGTACGGTGGTGCGCCCGCCGGAGGAAGAATACAGCAGTCAAGCCTCCGGGCACAGCGCAGAGTATGGTTAAAAGCATGCGCTCCGAGATGATCCCGTCGGCGCTTGCGCTTGTAAAGCCTGTAATAAATGCGAGCAGCACCGTCACGCTGACGGCCGCTTTCGGGGAAACGAGTATGCAGGTTAAAGTCGTCCCTAAAAATGCCGTGATGATCCTCGGTTCCAGCTTGTTCAACGGTATGGAGATGCCCGAGGCCACGATCAATATGATTGAAATCAAAACTACATTCTTGATCCCGCGCATGATCTCCCTCATAAATACCGCCGTGTATATTCCAAAAAGCGTAAAACAAAGCAGCAGGTATATAAAAACACCCAGATAAAGGCTGAAATTCAGCGTATTATCCTGTTTTAGGCCGAGGTCCCGCAGCACCTCGATCTGCGCACCTGTCACCGCTTCGCCGATCTGTACGATATTTTGCCCCTTTTTATATACAGCGGGCAGCACATTTGCGGCGGCGAGATCTTTTTCGGTCTCCGTCGCGTTGGCGTCGAACACCATATTGGGTTTTAAGAGGGCCAGTGATTTGACCGCTAAATTCCTCTGGGTGTCCGTATAAGCGGCCGTGGACATGACCTGCGAGGTGAGCCGCAGCACCTGTTCGCTTAAGTTCTCCTCTTTGATCCCGATATCGAGCTCCGTTTGGGCCATCGCCACGATATCCTTTTCCAGATTGTTCAGCGCAGTTTCTTTCATGGAAGCGATGAGCGCCACTTCATCATCCGTAAACTCCATATCGAGCTTGCCCCGAAGCTCCGCGAGTACGTCCTGGGTTAGGATCTCTTTTTTCCATTTTACGTCTTCGGGGTCAAAAGAGGCGGCCGACCAGTTTGTCATATTGGCTGTCCGCAGCATTTCCGCTACATATTTTGCTTCGCAGAAGGCGCGTATGGTCTTGGAATTGACATAAAACTGCTGTATCCCCGCAATGATGTCTTCGCTTGACTGCTTGTCCTGCTTATAAATGGGCTTTACCGCAGCTTTTGCTTTTTCCTGCAATTCCGAAGTTGTTACCCTGTCCACCGTATCCCTTGGCGCTGTAATCGTCGCCTTCGCAATATCGCCCTCGTTGATCTCATAGCGGGTGGGGGTTACGGATGCGGCCGTAAATAAAAAGCAAACGGCAAAGGCAATTAAAACGATGATCAAAGACCATGGCTTTGCCCTGCCGGATATATAGCGTATTGCCCTTTTTCCCGGTAACTCAAGGTTGCGTTCCATTCGCCTTCCGTTACTCCTTTTGCCTGTTTTCATCCTTTTCGTACGCCTTGATGATATTTTGCACCAGTTGATGACGCACGACATCGCGGTGCGTCAGATGTACGATCTCGATGCCTTCTATGTCCTTCAAAACCTTTATCGCATGCTTCAAGCCGCTCTTTTTATCTTTGGGCAGGTCCGTCTGAGTCACATCTCCGGTTACGACTACTTTGGAGCCGTCTCCGAACCGCGTCAAAAACATCTTCATCTGCTCCAGCGTGCAGTTTTGCGCTTCATCAAGTATGATGAACGAATCGGCCAGCGTACGGCCGCGCATATAGGCGAGAGGCGCCACCTCTACCGTGCCGCGCTCCGAAAGCCGCTTGTAAGCATCCGCACCCATAAAATCGTACAATGCGTCGTACAGCGGCCTTAAATACGGGTCTACCTTATTTTGAAGGTCTCCCGGCAAAAACCCGAGCTTTTCCCCGGCTTCCACCGCAGGGCGGGTCAATACGATCCGTTCCACTTCCTTGTTCTTCAAGGCCACGACGGCCATCGCCATGGCGAGATACGTCTTGCCTGTCCCGGCCGGGCCTATGGAAAACACCACCGTGTTCTTCTTTATGGCCTTTACGTATTTCTTCTGGCCAAGCGTCTTGCATTTGATCTGCCGGCCCTTGCTCGTGATGGCGACCACATCCGCCATGATCTCCTCAATGGCGTCCGCGTTCCCTTCCCTTGCGATCTCTATGGCGTAGCGTATGCGCGAAATGTCTATGTTTTCGCGCTTTTTTATCATCGCCAAAAGCCTTGTAATAACCTCGTAAGCAAGCGCAGCGCTCTCGGACGGCCCGCTGATGATGACCTCCGTATCCTTTTGCGCCACGGATGCGCCGGTTTCCTTTTCTATTGTCCGTATATTTTCATCAAAGCTGCCGAACAACGTGATGATCTGTTCTATATTGTCGACAGATACCCTGTACTCTGCTAGCGAGCTCCCGATATACCCTTCCAAAACTCTTTTGTCCTCCTCAGGATGTTTTCTTCGTTATCCCTATTTCCTCTTCCGTCTCTATAGTGCATGTCGCTGTGATGCTATCCTCCGTCATGTCGAACCGCGTTTCGAAGCCTGTGATCTTCGCTTCTTCGGGCACTTTTTTAAGGGCGGCGCGGTAGGCCATCTCTTCCGCTTCCACCTTTGCTTCCTTTAAAGGCCGCGGTGTTTTTTCCTCTCTGATCTCTGCGACATGCACGTCGAATACTTTCACCGGGAAGAAAAGGTTTTCTCCGAGCTCCACCGTATTGGTAACCGTTTTTTCCGCATTCTCGAAGATAGTTTCTTCTCCGCCCATCAAAACAAGATTATTCCCGATTTGTATGTATCTTAAATCGGCACTTCTGCCTGTAGGCTTTTTATCCGTTATATAAAGGTTTGTCTTGGCCCGTCCGGCGTACCATACGCTGCCGATGACGCTTCCGCGGGCATGAAAAGACATCCTGGGCTTTCCTTCCTCCCATATCTCGCCTTCTATCAGCATCTGGCCTTTTTTTACGGTCTGTCCTTCCTTTACTGCAGCCCTTCCCGCGAATACCGTTATTTTACGGACAAGCGCGTCTTTTGCACAGATAATATCCGCCGTGCCCTCGTTTTCTATGAGGTTTGGCGGCATGTCGGCCTCCACTACCTGTATCCGCAGCACAACGCCCTCGTATTCGGCGTTCACCCAAGAAATTTCCGGATGGCTTTTTATAAGCTTTTTTTCCAAAGCCTCCAGATCGAGCGTGCTCTTCAATGCCCCCATGCGGGCGCCGAAATCCCTCGCCTCGATCAATATCTTATCCGGGTTTAAGCTTTTTGTGCCGGTGATCTCCACCTGCCAGACAAAAGCCGAAAGCGCGATGACGGCTCCGAGTATAAGGATTATACCGGCCGCGAGGGCAAAACGCCTTTTCGCATTGGAGGCAAGAGCGGGTAAACCGGATCTTTTCTCCACGCTTACGGTATACTTAAAATCCGCGAGCAGCTTGTTGAGCTTTCTAAAACCGTTTTCGCTGACGCAGGCCCTTATCATGGTGTACTTCAAACGGCGCACGCCCCATACGCGAATACCGTTCATAACGGCAATGTTTAAGAATCGCTCGAGGGACAAACCTTCGACTCTAATAATAACATATCCGCGCAAACAATTCCATAGAACGCTGAAAAGCATATTGTCCCCTTACGGTTCGTATTCGATGGAACCGATCTCTCCCGTTATGATGATATTTTCCGCACCCATGTTTTTGAGTTCCATATCTTTTCCCTTGATGACGATCTCCTGATGCTCCGTGTGTACGCGTACTTTGGTTAGCGTATACTCCTTGATACCCTTGTGGTTTTCCAGGAAAAGATCGGTATTATTGAGTATGATAACACGCGTGGCGCCGGCTGTAGCCTCTGGCGGCAGTTCAAACACCGTGCTCAGTTTTTCCCTGAATTTTGACTTCTTTTTTTTCAAAGCGTACCACCGAATAAAAAAACTCTATTAAATAATGTATGTTGCCGCACACAAAAAAAGAAGCCTTGCCTGTCTTTCAAAAAAGTCCAAAGGGCTAATGTCAAATATGAATCCATATACAAAACAAAGGTTCACCATCGTTCTTGCGCGGGAGCGCACAGGGAATTTGCGGGTGACATGTTTTGGCACAGCGGGGTTTGTTAAATACATGGAAACAGCAATAAAAAACCCGGCTTACAAAAGGGTATGCCCGGCTAAATTGCATTCTGTGGGAATATCTCCTGGCTAAGGAAACACTGATTAATACGCCATCATGTCATTCTTAAGGGAGCGCAGCGACTGAAGAATCTTTGTAATAAGGCTATTTTTTAAGATTCTCCGCTTCGCTGGAGAATGACGAAAAGAGAGTTTTTCAGTGCTTCCCTAATTGTCATGCTTCAGCGTCGTAAAGCATCTTTGCCGATCTAAAGGCTCATCATTCGCTTTTCTATTCGAAACGGCAGAATGGCTATACTTTCTTCTTTTTTATTCAGAGCGCAACCCACTGCTTTTTCCCGTCCGACTCGTACGCCTTTTCCATGATATACTGCGTATAGGCAGCCTCCTCTATATCCGGAGAGGCGGCCTTTCCCCGGGCAACACAGTCGAGGAAATTGTATAGGCACTGGACATGCCCCCGGATCCAGCCCATAGGGGCTTTTCCGGAGGGGAAATCTGCCGCGGGCTTCTTGTAATTCTGTACGGACTCTATCCGGGTAAAGCCCCGGGTGCCGCCGTAATCTCCGCCCGGCTGCGCATTGTCGTAGAACTGCAGGTAGTTTAAATCCATTACGTCGAATTTCAGCGCGCCCATTTCTCCGTAGATCTCGAAGCGGAAATCGTCGTTTGTGCCTGTTGCCAGCTTGGAAGCCGTGATCGTGCCGCAGGCCCCGTTTTTAAGCCGCGCGATAATAAAGGCCGCGTCGTCTGTTTCCACGCTGCACAGGGTGCCTTTTTCGTCTTTTCTCTTATCCCAGGCGATCTGGGTCAAAGCCTCAAGCCCTTCAAAAGGCCCTAAAAGATGGCAGGCAAGGTCTATGACATGGGAGCCCATGTCATAGAGGACGCCGCCTCCCGTCTGCTCCTTCACAAACCGCCAGGACATGCCTTTTTCCTTGGAAATATTTGACGGATGGTTGTATACGAATGAAAATCCGAACATTTTTCCGATACGCCCTTCCTCCATCAGCTCTTTTGCGCGCAATACCGCGGGATAAAACCGGTTCTGGAAAACGACCTGGTTTACGGTGCCGGCTTTTTTCGCCGCTTCGCTTATGCGCAGGGCGCCAGCATAGTCCATGGCCGCCGGCTTTTCGAGGTATACATGTTTTCCGGCTTTGAACGCTTTTATTGCGTATTCCTCATGCAGAAAATTTGGCAGGCAGATATCCACAATGTCGATGGACGGGTCTTCTATGATATCCTCGGGATATTCGGCCGCGTATTCGAACCCAAAATCTTCCTTGTTGCGCAAAGCTTTGGCCATGCTCTGGTTGTAAACGGCCTTCAAATTCACTTTAAATCCTGTATTTTCAAAAAAGAAGGGAATGTTGCTGTACGCGTAGGCGTGCGTTCTGCCTATTTTTCCAAGTCCCAATATGCCAACATTTAAAACTCTCATTATGCCACCCAATGGTTTAGAATTATTTTACATTTCATTATAGTATGCCGTATCAGGGGCGTCAACTTCGAAGATTAAGGCTTGCCCATTTATACGATATAAAGTATAATCCTATATGAAAATAACTGTGGGAGGAAAAAAATGGAGGATTGTATATTTTGCAAGATCGCCGACGGTGCGATTCCCTGCAAAAAGGCCTATGAAGATTCGGACAGCCTTGCTTTTTTTGATATTAATCCACAGGCGCCCGTCCATATACTGGTGATCCCCAAAATCCACATACCGTCTTTAAATGCCCTGGACGAGGGAAATATCAAGCTCGTTTCCCATCTTTTGATGGTGGCAAAAGATCTCGCCAGGGAGCATGGCTTATCTAAGAACGGGTACCGGATCGTAGTGAATACCGGGGACGCGGCAGGTCAGACCGTTCATCATATTCACGTCCACCTTTTGGGCGGAAGGAATATGGGATGGCCTCCCGGCTGATTTTTCATATTGACATAGCGGAGAGCATTTAATATAATAAGCGTGTCTTAATGGCTCCCGTTATAATCAATGATTATATTCGTGCAATAGTATATGGGGGGAGGGAAACAGATGTCAGAGATTCGTGTAGGCGAAAATGAATCCCTGGAAAACGCATTAAAGAGGTTCAAGCGCAAGTGCGCGAGGGCCGGCGTTTTGGCAGAGATACGGAAACGCGAGCACTACGAAAAGCCCAGCGTAAAAAGAAAAAAGAAAGCAGAAGCTGCGAGGAAGAGAAAGCATTAAATTTAGGCTTCTTCCCCCGCCTTTCAATTTGAAAGAGAAAACAAAGCCCTCCGGATTTATCCGGGGGGTTATTTAATTTTGGTCATATTGCAGTGAACGGCATATACGTTGAGGAAATAGCTGATTTAATCACCTATAGGTTTAAACAGATCTAATAAAATTTAATTAACAGGGAAAAATAAAAGATGCAAACTATTATTTATCCCTGCGAAAAGAGGCCGTTCCTTTGCTTTATATGATTGTATTAGCTCTTTTTTTAATCTGGTCTATTTATGTTGTACGGAAAGGACATCTGACCTTGCACACTTTATTTGGCGTATACGCAGTAACGCTTTTTTTAGTTGATTATGGAGATGTTTCTTTTGATTTCTGGTTGAATCTTTATGATCTTCCCGTACACCTTCTCAACAACCTGGATATTGGCGGTTATTTGGGAATTATATTATCAGACGGCATAATCTTTCCGCTTGTCGCTATTGTCTTTTGTTATTATTCGGTACGATATCATCGCCCATGGCTATTAAGCATTCTTTTTGCATTAATGTTGGGGACTATTGAATTTATATTCGTAAAGACTGGCTACATGGTATATCATTACTGGAATCATTGGATAACTCCCGCAATTGTATTCATATCCTTGCGGATATTCGCCCATTTTTCAGATCGGTTTATCCACTATTCTCCGCCGATTTCATACAGGCTCCGCCTTCTTTGTTCTATCTATGCGTTTGTCGAATGGCCTGGAGCGGTATTAGGAGGAGCCATGCGCTTATTCCAGTTCAAACTGAATATTTTCAATAATGAAATTTTTGATGACCGGATTGTAGCGATGATATTTACAACGATAATGGGCGGTCTTGCTGCTGTTTTAATAACAAAGATCCCGCAAAAATACAAAATCATGTTTTTCTTGGGGCTTGCGATAACCTCCAGCATTTTTAATCTATTGATGCATTCACAAGGACTCTTTCTTTATAATTATTGGAATAGCTTGCTAGTGATATTGCGTTATATCATACCCTACCTGGTTGTCTACTTTTATGATCGATGGGAAGGCGCTTATACAAGAAGATTTGATCCCAAAAATGCATAAAATATTCCTGTGATGATTATTTTACTAAAATTTAGACATACCGTTCTATTTTGGGTTTCGCCTGTGTCTTAAGTAGTCCTGTCCTATTTTAGCATTCCATATGGTCATTTTGGATAATCTTAGAATACCTGCTCAGCAAAAAACGCCCCGTTCATTCGGAGCGCTTTTTTATGATGCGTTGGATGAATTTTGTTTAACTGTTCGTTCTTAATTGTTAACTTTTTTCGGCCGCAGCGCCCGTACGATAGGCAGGGATACAACGCCGCCGATAACTGCCGTTACGAGCTGCAGCCAGGAAAAAGCACCGGAAAGCGCTTTAGCCGGCGTTTCGGGCACGTTAAACAGGCTGATACCGATCAGCACTACGCCGATCCATAGAAAAGCCGTCTTTAAGACTGCGCCCACAGCAAACCCAAGTATCTGCGATTTTTTCATGAGCAGTGCGTAGCAGATGACGAGCAGCACGTTGCCTATGATGACAAAAGGAAGCATCCACGGGAAAGGTATATGTCCCTGAGCCAAAGCGATTATTGGCGAGACAACGCTGATGATGACGCCGGACCAAAGCCCCGCCGTACCCGCGGATACGATCAGGCACAGGTTTACGAGCGAGCCGATCAATATCTGCTGAAACGGGCTTGCCGGTATGACAAGGCGCAGCATTTGAAATAAGACGGTTAAGGCCAGCAGCATGGCCGTTGTGGTGATAAACCTTACACTTGAAACTTTCATTTTTCATTCCCCTTTACTGTTTTAGTTGTGAGGGCGCTTTTTACATTTACGCCCTGTATGCTCCCGAGTTTCCCGGTAAGCGCGCCCAATTCCTCGTTGGTCACCTCTACGATCAGGGAAATAACGGCAACGTCGTCTTTATCGAACGGTACGCCCATCCTGCCGACGATGCAGCTTCGGTACAAGCCGATGATCCTGTTTACCTCCGCCGCGCTATTCGATGCCTGCTCCAACACTATGCCGATCACGCCTATTCTCTTTTCCATCCAAGGCCTCCTGAAACTAAAAATGCCCTTCCCCACCGGGGAAAGGCAAAAAAATCTTGCATAGCGGCTTCCCCCTCGCTCTCCGGTTTCCCATCAAGTCAGGTTATATATAGTATAGCATAATCCCATGAATTGTAAATAGATTTTAGTGAAATTTTTAACAATCTTAATCCAAATTTGACGAACTCATAATCTATATTATTATTTGTAAAGGCTGTTGAAAAGTCCCAAACACATGGCATTTTGAGCATTGCGACGCAGGCGTAGTTCGTCTACGTTGAGGAGCAAGCGGAAAAATAACGCAGTAGTTGGGCTTTGTCGGCAGCCTCCAGCTTACTTGATCATACCGGTTATCACTTCCATAGCCTTTTTAAGCTGCGTATCCGTATCGGCCGTAAGCTCCTGGCCCGCCTGCAGGGAAAGCTCCACGACATAATCCGGTATAATGCCCATGCCGTGTATGTTTCGTCCCTTGGGCGTAAAATAGCGCGACGTGGTCAGTTTTACGGCAGCGCCGGTTTCCTGTATGGGCACAATGGTCTGAACGATGCCCTTGCCGAACGTCTTGACGCCCACGAGCTTTGCGCGGTTGTAATCCTGCACGGCCCCGGCGAATACCTCCGATGCGCTTGCGGAATTGCCGTTTACCAGCACGACTATCGGGATATCCCAGTAGTTTGCGTCCGATTCGTATGTGTCCTTCTTGCCGGCCTTATTTTCGGTGTAAACGATGGTACCCTGCGGCAGTATAAGGTCTAAAATCTCGCAGACGTCCTTTAAAAGCCCGCCCGGATTATCCCTAAGGTCTATAATCACGCCCTTTGCTTTCTCCTTTTTCAGGCCGTTTATTGCCTCCTTGAAGCCCTCCACGCAGTTCCCGTTAAACTGGGATATGATGATCTCCCCTATGTTGTCGTCGAGCATACTGTACGAGATCATATCCATCTCCACCTTGCGGCGCTCGACTTTTTTCGTATACTCTTTGCCGTCATGCAAATAGGAAATCGTTACGGAAGTGCCCTCCGGACCCGAGATCTTATCCGCAACCGCCTCAGTGTCCAGGCCGTTTAATTTCTGTCCGTCCGCGCTTAAAAGCTTGTCGCCTGCAACGATTCCCGTCTCTTCGGCCGGAGAATCCTCGAATACCCTTGTCACCAAAGGCAGTCCGTCTGTCTGATCTATCTTGATAACCAGGCCGATGCCGGTATACTGGCCGCCCATTTTGTCGTTATAGCTTTTATACTCCTCTTTCGTGTAATAAGTGCTGTATGGATCGCCGAGCGAGGCGAC
>Ga0366776_1088_pt1 | contig 10144 bp, 6 predicted proteins | sample BONcelN113001D11_FD_207070 | JGI IMG/M metagenome (GOLD analysis project Ga0366776, IMG submission 207070) | Enriched cells from coal bed in the Powder River Basin, Montana, United States - BONCAT cells N11 rep2 HSBNCT.N11.300.1.D11 ...
ATTATAAAACACAAGAAGGATAGGGAGTTTGCAAAGGACATACTTCAAAAGCTTGCAGCGAAATACAATAAGGTTGATGATAAAGTTTCAAGCTTGTCCGGAGGAAACCAGCAAAAGGTGGCTCTGGCAAAATGGCTTGCGGCGGATTGTAAATTAATCGTGCTTGATGAACCTACAAGAGGTGTAGAACTCGGTGCAAAAACAAACATTAAAAAAAAAATAAACGATCTCGCAAAACAAGGAGTCGCCATAATAATGATATCATCGGAGATGGAAGAGGTCACGAATTTTTGTGATAGGGTAATCGTAATGCGTCATGGAAGAATAACGGGAGAATTGCAAATGGGTGAAATGACTGAAAAAAACATAGCCAGCCTATCGATGGGGGTAAAGTAAAATGATAGAACAAAGCAGTAGTTTCGTAAAGTTGAGTAAAAACATTTTTAAGAAGTTCAGCACTTACATAATATTTGTATTGCTTGCTGTAGTCTGCATTATAATTTCGCCGGACTTCTTTACTCCTACAAATATTACAAACATAGGTAAACAATACGCAGGACTAACAATTGTAAGCATGGGAATGCTTTTGGTAATACTTACAGGCGGAATAGATCTTTCCGTAGGTTCGATTGCGGCATTGGGCAGCGTAATAACCAGCATATGTCTGACGTCCCTTGGATTCAATTTGTTTTTTTCCATAATTACAGCTTTGCTTTGCGGACTGGCACTGGGGCTGATCACCGGTATGCTTGTGGCGTATGCAAGAATGGCTCCTTTTATTGCATCCATGGCTATGATGACTATGGGTCGTGGATTGGCGCTGGTTATAGCAAACGGCGGCCCTATAACGACGCCTGAAGGTACTATAAGCATAATCGGAAAAGGACTGCTGTTTAAAACTATTCCGGTACTGGTCATTATTGCGCTGGTTGTGGTTTTGATTTTTTGGTTCGTACATAAATACACTTCATATGGCAGGATCATCACTGCGCTTGGGAGCAACGAAACCTCTGCGCACATAGCAGGGCTGAGAGTCAAGCAGTATAAATTGAGCGTATATGCAATCTCTGGCGTATGCGCTGCCATGTGCGGTATTCTTATATGTTCCAGATCGGCTATTGGTTCGCCGGTACTGGGCGAAGGTATGGAGCTTGACGCAATCGCTGCATGCGTAATTGGCGGAGCCAGCCTGAATGGCGGAGAGGGCTGGTTTGCAAGGACTGTTATCGGTGTATTAATTCTCGCGCTTATAGGCAATATAATGAATCTGCTTTCTGTTCCGTCTTACCCACAAGACATAATCAGGGGCTTGATAATCGTAGTATCGGTATTGTTGCAGGCGGCGACATCTGATGTGAAACAATAACGAGAGGGATAGTAATGGCAATAATACTTGGGATTGACCTTGGAACGCAAAGTGTCAAGTCTTCTTTGCTTGACACTCAAAAAGGCGTTATACACACAGAGGCAAAGGATTATGAAATAAAAGTTCCAAAGCTCCGATATGCAGAACAGGATCCGGAAGAATGGTGGGAAGCAACAAAATACGTTCTCGGAAAGCTTAAGACTTCGTGTGAAAGAGAGTTTGGTTCTATAGAGGCTATAGGATTAACTGGACAGATGCACGGTCTTGTGACACTGGATAAAAGTTATAAACCTGTTTTTCCGGCTATTGTCTGGCTTGACCAGAGATCTGAAAAACAAGTAGCCGAAATAGAGGAGAGGATGCCGTTTTCCGAGATAGCTTCCGTTATACACAACAGAATATTTACGGGTTTTGCCTTTCCGTCGCTCTTGTGGCTAAAGGAGAATAAGCCCTCTGTTTATAAAGATATTTATAAAATCTGCTGTCCGAAAGATTATATCAGAATGAAGCTGACGGGAGAAATTGCAACGGAAGTTTCCGACGCTTCGTCCACGACAATATTTGATATGGCGAAGCGTGACTGGTACTATGACGCAATTGATAAATTTGGTCTGGAAAGAGACAAATTCCCCAAATGCTACGAGTCGACTGAAATCGCAGGCAAGGTAACCGCTTCGGTTTCTTCCGAAACAGGTCTTGGAAAAGGAATAAAAGTTGTCTATGGTTCGGGAGATCAATCGGCGCACAGTATAGGCAACGGAGCGTATCATTCCGGCGTTTTGATCTGCAACATAGGTACGGGCGGAGTCATTACAACATATTCAAAGCGTGATGCCTTTGACAAACAGCTGAGAATACATTCTTTTTGCAATGCAATAGATAACGCGTATGTGATATTCGGGGCTATGCTGGCGGGCGGCCTTTCGCTGAATTGGCTTAAAAACAAGGTTTTAGATGTAAAAGAGTACGGTGATATCTCATCATACGCAGCGGATATTTGCGCGGGCAGCGAAGGTTTAATATATCTTCCTTATCTATGCGGAGAAAGAACACCGCATATGGATCCCGGCGCAACAGGAATGCTATTCGGCTTAAAGTATCTTCACGATAGAAAGCATCTCTCAAGAGCCGTGATGGAGGGCGTTGCCTTCGCTTTGAAGGATTCGGTTTTAGTGATGGAAGAAGTGGGCATAAGGGCTGACAGGATAATTGCATCGGGCGGAGGAGCCAAGAGCAAGGTTTGGCTGCAAATACAATCCGATATTTTCAACAAGGAAATCCAGGTGATTGATGTTGAGGAACAGGCAACGCTCGGCGCCTGTATTATTGCTGGCCTCGGAACGGGGATATTCAGCAGTACAAAGGAAGCGTGCGACAAATTTGTTACATTTGAGGATAAGGTATATTATCCGGATCAAAAGAATGTGAACAGATACAACGAGCTTTTCGAAGTTTATCAGAGTTTATACCAAAGAACGAAAGATTTGATGGCTTTATAATATAATATAGGTTCAATAGACTTGGAGCAAAGGCTTTAAAGGCTGAGATCCGAAATGGATTTTTGGCCTTTTTTGTACTCGGAGCAGGTTAAGCCGGTAGTCTCTTTGAACACTTTGCTAAAATAGTATGGGCTTTCAAAACCCACCTTTTGTGCGATATCATACATTTTCATCGACGAGGTTTTCAAAAGTTTTTTTGCATGTTCAATCCTTACGTTATTTATGTAGTGGTGCATTTTCATATTTGTCATTTTTACAAACAAATAACTTAAGTAACTGTAGGATATATTAAACTCCTCGGATATTGAAGCTAAATTGATTGGATTTGCGTAGTTTTCATGGATATAATCAATGCATTTTTGAACAATAAAAGAGGATTTTGGCGTATTCAACACTTGGGAGTAGAACGAGCTGTATGTAGACAGTATGCAATCCCGGTACAATGTAAAGTTAAACAACTTGTGAAGGTTACCTGGAATGGCTGAATCAAATGACGGAGATTCAATTATATCATCTGAACTTGTAACCTGTTGGTAAAGAGTTTTCAAATTGTCACGATACTGCTCGAGACTCCGCTTTACGACATCCAAGCTGCGGGATTTATATACGATATCCAATATGTCCTCAGCTATTTTGACACCCAATTCAGCAACTTTCAACGGACGGTTTTCACCTGTCATCTTATAAGCAGTCCCATCAAGGATAAGCTTTAAGCCTTCCTTCTGAGCGTCATTCGAGGTGAACAGCTTTATTTGATTTTCAAGCTTTGCATCTTTTACAGCTTCCAGTCCGCCGATAAGCATTCCGTCATTTTCGCTCAGCATGCAGTTTACATTCGGATGAGCAACAAGCAAGTCTTCCGCAGCCGCCAATCCTTCGTCAGAGTTCCAGTTTCCCCAAGCCTGTCCAACAACTTCAAAATTAGCTTTTTCGTTGATGGCCTTGCCCGTATTCTGAAGCTCTTGATCAAAAGCCTGTGCAAGTTTTAAAGATTCTTCTTCAGTACATCCGATTCTCTGTTCTATGATACCCTGGAACAAACCGGTTCTTCTTGCTTGTCCGCCTGTGTTCCCTTTGTTACCATCTATCAGAACAGCGCTTATCTTCTCGTCTTTTTCGTAGTAACTGGGGATTTTCAAACCAACTTGCCTGCCGCTGCCTAAGTTGTCCGTTTGCACAGTTGTAATAACATTTGCAGCGGCGTCGATGTCAGCATCCAATTCTATTACCGGTATTCCCGCTTCAACAACTGCGTTTACCGGAGCAACAGCGGCTTTTGGATCAATTGCATTAACGAATACGAAATCGCATCCCTGTGCAATGAATGACTCGAGGTTTTGTGCTTCTGTTTCGATATCCTGTTTTGCATCGAGAACAACAGCTTCCCAGCCTCTTTTGGTTGCTTCATTTTTCACCGCATCTGCCAGAGCGACAAAGAAAGGAGCATTCAATACTTTTTGCGAAAAACCAATTTTTATTTTTTTCGCCGGTGCCGCCGGTTCGCTTGCTGCCGGTGCACTTGCCGCCGGTTCGCTTGCTGCTGGTTCACTGACTGCCGGTGCGCCGGATGCCGAAGCATTCGGCTGGGCAGAAGAACAACCCGCAAAAATGGTTAGCGCAAACGCAACCATTAAGACTAAAACTACGATTTTTTTCATTTCCCTCTCCCTTTATTTTTTATTTTTGCCGATATACGGCAAGAATTGAATTTCACCAGATCAATACAGGCCTTTGTGTTTTGTTAGCTTATCACGATCAAGCTGAAACCATCACCAGATGCTTTAGTTTATTATATCTATTGGACATTACTATAGTAAATCCAATAGTTTTTTGCACATAAGCTAAACTATAAAAATTATCTGTTACAATATTTATTGATTCGTGTTTTGTTAAAAATATATTGGCTAATTTTTTTATCTATTTTCACTTTGTGTTTGCCTTAACCTAATTGCGAAATCGGAAGTGGACCGTACCTGCACGCCATTTAAAGATGTCGCTCATCAAACTTCTACCCGTTATTTCCTCGGCGTTTTTTATCTGAGGCATAAATAAACTAAAAAAGGGTCAGAAAAGTTGCGAAAGAGAAATTATATACCGTAACAAATCATTGACAAATCAAAGAGAAACAGAAGGTATATACGGGCAAGGCAAACCATAATACTTTGTTCCCTCGTTCCATTTCGTATCATAGCAAAACCTCCGGGTAAGGTCCAACCCTCCCGGAGGTTATACAAAAATTCAGGATAGTCCCGACTAGCCTCTTGTTTTATTCTTTACACTCCAAGTAAATTTCTTCTGTTCATTTCAACTGTTGTAAACGATCTTTTTGCTTTATGACCTTTTAGCGGTTTGATTTTCTGATGGTATGCATCAATAAACCATTCAGCTTGCGGGAAGAAATGTTCCTCCAATTCATACACCGGTGTGATCCAGTTTCTGGACCCTAACACAACAGGCGGTGCGTCCAGATAATTAAAAGCGCTGTCACATACCGTCTGCGCGAAATCATTGATGATGGAACCTTTTTTGCACGCATCGCTTGCAACCATCAGTTTTCCCGTCTTCTTGACCGACTCAATCACAGGGCCGAAATTGAAGGGTACAATACTCCTTGCGTCTATAACCTCAACACTTACGCCATATTCCTCTTCAAATATCTTCGCGGCTTCAAGCGCTTTAAACAGAGTCGCGCCAATGGTTAGTACAGTCAGATCGCTTCCATGCTTTTTCACATCCGGTTCTCCAATCGGCACTTCGTAATAGTCGGAAGGCACACCTCCTTCATGGAAAACCTCTCCGTCTCCGTACAGCTTTTGATTTTCAAGATATATCACCGGGTCAGTGCCATTTAAAGCAGCATTCAAAATGCCTTTTGCATCATACGGCGTAACAGGGAATACAACCTTAAGGCCCGGGACATGTGCGAATATGCTCGACCAGTCCTGAGAGTGCTGAGCGCCATATTTTGCGCCTACACCCATTCTTACCACCACAGGCATTTTTACTTGTCCCGCCGTCATACCCTGCCACTTAGCCAGCTGATTGAGAACTTCATCTCCCGCGCGCCCTAAAAAGTCACAATACATCAACTCCGGCAAAGCCCTTCCTCCCATCATAGCATAACCGATGGACGCTCCGATAATTGCCGCTTCGGAAATAGCAGTATTAAACAGCCGGTGATACGGAACAGATTTATCCAGATCTTTATAGGCGCCATAGGCGCTTCCCCAAATACGCAAGTCCTCGCCGAAAGAAACCAGCGTCGGATCAACATAGTATTTATCCAGTATCGACTCGAAGATTGCATCTCTTACCTGTACCACTGCGGATGACGGTAATTTTTGACCATCCGCGAGTCCGCTTCTGCTTTTTTCTGCAGCCTTTGATATCGGATATTGTCTTCTTTTTTACCGATAACATCCGGTTCGCCGTCCGCCAGCTTTTGGGCAGTTTCATTGGAAAACATATATTTTTCAATGCCGTCCGGTTCACTCAGGATATCCATCCGAGGTGAGACATTTTCATCAATTGCCAGCTTGAACACAGAAAGCATCATCTCGGTAATATTCGTTTTGATCAATTCAAGTTCTTTTGAAGTCGCAATATTGTTATCGATCAATTGCCGTTCATAATCAGCAATTGCGTCCTGATCTCTCCAGGCCTGAATCTCTTCCATAGTGCGGTTTGGATTTGCGTCGGAAGTGGAGTGCCCGCTGAACCGGTACGTAATCACATCAAGCAGTGCCGGTCCCTTGCCTTCTTGAAGCAACTGCTTTTTACGTTTCAGCGCATCAATCACGGCAAATACATTAAATCCATCAACCCGCTCCGCATGCATTGCTTCCGGATTGATGCCGGCACCCACCCTTGCGAGCTCCTGGTAAGCCATCGTTTCTCCGTGCGTTTGCCCACCCATTCCATAACCGTTATTGTTGAAATTGAATAATACGGGCAGCCCGCCTTTTTTATCCCATAAGGTGTTGTACTGGTCCATCGCGGCAAAGTTCATAGCTTCCCATACCGGTCCGCATCCCAGCGATCCGTCACCTGCATTCGCAATCACAATCCCTTTCTTTTCCATGATTTTTTTATATAAGGCCGCGCCGGCCGCAATCGGTGCAGACCCTCCGACAATTGCGTTGTTTGGGTACACGCCAAATGGAATGAAGAACGCATGCATCGAGTTGCCAAGCCCTTTGGCAAACCCGTTTTTCCTGCCGAAGATCTCCGCCATGATACCATAAAGATAAAACCGCTTTGCCATCTCAACTGTATCCATTTGAAAGTGCTTAACGACGACATCATACCGGTCGCTGTTTTCTTCCATTACGGATTGAAGCGTTTCCTTATCCAGTTTGCGAAGTGCCGAAAACCCTTTTGCGATCAGTTCCGCATGGCTTCTGTGATTGCCAAAGATTACATCGTCACGGTCGAGGAGATATGCCTGTCCTACTGCAGCGCTCTCTTGCCCGATACCGAGATGTGCGGGCCCAGAATAGTTATACGCCACTTCACAATACTTACCTGTCAAACGCAGATCCTGCATCATGGTCTCAAATTCACGTATGGTAAGCATATCATAATAAATGTTTATGAGCTCTTCGCTTGAATATTCATCCAGTACGTCCTTCATACGTTTCTGGTACTGGTTCATCGGGATATTTTTAAAGGTGATATTCCCTGGTTTCCTGATTTCATTCGGATCTAAATAAATTGATTTTGTCATCTTTGTTCCTCCTAGCTGAAGATCGCTTCTCTTATAACTTCACATACGGTTGGATGTGGAAATATGGTGCGTTTGATACTATCCACCGGTATTTTATTCTGTATCATCAAGGTGAGAGCATAAATAATCTCGGACGCATACGCCGATACGACAGTCGCTCCCAGAACGATGCCTTTTTTATCATCAACCACCAGTTTACAAAACCCATCGCTCACTCCGTTCTCCGCCACATGCCTGCCGCTCATGTTAACTGAGACTTTTTTCACCGCAATCCTTATACCCTTTTCCTTTGCCTGCTGCTCAGTCATGCCTGTAAATGCAACCTCCGGGTCGGTATAAATCACTCCCGGTATCGCAGAATAATCAACCGCGTCGCTTATTCCTGCGATGTTATTGATTGCAGCTTCCGCCTCTCTGTAAGCAACGTGCGCCAGCATATATTTACCGTTAACATCTCCCGCAGCATAAACGTCTTCAACATTCGTTTTGCATAGTTCATCCGTCACGATCGCGCCGTTACTCATCAAAACGCCAAGCTCTTTTAGCCCGCCAATTTCCGACATCGGTTTTCTGCCCGCGCTGAGCAGTAATCTGTCGTATGGCACTTTTTGCACTTGTCCGTCTGTTTCTATAGTTGCCTCGTTGTTTGAAACGTCAACAACCTTGCTGCCCAAATAAAATTCAATGCCCTTTTTCTGCAAAATTTTCTGCAGTAGCGCCAACGCTTCCCCATCTATCTCACCGCCAATATGATCCATCATCTCAACTACCGTCACACTGCTGCCCGCAGCATTGCAGTATGCCGCCATCTCAAGACCAATGACTCCGCCGCCAACAATCACCATTTTCTTTGGAATCTCTTTGAGGTCGAGCATCTCGCGGCTTGTGATTACTCCGCCTTCTTCCATAGCCTGTGCAAGACCATTAATTTTCGGTATCACAGGCACAGATCCTGTTGCGATCAGAATTGATTTTCCGGCATATGTTTCCTCGCCGCATTTTACAGTAAACAAACCGTTTTCACGCTTTACCGAAGCTGCAGCATGGATTACTTTAACGCCTTTACGCTTGAGCATCTGTTTAATACCGCCTACCAAAGTACCTACCACTTCTTGTTTTCTTTCTATTGCAACGGTATGATCCAGTACTGCGTTATCACATAATATTCCTAATCTCTTGCCCTTTTCATTTGCGTAACCCAGCGCTTTTGCAGTATATAGCAGTGTTTTTGTAGGAATACACCCTTCATTGAGACAAACACCGCCCAGTTCCCGCTTTTCGGCCAGCAAAGTTTTTAAACCAGCTTGTTCGGCACGCTCTGCTGCGAGATATCCTGCCGGACCGCCTCCGATAATAATCACATCATACATTTCCATATAATTGCCTTTCCGCAATGTTTTCAAAATCTTCAAGGTTCCCGCACAATGCCTTTAAAAATCTTGCAGTTGGGGCGCCATCCACCGCTCTATGATCATAGGTTAATGACAAGTGCCCTGAAGGATAATAGAGAATTCCTTCGGGGGTCTTTTTCATCGCATAGTCTATTGTACCGACGCCCAATATACCTATCTGCGGCGGATTGATAATCGGAGTGAAATCCGTCACGCCCATCCCGCCCAGGTTGGAAACCGTAAAGGTACCGCCGCTCATCTCATCGGGTGTTATTTTTCCGGTTCTGCACTTGTCTGCAAGTTCTTTGATTCTTATTGAAACTTCAAGCAAACTCATATTTTGCGCCCCAAAAATCGTAGGCACCATTAAGCCCCTTTCAGTATCTACGGCAATACCGAGATTAACATCACTAAAGAACAGCATTTCCTCCTCACTGACAAGATGCGCATTCATATAATCGAATGCTGTCAATGTTTTAGTAACCGCAAAAGCCACCATATCGCCAATCGTGATGCCTTTTTCTGCGCCGTCGCTATGTTTCACTCTTTCCTTATAAGCCAGTATTGCCGACGCGTTATATACGGTATGAGATGTCAGTTGCGCGGTGCTTTGAAGCGAATGCAGCATGTTCTTTGCAATCAAACGGCGAATATTTGACATTTTTATGGTTTTGGTTTTGCCTGGTTCTACATCTTTGGGACCACATTTCATGTGCGCAATAATATCTTCTTCAATTATCCTTCCTTCAGCACCGGTAGGGACGATCCCCGATATGCCGATACCGTTGGCTGCCGCTAATTTTTTTGCCCTTGGTGATACGAAAATTTGATTTGCCGTCTCTCCATACTGTATTTCACTTGTACTCTTTGGATTTTGTTTTATTGCCTCTTTAGGCTGTTCCGCCTGATTTTGACTCTTTTGTCTTTTACCCACCGCTATATTTTCCAGCAGAGCATCAATGTCTTCATTTTCTTCACCGATAATGCATACCGGCGTCATGACTTCAACAACATCGTACTCCTCATATAGTTTCTTAAGTACCACCCCGGCCGATTCTGCTGCAACGCCCATCGTTGATTTATCGGTTTCTATCATAAATAGTACGTCGCCCATTTTTACTTTATCGCCTTCCGAAACGAGCCACTCGCCGATGACGCTCGT